>WNGG01009974.1_pt1 | contig 10329 bp, 6 predicted proteins | sample 5400661 | NCBI WGS metagenome assembly WNGG01 (sample SAMN13153372, study PRJNA577476) | soil metagenome | isolation source: 100 cm soil or saprolite under Garry oak tree replicate 1 | place: USA:California | collected 2016-06-15
GTTATTTCGTACCGCAGAACGCCGATGCCATCACCATCAAATTCCTGCCGCAGTTTGAAGGATATATTTGGTCGTTCCCGCGCAACGATCATCTGTCGGTTGGGATTTGCGGGAGCATGGCCTCGCACACCAGCACGCAGCTTCGTGGGCACCTGCAGACTTTCGTGGAGAAGCACAACATTGCGACCGAGGGCGCAAAATTCTACAGTCACGTTCTTCCCTCACCGCAGGAACGAACGCTTTCGGAACGGAACGTTGTGGGAAAAAACTGGGCGCTGGTGGGGGATGCTGCAGCGTGGGTCGATCCCCTGACGGGCGAAGGCCTGTTTTACGCCATTCGCTCCGGCGAACTGCTCGGACGTTCGCTCGCCGAAGGCTGCCCGGAAAAATATCCTGCGTGGATCAAGGCGGCGTTCTCGACGGAGCTGGAGTTCGCTGCGCGGATCGTGCGGCGCTTTTACCGCGGATCGTTTCTGGGAAGTGCGGTGACGACGCGGATGGTGCAGTTCATTCGCCGCAGCCCAGTGTTCCGTCAACTGGTCGGAGATCTTTTCAGCGGCACGCAGGATTATTCCAGCCTGAAACGGCGGCTGTGGGGCCGATTGGGCATCACCATCAGCGAATTCATCGCCAGCGTGCTGAGCATGGAGCGTGCCGCGGGAGCGCGTGTAGAACACACCGGAGCCGCCGGCGACTGAACTGCACTGAACTGCCGAAGCTCATCCCATGTAGCAATGTAGTTGCAAGAGCCTGGCCGGCATCCAACAGCGAGGGCTAGGTTTGCCTCACGATTCATGACCACCAAGACGAACGACAAACCATCTTCCAAGAACGAAAAGCGCAAGAAGGCGTGGAAGAATCTTCCTGACGTTTGGGCATTGATCAAGCCGCGGCGCGGGCTGCTGGCGGTGGGGTTCGCGCTGATGGCCATCAACCGCGTTTCGGGGCTGGTGCTGCCGGCTTCCACGAAGTATCTGGTGGACAACGTCATCACCAAGCGGCAAATCAACCTGCTGACCCCCATTGTGCTGGGAGTGCTGGGCGCGACGGTCATTCAAGGACTGACCTCGTTCACGCTGACGCAACTCCTCTCGAAGTCCGCGCAAAAAATGATCGCCGAGCTGCGCCGGAAAGTGCAGGCGCACATTGGCAGGCTGCCCATTTCGTTTTACGACGCGAACAAGACGGGAGTGCTGGTCTCGCGGATCATGAGCGACGTGGAAGGCGTGCGCAATCTGATCGGCACGGGGCTCGTTGAGTTTGTGGGCGGCCTGATGACCGCGGCCATCGCATTGGTGTACCTGATTCATACCAGCGTGCTGATGACCGCGGTGGCTTTCGGGATACTGCTGGTTTTCGGCTTCGGCATCAACAAAGCGTTTGCGACGATCCGTCCCATTTTTCGCGCACGGCCCAAAATCACCGGAGAAGTCACCGGGCGGCTCACGGAATCCCTGAGCGGCGTGCGCGTGGTCAAGGGCTATCACGCGGAGGAGCGCGAAGAAGGAGTGTTCTCGGCCGGAGTGCAGCGCTTGCTCGACAATGTACTGAAGACGCTGACCGCGACTTCGTTCATGAGTTTCTCCGCGGCAGGGCTTATGGGAGTGGTCAGCGCCATCATTATGGAAATCGGCGCGCACAAAATTATTTCCGGGACGATGACCCTTGGAACATTTTTTGCATTCAATATTTTCATGGGATTCCTGGTTGCCCCGGTCTTTCAGATTGTGGCCATCGGCACGCAAATCACGGAGGCCATTACCGGCCTGGAACGCACACGCGAAATCCTCAACGAAAAACCGGAGGACGAAGATCCGCACCGCGCGGCAACGCTGGAGCGGGTGAACGGCCAGGTTGAAATGGAGAATGTCAGCTTCGCCTACGAAGCCCGGAAGGAAGTTTTGCATGACGTTAGCTTCCAGTCGGAACCAGGGACAGTTACGGCGCTCGTGGGTCCTTCGGGGGCAGGAAAATCGACCATCATCGGATTGCTCGCGGCGTTTTACGTACCGTCGGGCGGCAGGGTGCTCGTGGACGGAGTGGACCTGGCAACCGTCAAACTGGATTCGTATCGCACGCAACTCGGCGTTGTGTTACAGGAAACTTTTCTGTTCGACGGAACGATTCGTGAAAACGTGGCTTTCGGCCGGCCCGAGGCAAGTGAAGCAGAAATCCTCGCCGCGTGCCGTATCGCTCGTGTAGATGAATTCGCGGAATCGTTCGAGAACAAGTACGACACGGTGGTCGGCGAACGAGGCGTAAAGCTTTCCGGCGGGCAAAAGCAGCGCGTGTCGATTGCGCGCGCCATCCTCGCCGACCCGCGCATTCTCATCCTCGACGAAGCTACGTCCAGCCTGGACTCCGAATCGGAAGCGCTGATTCAAGAAGGCCTGCGGTACCTGATGCGCGGCCGCACCACGTTCGTGATCGCGCACCGCTTGTCCACTATCCGTCGCGCCGATCAGATCCTGGTCGTCGAAGCGGGGCGCGTCATCGAGCGCGGAACACATGAGAGTCTCTACGCGCTCGGCGGGCGCTACTACGACCTCTACACCAAGCAGTACGCCGTCGAGACCAACCTCTTCCTTGCGCCGGGAGAAAGCACGGACCTGGAAGAGGCTGCCACAGCCGATACATCCACAAGCACAAACGGCCGCGGGGACGCGGCTTTGCCAGATGCCATCCGCATTATCCGCGGGCAGAGCAGCTAACGATCACGGGTTTTCAAAAGAAAGAAAAAGCGCAGCCAAAGCCGCACTCTTTCGATTGGACTTGTCCAGGAAAAAATCGTTACGCCATGGGACGGCGCACTAGGACCTTCTTGGTCACCGGGGGTGGAATCAGCGTGGCCATCTTGCGAATCATGGCCAGGACGAGGCGCTTGTCGCCATCCGAAAGCGTGGTGCTATATTTTTTGATTTCGGCCAAGAAGCGAATCTCATCCTGGGAGAGCTCGCCCAGGGCTTTCTGAGTTTCGCGGTCGCGCGGCGTCTCCGTGCCGGGGAAAAAGTCCGCGAGCGAAATGTCCATGGCTTCGGCGATTTTCGCGAGCGTCTCGAGAGACGGCACGGTGTGGCCATTTTCGACGCGCGAGAGGTAACACCGCAAAAGCCCGGTGCGGCGCTCGATGTCACCCTGCGACAACCCACGCTGGCTGCGATACGTTTTGATGACTTGTCCGATGTTTACCCGAGGCTTTTCTTTCGGCATGGTCTCCCCACTCGAGGGGGTATCTTAGTCACTAACAGCAGGAGTGGCAAGAGAGAATTTCTCCGGGATGGGTCCAATCCGACAACGGCGCAGAAGCCCCGGAGAATCGCTGCGGAAATGAGGAAAGGCGAGCCTCGGCTCGCCTTTCCTGAAGGATTCCCCGAATTTAGGAACATGGCCGGAAAATGGAACTTACTGTTGCGTAGGTGTCACCGTCACCGGCTGCTGCAGGCGGAACTCGAGCAAAGTTTCGCTCGGGACTTTCACTTGCTGGCCGCGCGTAAACACTTGCACGCCCGCGCCAGCCGCCGAGCCTACGCCTGCACCGATTGCCGCGCCTTTGCCGCCACCCGCGATGGCGCCAATGATCGCGCCGGCAACTGCACCGCCGCCAACTTTCTTTGCCGTGTCTGAGCCACGGCCCTTGCCCTTCAAGTTGTAGTCACTGCTGACCACCGGGTAGTCCTTGCCGTCAATCACTACGCGGGTGAGCTCGAGCTGCAATTCCGAACTGCCGGACATATGACCGGCTTCCTTCGCTTCGGCCAGCCGGCCGTACACATCGGTTCCCTTGCGGGCGACAATGGAATTTCCCACAGTCAAGTCCGTTTCGAGGCTAGCGTGGAAGACGTCACCTACATGATTTTTCGAAGAGTCCACGCCGTCGATCATGCGAATGAGAAGAGATTGGCCTGCGGGAATGGTGACGTCACCGCCCGTAGGAGCGCTCGCCGGCGCATACGCCGGAGCGACGGCAGGAGCGGGAGCCGCTACCGGAGTAGCATTCCCGGAATGACCAGTAAAGGTCAGTGCCACGACATCATTCGTGCTGAAAGTCTGAACTTCGCCGTTCACTTCAAAACGAAGAACGGCCTGTGTTCCGCCGAGATATTTCCCCTGCACAACCTTGCCACTTTTCAGTTCCAGAGTGTCAGCGGCAGCCACACCCACGAAAAACAGCCCCAATACGATTGAAGCGAACAAACGATTCACGTTGCCCATGGCTCCCTCTCCCATTCCGAAATCACAAATTCGAGTGATCTCCGTACGTTTCTCCCCCGCTCAACGCCAGCACACGATTCTACAGCATTGGATGGCCAAGATGGGCCGAATGGTTGCGCGCGTTACAGTCCTGAGAAAGCTAAAGATACGAACAGGAATGCCTGGCCCTGGCTTTTAGGCGGCATTCACGGAGAGTGAAGAATCAGGGCGTTCCTCGGGCTGGCTTCTGCTTGGTTAAGGCGACCGGTATCAAGTATCAAGTCCGCAGAAATGTTCTGCGGACAGGGATGTCACAAAGTTGCCGGGAATAAATCAGGAGGACGACAAGTCTTATCAGCATCGAGGGCCTTGGGAGCAAATCGCTAACAGGAAGAAGCAAGACCAAACGGAGAAAACGGGCGGTCTGACTGGGTCGGGGCCAGGCAAGCGCCGAATTGCAAAAAATGAGAGAAATGCAAAATGCTGTCCCTATCGTGCGCTTTGGCACCTTCGAAGTTGATTTCCTCTCGCGTGAGCTGCGCAAGCACGGCATGCGAATCCGGCTGGAAGAAAAACCCTTCCAAATTCTGGAGATGTTGATCAAAAATGCTGGACAGGTTGTGAAACGCCAAATGCTATGCGAGAGACTTTGGCCGGATACGTATGTCAGCTTTGACCACAATATCAACACGGCCGTCAACAAACTTCGCGATTTACTGGGCGACTCGGCGCAGAACCCGCGCTTCGTGGAAACCGTGCCGCGGCGGGGTTACCGGTTCATCGCTCCCGTCACCAAGCCCATGGCTGAGCGGTTTGGCGGCGGCCAAGAATATGCTCGCGGGGCTGTACTTTGAAAATGTGCGCAGGCATAGAGAGGAGCATTTAGCTGGCTGCCCCCGAAGGATCTGCTCGCAAGCATGCGCACGCCCGCAGATTCAGGGAGTTATCGGTTCAACATTCCAGCCGTCCACGACCAATTCCGGCGTGGAACCGGCCACGGAAGAGCGCTCATATCTCGCTGTGACGGTCCTTTTTTCTCCTGGCAGCAGAGAGAAATAACTGTCGCTCCAGAAAACCGGCACGACGTCTTCCCCGCCCTTTCCCCGCGTGAGCCGAGGATGAACCATGAAGGCCACGCTGTCGCCTTTGTTCTCCAACAAAACCGTGAGCAAGAACTCTTGTCCGTTCAACGCGAGCCTCTTGGTGATCCCCAGACTAGCTTTGGGGAGGGTGTTTAATCCCGTGAGGTCTGCAAACTCTTTCTGCGGGGTGTAGACGGTGTCGGTTCTTTTGGCCCAGTCGAGTGTGTCCACTTTGGTGGAGAGCCAATAGAAATTGTCGCTGACCAGCTTCCCTGCCGCATCGTGAAGCTCAAGCCTGAGGAAATACGTGGTCGAAAGTCCTTCCGGAACGGGCACGTCGAACGCCTTTGTGTTGCTGTCCGCGGCTAGATCGAGCGTGATGTTCCGAGAAGCCTTTTCCTTGGCATCGATATTGTAGATTTTCGCGCTGACCTTCATGCCTCTTAGAGCCTCATACGTGCTGTTGATCACCGCTACGGAATTGTCGTCGTAGGAGTACTGCACGTGCAGGGGCTCGCAGGCCTTCTTGGTTCCAAAGTATCCGCCCGCAGGCACGAGATAGTAGTCGTAGAGATGCCAAATCAAAGAGGGCCAGGCGTTGTTCAGCATCCACTGGATCACGCCTGTTGCAGTGTACTTGTTGCGGGCGTAGGCCTCGAACATGGCGCGCTCGCCGTCGTAGCTCATTGCCTGAGCCTTGCGCTCGTAATCATCCAGGGAAGTTGCAGCGCCGTAGCGGCGGCTCAAGCCTTCGGTGAAAATGTTCACCGTCGTAAAGCGCTCGCCGCCAGCGTGGTAGTTCCACACCTCATCAATCGGCCAAAGATGGTCTTTCGGAATGAATTTTTCGATAGACTCGCGCGGAGGAATGGCTGGTCCCGGACTCGTTTCGGTGTTGTAGCCGTAAGCTCCGCCCGCTTCCCTGTCGGCAAGCCAGTAGACGGGTGGCACATATTCATAGGGACCAGTCATCTTGACGCCGGATGCTCCGGTAACTGTCGTCTTCTGCTCTGAAGCGGACGAAACGATGGGATTCGGCCACTCCAGTTCCTTTTCGATTCCGAGATACATTTGCTCCACCTCGGGGGGCGGTGGGTTGTCGCTTCCGTTCAAAAAGACAAACACACTTGGATGATTGCGCAACCGGGTGATCTGATCGCGCAATGAGGCCGCAGCAACTCGATTCTGATCGCCTTTCCAATTCTTCCAACGCTCCCAGGCATCGCAACAGGTCCAGCCAGGCATAACCAGAATCCCAAGCTTGTCCGTCTTGTCGAAGAATTCGTCGCGGTCGAGGCGTCCTTCCAGCCGAATGGTGTTCAAGTGCATATCGCGCACGTAAGCGAGATCCGCATCGAGCCTGGCCGAAGACCACCGGAACAGCAGATCGGGCGCCCACGCTGCGCCGCGAATCAGCAGTTTCCTTCCGTTAATCTTGAAAAGCCGATAGCCTTTATCGGTCAGTTCGGAAGTGACTTCGCGAATGCCAAACGTCACGCTGGCGCTATCCGAAACTTTCTTTCCCATTTCGAACTTCAGCGTCGCGGTGTACAGCTCCGGCGTCCCCATCAGATAGGGCCACCAGAGCTTCGGATGCGCTAGTTTGAGTTTCGCGAATTGCTTCGGCGTAAATTTAACAATCTTGGATTCCCCGCCGTTGATTTCCACGGGCTGCTGCAACTCGATCCCTTGCAATTCGGCATGCAACACACCTTTCACCGGGCCGTTCGAGACATTCCGCACTTCCGCGCTGATCGTCAACTCGGCGGATTTGTATGCCGCATCCAGTTTCGAGACCACGAACGGATTTCTCACCGCAACTTGTCCGCTCGAGGTGAGAAATACTTCCTTCCAGATCCCCATGTTTTTGTCGGGAGGCGTCGGATTCCAGTCCACCCAGGTGATCCCCAGATCGTATTTGTCGGGCGCGAAAACCTCGACGGCAAGCGCATTGGTTTTTCCGGGCTTAAGAAACTTAGTCACATTGAATTCGTACGTGCGATAGGTTCCGGCGACGTCATTGGTGTCCGCGATTTTCTGCCCGTTCACCCAGAGGTTGGCGCGGTAATTGATTCCCAGGAAATTCAGCCATTCGATTTTTCTTTCCGTGTCCGCAGGCGCGGCAAACTCCGTGCGGTACCACCAGGAGCACCGGAAAGGACTTCCTTCCGGCATGTCCTGATTGGCAAAAAGTTGTTTCTCCGAATAATTCATCCCCGGGAACGATTTCAAATTGGTGCCGTAGTTGGGATCGGGATAGGTTTTGTCGGTGACCAGAGCGCCCACCACGGTCGCCGGTATCTCCGCCTTGTGCCATCCGTTGGCATCGAATCCCGCCGAGGAGATCTGCTCACCGCTCGCTTTCACTTCGCAGGAGGACTGTATCTGCCAATTCTTGTGGAGATAGATCCTGCCCCCCTGGCTGTCCAGCGTGGCACCGGCGGCGGGATTTGAAAGAACGATCAAGCCGATTGTTGCCAGTATCACCCGGAATGAACTGCTGCGCGAGCGCGACACGGAATTTCTCCTTATCCAAGGATTCGAGCGGCTTGGTCCGGCAAGTCCTCCCGGACGAACCTGCGCAGAGCATATTAAACCGTTTCAATGGCCAGGTCTCTGATTTATTTCGGTGCAGGAAGTCGGGTAGGACATCCCACGAGGACAGACTCGATGCCCGTCACCACATTCGAGGAAGAAGGAGTGCTAGGGTAAAGCTGTGCCGAACGACGGCACAGCTTTACCCTAGACTTGTCAGCTCACGAGCATCCACTAAAATCAATCGGCGCAGCATTCGTCGTTGCCCCGGGCGTCACTTTTAGAGGCATATTAGTCGAGTCTTTGCTCGTAGTTTGAGACGACGGCGAGCACATCGCCGCGTTGGACGTGGGATTAGTTGCATCCGCTTCAACCGTGTAAAGAACATCTCCGGACGCCGGTGCGGTGAATGTGACTTTGCCAGCTGCGATTGTGCCCACATTTGGATTGCTTGCGGGAACAATCAAGGTGTAGCTCCCGCAGAAGGCTCCGGTGGGGCTTCCCGTTGGGCACGATGTGCTCGAAGTTATCTGAAGGCTCGAAACCGATGTTGGGAACAGAGGGACCGTAAAGGTGTGGCTGGTGCTCGAAACCATCACGGTTTGCAACGCGCTCAGAGTTGCGTCGATGCCTGCGCCCGTTGTTCCATTGACGGCAGTGACCGCGCCCTGAATCGTTCCGGGGCCAGTCGAAGCACCGGCCGTCGCGGGCGTTTCTGCCACGAGCGGAACCGCGCCGAGATTGGTCCCTCCGGTGACGTTGAACACCACCGTAACATCGTAAGCGGTCCCCGACGAAGTAATGGCATCCGCAACTACGTCAAACACTGCTGCGGCGGGAAGAGGGCAGAACCCGAAGTGTCCGGTCGAATCTGTCAGCTCCTGCATGGTAATGCGATCCGTGCCGGACTGGTCGGCAAATTGAAGGGTGACCACCGCACCGGCAACGGGCTGCATCGTCACACTATCCACGATCTGTCCACTGATCCCGGTCAGGTTAGGACTCACAACGCCTGCGGTGAGCGCCGGCTTTAAACGAAAATCCCCATTACCTTCCTGAACGATGGAAGCACACGTATTGAAATCGATGTTCAGGTCCACCGACTGCCCCGCAGTTACATGGAGTGCCCCTCCCATGATTTGCCCGGGCGGAATCTTTAATCCCGTATTTGCCTCGCTGCTCAAATCCAGCGTGTGAGTGCCGGTGCTGTTCACCACGCAGTTGAAAATATTGCCGAGCGAGGAACAAGCGTTGGGCGCGCCGTTGGCTAGGGTGACGCTGGAGCTGGGATTATTAGCCACAAGAATCAGACGGATCTGCTGAAAATCACCCGCGGGTAACGAGTTCGAACCGAGTTGCTCGAGCAGGCATTGTCCATTGGCTGGCAGATGCAGCAGATCGACTTGCACGGGAGCGGAAACGAGTTGCGGCGCGAGTTCCTGCCAACCATCAGAATTAGCGTCCGCTGTCGCGCTGATATGCGCCTGAATCGAACGAATCGTCACGAATACACTACTAAACGTTCCAGCGGGCGCGGCAGTACCTCCAGCAGGCACGGCAGCAGCGCCGGAGGTGGGCGCCGCGCAAGAGGGTGGATCGCTTAGCGTTACTACCACTGTGCCCATGCCGGTCATAACGTTGGAACTGCCGCCGCCGCAGCTGATGGCCACCGCGGCCAGACCGACCAACAGGACCGTGGCAAGCACAGCGGCAAGTTTCTGTCTAAAGTCCAAGGATTTGAAGAATCTCACGTCGGCCTCCTTAAGGCTAGGTAAGAAGGAACACGGACACGCTTTGCAAGGAACAAGACTTACACATCCAAGCATTATCCGCTCGAGACGCGGGACAGTATGGCGTCGCGATGATTGTGACCCAAAAATGGCCGCGCACACCCTGCTTGCGGCCAACGCTTTTTTCGGGATGCAAGTCTAAGGCCATGGCAGCTCTCTGAATTCTTCGCTCATCCCTTGGCACTTAGTTGGGGTCGGATGGGAAGTATCAGAGCGTAATCTGTCGAAATTACTCGAATTTTGGTAATTTTAGCGACGCATAGAACTACTAGGCCGCATCAAATGTCCAATCAAGTACAGTTGCAAGTTTCGCATCGGCACGCTAGCTCGCGGGGAGAGGAATGGTCCCGGAGGAGGGGGTCGAACCCACACGGTACTAAGTACCACTGGATTTTGAGTCCAGCGCGTCTGCCAGTTCCGCCACTCCGGGTCGAGTATCAAAAATAACACGCTCGCGGGGCGTACTCAAGGATGCGCTCGGGGGAACTGCGCGGCAGGAATTTCACGTTTAGTCGCTTGTATTGAGTCTGTAGAAATTAGTCGCATTCGCTCTGGCGCCTGGGTTATCCCTGCGAGCGCCACCGCCCCCGTCGATGTTATCCTGCGTGGTCCATGGAAACGCTCAACGAGCCCTTCTCGAAGCTCTCGATGGGCCGACGTTATGAGGTATGGTTTTTGCGGCTCGGTTTGGCCGATGGCAGCGGTGCCTGGTGGTTCCGTTACTTGCTGAG
>WNGG01015385.1_pt1 | contig 10328 bp, 7 predicted proteins | sample 5400661 | NCBI WGS metagenome assembly WNGG01 (sample SAMN13153372, study PRJNA577476) | soil metagenome | isolation source: 100 cm soil or saprolite under Garry oak tree replicate 1 | place: USA:California | collected 2016-06-15
AGTTCGGCTTCTACATCATGCTGGCCGTCTTGGCGCAGCCGCTGCTCGGCGCGCTCACCTGGTGGAACGTGGCGATCGGCAACGCCATCGCGGCGTACGGCATGGGATTCTACCTGTGGCGGCAGCATCCGAAGATCGCCGAAACGCTGAGATTGCACCCGTTGGGCGAGACGGAAGAAGGCGAATAAGAACGCGGAACGCGGAATGCGGAACGCGGAACAGGCGGACGAGAGTCAGCTGCGCTGTTCCGCGTTCCGCGTTCCGACTTCTGCGTTTCCGTACGCTTCCAAGGGCACCGCTCTCTCCGCCTCACCGTGCTCCTCTCGGGCGGCCCACCGGAACCATACCACGCTCGCCGCCACCCACAGGTAGATCGTACCGCCCACCCACATGACGAGGCCGCCCAGCTGCTGGTCCGCGAGCGGCGCGAAGCCCCCCTCCCACGCGCGCGGCGCCGCGGCGTAAAAGGGGTACAGGACGTCGTCGGACAGGGTGATCAGCGCTCCCGCGACCGACATCGGCAGCCCCAACGTGAACAGATAGAGCAGCTGCGTGAGATAACTGGCGCGTGGCAGCTCGGGCGTGGGCGAGAGCACCGGCCACCACATCACCACGCCCGTCGCCAGGAACACGAGGTGCTGCGCGATGTGCAGCGGGTGATGCTCGAGCGCCGCCTCGTAGAATTGCGGGAAGTGCCACAGGGTGATGGGCGCCGAGAACAGCACCCCGGCGGCGAGCGGGCGTGTCACCCGGCGCGCCACGCGATACACCCACCCCGGCTGGAGCAGCGGCCGCACCACCCACGCCGGCGTCCCGTACAAGAGCAGCGGTGGAAACACGAGCGTCAGCACCAGGTGCTGCACCATGTGGGCGCTGAACAGGTAGTCGTCGGACAGGTTGTGCAGCGGTCCGTTGAGGGCCAGACCCAATACGAGCAGCGCTCCCGCGAACGACGCGACCCGTCGCCGCGACGCCCTGAGCCCCCCCAGATAGACATAGAGCCCGCCCAGCAGGACGAGCCCTATGATCACGCTCGGGTGCACGTCCCAGCGTTGCCAGCTCATCCGGCTCCCGCGGCTCCGCGCAGCGTGAGGGCCCCCAGCAGCAGGAACAGCAGCGCCACCATCACGACCGCAGCGAGCAGCAGCGGGGCGCCGAACAGGAACGTGAAGACCCTGCTGTCGGCCTTCAGGTGCATATAGAACATCACGACCAGCGTGAATTTCGCGGCCGAGAGCACCACCAGCACCGGCACGAGCACGGGATGAAACGCCGGCACGTAGAACACGCCCACCTCGAGCACCGTGAGAATCACGAGCACCGCGGCGACCCGGAGGTACACGCCGGACGTGGGATGCGAGTGTTCGGTCATTGGATGAGGTAAACCACGGTGAAGATCACGATCCAGACCACGTCGACGAAGTGCCAGTACAGGCCAGTGATCTCTACGGTCATGGCGTTGGCACTGCCGAGCTTCCCCTGCAACGCCCGCACCCACAGCGTGAGCAGCCACAAGACGCCGACGGTCACGTGCGCGCCGTGCGTCCCGGTCAGCACGAAGAACGTGCAACCGAACAGGTTCGTCTGCAGCGTCAGGCCCTTGTGCACGAACTCCGTGAACTCGATCACCTGGCCGCCCAGGAACACGAGCCCGAGCAGCGCCGTGCAGAACAGCCAGATCTTCCCCCACTTCATGTCGCCGCGCTGCACCGCGGCGAGCGCCAGCACCATCATCAGGCTCGACATCAGCAGGTCGAACGTGCTGACCGACGTGAACGGGATGTTGAGGATCTCGTGCGGGTACGGTCCCACGACGCTCTTCCCCTTGTAGACCAGATAGGTCGAGATGAGCGACGTGAACAGCAGGCACTCCGAACCGATGAACGCCCAGAACGCCATCTTGCGGCTGTCGAGCCCGAGACTCGTGTGGGTCGCGTGGGTCGTCATACCTCGAACGGCTCAAACGCCCAGAGGTAAATACCAGCGAGCAGCACGGCGGCCCCCACGAACGCGAGCCACAGCGTGTGGGTGAGCGGCGCGAGCGCGAGAATCGGCAGGCCGAAGGCCGCGAGCATCGGCCACCACGATCCGCCCGGCACATGGATCGGCCCCGGCGGCGCGGCGGGGGGGTCGCGCATCGGCTCGTGGTGCTCCGTCTTCCAGCGCGGCAGCCGGTTCGCCACCGTGGGGATCACGGAGAAGTTGTAGACCGGCGGCGGCGAGGGGATGCTCCACTCCAGCGTGGCGCCGCCCCACGGATCGTTCCCGGCGCGCGGGCCGTGCAGCCGGCTCAACACTAGGTTCACGATGAAAACGAGGATCGACAGCGCGATCAGGAACGCGCCAATCGTAGACACGAGGTTCAGATCTGAGACTCCCAGCTCCGGCGAATAGGTGTAGACGCGCCGCGGCATGCCCAACAGGCCGATCAAGTGCATCGGGAAGAAAGCCAGATTCATCCCGACGAACTGCAGCCAGAAGTGCCATTTCCCCAGGGTCTCGGACAGGAGCCGCCCCGTCATCTTGGGCCACCAGTAGTAGATCCCGGCGAACAGCCCCATGATGGTGCCGCCGAACAGCACGTAGTGGATGTGCGCCACCACGTAATAGGTGTCGGTCTGCTGCAGGTCGGTGGGGGGCGAGGCGTGCGTGACGCCCGAGAGCCCGCCGATGATGAACATCGCGATGAAGCCGACGGCGAAATGCAGCGCGGTGGTGCCGCGGATATCGCCGCCCCACAGGGTCGCGATCCAGTTGAAGATCTTCACACCGGTGGGCACCGCGATCAGCATGGTGGTCGCGCTGAACACCGAATCGGCGATCGGCCCCAGGCCCACCGAGAACATGTGGTGGCTCCACACGCCCCATCCCATGAAGCCGATCAACACACCGGAATACACCACCACGGTGTAGCCGAACAACGGCTTCCGGGCGAAGGTGGGGAGCACGTCGGACACGATACCCATGGCCGGCAGGATGAGGATGTACACCTCGGGGTGGCCGAACAGCCAGAACAGGTGCTGCCACAGGATCGGCGTCGCGCCGGCCTGACTCACGTAGAAGTGGGTGCCGAAGAAGCGGTCGAACATCAGGAACGCGAGGCCCACGGTGATCACCGGAAACGCGGTGATGACGAGGAACTGGGTCACCAGCGTCATCCAGGTGAACGCGGGCACGCGCATCATCTTCATGCCGGGGGCACGCAGATTGAGAATCGTGACGATGAAGTTGAACCCCGCCGCGAGCGACGAGATGCCCAGGATCTGCAGACCCAGCAGCCAGAAATCGATGTTCGGCCCGGGGGAGAACTGCCGCTCCGTCAGGTTTGCGTAGCCGAACCAGCCGCCGTTCGGCGCGACGTTCAGCACGCCCGCGTGAAACAACGGACCCACGAACCAGCTCGCGTTCAGGAACAATCCGCCCAATAGGAACACCCAGTAGCTGAAGGCGTTGAGCCGGGGGAACGCCACGTCGCGCGCGCCGATCTGCAGCGGCACGATATAGTTGAAGAAACTTGCCGAGAGCGGCATCAGGGCGAGGAACACCATCGTGGTGCCGTGCATCGTGAACAGCTGGTTGTACGTCTCCGCCGTGACGAGATGGCCGTTCGGCTGCGCCAGTTGCGCGCGGATGACCAGCGCCTCGATCCCGCCGACCAGAAAGAACCCGAATGCCGTGAAGAAATACAGCAGCCCGATGCGCTTGTGGTCGGTGGTCGTGAGCCAGCTCTTCATTTCAGGCTCTGCAGATAGGCGACCAGGGCCGCGATGTCGGCGTCCGTGAGCGGCGGCTGCATGCGCGTCATGATCGCACCTGGCTTGAGCGCCGGCGCGTCGGCGATCCAGCTCGCAAGATGGCTCGAGTCATTTGGGAAGAGGCCGCTCGCGATGGTCGTGCGGCTCGCGATGTGCGTGAGGTTCGGCCCAATCACCCCACCCGAGGCGCCCTGGATGGTATGACAGCCGATGCACGCCGAGCGCCCGTAGACCGTCCTACCCTGCTCGGCGAGGCCGCCCGTCGCCGCAGTCGCGGCCGGGCCCAGCTGGGCCTGCGCCCACGCGCCGAACCCCGAGTCGCTGTCGACGATCACGCGCAGCCGCATGTTCCCGTGCGAGGCGCCGCAGAACTCCGCGCATTGACCCGAGTACTCACCGATCGAGTCGGCGCGGAACGCGATGTAGTTCGTCTTGCCCGGGATGGCGTCGCGCTTACCGCCGAGCCGCGGGATCCAAAACGAGTGGATCACGTCGGCCGACGTGATGGCGATGCGCACGGGCTTGCCGACCGGGAGGTGCAGCTCGTTGGCAGTCGTGAGGCCGAGGTCCAAGTACTTGAACTCCCACCACCACTGGTGCCCGATCACTCCGACTTTGACGGCGTCGGCGGGGGCTTCCCCCGCAGTCGCGAAGATCGTCCGAACCGTCGGCACCGCGACGAACACGAGGATCGCGGCCGGCGCGAGGGTCCAGGCGATCTCCATCAGGGTGTGGCCGTGCGTCGGCTTGGGAGCGGGCCGCCCCTCGCGGTGGCGGAACCGGATCAGGGCGACGACGAGCAGCGCTTCGACCACGACGAACACCGCCGCCGCCCACCAGAAGATGTCGGTGAACAGCACGTCGGTAGCGCGCGCGAAATCGGAGCGGGGGTGGAGCGTCGACTGAGGAAACGGACCGCCGCACCCCGACAGGGCGAGCGCGGCGGTCACAAGCCAGAGTCGTAGTCGCACGGCTGGGACACTAGCACCGCGACGGGAACGCGTCAACGAACGGGCGTGACCTCGAACTCTCCCTCCAACCCGCCCACCGAGCTCCCCCCGACGAACACGCGGAACTTCCCGGGCTCCACCACGAACTTCATGTCCTTGTTGTAAAGCCCCAGCTCCCTCGTCGTGAGCGGCAACTCGACCGTGCGCGCTTCGCCCGGTTTGAGCGAGACGCGGCGGAATCCGGCCAGCGCGCGCACCGGCCGAGTCACGCTCGCTACCTCGTCGTGCACGTACAGCTGCACGACTTCGGCACCCTCGCGGCTGCCGGTATTGGTCACGGTGACCGACACGCGCAGCGTTCCAGTCGGCGCGATGCGCGGCGCGCTGAACTTCAGGTCCGAGTAGCTGAACGTGGTGTAGCTCAACCCGTGGCCGAACGGAAACAGCGGGGTCACCGGCAGGTCGATGTACTTGGAGGTGTACTTGTCCGGTCCGGTGGGGCGTCCGGTGTTTTTGTGGTTGTAATAGAGCGGGATTTGGCCAAGCGCGCGCGGGAACGTCACGGGCAGCTTGCCGCTCGGGCTCACGTCGCCGAACAGCACGGCAGCGAGCGCGGGGCCATCCTCGACCCCGAGAAACCAGGACTCGACGATCGCCGGCACGTGCTCCGCAGCCCACGGTATGGTCAGGGGCCGGCCGCTCATGACGACGAGCACCACGGGCGCGCCGGTGGCCTGAATCGCCTCGAGCAACCGTGGCTGGACGCCGGGGAGGTCGATATCGGCGCGACTCGCGGCCTCGCCGCTCATGTCCCCCGCTTCGCCCAGTACCAGCACGGCGAGGTCCGCCTGCTTCGCCGCGGCGACGGCCTCCGCGAACCCCGCGGTCGAGGTATCGGTGATCCCGCAACCTTTCGCGTACATGACGCTCACGCTCCCGGCCCGCTGCTTGATGCCCTCGAGGGGCGTGACCGCGTCTTGCGGCTCACCGCGGCCGGGCCAGGAACCGAGCGCGGCGACCTTGTCGTCGGCGAGGGGGCCGATCACGGCGAGGGTCTTGACACGCGCTGCGAGGGGCAGGACCTGACCCTCGTTCTTGAGCAAGACGATCGACTCTTCGGCCACGCGCCGGGCGAGCTGGCGGTGCTCCGGCGCGAGCAACGCCGCCCGCTCCCGCTCGGGGCTGGCGCCGTGGTCGGGATCGTCGAACAAGCCGAGTGCGGCCTTGGCGCGGAGCACGCGGCGCACCGCCTCATTCACCACGGTCACGGGAATGCGTCCGGCCCGGACCAGTGCCGGCAAATCGCTCACGTAGATCCGGCTCACCATGTCCATATCCACGCCCGCCTCGAGCGCGAGCTTCCCGGCGTCGGCGCGCGAGCCCGCGACGCCATGATTGATGAGCTCCGCGACCGCGGTCCAGTCGCTCACCACAAAGCCCTTAAAGCCCCACTCGCGGCGCAGCACCGTCGTCATGAGCCAGGGGCTGGCGGTGCTCGGGATGCCGCCGATCTCGTTGAACGACGTCATGACCGTGGCGGCGCCGGCGTCCAGGGCGGCCCGGTAGGGCGGCAGGTACACCTCGCGCAGCGTGCGCTCGGACAGATCGACGGTGTTGTAGTCCCGGCCGCCCTCGGCGCCGCCGTAGGCGGCGAAATGCTTCACGGTGGCGAGCACCGCGTCGGGGGCGCGCGGGTCAGTGCCCTGAAAGCCGCGCACCCGCGCCGCAGCCATGGCCGATCCCAGGTAGGGATCCTCGCCCGAGCCCTCGGCGATCCGGCCCCAACGCGGATCGCGCGCGATGTCCACCATGGGCGCGAACGTCCAGTGCACGCCGGCGGCCGACGCCTCCGTAGCGGCCACATGGGCGGCGGCCCGCACGGCCTCGGGATCCCACGAGGCGGCCTCGCCGAGCGGAATCGGGAAGATGGTGCGGTAGCCGTGGATGACGTCGAGGCCGAAGAGCAGCGGGATGTGGAGACGCGACTCAGTGACGGCGACCTGCTGCGCGGCATGGGTGGCGTCCGCCCCGGCGAGGTTCAAAAAGCTGCCGACCAGCCCTTTGCGCACCAGGTCCATTTGCTCCGCGTTCGGCTGACCGTCCACAGAGACCTGGTTCAGCTGACCCAGCTTTTCCTCGAGCGTCATGCGGGCGAGGAGGGAGTCGATCTTCGGCTCGGCGGTGGGGCGCTGGGCGGACAGTGGCCAGCCGGCGCACAGGACCAAGGCGGCCGGCAGGACCGCGAGACATCGGCTAAGCGGGCGCATCGGGATTCCGTTTCAGAAAGAGGAATTTGAGCAGCGGCGCCAGCAATCTAGTTGACCGTCACCGGACTTGACAAACCCTAGGGCGCGCGTGATAACGGAGGCGAACACGTGCACAGGAGACGCGCTCATGAGTCGCAGATCGTTCGAGCAACTTGGCCGTTGGCTGTTCCTCGGCCTGGTCTTTCTCGTCGTTGCCGCGCCGGCGGCCATGTCGCAGACGAGCACCGGGAGTATCCGGGGGTATGTGACGGATTCGAGCGGGAGGCCGCTCGAAGGCGGCCGGGTCGTGGCCGTCAGCGTTACGACCGGGGCGCAACGCGAAGTGACCGCACAGAGTCGGGGTTATTACGCGCTCCTCGGGCTAGTACCGGGGCAGTACGACGTCACGGCGCGGCAGATCGGGATGGCACCGCAAAGGGTACGAGTGCGGGTCCTCATCGGCGAGGTAAACACGTTGGATTTCAAGCTCGCGGGATCCCCCATTCAACTGGAGGCGGTGACGGTGGCCGCGGCGAGCGGCGGCGTGGAGACGCGCACGTCCGAAGTGGCCACCAACGTAACGCCCGAGCAGATGCAGCAGCTGCCAACCGCGAGTCGGAACTTTCTTGATCTGGCGGCGCTCGCCCCCGGAGTCATAGTGTCTCCCGACTTCGTGAATCTGCCGGCCAACAGGATTACTGCTCGGACCTTCACGTCCGGGGGCGGCGGACCGGGCTCGGTAAATGTGTTCGTCGACGGCACGAGCTTGAAGAATGACCTCACGGGCAACGGTGCCAGCGGCGTGGCTGGTCAGGACGCGAGCCGAGGGAATCCCTTCCCACGCAACGCGATCCAGGAGTACCGGGTCATTACCCAGAACTTCAAGGCGGAGTATCAGAACGCGTCGAGCGCGATTATCACCGCGACGACGAAGTCGGGCGGAAGTAGTTGGACGGGCAACGCGTTCTTTACCTATCAGAACAAAGACCTGGTGGCCCTCGATTCGATCACGCGGGCCCAAAACCCAGACTCCAACAAGGGCTTCAAACCAGATTACAGTCGCTACCTCGTCGGCCTGAGCGGCGGCGGACCTCTCATCAAAGATCGGCTGCACTTCTTCGGGTCCTACGAGGGGAATTATCAGAATCGTTCCAACCCGGTGACGATCCAAAAACTACCAGCAGCTTCCCAGCCCTCGACACCGTGCAGCTAGCTAAGTACAACGGCACGTTCGGGTCTCCATTTCGGGAGACGCTGTTGTTCGGGAAGCTCACATACACGGCGAGCAGTAAGTCGACAGCGGAGCTGAGCTTCAACAACCGGCATGAGACCGACGTGAGGGACTTCGGTGGCAACACCACGTTCCAGGCGGCGACGAACTACCTCAACAACATGAGCATCGGCACACTCAAGTACAACTACTTCACGGGGCCGTGGCTCGACGAGCTGCAGGCCACGTACAGCCGCTTCCAGCGCAACCCCGCGGCCGACTCTCCAGACCTTCCACATCGGACGTTCAACAGCTTTGGTTCATTCGGCGGCGCTGACATCGGCAGCTACGTGAGCTTCCAGGATTTCGTGCAGAAGGGCCCGGGGATCCGGAATGACGTCACGTACACCGGCTTCCACTGGAACGGCGAGCACGTGATCAAGCTAGGCGTGAACGCCAATTTCCTGTCGTTCGACATCAACAAACAGAACAACTCGATACCGCAGTTCACATACGCCGACAGCGTCTGCCGTGGCTGCAGTCCAACTGTTCGCCAGGAGGCCTTTGCGTACCGGGTTCCGTTCCAAATGGTGTGGGCCAACGGTCCCCAGCCCTTCCTGAACACCCACAACACGCAGATCGGCGCTTACCTCCAGGATGACTGGAGCCCGACGTCGCGCTTGACGCTCAACATCGGGATTCGCTGGGACTTTGAGTCGCACATGTTCAACTATGACTATGTCACACCACAGAGCGTGATCGACACGATCAGCCGGTACAACAGTGACACGGCGAACGTGCGCCATCCGATCGACCCGGCGGAGTATTTCACTAACGGGACGCAACGTCACAAGTTCTACGGTGCCTTCCAGCCCAGGCTGGGGTTCTCTTATGCGCTGGATCAGGAAAACAAGACGACGTTGTTCGGTGGGTTCGGCATCTTCTATGATCGGACCTTCTTCGACCTGTCTGTGGACGAGACGCTGAAGCTCACGTATCCCACCTACACCGTCATCTTTGCCGACCCGGATTCCGCGGCGCTCGGGCACTTGGGACCGGGGGAGGTAGCTTGGGACAACCGGTACCTGACGGCCAACAAGACCGTGCTCGATTCGCTGGTAACGAACGGGACCACGCCCGCCGGCAAAGAGGTGTGGCTCATCTCGAACAACGTGAAGCCACCCAAGTCATACCAGTGGAACGTGGGTATTCGGCACCTTTTCGGCGAGGTTTATACTTCGGTTGCGTACGTGGGTGTGCGCGGCGTCGATGGACTCGTGTTCAACTGGGCGAACCTCGCGATGAAGCAGAACGGGACTTGCTGCTTGGGCACGTTCTTCTTCGGGCACGGGTTCAGCAACATCCTGTACACCACCAACACGGTGAAGACGTGGTACGACGCGCTTCAGGTCCAGGTGAACCGTCCATATCGGCGGTCAGGAAACTTCGGGTGGGGAGCGGGATTGTCGTACACCAGCGGCTCGCGCTCCCTCGAGGGGATCGACAACCCCGACGATCAGTTTGCGTTCCCGGAGTACCAGTTCATTAAGAAGCATCCATCGAACGACGAGAAGAGCCGCCTCGTGGCCAACTGGATCATGGACGTGCCGTTCGCGTATGGCGTGCAGTTCGGCGGACTGCTGACGCTCGGGACGGGGCCGCGCTATGACATCGGGAGTCGCTTCAACGGGGTTGGCGGCCCGTACGTACCAGGGGGGTTCAGTCCGCCGCAGTACCCGTTCGTCCTACCCGGCGCTTGGGCGTACCGGGAGCTCGACCTCCGGCTACGAAAGGACTTCCCCAACGTCTCGGGAACCACGATCGGCGTGACTGTGGACGTGTTCAACGTGCTGAACACCTCAAACTTCACGTTCGACGGCAACAGTGGTACGCCGAACGGGCTTGCCAGCGATCAGCGGCGCGCTCAGATCGGCGTCGAGTACAGCTTCTGACCGCTCCCCACCGGGCTACCGGTGCCTTGCGCCGGTAGCCCGCCCGGGGATTGCCCGATTATCCTCCACGCATGACCCGTAGCACGCGGCTCGCCGCCGCGCTCGTCGCGACGGCCCTCGCGGCGTGCGCCCCGAACCACTCCGAAGGCCCGCCCCCGCCCGACTCGACCCAGGCCGCCGGCTTCCTCGATACGCTCGAGGAGCGCACGTTCCAC
>WNGG01032454.1_pt1 | contig 10328 bp, 14 predicted proteins | sample 5400661 | NCBI WGS metagenome assembly WNGG01 (sample SAMN13153372, study PRJNA577476) | soil metagenome | isolation source: 100 cm soil or saprolite under Garry oak tree replicate 1 | place: USA:California | collected 2016-06-15
TGTTCCTCTTCATTTCCGCTACGGGTACAGGATTCTCCATAAACTGGTGAGGGCTAGATTGGGCTTTGATGAGAATTGGATAGGTGTGAAGCGTGTGAAAGGATTTCCGCCTGCACGGTCTGCGGGCATCGCGTGACAGGATTCGACCATGTCGGAGTTCGAGCTTCCACTTCACGACGAGAAGAAACGGTCGCGGGATCAGGTCGATCCCGGGTTACCAGCGGATCGGGAGTGTGGCACTTTGCTCGTCCATGTGGCCACAGATCGTCTCCAGCCAGTTCCCGCCGGGTCAAGTACAATGGCGGTCCGTTATGGACGACTGGCTACACCTGGCAGAGCGTCTACTGGGGCAGCTACTTCGCGACTCAAAGCAGTTCATCATGGGTTAAGCGGGTTGAAGATGCTGTTCTGAACATCGAGACCGACAAGAGCTATTCCGGCGGACTGTCCGAGTACAATGTTGGAATCGGCAGGATCATCCCTCATGCCATCATCAAGACAAGCCCACCCGGGAGGTTATCAGACTCACAGATCAGACAGAACACGGTCAACAATGCGAAGGGACCCTTCTACACGGTTGAACCATACCCCTGCACTCAAGGCTGCAATCACTGCACCACCGACCCATTCGACACCCTCAGCCAAGGGCTGTCCGAGGAGATGGTAGAGTTGAAGACTGACATGGACCCCGGGACGGGATGGGTTATCGGAAACGAAGAACTCTGCGACTACTGTGACGCCAAGTTTGTCTGCAACAGAATCAGCACAGGCGAATACGTCAACGCCTGGTACGACAAGGGCAAGAATGCTTGCTGGAAGGCGCCTGCTCGTCAGGGTTCCGAGCTATTCCCGACTGACCTTGACGCAAACAGGTCTCGTGTCGAAACGGGATCTTGAAGATTCACTCGCGATAGAACCCACGAACGGTTAAATCCTAACCGTCAACTATCCTGTATCCGTGAAAGAGCGAAGAAAAACTCTTCCGCCAAAGCTGAAGCAGATATCCAATGTAATAAACGACGCCATCCAGGAAGCAAAGAGGATACGCGAAATGTCAATCCAGGAAGAGGTCGTGCAAGAGCTGGACAAGGTCAACACGACATTAGAGGAGGCCAAGAAGCAGATCGCGAAAATAATGAAACTCTAGAGTCCCCGCATGTAAGCTGGGAAGGTTCCACCCCAGCCTAGACTGCTTGTGCGCGGCGCTTCCTTGCGAGACAAGCTCGCTCGGTCTTCTATCCTTGCTCAGAACTTGAGCTTCTCTTGGTACGCTGGCAGATCTAGAAATCCGTGCCCAGAGACGTTGAACGCTATGACCTTCTCCATGTTTCTTCGTTTGCATTCTAGAGCTTGGTCTATCGCGGCTCGTATCGCATAGGCAGACTCGGGAGCAGGCAGAAAACCCTCAACTTGAACGAAGGTCTTGGCTGCCTCGAAGACGTCTCGTTCATCGTTGGGATATGCAACAGCCTCCACGTGTCCGAGATGTTTGAGGTAGCTGATGAAAGGCGCAGCCGCATGATAGCGGAGCCCATCTGCCTTGATCGGAGTCATTTCAGTCTGGTGACCTATGGTGAACATCTTCAACAGGGGAGTCTTCTCTGCATGGTCGCCATAGTCGTACTTGTACTCGCCTTTTGACAGGTTTGGCGCTGAGGACGATTGAGCAGCGAGGAATCTGCACTCTCGCTTCCCCTTCACGACCTCTCCCGCGAAGGGAAGAATGAAGCCTCCGAAGTTGCTGCCTCCGCCCAAACAGCCGATCATAATATCCGGCTTCTCGTCGATCAAGTCGAACTGTTTCATCGTCTCCAGCCCAATTATAGACTGGTGAATCAGCACATGATTGAGCACGCTACCCAGACAGTATGCATAGCCAGGGTTCTGCTCGGCATACTCCAATCCTTCTGAGACAGCTATGCCCAGACTGCCCGCATGATCAGCATTTTTCTGTAGCAAATCTCGACCCACTGATGTCTCGGTGCTTGGCGAGGCGAAGACTCTCCCGCCGTACAGGCGCATGAGCGCCCTCCGGTCCGGCTTCCAGTCATAGACCGAACGGACCCAGAAAATCACGCATTTTAGGCCTTGAAGGCTCGCAGCGTAGGCTAGAGCTGTTCCCCACTGGCCCGCACCGGTCTCGGTCGAGACCCCGACAAGCCCCTCTTCAGCCGCATAGTAGGCCTGAGCCAGAGCGGTGTTGACCTTGTGTGACCCAGTCGGGGAGAGATCCTCCCTCTTGTAGTAGAGCCGCGCAGGGGTCTTGAGATATTTTTCGAGTCGCCGTGCACGATAGAGGGGTCGCGGCCTCCCTGCCTGACGATACAGGTCCTGAACGGCGCTCGGAATCGGGATCCATCTATCAGTCGAGCTCTCTTGCTGAAGACAGTGTTTCAGAAGGACCTTCGACAGGAACTCAAGCCGGGAGGGACCCTCGTCCGGGTCTTTGGGTCGCGGAAAATCTCCGGGAAGATCGGCCAGAATGTTATACCAAGACCCTGGAAGGTCGTCGGGGCTGAGAACGACCTGGTCTCGCGCCTTTACTAACGCCTTCTGCAATTCTGATAACCTGTCTTTCTAGGACACCAGAGAATTAAGTCTTCAAAGAACGCTGAATCTCACCAATGTTGGGAATGAACCACCTGGCTCAAAGGTCGCCTTCCACGATCAAGCGAGGGTGATGGCACATGTCTGTCATAGTTAGGGTACCCAATTGAGATCACTCCAACTGGGACGAAATGGTCCGGAATCCCCAGCTCCTTTCTAAGGAGATCCGGTCTGAACGCGCCTGCCAGATAGGCAGCCAGGCCCTCGTCGACAACGGTAAGCAGGACTAGTAACGAAGCGCAGCCCGCGTCAAAGTACCAGTAGGGCACTGGCCATTCAATTTCGGTGCCGTCCGGGCGAATCTTGTCAGACTCGTGATACCTATCATGGTAGAGCTTCTCACTGACACAAGGCACTACTAGCAACGGGGCGTCTCCCCTGAGCATGTTCAGTTCTCGAAGTCTGTGAACCCGCTCAGGGTCTGTTATAACGATAAAGGCCATGCCCTGGCTGAATCCGGCGCTTGGATAGTGCTGGGCCAGTTCGATTATTCGACGAACCTTGTCCTCTGGAACAGGCAATGGTTTGAACGCGCGGATCATCCGCCTCTTCCGAACTACTCGTTCGAATTCCATACGACAGGTCCGGGAAGAACTATCTTGAAAAGAATGCTCTGAAAGAACTCTTGCATCTAGTCGGTTTTTGCTGTAGCCTCTTCGCTACGCTCAGGCATCTGCCCTATCGACTTTCGGGTGAAGCTGAGTTCTCGTCCGTGGGATTGCATGATATGCTCGCGCAGCTGCTCCTCGGACTCTATGAACTGGAGAAAGGCAGAATCGCAATAGGGACACGTAAACTTCATACAGACTAGAACTGTCCGACCCGACCGTTAAGCATTACCCCGTCAAGGTGCCCGTTCTTCGACCTTAACGACTGATCCTATTCTGTCTCCAGCTTCTGGACCGGTTTCTGCTGACGCCGAAATGTGAGGAGACCAGCGAGTATCGCTCCAGCTTCTACAGAGGCGATAAGGACCAGCACTGAACCGACGAGTGAGACTCTCAGGCCAGAGGACGAGGCTCCCAATAGGCCTCCGACTCCAATGAGAACAATGAACGCCAGCATCAGACTCCGGGATGAACTGTCTTGCTTCCGGGACATTCTCCTGTTGGAATCCGGAGATAGCTGCTCTTGATAGAAAAGCGTCGTCTACCTTTGTTCCTGCAAAAGATTCCAATCCCCTTAAATTCGAACCGTTAAAATGGAAATGTTTCCTCTCGTGCACCGGCTCGCTGGTTTCCAGTCAAAGTTCGAGCGCAAGATTCAGAGTCAAAGTACTTATTCGAAGCAGAGCGGATCATCTTCCCATGCTGAATACGCAGCAGACAAGGTCTGAACTGGAAGAGGTTGCCAAGAACCCGCAGGGACTGGCATCAGCTGCTGACAAGTGGAAGGCGGTTCTTGCAAGGGACCAAGCTCAAGACGGGACGTTTGTGTTTGGGGTCAGGTCAACCGGAATCTACTGCAGACCTTCGTGTCCGGCCAGACACCCTCACATCGAACAGGTTGTATTCTTCTCTGGACCCGGCGAGGCGGAACAGTCGGGATTTCGAGCGTGCAAACGATGCCATCCTGGAGAGCATGGGAATTCGAAAAGAACAGAACTGGTCCAAAGGGTCTGCGAATTCGTAGAACACCACATAGATGGGAAATTAACTCTCGCCATTCTCAGTCGAGAGGCAGGTCTAAGCCCGTTCCATTTCCAGCGGACCTTCAAGGGAGTCCTCGGGATCTCTCCCCGCCAGTACGTGGAAGCCCGACGCCTTGAGAGAGTTAAAGGATCCTTGAGGCGGGGTACGACTGTGACCGAGGCCCTCTACGGGGCCGGCTTCACTTCGAGGGGTAGACTCTACGAGAAGTCTCCAAGCCAGCTCGGAGTCAACCCTGGAACGTTTCGAAGAGGCGGAGAAGGATTATCGATACACTACACCATCATAGACTCTCCAATCGGACGCCTCCTGCTGGGAGCAACTGGGAACGGAATATGCGCCGTCTGTATGGGAGCCTCGGATGAGGCTGTCGAAGCAGCGCTGAAGGAGGACTACTACGCTGCAGACTTATACCGAAACGATCATCAGATGAAGAAATGGGCCGACGATTTCGCCAAATACTTTGACGGCAGAGATTTCCCGGCAGACTTGCCGATAGACGTCCAGGCAACAGCCTTCCAATGGAAGGTCTGGAAGCAGATCCAAGCCATACCGTATGGCAAGACCTCTACGTACAGCGAGATCGCTGAGACGCTTGGCAAGCCACGTGCGGTCCGGGCAGTTGCCAATGCATGCGCGGGCAACCATGTTGCAATCCTGATTCCATGTCACAGAGTCGTTGGTAAGAGAGGGGATCTTCGGGGCTACCGGTGGGGAGTGAAGAGGAAACAAGCACTGCTGTCACTAGAAGGGCATCACTGAAAAGAACCTACCCAGCTTTTTCCAGTCTCACTGTTACCATCCACGGTTACCAGATCCGTTACCAGCCAAGAAATCTCAAAAGCGTTGAGTCTCGCGACCCAAAAGACTGCGATCTTGGAAGACATAGCCTTCACAAGATGGAAGACCGACCCGGACACGCGTAGCCACCCTCTTTCGACGAATAAACCAGGATGACCGAGTCAGTTTCACTCCCAGCCGAAGCTGGCAGCTCACACTTATCACACTCCAACCATCCTCAAGCCCGACGGAGCAAGTCTTCGTGTCCAACCCGAGCCCCGGCCTACGAAAGGCGGTGACGACCCGCTACGCCGTCGCACTCTACATGAGCTCAGTCCTCGGCTCAGGAATCCTCGTCCTCCCCGGACTGGCCGCCCAGATAGCGGGACCCGCATCGCTCATCGCATGGGTCGGACTCTCGCTCGCCAGCTATCCCCTCGCCTACACGTTTGCCAGTCTGTCTGCCCGTAGACCAGAATCCGGAGGTGTCTATGGCTTCGCCAGAGAAAGCTTCGGACCCCGCACAGCCAACGCCGTCACATCACCGCCATCGTCGGACTGCTTGTCACCGCAGTAATAGCATCAGCACCATCCATCAACAGCGCAAACTTCGCGCCTTTCTTTCCCCAAGGGCTACTACCCATCGGGGTAGGCGCCGCCCTCATCTTCTGGTCCTATCTAGGCTACGAGAACGTTTCCAACGTGGCCGAGGAGTTCAAGAACCCCGAGAGAGACTTCCACCGAAGCATCCTCTACAGCGTAGCAATCATAGGCCTACTCTACACCTCAGTTGCGGTAGCCGCGATCGGCACCCAGGCCTACAAAGCGGGCGGTAGCATAGCGCCCTTCGCCGTCATGCTATCCAACGCGCTTGGAACATATGGAGCGATCGGAACAGCAGTCCTCGCTATCATCATAATCTTCGGCACAGTCAACGTGTACACCACTGGCATATCACGGGTGATCTACGCGACCGCCAAGGAAGGCGGGCTTCCGAAGTTGCTTGACAAGCTCCACGCTCGGACCCGGGTCCCTCATCGAACCCTATTACTCCTACTGGGATTATCATGGCTAACACTCGCCCTATTCTACTTCCTAAACGTGGACCTGGAGAGCGAGCTGCTAATTCCGAGCGGCGCCGCCATACTCGTATACGTTGTAGGATCCACGTCAGGCATCAGACTCTTGAAGACGCGGGGAGTGAAGCGAGCATTCCCTTGGATCTCGCTCGTCATCTCGATAATCATGATCCCATTTGTTGGACTCTTGATGCTCATCAGTCTAGCATTCGCAGCCGCGGGCTTCCTCTACAAGCGTGGCGAGCTCGAGACGCGCCACGTGAACAAGCCAACAGTTCCCGAATAGAATAATAACAGTTGACTCTCAGTGCGCTTAATGATCGTTGTAGTTTCAAACAGGATCCTCGTCAAGAAGGGCCACGAGGAGGAGTTCGAGCACCGATGGAAAAACCGGAAGTGGGCCATCGCCAACAGTCCAGGATTCATCCGGACAGAGGTCCTACGACCCGTCAAGGGCGACCATTACATCGTGGTTACACACTGGCAGTCAATGAAGGAGTTCGAAGACTGAACAGACAGCGACGCGTTCATAGAATCCCACGCAAATACGCCTCCACGCGAGGCCTTCTCCGGTCCGAGCCAATTGGAGATACACGAAGTAATAGCGGAACGATAGCTCGACCCTCGATCATGCTCTAACAGAAGAATAGATCTAATGCGCCTCCGGTCAGGTGCAGCCCGTGGAGACGGACATCTGCGTGTTAGGCGGAGGCATAATGGGTCTCGCCACAGCCTACACCCTCAGCAAGACAAGCAACTCCCAAGTTCTGGTCCTAGACCGTTACGGAGTCGGAAACGAATACGGCAGCTCTAACGACGTAAACCGAGTCTTCCGCTACTCCTACGGAAGCGACCAACTGTACACGACAATGGCCGTCGAGAGCCTGAAGCTTTGGAAAAAAATAGAAAAAGAGTCAGGACTAGAGCTTCTGCTCCCGACGGGCCTCCTCCTACTCCAAGGCACAGACGAGAACGCCAACAGGTTCAACGAAGCCAGCTACCGAACTCTCTCAGAAATGAAACTTGGAGCGGATAGACTTGACAAAGACGACTTGAAGAAACGTTTTCCTCAGTTCAAATCCGAAGAAGCATTCTTCGATCCCCATGGTGGAGTCCTGCTCGCATCAAAAGCACTCCTGGCGTTCCAATCTCTGGCCAAAGCCCACGGCGTAAAGTTTCAACAGGGACGGGCTCGAGAAATAGTCTTTGAAGAACATCCTTTCGTGGAAACTGAGATTCATGAGAAGATTGAGTTTCGAAAACTCGTAGTCACTATTGGACCATGGTCCAATAGCCTACTGAAAAAAAGGCTCACCCCCATAAGACCGACACGGCAACAACTCATCTACTTCAAGCCACTTCACGGGCTGGAACATTTCCGCCCAGAGTCGTGTCCAGTCTTCTTCACTGAGAAACACTACGGTCTGCCCGCGGCAGGCATCGACGCGGTCAAAGTTTCACCAAAGGAGCTGTCCGAATCTGTAGACCCCGAGTCCGCCAAGAGGACCGTTGATGAGGAGCAGATAGTCGACTGTAGAGAGGCTTGCCGGAGGTTTGTCCCGGATCTTGCTGAAGGCGAAGTTGTTCGGACCAAAGTCTGTCTTTATGACATGACAGAAAACTCGGACTTCGTAATAGACAAGGGTCCCGAGAGTACCGACGTGGTCTACGGATATGGCTTCTCAGGACACGGATTCAAGTTCGCACCGCTAATAGGAAGACTGCTTGCAGAGCTAATACAAGAGCAGAAACCCGTCTTCAATCTCGAAAGATTCTCTGTCCTCCCGGCTCAGAGAAAGACCCCGACCCTTGGGGCTCATCTAGGCCAGGGCGAGTAGAACAGCCAATACAATAGCCCCTGTTAGAGCCTCGGCATGCATCCTCAGTGCCTTGCGCCGGTCGAGCTTCTTCCAGTCGTCGGAGCCAACTTTGTTCAGAGTCTTGGAACGATTGGATGCGAACCCCATTGGTTCGTGAAAGTCGTAGGTGCCACGAGCCGCGTGGAGCACGCAGAAAGAGGTTGACCCTTCCAGAGCAGCCAACAGTCCACCATACATGGGCAGAACCAGCGCAAGCCTGACTACCCAGATCGCTCCCGTTAGGACCGTTACGCCGAGAATTACCGATAGTGCGATAAGGACAGCTCCTGTGGAGAGCCGTATGGCCCTGCCCCGGCTACCGATATTGCACTTTCCGGGGGTGTATTCGGGGGTCATGCCTGATCAGTTTTTACAGATAGTAACAAGCTTCATTTGGGCCCCATGGTATATAGATTGGGAGAGATGGCGGGCACCTCCACTGTTACCGAGGAAAAGGACCAACTCGCCCCAGCTCAGACCCCGCAGACCTACCCTGTCCAGGGGCGAATGATGAGCGGGCGGAGGACTAGACCCCGGGATGAGGTGGGACACTACGTCTGTCCCAACTGTGGGAGCCCTAGCTTGGTAAGGGATGCGGAGACGGGCGAGGTCATATGTACCAACTGCGGCTTCGTCTTGTCAGATCCGACAGAACAATATGCTGCGCCCGTCCCGAGACGTACCGAAGAGGGTCTCCTAGAGAGCCAGTCCGGACCCCCCGGAAGATTCTCCGCGTTCGACAAGAACCTCTCCACGATCATCTCTCGCGCCCAAGCGTCCAACCGGAACATCAGCGCCGACGAACGGCTCCAACTCTGGCGGCTGCGACGCACCCAACTGCGTGCCTCGGCCGGTTCGTCAATGGCGCGGAACCTGTCGCGAGCGATGAGCCAGCTCAGAGGATTATCAGGCCGCCTAAACCTTCCTGAAGTTGTCACGGAACGAGCTGCGCTGATGTACCGTCGAGCGCTCAACAAGGGTCTCGTCCGAGGACGACCGATTAACGGCATGGTCGCGGCTTCAACGTACGCTGCTTGCAGACTCACAGACGTCCCACGCTCGCTTAGCGAGATAGCAAAGGCCTCCGGAATGAGCCGAAAACTGCTCGCCCACTACTACCGGGCCCTAGTCCGCTCACTCGACGTGACCATGGCCATTGAAGATCCCTTAAAGAGGGTTTCAAAGATCGCCTCGCGCGCTGGTGCCGACTCTCAGACCGAGATGCTGGCCGGCAAGATTCTGCGAGAAGCAATCAGATTACGGGTCAATGTTGGAAAAGACCCTGATGGGTTGGCGGCCGCTGCGCTCGACCTTGCGGCAAGGATACGGGGCTCAATGGTCATGCAGCGAGACCTTGCGAAAGCTGCCGGCGTATCCGAAGTCACCATTCGAAGCCGCATGAGAGACCTGAAGACGGCCGCAAAGTCTCTAGGACTGCCTGACGTAGCATAGGCTGTCACTCGCAGGGATTCGGGCAAGTAACGCCACTCTAAACCCCCCTCGAACGAGCGGTGCCTCTGCAAGGAGGGTATGAGGCCAGCCGCTGAAAACGCTGGCTTTAGGTTGTGCCTAGAGGCCGGAGACTACGCTACCATACATAGACGCTACTCTGGACGCCGCTGCGATAATAGCGGACGCCTTGATGATAGCTTTTCTCGCAAGAAACTCGCTATCCTATTTCCAGTCCTACAAGGACTATTTCGTAGCGATCTACCTCATATTCCTCGCATTCCCGGCGGGAGACCTACTGCTCATGGCCTCCTCTTCGTCAGCATTGCAGAGGATCTCAATACAAGGAATCGTGACATCCGGGTCTCTCATCGCAATCATATGGGGTTACGTTGCGACAAAACTGTACGTTTATCCTGAAACGTTCTCTCCAAAGAGACTCATCTCAAGGCCGTTCCGTCCGATTTTTCTCGCCTACGCGCTATATCTACTGCCGATGATTTTTGCTCTCATCGACGGATGGGCAGATCCGCTCGCGATCACTTCGACCTCAATTCAGGCTACATATCCTTTTGACAATATCACGCTCCCTTCCTCGACGGTATCTGTCCTACTGGTAGGGATGGGATTGGGTGTAGTTGTTGTGTTCACATCCTACCCACTGGCCGTGCTCTCACGACGTCGGGCACTAGTAAAGGACCGGGAAGTTAGGCGGGCTCTGAGATTGATTGCGTCATCTTTTGGGGTGATAAGTCTTGCTTCGGTTCTTGGCTTCGGTCTCCTAGCTTTTGGGCAGAATGTTCTCGGACCCGCAAATTTTCTCTCAGTGATTCTGATCATAGTTGCGGTTCAAGCCTTCCGAAAACCGACCTTTCTGAAAACCTTCCTTGGCGTTGTCCCCTCGC
>WNGG01015280.1_pt1 | contig 10326 bp, 7 predicted proteins | sample 5400661 | NCBI WGS metagenome assembly WNGG01 (sample SAMN13153372, study PRJNA577476) | soil metagenome | isolation source: 100 cm soil or saprolite under Garry oak tree replicate 1 | place: USA:California | collected 2016-06-15
GGGGTCGGAGGGTACACGCCACGGGATTTTGAAGTCGCGTGTGCCCATGAGGCCGCATCAGGGCGTGACTGGTGCCGAGTATTGCACCGTGGTCGACGTCATCGAGTTTGAAGGTCACCCGGAGTTGTGGTTACGAGTCGGCTACTACCGCCAGGCCGCCGGTTCCGAGGTCACGAGGTGGGCGAGTCAGACGGCGTGGTGTGGACCTTTTTCGGAGTGGCTGGAAGTCCTGCCCGTGATCAGTAAATCGATGGACAAGGATGGCAGGAGGGCCGGTATGAAGGTGAGGATCGTGCTTCCATTTCGCGCTGACGTCGGCGGCACAACGCGGCGCGGTGAGGCCGAGAAGACCGTCGAGCTGCCAGAAGTGCGCTACGACTACAAGGTGACCGTCCACCTTGGCGGGACGGTGTTCTCGCCAGACCTGAAGGTTCTCCAGTGGGACGACGAATCCAACGGCTTGACGATTCGTCTGGATGAGCGGCACCTCAAGGAGGTGAACGTGCCCAAGATGCAACTGACGGAAGACCAGAAGCTCTGGGAGGACCTGCAGGACAAGGAGTCCGGTTGGACGGTGAAGCTGTCGACTTAGGCCCGGCGCCCGGCGAGTTTGGCGGCCACCGCTGATCTGGGTTCTAGACGCCGCCGGGAGAGGAACGCGCAATGCAGACCACCGTGCTCGAGCGACTGCTCGGGCTGGCGACCGACGCGTTTGCGGATCTTGAGCGCGGCTCCGCGCCGCTGAGCAGCGTGATCCAAAAGGCATTGCGCCTCGCACGCTTGCGCAATGATCACGAGGCGGTGTTCTGGCTTAGCCTCGAGCTGATTCGGCCTGAGGACAAGGAAGCAAAGCGCGAGCTGCTGGGCGAGCTGAGCCCGCGGTTTACCCGCGCCGAACTCTCTAAGCTCAATGAGCGCTACGTTCAGCTTCTCTTCGAGGAACGGAAGTCCACGCGGTTGATGCCTAGCAAGCCAGGCGAGAGCGTCGGCGACGAGGTGGTGATGCTGATCTCCGTTCCCGAGATGGAGTCACGCCTTACCGCGCTTCGCCGGATGGAGGCAGACCCACCGCCTCCAACGACTATGGCTCCTTTTGACGTTGCGTACTTCACACGTGAGTGGGAAGGAGAGCGCAACCAGACCCGTGGAAACATCCTTCAATTCGAGTCCGTCATAAGTCGAGTTCGGCAGAGGGTGCATGCCTATCTGAGTCGGGTCGAAAGGGAACTCGTGTTCGGCCAGCTAAACGCCGACATCTTCGAACGCAATAGGCGCTTCGTTGACGAGCGGCTTGCGGTGCTCGCTCCGGATGGCCTCGCTCAACTTGTAAGCGCCTACGAGCGTGTCTTGACCGGTGAGCCCGAGGCACGCGCGCAAGGGCTGCTATCGTGCCGGCGCGTGTTGAAGTCGCTCGCTGACCTCGTCTATCCGGCGCGTCCGGACCCGGTTCTGGGCGCCGACGGGAAGATGCACGATGTTTCGGACGAGAAGTACATTGCCCGCTTATGGCAGTACGTGTACGAACAGATTGGAAGCACCGCCGCGGGAAGGGTCGTACTCACAACCCTGACGGACGTGGGCGGTCGCCTCGATGCCGTCTACGAGCTTGCGAACAAGGGTCTCCATTCGAGCGTGAATCAAGGAGAAGCCGATCAGGCGCTTATCCAGACCTACCTACTCATCGGCGATATCCTTCGGTTGGCCGACAAGTCATCGGCTGCCGTCGGGACGCAGGGGCCGGATGGCTAGAGGGTCTTTCATCCAAAGGTCAGGGTTGCACACGTCTCGCGGCGCCAGTCGCGGCCAGCGGCCAGGGATGGCGGTCGCCGTCGCACTCCATGGGCTGAGACACCGCATCTCCTGCCCGACGTTAGGGGCTCAGCGTGTTGACGGTCGTTTCCTGGGACGAGGCGCGGATGAGGCGTCCCTGGCGGCGATCAGGCCGAGAGGGGCTCGAGCGATGTTGCCACACCAGATGCACGGTGTCGGCCCGCCCGCAGTCGGGACCAGGATGCTGTAAGCTGCCTCTGATCGCACCATGAAAGCCGCCGATATTCGCCGCATTTTCGAGAAGTCAAAGCGAACGAAGACCCGCAGGAAGACTTCCCATAAGGCCGTCCGCGGAAAGGCACGTGCAGCCGTCTGGGCAAAGACGGACGGAAGGTGCCACGTCTGCGGTGGCGGCCTAGGCGACCGATGGCAGGCTGATCATGTCGTGCCGCTAAACCAAGGCGGAGGTTCGGCATCTTCGCGAAGCAGGAGATTCGCCATAAGACACCGCTCGGCGACGACCTGATCAAGCTCTTCGAGATCGCTTCGCGTCGCAACGCTGGGACGGGCCGCGGATGAGGCGCCCTCAGCGTGCCGCGGCCATCGTCTCTGCCCTGCGGCCGGCGGCGAGCTCGACCTGGCAGTAGGCGCATGCATCGAATGTCGAGCCGTGCCGGCATGTCTCCGACTGCGGCGGCGGGGCCTGGGCCTGGACGGGAGGCGCGGGCTCGGGCGCGGGCGCGGGCGTGATCGGTTCGGCCTGTGCTACGTCGGGAACAGGCTCCGGCTCCGAGAACGCGTTCCCTGCCTCGTAGGCGGGCGTAACGCTAGAGTCGGCACTCCTGGGGCGTCCTTGAAGTAGCGGCCCATCGGAACGCGTTCTGCACGTGTCGATTCGGGCATGCCAAGCCGCCCACCGGCACGACGACGAGCAATACACGCTATCATTCCACTTCGGCGTGAAGGGCCGGCCGCACGCGCCGCAGGTTCTCTCGCTCACCCGTTGCCTCGTGGGACGGCGGTAGCTACGGTATCTTCAAGCCGAGGCACTCGACGACCGCCGCGGCCAGCGCCTTCTCCGCCTTGAGCTTGTCCGTCCAGCGCACCGCGATGTCCTTATACGTCGCGGCGACCTCATCCAGCCACCGCCGCAGCTCGCCTTCGCTGCGAAACTGCTGCGCCTCCAGCAGCCACGGTTCCTTCTCGGCCCACCAGAGCATGGCCGAGATCCGCGGCTCGTGTCGGGGGCCGGGCTCCGATCGGTCCACCATCAACAGAACGGGCATCCGCACGATTGTAGCCGCCGCATCGGCGTTGTCAGGCCCGGCCGCCGATTGTTCGTCCCTGGGCTAGAATGCCCCGCTGGTCGTATACCCGGGAAGAACGAGGAGTTGAACCGAATGCGCCAGACCGCACCCCCCGTGCTGGTCCTCCTTTTCGTGGCCGCCTCCGCTCGGGCCCAGACCGCGGACGAGCTCGTCGGAAGGAACATCCAGGCCAAGGGCGGCCTGGAGAAGATCAAGGCGATCCAGACGCTGCGGCTGAAGGGCCGGCTGAACCAGGGCGGCTTCACGGCGCAGGTCGGCCAGGAGGCGAAGCGCTCGAACATGCTTCGCTCCACCTTCACCGTCCAGGGCATGACCGGGATCCAGGCCTACGACGGCCAGTCGGGCTGGCAGATCTCACCCTTCCAGGGCCGCAAGGATCCGGAGCTGCTCGGGGAGGACGACCAGCGCGACCTCGTCGAGGACGCCGACATCGACGGGCCGCTCGTCGCGTACAAGGAGAAGGGCAACACGGTCGAGTACCTGGGCCACGACACCGTGGACGGCGACGACGCCTATCGGCTCAAGTGCACGCTGAAGAACGGCGACATCGTCAACTACTACCTCGACCCCGACAGCTTCCTCGAGATCCGCACCGAGAGACAGCAGTTCATCCGCGGCGCGATGAGGGAGCGCCAGACCGATCTCGGCTCCTACAAGCCGGTCGCGGGCGTGATGTATCCCTTCTCGATCGAGAGCGGGCCCAAGAACAACCCCGACGCCCGCTCCAAGATCACGATCGAGACGATCGAGGCCAACGTCCCCATCGACGACTCCGTGTTCAAGATGCCGAAAGCCCCCGGGAAAGGATCCTAGAGACATGAGATCCACCTGCTCCCTGAAGATCGCGCGGACCGGGGCGGCGGCGCTGACGCTGCTCTCGGCCGGCGCGATCTCCGCGCAGACCGTGCGCTACGACGCGGGAACGATCTCGGGGCTTCCCGCGCGCAACATCGGCTCGGCCGCCATGAGCGGGCGCATCGCCGCGCTCACCGCGGTGGACGAGGACGGCCGGCTGACCGTCTACGTCGGCTCGGCCAGCGGCGGCGTGTGGAAGTCGATCAACGGAGGCACCACCTTCAAGCCCGTGTTCGACAAGGAGGGAGCGCAGTCCATCGGCGCCGTCGCCGTCGATCCCTCCAACCCGAAGAACGTGTGGGTGGGCACCGGCGAGTCGTGGACGCGGAACAGCGTGTCCATCGGGGACGGGGTGTACAAGTCGACCGACGGCGGGGAGAACTGGACGAACGTCGGGCTCAAGGACTCGGAGCGCATCGCGCGGATCCTCGTCGACCCCAAGGACGGCAACACCGTCTACGTCTGCGCGACCGGCCATCTGTGGGACGACGGCGCGGAGCGCGGCGTCTACAAGACGACCGACGGCGGCAAGAGCTGGCGCAAGGTGCTGGCCGGCGCGAACCCGTCCACAGGCTGCGGGATGCTCGCCATGAGCGCACAGGACCCGCGCACGCTCTACGCTTCGACGTGGGACTTCCGGCGGCAGGGCTGGACCTTCCGCTCGGGCGGCCCCGGCAGCGGCATCTACAAGTCGACCGACGGCGGCGAGCGCTGGAGCGAGCTGACGCCGGCGAGCGCGCGCGGCCTGCCCGAGAAGCCCTACGGCCGGATCGCGCTGGCGGTGGCGCCGTCGAAGCCGCAGGTCCTGTACGCGATGATCGAGTCGAAGAAGAGCGGCCTCTTCCGCTCGGACGACGGCGGGGCGAGCTGGCGGGCGCTCGACGCCAGCCAGTACATGGTCTGGCGGCCCTTCTACTTCGCCCATCTCGTCGTCGATCCCAGGGACGAGAACAAGCTCTTCAAGCCGGACGGCCCACTCCTCGTCAGCATCAACGGAGGCAAGAGCTTCAGCGTCACCTCCGAGAACGCCCACGGCGACTTCCACGACGTGTGGATCCATCCTACCAACACCAACCTCGTCCTGACCGGCGACGACGGCGGGTTCTGGCGCAGCACCGACGGGGGAACGCGCTGGGAGCACCTGATGAACCTGCCGGTCTCGCAGTACTACCACGTGAGCGTGGACGCCGCGGACCCCTACCGCGTCTACGGCGGGCTGCAGGACAACAGCTCGTGGGTGGGCGACTCGTCCTACCCGAACGGCGTCACCAACTCCCGTTGGGAGAACATGTACGGCGGCGACGGCTTCTGGATGTTCGAGGACCCTGCCGATCCCGCCTACGTGTACGCGGAGGCGCAGGGCGGCGAGATCGGCCGCGTCAACCGCTTCACGCACGAGATCCGCAGCATCAAGCCCTACGCCCAGTACGGCGAGAAGAAGCTGCGCTTCAACTGGAACGCGCCGATCCACATGAGCCCGAACGAGAAGGGCACGATCTACATCGGCGCCCAGTACCTCTTCCGCTCGCGCGACCACGGCCAGTCCTGGGACCGCATCTCCCCCGACCTGAGCACGAACGACCCCGAGAAGCAGAAGCAGGAGGAGTCGGGCGGCGTCACCATCGACAACTCCGCGGCCGAGATGCACACGACCATCTACTCGATCAGCGAGTCGCCGAAGAACGGCCAGATGATCTGGGTGGGCACCGACGACGGGAGCGTGCAGCTCACGCGCGACGGGGGCAAGACCTGGACGAACCTCATCGGCAACGTGGGCGGCGCCGGCAAGAACCCCTGGGTCTCCTGGGTGGAGGCGAGCCGCTTCGACGAGGGCGTGGCCTACGCGACGTTCGACCGGCACACCTACGGCGACATGAGGCCGTACTGCTACCGGACGGCCGACTACGGACGCACGTGGACGGCGCTGCCGGTCCAGGAGAGCGGCGTGCGTGGATACGCGCACGTGATCCGGGAGGACACGCAGGACCGCGACCTGCTGTTCCTGGGCACGGAGCTCGGCCTGTGGATCTCCGTCGACGGCGGCCAGCGCTGGGCGCAGTACAAGGGCGCCTCGTTCCCCGCGGTCGCGGTGCGCGACATCGCCGTGCACCCGCGCGAGTCGGACCTGGTCCTGGCGACCCACGGCCGCGGCATCTGGATCATCGACGACGTCAGCCCGCTGCGCGCGCTCGACCCGGCGGTGATGGCTCAGACGGCGGCCTTCGTCCCCGCGCATCCGGTGCTCCAGTACATCAACGCCCAGGCTGGCTGGCCGGAAGGAGACGCGACGTACACGGGCCCCAGCCGTCCGCGCGACGCGCTCATCACGTACCATCAGAAGAGCCGTCATGTCTTCGGCGATCTCAAGATCGAGATCCTCGACGGCGCAGGCAAGCTCGTCGACGTCGTGCCCAGCAGCAAGCGCCGCGGCCTGAACCGGGCCGGGTGGCCGATGCGGCTGAAGCCGCCCACGGTGCCGCCGGCGGCGAGCGCGCTCTTCGGCGCCGCGATCGGCCCCCGCGTGCTGCCCGGGGCCTACACGGTGAGGATGACCAAGGGCGACCAGGTGTACACGACCAAGCTCGAGGTGAGGATGGATCCGCGCGCCGCGTACACGGTGGAGGACCGGCGCGCGCAGTTCGAGCTGGTCAACCGGCTGTCGGCGCTGCTCAACCACATGAGCTGGGCGGTCGACGCGATTGTCGCCGTCCGCGACCAGTCCGGCGCGCGGGCGGCGAAGCTCGGCAAGGGCGACGGGCTGGCGCGGCAGCTCACGTCGCTCGCCCAGGCCGCCGACGCGATCCGCTCGAAGATCGTGGCCACCAAGGAAGGCGGGATGATCACGGGCGAGGAGCGCCTGCGCGAGTACCTGGGCCGCCTGTACGGCGACGTCAACGGGTTCGATGGGCGGCCGACCGCGTCGCAGGTGGCCCGCACCGAGGCGCTCGGCCGGGAGCTGGAGGACGTGATCAACGAATTCAAACAGCTCGTTTCGCGGCAGGTCGCGGCGGTCAACCGGAGCCTGGCCGGCAAGAAGCTGGAGCCGATCTACGTCGTATCGGAGGCGGAATGGCAGAAACAGGAGGAAGGCGGAGGGGGGGCGCCGGGGACGGCGTCCGGCGTGACCCCGGTCTGGCTGCACCGCAACTGAGCCGCGCGGCGGCCCGCCGCCCGGCCCCGGCGCTCGTGGTCCTGTCGTTCGCGGCGGTCTGGCTCGCAGCAGGTTGCCACGAGAAGACGACCACGCCCACGACGCCTGCGCCCGCGCCCACCGCGTCGGCCGCGCCTACTCCCGCTCCGTCTCCGACGCTCCCGCCCGCTCCGACGGCCCCGGTCTTCCTCGACGTGAAGCTGAACCCGAACCCGGCGACGGGCGCCGCGCCGCTCGATCTGCACGTGAGCCTCTGCGGGTCGCGGCCGGTCCCGCCCGTCGACAACTATCCGCTGACGTTCACGCTCGCCTGGGGAGACGACCGCCGCGTCCACACGCGGTACTTCTGCCGCGACGACCATGTCTACGACACGCCGGGCATCTACCGGGCGACGTTCTGCGCCACCGACGGCATCGAGGGCCACGAGTCGTGCGCGACGGTGAGGGTGAAGGTTGAGTGAAGGCTTCTAGGCAGGTGTTCTCCGTAGGATTGGCGCTGCCCGTCGCAAGGGTCGTCTATCCGTCCGGGGACGGATAGCCGCGTCCGGAGTGCGCTACTGAGACGCGGAGCCCGCCACCGCCACCTCATCCAGGAACGCCGACCACGCCTGCCAGTAGAGGTCGCCCCCGATCACGTAGGTGTCGTTGTGGTCGGCGCCGGGGATGGCGAAGAACGTCTTCGGCCACGGCGCGGCCTCGAACAGCCGGCGCCCCAGCGCGAAGGGGACGGTCCGGTCACGGTCCCCATGAAGCACGAGCAGCGGCATGCGGAGGCCGGCGATCTTCGTGAGGTTGTCGTACTTCGTTCGAAGCAGGAAGCCGGGAAAGGGAATCGGCAGCACGCCTCGGGCCATGTCGCCGATGGACGTGAACGGGGCCTCGAGCACGAGCGCCCGCGCGGGCACCTCGAGCGCGAGCTGGAGCGCGACCGCGGCCCCGAGCGACTCGCCGAAGATGATCAGGTTGCCGGGAGGGACGCCGCGTCCCGTGCTCAGGTAACGGTGGGCGGCCCGCGCGTCGCGGTACGTCCCCTGCTCGTCGGGCGAGCCCTGGCTGAGGCCGTAGCCGCGGTAATCGAACAGGAAGACGTCCGTCTTCAGCTTCGCGTGCATCAGGATCGCGCGGTCCAGGCGGTGGCTGATGTTGCCCGCGTTGCCGTGGCACACGAGCACGGTGTAGCGGGAGCCGTCCACGGGCAGGAACCAGCCGTGCAGGGTGACGCCGTCCTCGGCCACGAGGCGCGCCTCCTCGAAGCGCAGGCCCAGCTCCTTGGGCGTGACGTCGAGGGTGCGGAACGGGAAATAGATGAGCCGCTTCTCGAGCAGCACGGGCACGAGCAGGAGGCCCAGGAATAGGACGGCGAAGAAGATCAGCAAGCGGCGGGGCGATGGGAAGACGCGCACGCGCCGAGGCTAGCGCGGCACCGTCTGGGGAAGCAGCGGCCGGAGAGCCGCATCCAGGGTGGCCTCGGTCGCGCCGATCTCCACGTCGGGGAAGAGGTACCAGTGCTCGACGTACTCGGTCGATGCTCCCGGCTCCAGGCGCCGGAGCGGGCCCAGCGACTCGAGCTCCACGAACGAGCCCCTCACGTACGTCTCGCAGTTGGAGCCGAAGTCGGCGTATCGCGCCGCCTCGTCGTAGCCGAACCGCTTGACGAAGAGCGTGCGCGCCCGGTGATAGGCCGCCCAGCCCTGCCGGTTGCCGATGCCGATCTTCTGCGGCTCCGTGCGCTCGGGCATCACGCGCACGCGGATGTACTTTGCGCCGATCGCGAACCGGGGGTCGCTGAGGTCCGTGTAGGACCACATCACCAGCGGCCGCACCGGCAGCAGGTTGTGCGGCTGATCGACGTAGGGCTCCTGGGGGAGAACGACGGTGCCACCAGCGCCGTTCATGATCGACATCGCCCACGCCGCCAGCTCCACCGGCCATAGCGTCCGGTTGGTGAGGACGTGTCGCACCGTCACGTGCGTGCCGGCCGGATCGAGCGTGACCGCGATCTCCTTCTGGATCCCGACGCTGGGCTCGACGGTCCGCCGGAGGCGGATGGTGGAGCCGTCCAGCGAACGCTCCACCGGCGCGTTATCGGGGGAGTAGCTGCGCGGCATCCCTTCCGGCGCGTGCCACAGCCGATGCCCGCCGCGCGGCTTCCACTCGCCCAGTTCCGTCGTCGATCCGCCCGGCGCCTCGCCCAGCATGTTCTCCTGTCCCACGAACCCGTAGCGGGCCACGCGCGGACCGAGTGCGGTCGGCATCACGACCTCGACGGTGCCGTTGGAGAGGCGATCGCAGTCGGGCTGGTCGTAGCAGGCGGTCTTGTCGGCCTTGACCTGCGCGCCCGCGGGCGCCGCGGAGAGCGCGACGCCGAGGACGAGAAGGGCGGAGTGGCATGGAGCGGTGAGCTTCATGCCACTACTCTATTCGCTTCCTGGCCGGCGCAAGCCTCAGAACAGGAACTTCACCCCGAGCTGCACGTTACGCGGGAAGTAGATCGTGCCCTTGGGGTCGGCGATCCGGCCGAAGTTCTGGCTGGAGAAGTCGGTGTTGGGCGGCGGATAGATCACCGAGTTGAAGGCGTTGAAGGCCTCGAAGCGGAGCTGCAGCCGGTATCGGTCGTTGAAGCGGAGGGTCTTGAACACCGACGCGTCGAGCGTGGGCTTCCAAGGTACGCGGATGTCGGAGAAGCGGTTGGGTGTCGTCCGCAGCGTGAAGGGCGGCCGCTGGCGCCAGACCGGGGTCTCGCCGGCCAGGCATTTCTGGGCCGCGCCGCTCAGATCGAGGTAGCAGGTGTTGAACCAGCGCTCCGGCGTCGGGCGGTCGAGACGGGCGGACGCGATCGGCTCCAATCCGCCGGGCTGATCCAGCGGCCGGCCCGACGCCACCGCCAAGTCCCAGTTGAACTGCCAGCCGCCGATCGCGACCTCGCGCAGCCCGCGGGCCTCGCCACCGAAACGGCGGCCCTTTCCGAAAGGCAGCTCCCAGGTGCCGCTGAAGATCCAGATGTGGGGACGGTCGTAGTCGGTCACCTGCTCCACCAGCTCGCTGTCCTGGTTGTTGAGGAAGTTGATCTTCTCCTTCGTCCGTGAATAGGTGTACGAGCTGGTGAGCTTCAACCCGTTCGACATCCTCTTCTGGACGATCACCTGGAGGGCGTTGTACCAGGTCCGGCCGATCGGCATCGAGTTCTCGGTGATAACTCCGAACTGCGGGTACGGGCGGAGG
>WNGG01061039.1_pt1 | contig 10326 bp, 14 predicted proteins | sample 5400661 | NCBI WGS metagenome assembly WNGG01 (sample SAMN13153372, study PRJNA577476) | soil metagenome | isolation source: 100 cm soil or saprolite under Garry oak tree replicate 1 | place: USA:California | collected 2016-06-15
TCGGTTTCGCGGTGGTGGGGCGAGCCGGATCCGGTGACGGCGATCGAGGAGGACCTGCGCGGCGATGGCTCATCGGCGCTTTTGGTGGTGGAGATCGATGGGGAGGTCGCCGGGGGCATCCAGTACCACGAGGAGAACGACCCGATGTACCGGCATGCCGGGATCGACATTTACTTGGGCGCCCGGTTCCAGGGCCGGGGTTTGGGCCGCGAAGCTGTCCGGCTGCTCGCCTTGTTTTTGTTCGAGCAGCGCGGTCATCACCGGATCACGATTGATCCGGCGGCCGCCAACGACCAGGCGATCCGTAGCTATGCCAAGGTGGGCTTCCGCGCGGTCGGCGTGATGCGTCAATACGAGCGCGGCGCCGACGGCCGTTTCCATGACGGGCTGCTGATGGATCTGCTCCGCGGCGAACAGGCCGAAGACCGGTAGGCGTCATCGGCGCGCGGACATGTGCTCACGCCGGCTGCCCCAATCACCCCCGAGGGCCCGGCAGCAGCTCACCGGCGCGCGGCCAGGTGTCCCACATGCCCGGGCAAGCCTGGGCGCAGGTGGCTGACGGCGGCCGTCGGAGTTCTCGCGATTGACATACATTCTAAATGTATGTATATTTCCCGCAGTGAGGAACCCCGGGCAGGAGGTAGGGCGATGGCGCTGAGTGACTCGCTTGGAGTGGCGCGGTGGCTGGAGTTGCCGCAGGGCCGTATCGCATACCGCGAACGTGGTGATGGGCCGCCGGTGCTGTTCGTCCATGGCCTGCTGGTCAACGCCGACCTGTGGCGCGGTGTGGTACCGCTGGTCGCGGACGCTGGTTACCGCTGCCTGGCCCCGGACTGGCCGCTGGGCTCGCACGGTTGCCCGATGAACCGGCGAGCCGACCTGAGCCCGGCCGGGCTGGCCCGCCTCATCGCGGATTTCCTCGCCGCGCTGGACCTGCGTGGGGTCACTGTCGTCGCCAACGACACCGGCGCGGCGCTGGTGCAGGTGCTGATGGCAGCGCATCCTGAGAGGATCGGCCGGGTGGTGCTGACATCCGGCGACGCCCTGGAATGCTTCTTCCCGCCGATGTTCGCCTTCCTGCCCGTGCTGGCCCGGCTGCCGGGCTCGACGTGGATGCTCGCCCAGGCTCTTCGGCTCCACTTGCTGCACCGCCTGCCAATGACCTACGGATGGCTGTCGGTGCGGCCCATCCCGCCGCAGGTGATGGACTCCTATCTGCTGCCCTGCCGCGGCGACCGCGGCATCCGCCGGGACCTGCGCCGCGTCCTGCGCGGCGTGCACCGGCGGCACACGCTGGCCGCAGCCGGGTCGTTCGGCTCGTTCGACCGGCCGGTGCTGCTGGCTTGGGCCGAGCAGGACCGGCTGTTCCCAATGTCGCTGGCCCGCCGCCTCGCCGACCTTCTGCCCGACGCCCAGCTGGTCACGGTCGCCGGCTCCGGCACCTTTATCCCCGAGGACCAACCGGCGGCACTCGCGGGGCTCATCGTGGCGTTCGCGAACTCGGCGGCAGCAGCGCGATGATGAGCCCCCGGCGGCGCCAGCAAGAGCGCTCGGCCGCGACCCGCGCGGCCCTCATCGCCGCCGCACGCCAATTGTTCACCGAACGCGGCTACGCCGCAGTGCCAGCGGAGGACATCGTGGCCGCGGCTGGCCTGACCCGGGGGGCGCTGCAGCATCATTTCGGCGGCAAACCGGAACTGCTGCGCGCGGTGTTCGAGCAGCTGGAAGCCGAAACCACCGGCCAGGTGGCCACGGCCATCGCCAGCGCCCCCGACTCGTGGGCAGCCGCCACCAGGGGCCTGTCGGCGTTCCTTGATGCCTGCCAGGACCCAGCGGTGATCCAGATCGCGCTCACCGACGCTCCCGCAGTGCTCGGCTGGGCCGGGTGGCGCGCCATCGAGGCCGATCACGGCCTCGGGCTCATCACCGCGGGGCTTGACCAGGCCATGGCTGAAGGCATCATCATCGCGCAGCCCGTCACTGTCCTGGCCCACCTCATACTCAGCGCCCTCATCGAGGCGGCTCTGCTCATCGCCCGGGCGCCAGACCCGCGCGGCGCGCGTGCCGACGCCGAGCAGGCCCTTCTCGCGCTGCTCACCGGCCTGCGGGAGCCGCGGCCGTCCACCAACCCAGATCCACACCCGGCACCGAGGTGACGCCCATGCGAACAACCACAGCCGCTGCGGGAAGCGCCGTCTTCCTGCTGATCGTGCCAGGGACCGTCGCCGGGCTGTTGCCCTGGTGGCTCACCGGCTGGCACGCGGGTGCGCCCTATCCGTTGCCGCTGCGGGCGGGCGGCGCCATCCTGCTCGCCATCGGGGCGCTGGCGCTCGTCCGCGGTGGGTGCGGCCGTCGGAGCATTTGCCCGCTGGTACGAGGAGCCCACTCTGGCCCGCCGATACGGCGCCCAATACGAGGCCTACCTGCGGGAGGTGCCCGCCTGGTGGCCGCGCCGGCCGCGCTCCGGCAACAAAACCCCCCGGTGATCCACACACCCGGCCCAGTCCCCGCCAGTTCCCGCCACACAGCCCGCGCCCGCCCTACGGATCAGCCCAGATCAGCGAGTGATCGGATGGATCCTGGCGCTCCGCCTGGCTCCGCGGTTTCGGGGCATGCGTCACGCCAGCGCAGCCGTTAAGGATCATGATTGTTGTCTTGACCGCAGTGATGTGCCATTGGCGAGGTTTCCACCCTTGCCGTAGTGCCCCGCCCGGCTTCATCCGCCCGCTCGACTCGCGCCCTGTCCGCGCACTCATGCCAATGAGCGGACACATGCCATCTGAGTTAGGCCATACTTTCCGGATGTTACGTATCGCAAAGCATCCCTTAGCTACGTCGGTCATTTGCATCCTGGCAGCGCTCATTGCTGTCGGTAGCGTGGGCAGCACGGTCGATAACCATGCGAGGCATCACATCTGGGCTCTCGCCGCCCTCATAGGTTTTATGATTTATGGGATTGCCCTGTACCTTATTGTCGCGTCCATGAAGGGGAGGCAGCGGCTCGGTTTTCACGGCCAACGGGCCCAGGCCGCTCCGCTGGTACTCGTGGTCATCGCCTGGAGTCAGGTCCTCGTCTCCCTTGCGGCGGTATTCCTTGGCGCGGAAACGTGGTCTTTGTGGATGGCATTCGGCGTATTCTGTGCCCTCATTGGCCTCTGGTACTACCAGCAAAAGCGCGCGCCAAAGATCTGAGCCGCACAGTGCGCAGGTGCAGGGTCGAGGCCATGACGCAGCACACAGAGTTAACAGCGACTCCCGCCACAGAGACGGGGCCACATGCCGACACGCTGAGGCTGGCAACCGTCCGCCTACCTTGCCCGTTATTAGGGCACCTCGCGGATCCACTGCGAGTCCGACCTGCGGATCTACGTCGGCTGGTGCGCCGAGCGCGGCATGGAATACCTGAGTCCGCCAGTACGGGCCCGCAAGAACCTCGACCGCCACCCCAACTACATCCTCGCCGTCGGGGCTGCCAGCACGCGCGCCTCAGCGGGTAGGTCAGGTGGGGGTCTGTAGCTCGGTGAGGCGGCGTTGCAGGAGCCGCTGCTCGGGCTGGCCAGCGGTGGCAAGCTGGAGCGCTGCCAGGTAGGCACGCCGCGCCTCGTCGCTGCGGCCGAGGCGGCGCAGGAAATCCGCACGGGCCGCTGCCAGCAGGTAGTAGCCGGCCAGGGCGTTCGCATCCAGCGCGGCCAGTGCCGCCAGACCGGTCTGGTAGCCGTCGCGGAAGCCGACGGCGATGGCCCGGTTCAAGGCGATCACAGGTGACGGCTGGGCGGCGAGCAGGGCGTCGTAGAGGGTGACGATAGTTTCCCAGTTGGTAGCCTCCGTGGTTGCGGCCGTGGCATGGCACGCGGCGATCTGTGCCTGCAATCGGTAGGGTCCCGGCGGGCGCCCCGAGCTTGCCGCCTGGCGCACGTGCCGGTGCCCGTCCTCGATGAGTGCTGCATCCCAGCGGCTGCGGTCTTGGTCCTCGATCGGTACCAGATCGCCGTGGGTGTCGAAGCGGGTCGAGCGCCGGGACATCTGGAACGTGATCAGGGCCAGCAGCCCGCGAGCCTCGTCCTCGCCGGGCATTAGGTCGGCCAGCAGTCTGGCCAGCCGCAGCGCCTCGGCGGCCAGGTAATCGTCAGGCTGGCCGTAGCCCTCATTGAAGATGAGGTAAATCACGGCGAGCACTCCGCTGGTGCGTTCAGCGAGTAGCTCGTCGGGCGGCACCCGGTAGGGGATTCCGGCGTTGGCGATCTTCCGTTTGGTGCGCAGCAGCCGCTGGGACATGGCCGGCTCCGAAACCAGGAACGCCCGCGCGATCTCCGCGGTGCTCAGGCCCGCCACGGTCTTCAGCGTCAAAGCCACCCGGCCGTCGAGGGGAAGCGCCGGGTGGCAGCAGGTGAAGATCAACCGCAGTCGGTCATCGGACTGGGGGTTCGGCTGCCGGGCGCCGCCCGTACCCATCTCATCCATGATCGCGCGCTGCTGAAGCTTCGACCGCTCCGTCCGGCGGCGGCGCAGGACGTCCAGCGCCCGGTTCCTCGCCGTAGTGGTCAGCCAGGCCGCTGGCGATCGTGGCATTCCCTCGTGGGGCCAGCGCACGAGGGCCCGCTCGACCGCGTCCTGGACGCAGTCCTCGGCCAGGTCCCAGTCGCCGGTGAGCCGGATAAGGCTGGCAACCATGGCGGTCCGTTCCGCTGTCACGGCCGAGGTGATCGCCTCGGCCGTGGCGCGGTCCGGATGCGCGGTCAATCCCCGTCCATCCAGAACGGGCGGAGTTCGAGTTTGCCGCCGTTGGCCTGCGGGTGCCGTGCGGCGATCGCGATGGCCTCGTCGAGGTTGTCGCACTCGAGGATGTCGAAGCCGGCGATCCACTCTTTCGACTCGGTGAATGGCCCATCGGTGACGAGCAGCTGGCCGTTGCGGACTCTGACTGTGGTGGCGTCGCTAACCGGGCGCAGCGCATTACCGGTGATCCGCTTTCCCCGGCTGTTGACGTCGGCCAGCCAGTGCTCGATGGTCAGCTCATCCGGTGATGGCTCGGCCTCAGCGGCTGCGTCCGGGTCGGCAACGACGAACATCATGTACTTCATGGGTTCAAGCTCCTGACTTTGGTAGTCCTGTCGAAGATACGACGATCGGTGAATCACCCGATCCGACAGCCCGGCGTGCCGATTGCTGGAGGACCTACAGGACCACCCACTGTCGGCCGTCGATCAGTTCACGCACCGCGTCGAGGTGCCCCGCATGAATGGCGGTCTCAGTGATCACGTGCATCACGACCGAACGCAGATCCGGAAAGTCCAGACCCCAGCTCGCCCAGACCGGGTCGGGCTGCTTCGGTGCCGCGTCAAGTGGCGTCGCAGCGATGATCGCGTTGGACCGGCGAATCTCGGCCCGGTAACGCTCGAATACCTCCGCGGCGGGCCCCTCCGGCCCCACCTGCCAATCACCGTTCGGCCCCTAAGGGAAGAGGTCCAGTGGCTCACCGGCAACGACGCAACGGAACCAGTAATGCTCGTCGGACAACGCGAGATGCTTGACCAACCCCAGGCAGTGCCATCCGGAGGGCAGCACCGGCCGCCGGAGTTGCTCCTGCAGCCACACACGTGCCGAGGAGTGCCACCGCATTCGCCTACCGACGGCTCGGCGCTTTGACCAGGAGGGACCGCATGCAGCGTGTGTTCGGATCAGCCCACATCGAGGTGCGCCGCGCGGCCATGGACGACGCGCAGGCAATCGGCGCTGTGTTTGACGCCGCGGTGCGGGCAGGTTGGACGTACCTGGGTGAGCTCGCCCAGAAGCCGATGTTCGCACCGCACTCTGACGCCATGGGTGCCTCGAGCGCATCGCTCAGCGCCTTCCAGAGAACGCTCGCGGAAGCCGGTTTTCCCTCCGATGGACGATGCGGAGATCACGTCCTGCGCCTACATGCGGTCGAGCCGCCGCTGTGAACGTCGCGCGCGAGTGCTTGAGGGGACCGCACTCATCTGCCACCAGCAAGGCGTTTTGGAGCCGATGCCGGTCAGCGGATCACCAGGCAGAACGGATGCCCCGCGGGGTCCCGATAGACGCGCCAGGCAACCCGTTCTCCGAAGGGACCCGGCCGGGGGGAGACATGCTCACCGGCGAAGGTGGCGCTTGCCGCGACAACTCGTTCGTGAGCCACGGCGAGGTCGCTGACCAGGACATCGAAGTGCACCAGGGGACCGTGCAGGCGTGCCGTCCGCAGATTGCCTTCTGCAACGGTGCCCTGGAACGAAAGCCGCTGGCCGTTTGGGGGTGGCTCCAGCGTGACCCAGCCGGGATACCACTGGACTGGCGTTCCGCCCAACAGCCCGGCCCAGAACCGGGCCAGGCGCCACGGATCAGGACTGTCCAGCACGATCTCCCGGATCCAGCCGATCGTGTTGTCCGCTACATCGCTCACCAGGCCATTACATCGCTCACCAGGCCATGATCTGCGACCGCCAACGGCCGAGCCGTGCCCTCCAGCCGGATGACCTCAGCCGCGAGCGGTGAGAGTTGGCCGGAAAGCTCTACGGCGACGAGGCCACAACGAGATGATCAGCGACTCCGCGGCCTTTTAGCCCGCCAGGACGTCTTCGAGGCGGTCCGCCGGGTGCGCGGTTGCTCATGGTGCTCACGCTGCCCGGCCCGGCCATCGGTCAGGTCGAGGTGACCGATCGGGCGTTGAAGTCAGGTCGCCGGAGTCGATCCCGAAGGAGATGATGCGCGTGGGCTGTATGCGGACGATGGTGTCCTCGAACCGGTCTCTGCTCGCCCGGCCAGTGCGCTGCACGTCGCGAAGTTTCTTGGTCAGGCTCATCCGCAGGCAAGCAATGCTTGCCACCGCGTGACACGCCCCTTCAGCCAGCCCTCATCGGGAACCCGGCCCGACGGCCCTGGCCGCGGGCATCGCGTGGCGATCATGCAAAGCCGATGGCTTACTGACTGCTGCAGCTACGGCACCGAGGCGCCAGCAAGGCCTGTTACCGCAGGTCAATAAACTGCCCGCAGGCAATCAGCTGGGTTCGGGCGCCTGACCACTGACAACCAGCCAGCCATAAAGACGGGCGAAGCAACCTCACAACCGTTCATTGATGCAGGTCAGAACCCTTGATGGGTGGGCGCAGGCGGGCTCGAACCACTGACCCCTCGCTTGTAAGGCGACACCCTGTTTACGGTGTACCCACCAGCAAAACCCAGGCGAATGCGGACTGGAAACGCTAAAGGCGATGGTTCACGGGTTCGATCTTCGCGAACCGCCAGCCGAGTGTCGCCAGTGACAGTATGTTACGCAGCTTATCCAGGTCCCGGCCTACGCCTGCTGCGGTCACTGCAAATGCGGCGACGACGTGCTGGGACGTGATTGGCAGGGCCGCCGTCGTCAACGGTCGGCGCCGGTACGGTGGCGGTATGACTGCGCAGCCGACTGGTGACCCGGGCCCGGATGAGCCGTATGAGGTGATCCACCTCGGCGGCCAGGCAGCCGCGATAGTCCCACTGTCTGACCTGCGGCGGCTCCGCGCGGTGGAACGCCTCGCCCCGGCCGAAATCCTGGAAGAAGCGGACATCGAGACGACCCTCGCCGCCCACCGGGAGTGGGTGGCGGCCGGACGGCCTGGAGCCGTCTCACATGACGAGGCGATGGCCGAACTGCTCCCCGGACAATGAAGATTGAATGGTCGCCGGCCGCGCGGGCGTCAGCACGCCGCTTCATGGCGGACCAGGATGGGATGCGCACCATCGGCACTGCCGTAGCCAGCCTTGCCGACAACCCGTACCCGCCCGAGGCTTTCCACCGTGGCGACTATTACCGGCTGCGGGTCGGCCGCTACCGGGTGATCTATGTGATCGACGGCGACCTGATCACAATCGAGCGCGTCGACCGCGTCGGCGGGAGCTAACGCATCCAGCACCGGCGAACTGAGCCGGAAATGGACTCCGCCGACCTCGCGGCCATGCAAGACGATCAGAGCCGACGATCGGGGCTTTCGGGCCGTGTCGCTGCGCGGCCATGAAGCACTCCCGGCACGTCGTTCATGACGTTGACGCCCTGCCGGGGATCCGCTCGCCACGCCGTGGCGCCGGGCATCAGCGACCCCCAAGAACGTCCGGCTATACCACTTCATTCTTCCATCCATTCGGCCGGTTCTCTGCCGCGGTGGGCACCTTTAATCGCTAGTCGTACGTCCCTTTGGCGTTCCGCACTGCCGCTTCTGGTGAAGCGTCCCTTTGGGTTCGGGAATAGCAGCAATTGATTGCCCGCCCTGTCCACGCGCGCGTCATGATCCGTTCCTGCTGTTTCTCCGGCGCGGGAGCCGGTTGTGACGCGAGTCTTGGGTGCTTGTCTGGTCGCGCCGCTCCCGGTACTCGGCCACCGCCTCGATGACCACCGCGCCGACGGTACGCTCGTGCCGCTGGGCATGGCCGAGTAGCCAATCCCGGAGTTCTGCGGTGCCCGTCGTCCACCGGAATGTGGTCGTCGGCTGCTTGTGCTGGCTGGGCATCAGATCGGGTGTCCCGTCAGGAAGAGGACCGCAAGCGCGATGGGGCAGTCCACCAGACCTGCGAAGATCGTGTAGTACTGTCGGCGCGGGGTTGTCAGCCCTGGGACCGGCCTTCGGAGCGCACCTTGCCGTCGGCCCCGCCACAAGCGGATCAAGACGTAACTGGCGCAGATCAGGGCGATCAGGCGGAGGGCGGTCAAGGTTGCCGTCATCAGGCGCGTTCTCTGCTTCCTAGGTGTAAGACCACCGTAAGAGGTGGTCTTACCACCGTCAACGGGTCAGCCAATGCCGAGTTTCGCCTCGGCCGTCATCCAGTCAGCCGCAATCGCGCGCTGAGCCGCCCGCAAGCTCACCTGACCCGAGCAGACAGCATCGTGGAGCGCGCCCTCGACGGCGTCCTTCGGGTTCGGCAGGCTGCCCACCTCCGGCCACAGGTTCGCGGCGTCGTTGGCGCCGCCGAGCTCGAGCGGCACCAGGTGGTCCAGCTCTGACTTCGTGCCGCCGCTGATGCCGTAGGCAGGGTAGGCGTGATCGAACTTGAACGCCTCGGTCTGGCTCTCGGGTGGCCGGTACGAGCTGGTGTGGTACCCGCCCGCGCAGAGGATGGCCGCGGTGATGGCCGGATCATAGGCGCCGGGCGTGCACGTGGGGTCCGGCAGCCGCCCGTGGTCGCGGGCGTGGCAGGTGCCCGTGAGGCTGCCGGTCACCTCGCCGGGGTCGTGTACCGCGCGCAGCTTGTGGCTCTCAGAGCGATCTCGCGGGCTCGGGGATGCTGGAGTGCGCGCCGGGGTCTGTGAGGCGCTGATGCCGTGGCGTGGCTGCGGGGACGCGGTGCCCAGCGACTGGCAGCCAGTGGCTAACATCGCGGCGGCCGCCGCGGCGGCGAGTCGGGCTGTGATCTTCACAGGAGGATTCTCCTACCAGTCGTGGCCGTCGCGCTTGACGTAATGCCGCACGGTCACCTCCGGGTCATGCCGACGTACCGGCCGGGCTGGAATAGGCGGATACCGAGACGCGGTTTGCGGCCGGATCGCCGCAGCGTGCGTAAAGCCCGAACGCCCGGGGCCAGAAGCCGCGTGTCTTGCCTCCGCCGCCGCACGTTTGCAGGGATGCGCACGGGTACTTGTGCCGCCCGGACGCGGGTGCCGACGGCGGTACCCCAGCCGCACCAGTCGCAGATCAGGTACCCGCCGCGGGTTGGCCCCTCGGAGATCGCTATCAGCTTGCCCCGCGAACCCGCCCGCGTGGTCGCGGTGCCACCGTTGCCGAGAGGCCATTGCCTGTTCCTCGACCTCAGCGGCGAGCGACCACACCTACGTGGCGCCGTTCCAGCTTCGCCGCGGCGCCACCTGGCCCGGTCGGCCGACAGACTGCTGCGCCACGAAGCCGAACTCAGGCACACAGTGGCGCCGGTCGAAGGAGCGTGCCACACCGCGTGAGCCGTTCAGGATCATTATTCCGAACGGCTGCGCGGGCGTGTCACGCGACCTGTGTGATTGAGCCGTGTCGCTGGCCCGCACTAGGGTCGGGCCGTGCTTGCGTTGACGACGACCTCTGCCGTTCCGCACGTCGCGCTGACCGAGGTTCCCGCCCCTGCGCCTTTACCTGACCAGGCGCTGGTCCGGGTCCGTGCGTCGTCGCTGAATCGTGGGGAGGTGCTCGACCTGCCGGGCAAGCCGCCTGGGTCGGTGGCCGGCTGGGATGTCGTGGGTGTTGTCGAGCGGGCTGCCGCCGATGGCGGCGGGCCGCCCGCGGGCACGCGGGTGGTTGGCCTGGTGCGCGGCGGCGCGTGGGCGCAGTTCGCCGCGGTTGCGGTCAGCCGTCT
>WNGG01031023.1_pt1 | contig 10325 bp, 10 predicted proteins | sample 5400661 | NCBI WGS metagenome assembly WNGG01 (sample SAMN13153372, study PRJNA577476) | soil metagenome | isolation source: 100 cm soil or saprolite under Garry oak tree replicate 1 | place: USA:California | collected 2016-06-15
GTGTAGACCCCGAGCGCCGGGTCGAGACCGAGCAGCTGGAACAGCAGGTAGAGCGTACCTTCCTTGCTGCCCACTTCGAACGGCACGAAGAACACCACATTCTGCACGAGCTGCGTCAGTCCGCCGATCACGTACGCCCGGAAGTAGCCGATGTGCAGCCCCACGGACAGCGCGATCAGCAGGTACTCGGCCATGAACACGCAGCGGCTCACGTATTCCAGCGTCAGGGCAGCGACGAAGCGGCGGGGATCACGGTGAAAAAAGTCCGTGATTTGTTCGTCCATGAGGGCGAGCGTCGCGCGTTTGGGCTCGAGACGCCGGGCGACGCGGTCGAGCAGGGGGACGCGGTGCAGCAGGTTCAACGCCTGCTCCAGCAGCCCGCGGCGGTGCCCGGTGAGGAGCAGCAGCGTGAGCGCGAGCAGGACCGCGAAGGTCACGCCGAGCGCCGCGAGCAACGCCGGCGTGGATGGCAGGAACACGGCACCCAGCACGACCGCCGTGAGAAAGCTGAGCAGCATCCCGAAGGTGTGCAGCATCTGGTAGAGCACGACCGACCCGGCGGCGCGCCGCACGCCGAGCCACGGTGCGACCGCGGCGATCTTGAACGGCTCGCCGCCGACGTTGACCATCGGCGTCAAGAAGTTGAGCGAGAAGCTCGCGACGGTGATCCCGCAGGCGCGCCAGAACGGCGGGCGACTCGGCTCATCGGCCATGATCAGCCACCACGCCCAGCCGTTCGCCACGTACACCACGCCGTAGAGCAGCAGGATCGGCACGAACATCCAGCCGGTCCGAACGGCGTCCGCGACGAGCGTCCCCGGCCCGATGCGCGCGACCAGATAGCCGAAGACGCCCAAGCCGCAGAGGAACAGCAGCAGCTGGAGCTTGCGGCTCACGCGTCGTCCGGAATCGCGACCTTGGAGCCGGTGTGCGCAGCCTGGTAGGCGTGCTCCACCACCGCGGCCACCCGCCGGATGTCGGCCAGGTGCGGCGCCGCCGCGGCGGCCGGATCGTCCCGGTCGAGCGCAGCGACGAACGACTCGAACAGGCGGGCAAACCAGCGGTGGTAGGCCGACTTCTCGAGCTCGACCGAGTAATCGTGGCGCTCGACCTTGCCGCCGCGCTCCAGCCGCAGCTCGCCGCCCACCCACTCGATCGCGCCGGCGTCGCCGATGAAGCGGATGCGGTTCTCGCGCACGCGCCCCGCCCACGTGAAGAACATCGTCACGAGCCGCTCGGGATACTCGAAGTGCAGCGACGCCGTGTCTTCTACGTCGTAGCCCTGGTGGCGCAGGCGTCCGGTCCAAGCACTCACCGCGGCCGGCAGCCCCGCAACGTCGAGCAGCTGGTAAATGAGATGGGTGCCGTGGTCGAGCAGCACGCCGCCGCGTCCGGCGGCGCTGGTGCCCCGCCACGGTGCCTCCCCCTTCCCCCCCCCGGTCGCGCGGCCCGGGTCGGCCGCCAGCCGATGCACCGAGAGCTCGGCCAGGTGCCAGCGCCCGATCGCCCCCTCGCGCAGCCACTGCTTCACCCGCATCCACACCGGGTTGTAGCGGTACTGGTGGCACGGCATCACGATGCGACCGTGCGCCCGCGCGGCCAGAGCGATCCGGTCGGCCTCGTCCCGCGTCAGCGCGACCGGCTTCTCGCACACCACGTGGTAGCCCCGCTCGAGCCCCCACAGCGTGAGCTCGAGATGCGACGCGGTGGGCGTGCAGATGTCGATGAAGTCGATCGGCCCCGCCCGGCGGAGTTGCTCGCGGCCGGGGAGGAGCGGGATCCCGTCCACGGGAGGCACGTCGGGTGCGCTGTCCACCAGCGCGACGACATCCACGCGGGCGCTCACCGTGGGGGCGTCGCGCAGCGCGGGGAGATGCGACTGCCGCGCGATGCCGCCCGCCCCGATGACGGCGCCGCGGTACCGCCGCACCTCAGGTGACGCGGGCGTAGGCATCGCGCTCGCTGGCGAGCATGTCGCCCAGGGCCGTGGCGTTCCACTCGTGGATCCACAGCAGCACCACGAGCAGCAGGCTCATCCACACTGCCTCGACCCAGAGGAACACGGAGATGCGGGCCGCGACCGCGGCGACGCCAACCAGCAGGAAGCGGATGTTCTGACCGAGCCACGCGCACAGGGGGAGCACCACCTCCTGGCGCGCGCGATACTCGGCGCGGAACGACTCCGTCACGCTCGTGCGCCGCAGCAGGCGGATCAGCTTGACCGAGCGGGGGAAGAGCTGCGCCTGCCGCAGCACGTAGTCGCGATACACCCGGGCCCCGAACCGCTCGAGCAGCGTGCCGCGCGGGCCGGCGTCCAGATCCTCGGGGAGGTCCAGCTCGCCGCCGTCCCCCACGCCGATCCGGAGGAACGCGTTGCGCACGAAATCGATCGCCGCGCTCTGGAACGTGTGCGCCAAGCCCGCGGCGGAGACCAGGAGAAACGCGCCGGGCCACCACCACCCCGCGTGGATCAGCCGGTAGATGAGGTGGAAGTAGAGGTTGACGAACCGGAGGTTGTCGTTGATGCCGTCGAGCGCGCGCCCGAACCGGGTCGACGTGCCGCGCAGCCGCGCGAGCTGGCCGTCCGCCGAGTCGAAGATGTCGGACACGATGAACAGCAGGAACCCGATGAAGTTCGTCCAGCGGTCCTGGTAGGCGAAGAGGTGACCCGCGACGAGGCCGATCAAGAGCGACCACAGGGTCACCTGGTCCGCCGAGACGCCGCTGGGGAGCAGGCCCCGCGCGATCCGGATGCCGATGGGGCGGAAGAAGTGGAGGTCCACCCACTCCTCCACCGCCCGGCCCTTATGCGACAAGTCGCTCTGCGGCTTCACCGAGCACGTCCTTCATGATGGCGAGGGCGCTCATCGCCTGATCCTCCTCGATCACCAGCGGCGGATTGATGCGGACCTCCGGATTGTAGATCATCGCGAGCACGCCGCGAGACAGCAGCGTGTCGAAGATCCACCGCGTGGTCTTCTTGTCGAGCAAGGTGCGCGTTCCGGGGACGACGAGATCCATCCCGATCAGGAGGCCCCGGCCGCGCACATCGGAGACGATGGGCAGCTCCGACTCCCAGCGCTTCATTTCGGCGAGCATCGTCTCGCCCAGCCGCCGGGCGTGCTCCACCAGGTTCTCCTCGACGATCGTCTCCACCGTGATGCGTGCCGCGGCCGCCGCGAGCGGGTTGCCGCCATAGCTCGACGAGCTGCCGCTCGGGTTGGCCCAGGGCTTGGAGAACGCGATCTCCTCGCGGGCGATCACGCCGCTCAGCGGGAAGCCGCCGCCGAAGCCCTTCCCCACCGTGAGAATGTCCGGCAGCACGCCCTCGTGCTCGATCGCGAACATCCTCCCCGTGCGCCCGAAGCCGGTGATCATCTCGTCGCAGATGAGGAGCGCGCCCAGCTCGTCGGCCAGCTCGCGCAGCTGCTTCAGGTAGCCGGGGGGCGGGACCACGTTGCCGGCGGTGCCCTGGATCGGCTCTACCAGGATCGCGGCCACGTCCTTCGTGGTCTCGACCTCGACCTTCTTCCGCAGGAACTCGACGCAGTGCCACTCGCACGACGGGAACGTCTTGTCGAACGCGCAGCGCGCGCACGCGGCGTAGGGCGAGAGGTAAGCGCCGGGCATCAGCGGCCCGAGCGCATGCTTGAAGCTCGAGCCGAGCACCGGCAGCACGCCTCCGGTCTTGCCGTGGAAACCGCCCCAGAAGCCGATCACCTCGGTGTGCCCGGTGCGGGACTTGGCGAGCCGCAGGGCCGCCTCGACCGCCTCCGCCCCGCTCGAGTAGAACTGCGAGCGGTTCAGATCGCCGGGCGTGAGCTCGGCGAGCAGCTTGACGAGCGCCGCCCGGTGCTCCGACGTGAAGCTGCCGACGTGGATGCGGGCGATCTGGCGCTGCAGCGCCGCCACGTACTTGGGGTGCGCGTACCCCAGGCTCGCCACGCCGACCCCCGCGAGCAAGTCGATGTAGCTGTTCCCGTCGACGTCGTACAGCACGGCCCCTTCGCCGCGGTCGATCGTGAGCTGGCTGAACAGCGCCACGCTCTGGGTGCCCGGAGCGAGGTAGCGGGCCTCGGCGTCGAACAGCGCCTTCGACTTGGGCCCGGGGATCTGCAGCTTGCGCAACGTATGGGTCACGAATATTTCCGATGTGCGAAGCGATGAGTGATATAGTCGGCAATAGCGCGCGCGGCATCCTCACGGAAGGGCGCGAAGCTTGGCCAGTCGTTGATGTCGATCAGCACCGGACGGTCGGGCTCCGGGAACGCGACGTCGCCCCCGAATACCTCGAGCCCGAGGATCGCCGCCGCCTCGAACGCGAGCGCCTTCAGCCGGTTCTCGTCGATCGCCGGGCGCGCCCCCGCGAACCCCGCGTCCGCCCCGTACCAGTTGAAGAACCGGCCGTCGGTCACCCCGTAGAACTTGACGACCGGTCCGGGGATATGCTCCTGCAGGGCCACCCACGGAATGCCCCGCGCCCGGAACGCCTGGAGCGTGTCCGCCACCTGGTCCAGCGGCGACGCTAGCACGTCCTCCGGCCGCTCGGCGTGCACGTCGCCGCGCTTGATCCACACCCGCTGGCCATCGGGACTCAGGGCCTGGAGCTGGGAGCGGGGCGGCAGTGGGGCGGAGCTGGCGAGTATCAGCGTGCGGGGGAACGCGAGCATGCTGTCGCCGATCCGCTTCACGAGCCGGTAGCGGTGGCAGTTGAGCGCGCTCGACGGGCGATTCACGACCACCACGCCGTCCGACTCGAGCGGCATGAGTTGCTCCGCGGCGAGCGAGCCCTGGCACATATTGAGGTACAGCTCGGCGGCCGGCAGGCGCCCCTGTTCCACCTCGAGCTCGGTCGTCTTCGTGGTGCGCCACCCCCGCGCGGCCAACTGTGCGACGGTCGCGTCCAGGATCGCGGTGTCGTTCACACCGTGCTGGAGCGGCGAGTACGACGGGCTGCGGTAGATCGCGACCAGTTGGGGCAAGGGTTACCTTTCGCGCGCGGCAAGCCACGCGTTGGCAGTCTGGAGATCTGAGGGCCGATCGATATCGATGATGCGCGCCACTTCCACCGCCGCCACCCGCCGCCCTTCGTCCACCAGGGCCTTGAGGAATCCGCGCATCCTCTGCACGCCCCGGCCGAGGGCTTCCGCGGCCGCGCGCCGGGCTCCGGCGCCCCGATAGACGCTCCGCCAATCTTCCGGCCGCATCACCGTATCCACCATACTGCAGAACACCGGGCCGGGGGGGACCGCCGCGAGGCCCTCCACCAGCGTGTGCAGGGAGGACGGGGTCCGGCACTCCACCATTGTAAGGGGGAGTCCGAACCGGCGCCCGTCAAGCAACCGCCGGACGGCCGGGAAGTCGGCCCGCACCGCGCAGGTGAGACTGGAGCATCCGAGCGCGGCCAACGTCTCGAGCAGGCCCACGATCTGCGGCTTGCCCGCGACCTCGACCAGCGGCTTGGGCACCGCGATGCCGCCGGCCGCGAGGCGCGAGCCCTCCCCGCCCGCGAGAATCAGACCGTGCACGTCAGGCCAGCACCCTTTCGAGATCCGCGAGGCGGCTGATACGCGCCGTGGCGACCAGCCCGGCGGGCGCCGCGCGCTCGGGCGGCGCGATCCAGCACGTGCGCATGCCGAGTGCGGCGGCCCCACCGATGTCGGCCTCGACGTTGTCGCCCACCATCCAGGCGCGGTTCGCCGGCACCGCGAGCGCCGTCAACGCGTGCTCGAAAATGCGCCGGTCCGGCTTGGCCCAGCCGACCACCCCTGAGTCGCTGACGGCCGCAAACAATCTCGCCAGTCCGAGCTCGTCCAAACAAGGCTTGAGATTGCCCGTGAAATTGGAGACGAGCCCGAGGCGGTAGCGCCGCGCCAGCCGCTCGAGCACGGGAAGGTTGCGCCGCACCGTCGCCACGGCGTCGCCGTGAAACCGCTCGGCCACCGCGCGTGGGTCGATCCCGTCGCCGTCGGGGAGCAGCGCCAGCAGCAGCCGAGCCTGCGCGTCGACCGTGGCGCGGAAGCCGAGCGCCGTCACGCCGGGGAGGCGGCCGACCGCCTCGTCCGACGCGCGGAACAGCGGGTCGAAGGCGGCGAACTCGAGCGCGCCGCCGGCGTCCCGGTATGCCGCGTAATAGCGCGGGCTCCAGTGCACGCCGTCGGCGTCGAGCGTGCCGCCGAAGTCGAACAGCACGCCTTCGGCGGGCCTAATGCGCTCCCATCTTCATGTGCATGGGCATGGGCATCGACTGACCGGCCATGGGCATCCCGTGTCCACCTTCGAGCCGCATGTAGTGCCGGTAGTCCTTCTGAAAGAGGGAGTCACCCGGATCGGCGGCGGGCCACTCTCTGCCGCGGTCGGGCACGAACAGACCGCCCACCACACCCATCCCGCCGTCGGGAATCGGCTGCCCCGTAGGGTTGTCGTAGTACACCGTCACCCGATACCGGTGACTCGGCACGACGTGCACGCCGATCCCGCTCCAGCCGTAGAGCCGGCTCACCGGGACGGACGCGATATGTCCCGCGGAGTCGGCCGCAGGCGCGGCGCGATAGATGACCTGGCCGGTGGTCGCGTCGGTGAACTCGATCAGCTGACCGTGGTCGTGCATGTGGCCGCCCAGCCCGACGATCTTCCCCGGCACCGCCGGACTGCCCTCATACGATCGTGACGAGCGTCCCGGCGGCAGCGCGAACGACTTGTCGCCCACCGGAAAGGCGACGTCCATCTGCCACGGCGACGCGGCGAAGAGCGGCCACGGCCGTCCGGCGGGCGTGAAATCCATGACGAGACGCACACGCGCCTGGCGATACGCAACCGGCGTCAGGTTCTCGACCATCGCGCTCGCGACGACGTGTTCGCCGCGCTTGAGCGGCAGGCCGAACAAGAGCCACGGCAGCCGGATGGCGCCAGTCTCGTGCCCGGCCGCGAGCAGGCGGCGCGAGATCGGCAGGAACAGCTCGCGGTGATCCGGGTCGATGAGGTTGAAATGGTGGATCAGCTCGTCGGGCAGGACGCGCCCGGCGCTGTCCACGACTTCTGCGCGGAACCCGTAGATGTAGCCGGTAACCGGGATCTCGAGCGTGGCGACGGGCGGTTGCGCGATGCCGTGATGCGGCGTGTTGGCCGGCAGATCCATGGGCGCCAGATCGATGACCAGGGCGTCGTGCGCCGGGTCGATGAAGATCCGGGCAGCGGGATCGCCGTGACCGGAAACGTGTGAGACGCTGACGACGAGTACACCGATGAGGCCGAGGGGCCAAATGGAATGGGGGTTCACAGCGGCGAATTGTAACGGGGTCCGCATGACGCCGACAAGGCGGCCCCGGCACGCGGGAACGCGCGGACCTTGCCGTCAGGTCGTGAGGATGAACCAGTCCATGCTGACGCCGACAACCCAGTGCAGCAGTGCGACGTACCAGATGGAGCCGATGCGCAGGTCGATGGCGCCGAATACGATCCCCGCTGGCGCGGCGGCCAGCGTTTCGTTGATGGCGCGGCCGAAGTGCGCCGTCACCGACAGCGCGGTCTGCACCACGTTGGACGACGCGGCGCCGAGCGGCGCACGCAGGCCGAACAGCAGCACGCCGCGGAACAGCACCTCCCAGGAGCCGAAATAGAGGAACTGCAGCGCCGCGTACCGGATGAACGCGCGCGGCTCGGCCGCCAGCGTGGGGTCGAGGGGATACACCGCACGAATGGCGGGGGCCAGGGCGGCGATGCGACCGGCCAGGATCGCGAGCGGCAGTCCGACGGCGAGCCAGACCAGTCCCGCTCGCCAGCGCCCGAGCCCGAGCCCCAAGTCGCGCGGCGTGAGTCCCGCGAGACGCCAGGCGGCGAGCACCGGGATCACGGCCAGGAGCAGCGCGGCAGCCGCGAAGTGGAGCGGCGGGGCCAGCGGCGCTGCCGTAAGCGCGAACCAGCCGCGCGGGCGCGAGTACACGCCCACGGCGTCGGCGCGCGCCAAGTAATAGAAGCAGACGAGCGCGAGCGTCGCGACGCCGAGCAACACCGTGGGGCGCCCGGGCGCCCAGGTCAGGCGGCGCGCTGCCACCGGCGCTCCCCCCGCAGCCAGGCAATCGTCTCGGCCACCCCCACGCGGGCCGATCGCGGCTCATATCCCAGGTCGCGGCGCGCGGACGCGATATCGCCCGGCCGGTCCTCGAGAAACACCCGGATCCAGCCCGGGGTGATGGGGGTGGCGCCACCGAGCCGTCCCCACAGGAGGCCGAGGTAGCCCGCGGCCAGCGCCGCGCGCCGTGGCAGCGCCACGACGCGCTGTCGCGTCCCCGACAGCTCGCCGACGAGGTCGAGAAAGGCGCGGAACGAGACGTTCTCGCCGCCCAGGACGTAATGAGCGCCGGGTCGGCCTGCGTGGGCTGCGCGACGGATGCCGTCCGCCACGTCGGCGGCGTGCACGTAGCTGCCCAGTACGTCGCCGTCCTCGAGGCGCACCCGGAAACGGCCGCGGAGGTAAAGGTCGATCACCCGGGTCAGGGCGTTGGCGTCGTTACAGGGGCCCGGGCCGTAGACCCGCGCGGGGTGCACGATCACCGCGTGTCGGCCGGAGACGGCGTACGCCTCCACCAGGCGCTCCCCGGCCCGTTTGGTCGCTTCGTACGGCGTCGGACGGGCCGCGAAGCCGCTCACGGGCGCGGGTCGGGACGGCGGCAGCGTCAGGATGGTGGACACGTGCACCAGCCGCTCGACGCCCGAGCCCGCGGCGGCCTCAAGCAGGTCTTCCACCGCCTGCACGTTGACGGTCGTGAACTCCGTCGGATCGCGTGACCACGCCCGGGCGCACGCGGCGAGATGCAGCACGGTGTCCGCTCCTCGAACGGCGGCGACGAGCGCCGCTCGATCGCGCACGTCGCCCTGCACCACCTCCATTTGCCCCCGGACCCCGGACGGCAGCAGTTCCGGCCGGCGCACGAGGACCCGGGTGGGCACGCCGTCGGCGACCAGTTGGCGTACGACGTACGCCCCGATGAAGCCCGTGGCGCCGGTGACGAGGGTGACGGCGCTCATCGGTCCTCCACGAACGCGAAACGGGGCAGCACCGGGGCCGGGACCGACGGCCGTCGCTCGAGCCAGCGGACGAGCGGCGGCGCGACCGCCATCTGGAGCAGCAACCCCCACGCCAGTCCCGCCAGCGCGTCGATCGGGAAGTGATTCTGCGTGTAGACGGTGGAGACGAGCACGCCGATCGCTTCGGCCCAGAGCAGCGCGCCGATCCAGCGCGGGGTCCAGCGGGCGGCGGCGAAGGCGATCGTTATCGCGCCGGCCACGTGCGAACTCGGGAACGCGCAGCCGGGCGAGTCACCCGCTCCCAGCGAGGCGCCCACCAGCCGGTAGAACAATCCGTCGGTGAGCGGGCCGGAATAGCGCGGCAGGGTGAGCCCGGGGCCGTACACCGGGTACACGATGAAGATCACAAAGCATGTCAGGTACGTGAGCATCATGCGGAACACCACGTCCCGCAGGGCAGCCGTCCGCCCGAGCGCGGCGAACGCGAGCGGCGGGATGCCGATCAGCAGGTAGTAGGCCCAGTAAGCGAAATGCATCGGCTCGCTCAGCCAGCGGTAGGGCATGCGCCACATCCAGACCAGATCGACGTGCGTCCCATGCACGCCGAACAGCGCGAGGTCGAGCGCCGCGATCTGATGGTCGAACGTGGGCGGGATGTGCAGCTGATGCAGCAGGTCCAGCTCGGGCCAGAAGGCGCCGAGCCAGATCAGGGGATACAGCTCGCGGAGCAGGCGCACCGGCGGCGACAGGTCGTCCGGCGCCCGCCGCAACAGGGCCGGGAGCATCGCGGCGACGACGTGCGCGAACGCGAGCCAGGGCGCGTACGGAGCACGCGTGGCCGAGGCGATCCAGAATCCGGCGAAGATCGCGTTGTACAGCGCGACGAAGCGATCTACCGGCAGGACCCGGAGGGGAAGGGGGAGGGGGAGGGGGGGGTTCAGATCCATCGGGCCTCCCGGTACCAGGCGGCGGTCTCGGCGACGCCGCGGGCGACGGGGTATTGCGGACAGAACCCCAGCTCGGCGCGCGCCCGGGAGGGATCGCACACCCAGCGCTCCTGCACCAGCTCGCGGACGCGCTCGCGGTTCAGGATGGCGGCCGCGCCGCGCAGCCGCGCGCAGCCCTCTGCCGCGACGGCGATGACCCACGCCACGGCCGGGGGCACGCACACGAGCAGCGGCTCTCGCCCCAGCGCCTGCCCCACCGCGCGCGCGAAGCCGCGCCACGTGACCCGTTCCGGGTGGGCGATGCAGTACGTGCGGTTCACGGCCCGATCGCAGTCGGCGGCGGCGAGCAAT
>WNGG01011615.1_pt1 | contig 10324 bp, 10 predicted proteins | sample 5400661 | NCBI WGS metagenome assembly WNGG01 (sample SAMN13153372, study PRJNA577476) | soil metagenome | isolation source: 100 cm soil or saprolite under Garry oak tree replicate 1 | place: USA:California | collected 2016-06-15
TGAACGTGATCATTGACAACTCTGAGCTGAAGGGTGCACCGGTCATTGCCGAGGACAATCCCACTGCTGCCAATCTCTTGGGCAAGATCGAGTACGAGTCTAGGTTCGGAGCACTCGTTACGGATTTTACGCTGATAAAAGCAGGCTCCCTCCACCGTGCAAATGGGGGCTTCCTCGTAGTCGGGGTCGATGAGCTGCTCAAGAACCAGTTCTCCTACGACGGTCTGAAACGAGCTCTCCAATCTGCGAGCCTCCAGCTCGAGGATATGGGTCAGAGGCTAGGAGGAGCTGCAACTAAGACCCCGGTGCCAGAGCCGATACCCCTGAGCGTGAAGATCATACTCGTGGGCGATCACGAGATCTATCAGGCCCTCTATGCTCTGGATCCTGATTTTTCGATCCTCTTCAAGGTCAAGGCGCATTTTGATGATTCGATAGAGAGGAATGACAAGAACCAGAAGACCTACGGCAGCTTCGTCCACTCACTCTGCGAGCGAGAAGGTCTAGGCCACCTCGATGCTCCAGCCCTTGCTAGGATAGTCGAGTACGGCTCGAGGCTTGCCGAGGATCAGACGAAGCTCTCGACAAAATTTCCGCAGATCGCGGACCTCATCCGAGAGGCAAACTTCTACGCCTCACAGGAAGGTTCGAAGCTCGTCAGAGAGATTCACATCAAGAGAGCGCTCGACGAGAAGGTGTATCGTTCCAACCTTCTAGACGAGAAGGTCAAGGAGATGATCCAGCGAGGCATCATACTCATCGATACTTCAGGGTCAAAGGTCGGACAGGTGAACGGTCTCTCGGTAATCGGCCTAGGCGACTTCGATTTCGGCCAGCCCTCGAGAATCACCGCGAGTCTAGGTCTCGGAAGAAGGGGGATAATCGACATTGAGCGCGAGTCGAAGCTGGGCGGACAGATCCATACGAAGGGAGTGCTCATTATCTCTGGTTATTTGGAGAACAAATATGCCCGTGACAAGCCGCTCAGCCTCTCCTGTAGGCTCGTCTTCGAGCAGAGCTATGGGGGTGTTGACGGTGACAGTGCTTCAAGCACAGAGTTGTACGCGATTCTCTCCGCCCTGGCCGAGCTTCCGATCAAGCAGAACCTTGCCGTGACCGGGTCGGTCAATCAGGAGGGCGAGGTCCAGGCGATAGGCGGGGTCAACGAGAAGATCGAAGGCTTCTACCAGACATGCAAGGTCAAGGCGCTCAAAGGAGACGAGGGCGTCATCATCCCCAAGAGCAATGTCCAGCACCTGATGCTGAACGAGGAAGTGGTCGATGCGGTCAGAAAGGGCAGATTCCACATCTACCCTGTCGGTACGATAGATGAGGGTATAGAAATTCTGACGGGGGTGAAAGCCGGGCAGTTGAAGAGCGATGGGACCTACGAGGCTGGCACCGTGCACTATAGGGTCAACAAGCGTCTTGTCGAGATGACCCAGAGAATGGCCAGACTGGTCAGCTCGTCAAGATTCGCAGACGAAACTCGTCCATCTGAGATTGGGGCACTAGCTCATTCCAGCCCCAAACCATGAGGCTGGGCCTATTCAGCCGCGGAATCGTCGAACCACTCGCAGTTCTTACGTCCAATACAGACGTTTACTGCGAGACTCCGCTAGAGTCGGACTGCGCTAGGGCTTGACGGTTCTTCTCATCAAAAGATGATGAGGTCCCATTGGACCTACCAGCTTGAACTTCTCCCTCTCGAACATGGATTCTGTTCCGAACCAGAACCAGTTAGACCATTTTAACCATGCTTTCGCTGATTTGTGTGTAACGGGATACGCTTCGACCACTCCTCCTCCCTTTGCCTTGATCGAATCTAGAGCGGCCTTCAGAGCAATCTTTGCGACACCTTTCTTGCGATAGTCTCTGTCCACGAAGAAGCAGGCGATACGCCAGAGTCTCTCGGAATCATCCTTGAGACCTAGCCGCTTGTAGTTTCTCCCGTTATCGATCCGGGGAAACTCTTGCTTCAATCCGTATGCGCACCACCCTATCGCATTTTCGCCATCGTAGAGAAGAACTCCATGAGCGCCGCCATCGTCGACCATCGACTTCTTGTCACGCTTGTTCTTCGCAACCCTCTCTGCAGACGTCAGTCCTTTCATTGTTCCACCGTGGGGCCGCTGATAGTACATGCACCAGCATCCTCCTACTCCTCCGTGCTTGGAGAACAGCCTCTCAAAATCAGGCCAAGTCTTGACGCTCAGTTCCTTCGTTGTGTAGTTGCTGTCGTACGACAATGAGCTCCGGAAAGGTGTGCGGTCTCAGCGAGATAACTTCTCTGCCGGCGAGCGCCACTCAACCATTGTCACGTTTAACTAGGAGTAGGCGAGGGAGGCTGTGCGGTTTCTAATGGAAGCAGCAGCAACCACAACCCGACTTCAACCACGAGAACACACTCTAGTGCACTTCGAGATACCTGCCAGCGACCCGGCCAAGGTCAGCCAGTTCTACGAACAGCTATTCGGCTGGAAATTCAACAAGATGCCAGCCGGAGACATGGACTATTGGCTCATCTCGCACAAGGAGGCCCCCGAGAACGAGACCATGGGCGGCCTCTACCGGAAGACAATGGCTGAGACAGGCTTCGTCAACTACTTCAGCGTCGTCAACATCGACCAATCCCTAGCGAAGGCTACCGATCTTGGAGCGAAGGTCGTCCGGGGGAAGGAAGAGATCCCTAACATCGGATGGTTCGCAATCGTCCAGGACCCTGACAACAACACTTTCGCGTTCTTCCAGTCAAGCGGCAGAATGTAGACAAGAACCCCAAACATCATCAACTCCTCCTTTTTTCGATCGAGACGAGGAGACAGACCGAAATCCATGTTTTTGGATATTCAAGCGTTGCCTGAAAACGTCAGATGTTCCAACCATGTGTCGTCCCGCAACATAGCAGGGTCTATCTCCCTGTCCGGCAAGGTTCAGCGAGATGAGGAATTCAAGTAGGACTAGCTAATCGCGGAATGATATGAGTAATCGAGTTGAGCCTCAGTATTCGAGCAAGGGAGAGACTTTCATCCTAGGTCTCTGGGGTGTACGATACCAGGTCGGGCATGTTGACCGCGCGGTGGCCTTCTACACTGAGAATTTGGGATTCAAACTGGACCAGCAGAATCTTCCTGCTTTTGCACAGGTCTCGGTTGGGCATCTCAAGCTCATACTAAGCGGTCCAGGCGCTTCGGGCTCCCGTCCGATGCCGGACGGTCGAAAACAAGAGCCGGGAGGGTGGAACCGGATTGTCCTTCAAGTTCAAGACCTTCCCGCGCGAATTGAGGCGTTACAGAAGGCCGGTGTACATTTTAGGAATCAACTGGAAGTCGGTCCTGGCGGAAGGCAGATTCAGATCGAGGACGCTGACGGTAATCCAATCGAATTGTTCGAGCCCGCCAAGCGATAGTCAGATGTATTTGGCGGCTATTGGTCGTACGGCATAAAATTTACCTCATGTCACCTTCTAGAAACTTCGACCAGGAATGAAGTTCAGCCGATGCTCGTATCGAATGCGGGAGTCAGGATTTAGGCGGAAAGTTGTTCGGCTGGTCTTTGGCTTATGGATTCTAGATACCGTTTGAGCGACTCATATAACGACCAGTATACCTTTTTGTCTCTCAGGTTCTTTACCATGGCAAAGGCTCCTTCCTCCACCATAACGACAAACTCTGCCACCTGTCTCGGGTTGACGTCTGGTTTTAGGTAACCTTGCTCTCGGGCCTTTGTGAGATACTTTTCCGTCTCTGATATCCAGAGCTGCATAACCGTACGAAGTTTTTCTCTGAAGACCGGGTCGACCGACGACATTTCCTGCGTGAGGTTGTTGAGAGGGCATCCCAGCGCCATGTGCTCATCAGGTGTAGATTCGATTATCTTCCGAAAGCGGCTGATAATGCCCTGGACAGGATTCTTGTATGCGGCTAGCGGCCGTATCCATCTGTCGAGGACCATCTCTCTTAGAACTTCGTCGGCGATCGCGTAGCCGAGATCATTCTTTGTTGAGAAATAATGGAAGAAGGCTCCCTTGGTCAGAGTCGTCTTGCCGACTATTTCGTTGACGCTAGTGTCATGGAATCCACGATGATAAATTTCGTCGAATGCGGCTCCTAGAATGCTTGCTCTGGTCTTTTCGGGATCTCGCAATTTTCCATTTCTAGCATACGCCTTGGATACTAATATACCATTTGGTATGACAATGAATATCAAGGAACGTTTAAGTACGCATCTCGAACATACCAACCGGTATGTTAGCGCCAGAGTCAGAGTTGCAACCCAGCCAAGAGCACGAAACGGGCAAGATTGCATTGGTCGGTCAATACTCGAAATTATCGGTCCACTCTCGATTGGTCTTTGCTCTGATAATCGCGGCAGTCTTCCTAGACGTGGTCGACTTTTCCATCATTCAGGTAGCTCTGCCCTCGATCCGAACTCAGTTCCTAGTCTCCCTCGCTGAAAGCCAGTGGATCGTAGGCGCGTACGGAATCACCATGGCAGGGTTCCTCCTGCTCAGCGGACGAGCAGGCGACATTTACGGTCAGAAGAAACTGTTCATCTCGGGAATAGTCCTCTTCACAATCGCCTCAATGGTTGGAGGCTTTGCCCCGTCGCTCCTGTCGCTGGTAATCTCTAGGGCGATACAAGGGATTGGGGCAGCCATCTCATCAGTCACAGCATTCGCGATATTCATCGAGCTCTTCCCCGAAGGCAAGGAGAGAAACAGAGCACTCGGAATCTTCATCGCCGTACTCTCAGCAGGCTTCGCGGCAGGGTCCGTTGCAGGCGGGTTCCTCACAGTCGGGTTTGGCTGGAGGTCGGTCATGTTCATCAACGTCCCAATAGGGATTGTAGCAGCGGTCCTGTCGCAAAAATATCTGCCCCAGGCTAGAGGCCGACTAATCAACGGGCATCTGGATCTGCCAGGCGCTCTGACAGTGACCGGTGGACTTCTACTCCTCGTCTACGCGTTGACAGTTGCTGCGACCGATGGCATCTCCTCCCTCTCGACCATGCTCCCACTCGCTCTCTCCGTACTGGTACTAGGAGCATTCGTAGTCATCGAATCTCGTTCAGAAGCCCCGTTGATGCCGTTGGGCTATTTGCGCCGAGGCACCGTTCTGACAGCGAACGTTCTATCCTTGATACTTGGGGCCACAGTAGCAGGGCTCTCATTCATTCTCACGATCTACCTTCAGCAGATACTCGGATATTCCGCCTCTGAGGCAGGCGCAGGATTCCTCCCCGGAGCGATCATATTCCTCGTTGTCGGAGGCTGGGGGGCGTCACGCCTCGTGAACCGTTATGGTATTAGACGAGTGTTAGTTGCGTCTGCTACCCTCATAGCCACGGGATCGGCCCTGCTCGTCGGTATTTCTCCGCAAGGAGACTATTTCGGGATACTTCCGGGTATGATTCTCTGGGCTCTAGGTGCCAGCATCGGATTCCCGGCGATCAATGTGGCCGCCATTGCAGGCACCAAACCCGGAGAAGAAGGACTGGCCTCAGGGCTAATCACCACTTCTACTCGACTGGGCTTTCCTCTAGGATTGGCAGTACTCTTGACCGTCGCAGGCGCGACCGACCCTGCACCTGACGCCGCTGGAGTTGTCACCGGGTTCCGTTACGCTATTGCCGCAGCGGCGCTCCTTGGAGTGCTGGGAGTGTTTGTCGCACTCCGCATGAAGGAACCTCCAAAAGCCTATGGCAATTTCCCCGGGCCCTAATAGGACTGGGACCAGACTTCGTTGAGGAGAATAATCGCTTCAGAAATGGTGTCGCTGGATGGCTCCTTTGCGGGACCCAGGGGAGAGTTTGACTGGCCCCTCACCGATGAAGGCTTCAACCAGTTCGCAATAGACCAGTTGGACTCGGTGGACACTATCCTGTTCGGACGAGTTCTTATCAGGGCATAGCGAGCTATTGGCCGACTGCTGTTACGAGCCCAAGTGGGACGCTGAAGAGTGATAGCGGAGTAGAATTCGCGGTCCCAACATCAGCCTCGGACCTCCACACCCGGATAGCCTACAAGATGAATACTCTTCCCAAGATTGTCTTCTCGAAGACTCTGAAGAAAGCTGATTGGAACAATTCGAGGCTCGTCAGGGAGGTTTTGCCGGGAGAGATTATGAAGATGAGGCAGCAGCCTGGCAAGGACATGGTGATATTCGGGAGTGCAGACCTCGTATCGACCTTCACAAACCATGGTCTAATCGACGAATATCGCCTCTTCGTCAATCCGATCGTCCTTGGTGATGGGAAACCGTTGTTCAAAGACGTAAGCGAGAGACAAAAGCTGAAACTCGTGAACACTAAACCGTTCACAACAGGAGTCGTCGGACTCTTCTATCAGAAGAGCAAGGAATAAGATAGTTCGGATGGTTACTGGGCTACCACAAGTCTCTCGAACAAGAGTTGTCGGGAGAGACTTGCTAGGCTAACTGGCGACGTGCCGTCTGGTTTCGCAACTTCTTGTCCTGACGGGGGTACTTCTAGGTAGCTTGGTATCCGGGCCTTTATGCGGTCCTCGTATGTTGGAATGGTCTCGTTCTGGTAGAAGACGCCTATCGGGATCTTGTCTCCCCATTCTCTCGATTTTTCGATTATCTGCGACATTTTCTTCTCGACATCATCCTCGCTCATCATCGGGGTTATCCTTCCATCGTAACCCGTGCCTTCCAGCTCGTACGGACGTGGGGTCGGCTTCTTCGTAGCCAGATCTATCCGGTCCTCGCCACCGTACCATTCTTTTGTGTTGATGTCGTTGTATGTCGGGCACGGTTGGAGTATATCGACTAGTGCGAAGCCCTTGTGCGCTACTGCTTTCTTTACTGTTTCTTTGAGATGTTTCGTGTTGTACGCGTAGGTTCTGGCTATGAAGGTGAAGCCAGAGGCAAGAGCGAGCATTATTGGATCGATGTTCGTATTGATGTTTGGCATCGGCAGGGATTTTGTCTGTATTCCAAGATGGAGGGTCGGCGAGGCCTGTCCCTTGGTCAGGCCGTAGACGCCGTTATCGTGTATGATGTACGTCATGTCTATGTTTCTTCTGCCCGCATGGACGAAGTGGCCGACTCCTATCCCGAGCCCGTCGCCGTCACCTCCGATAGCGATGACCTCTAGGTCTGGGTTTGCCAGCTTTGCGCCCTGAGCAAACGGGAGGACCCTACCGTGGAGTGTGTGGACTCCGCTTGCGTTGGTGAAGTGTACGATCTTGCCGGAGCAGCCGATCCCTGAGAAGAGGACGAGCTTGTTGATATCAATCGGCAGTTCCGTTAGAGCCATCTTTAGCCCGGCTTCTATTCCAAAGTCTCCGCATCCGGGGCACCAGTCGTTGTGAACGTCTGTTCTGAGGTCTGAGAGTTTAAGCACCATGAGTCAACACTACCCTCGTGTTCTGTGACGGGTTGGAGATTATCTGCTTGACGCCTTGGTAGATCTCGTCCTGGGACATGGGTCTGCCGTTGAACTTGACTATCTTGTTCTTGATATCGATCATCGTCTTCTCAGCGATCACAGCTGCCATCTGGCCGGAATAGTTTTGTTCGATATCGATCGCGAGCTTCGCTCCCACCAGTTTTTCCCGGACGCTCTCGGTCGGGAAGGGGCTTGCCAGTCGTATCTGTAAGAACTCGACGCCGATTCGCTCCTTCTCGAGCATCCTCATGGCATCCAGGATAGGTCCCTTGGTGGACCCCCAGCTTACAAGAGTGACGTCAGCCTGTTTCTTGGTGGAGTGGAAGAAGTTGAACTTCTCTTCCTCCGGAATCTCGTGAGCCGCCGTCTCTAGCTTTGTCATCCTCTTGGTCATCATCTTGACTCTATTATCCGGATCCTCCTCAATGTGTCCGATCGTATCGTGTTCGTCTCCACTATTCCAGAAACGATATCCGGGCATCCCCAGCACGGCTCTTGGTGAAACACCGTCGTCAGAGAACGCGAACCGATGATATTCTCCGTTACCCTCCGATTGGTGGCCATCGTTGATCAGTTTCCCTCTCTGAATTGGAACCATATCCGAGCGGAGCTGAGGAATCGTCGCGCTGCTATTGGCGAGAGACTTGTCGATGAGATGTATCGCCGGCATCTGGTATCGCTCTGCATAGTTGAAGATCCTGATCGCGTCGTAGAAGCATTCCTCGAGGTCGCCAGAGCATAGGACGATTCGAGGGAATTCGCCATGGGACGCGCTGAGAACGAATTTCAGGTCTCCTTGCTCATGACGAGTCGGCTGTCCGGTTGACGGACCTCCACGGGAGTATTGTGTTATCACAACCGGAACCTCGTTCATGCCCGCCCATCCGAGACCCTCAACCATCAGCGAGAATCCTGGCCCGGAGGTTGATGTTGCCGCCCTGACGCCTGTCAGAGCCGCGCCCGTGGCCATCGTGATCGCGGCTATCTCGTCCTCTGTCTGCGTCACGAGAATCGATCCCTTCTTAGCTGGCTCGCCACCGTCGAGGAGGTCGAAGTTTTCATGAGACTCAATAAACTCGCTCTCGTCGGCCGCTGGAGTGATGGGATAATAGGTCTGAACCCGGCAGCCTCCCACTATCTTGCCTAGGGCGACCGCCTCATTGCCCATCAGTAACAGCCTAGACTGGCTTTGGGCTGGCCTGAGCCGGTAGGGGAAGGGCTGTTTTGTCAGATCTTTCGCGATATCGTAGGCCATCTTCGCTCCTATCTCGTTCATCTCTATGACCTTCGTCTTTCCGCCGAATGTTCGTTGTAGCGACTGGTCTAGATAGTTGATGTCGAATCCGAGGAGTGCGAGAGAGGCTGAGACTGAGAGCACGTTGATGATTCTGGAGACCTTGCTGAGCTGGTGTTCTCCTATCTGGGTTGCGGTCTTTGCGATGATGTCATTGTAGGGGATGGGGTAGAGGTTGACGTTTCTCCGCTTCGCCTCATCCAGGATTCCCGCAACAGTTGCTGGCAGTCCTTGCTTTTCGAGTCTTGTCTTAATTCGAAGCACTGCCGGGGTCTCGATGGTATCAACCTTGTCGATCTCAACAGCGCTGAAGCTGGGGTCGTAGAGTATTCCCCCACCCGGGTTTACCTCGTCAGCATGTCTGATCAATGTCTCAGCGTCGAACGTGGCTAGAAGGTTCACACTGTTTACGTGAGACCGGATTCTCTCGCTATTCACCCGGACCTCAAAATAGCTGTGCGGTCCCTTAATGCTAGAATAATACTCTCGAAGTCCGAAGGTCCAGAGACCACCAAGAGCGCAGGCTCCCGCAAAGATGTTCGCAGACGAGTCTACCCCGCTGCCCTGTGGGCCGCCTGTCATCCAGGATAGGTCGTTGATCTTTGCCGGGACGTTGCTCGTCGATTAGCCCCCGGTCGCCCTTCCATGTCCGACAGCGCAGTCACAATCGCTGGTTTCGCTGCAGTATGGACAGGCGCACTCGCAGCCGTCTATCGGGTACTCACAGTTCGGACACATGTACTGTTCTATCTGGTCCAGCACAAGCATCCCATACTAAAAAGGTCTAGTCCTTCCAATAACCGGCTGAAACTGAGCTAGCTGTCAGGTTGATCTAGTTCTGCTTCGTCGGCTTCTTCTTGGAGCATTGAGAAGACGTCGTCGACTATCTCGAAGAGCAGTCGTGTCTCTTCATAGTCCTCTGGAAGGACTGGGGGGTCTACCTCAACTCTTCCGTCCATGTTTAGCCTGAATCTCGTCTTGAGTGTTGTTTCAGCGAGCTTCTTGTTAGCCCTCTCCCACCAAGAATCCGATTTCTCGACCTGCTCCAACACGTGAACACTCTGCAGAGGGTAATGCTGAAATGCGACAAGAAAAGGTTTGTTCTACACTCTTCCTCTAGCTTTCGATGACAATATACCTCTCATGACCAATCCCGTCCCCTTCAGTTTTATGGTAACGGTAGAATTTGATACTATTCAAACGGATCGGCCCCAACTCTGCTATGCCTTCTTTGACTTCATTAATGATGTTCCTATGAAAACAAATGTTAGGAGTGAGTCAAGAAAGACTCTAGCTTTATGAAATTCGTAACTCGGAAGGATGAGGTTTCGTGCCTGATTTGGCTACCGAGGGAGAGTATGCAGGATACGAACGGTTTAGCTGAGAAGAACGCTAGAATGCCCAGCATTCGGTTTTAACTTGTCCAAGTCAAGAATCAACTTTCTGAGTTCACGGTCAATGCGGACCGAATGGGCAGTTTTGTTGTAGGATACTAATTCATGCTCCGATACAAGTTCGCAGAATCTCTCCACCGTTTGCTCACCCCAACGGAGCTTCTCTGCCAAGTCTCCAATTTTCCAAGATTTTCCGTCAGAAAGGGCTCGAAGAAATTCTTCT
>WNGG01015287.1_pt1 | contig 10324 bp, 7 predicted proteins | sample 5400661 | NCBI WGS metagenome assembly WNGG01 (sample SAMN13153372, study PRJNA577476) | soil metagenome | isolation source: 100 cm soil or saprolite under Garry oak tree replicate 1 | place: USA:California | collected 2016-06-15
CATCCTGGTGGGTTTGCCCACGCACAATAATGCCAAGACTGTGGGACCGATAGTCCAGTCTATCCAAGCGGGCATCCTGCGGGATTTTCCCCGAGAGCGCGCGGCCATCATCAATGCCGACGGAGGATCACGGGATGGAACTCCGGAGTTGGTTACGGGCATCTCTATCGATGATGTGCGCCGCACGGCCAATCTGTACACGCTTCGTACCCTGCACTCCATAAGCACCCAGTACGCGAGCACTCCGGCAAGCGGAGTTGCGTTGCGAACTATTTTGTCCGCGGCGGAACTGCTACGCGCGAAGGCCTGTGTGCTGATCTCACCCGAATCTACAAACATCAAGCCCGAATGGCTCTCCAAGCTTCTGAGGCCAATTTATAACGAAGGCTTCGACCTGGTCACGCCCACGTATGGCAGGCACAAGTTTGAAGGCCTGCTCATAACGAATTTGCTGTATCCGATGATCCGAGCACTCTACGGGACGAGAATTCGCGAGCCGTACACAACCGAAATCGGATTCTCTGGCCGCCTTGGAGGTCAGTTTCTGGGACAAAATAATTGGGAGGATGGAACCGGGCAGACCGGTCTCGAACTGCGATTGACTCTGGCGGCGATCACCGGAGGGTGCCGTATCTGCCAGTCCTTCCTCGGAGAAAAGGATCATGTCGAGCGACGCGCTGCAGACCTGATACCCGCATTGCGACAAACCGTGGACACCCTGTTCTCCGCACTAGAGGCGGACTTTCCTGTCTGGAGTGCGGTGGCTGGCTCCCAGCCCGTCCCTTCGAACGGTCCGGAGTCGGAAGTCGGTCTGGAGCCGCTTCGAATAAATCGCAAACGGTTACGAGAAATGTTTTCGATAGGGGTTGCTGAATTGGAGTCTGTCTTTCAGTCCATTCTTTTGCCTTCAACCCTGGCAGAACTGCAGAGAATCGCCGGTCTGGACGAGGACGATCTTCGTTACCCTGCAGAGTTGTGGGTCCGGACAGTATATGAGTTTGCCGTCTCCTACCAGAAGTCTGTGATCAATCGAGATCACATTATCCAGGCTTTAGCCCCACTGTTCCGCGGGAGAGCGTACACGTTTCTGGTTGAAAACCGTGACGCTTCTACGAACGAGGTGGAGAACAACATCGAGAGTTTGTGCCTTGAATTCGAGCGGTTGAAGCCGTATCTGTTGGAAATGTGGAACGGTAGAAAGTGAGGTAACAATGCGGGACATGATTGTGAGCGAGCTGTCTCAGGCAATGCACGAGCTGGCCAGAGGTTTTGCCCACTTCCTTCCTCGACTCATCGTGATGCTGGTCCTTGCGTTTGTGGGTTGGGTAATCGCTTACCTAGCCAGAATTCTGCTGCGCAGCATTCTGCGACTGATCAAGTTCGATCGGCTTTCCGACAATGCAGGCGCCTCGCAACTACTTACCAAAGCCGCCCTGCCGTCGTCCACCGAGTTGCTGAGCCGGTTCGTTTTCTGGGTGGCGTGGCTGGGTTTCATTCTGCTCGGTGTGAGCGTGCTCGGGATTCTGGGCTTGCAGGAGCAGATCGCGAGGTTCTTTCTTTTTCTGCCGCGACTGTTCGTGGCGCTGTTCATCATGTTCTTCGGGCTGCTGGCAGCTAGCTTTTTTTCTCGCGCCGCACTGCTGGCCGGGGTGAATGCGAACGTGCCTTCCCCCCGGCTGTTAAGCACCTCGATCCGCAGTGTGATCATCATTTTCGTATTGTCTGTGGTCTTTGAAGAACTGGGCCTGGCAGAGCAGACTATGCTGGTTACTTTCGGAATTGCCTTCGGAGCACTGATGCTAGGCTTGGCAATTGCATTCGGCATGGGCGGGAGGGACTTGGCACGACGCTTCTTAGAGACGAGATTTCTACGGCGAAAGAAGGAGGAGAACGAAGACGAACTTTCGCCACTGTGAGTGTGATGCAAATCTCAGCGGTCGTACAGCATGGTGAGTTTTCGCAACCGTTCGCTGAGTTCTCTGGTCAAAACTTGAGGCTTGTAACGCCACTTCCAGTTCCCACTTATTGTGCCGGGTAAATTCATTCTGGCTTCACTGCCAAGCCCTAACACATCTTGCAAGGGAAGGATGGCAGTCGCGGCCACGGATGCGAGTACCGTGCGAATGAAAACCCAATTGATTGGCTCGTTCTCAAAGCGTAAGTATGCTCGGGTAAAATCCCGTTCCTTGCGAATATCCTCGGCTGTTCGGATGCTCTCGCCTACGCCTGAACTGGTCCACCAGCCGACGGTCGTGTCATTGTCGTGTCCGCCGGTGTATGCCACCAGTTCGCGCGAATAATTGTGAGGACGGAACGTGGGACCCTGGGGATCGTTTCCAAAGGCAAACTGGAGCAGGCTCATTCCGGGAAAGCCAAACTGCTCGCGAATCGCTTCTACCTCGGGAGTAATTACTCCGAGATTTTCAGCAACGAATGGTAACTCTTTCAACTCAGCTTGCAAGACCTGGAAAAACTCCGCCCCGGGACCCTTTACCCACTTGCCTGCGTCTGCCGTGGACGCGCTGGCGGGAATCTCCCAATAGGCCTCGAAACCGCGGAAGTGATCCAGTCGCACAAAATCGAATAGTTTTAGAGATGCCCGAAAACGATCGATCCACCAACGGTAACCGGAAGCAGCGAGCACATCCCAACGATAGAGAGGGTTTCCCCAAAGTTGGCCGGTCGCGCTGAAGTAGTCAGGGGGGACACCCGCCACCACGGTCGGTCTGGCTTGATCGTCCAATCGAAATATCGCCTGATGAGCCCACACGTCGGCACTGTCGTGGGCGACGTAGATCGGGACATCACCCATAACGCTAATTCCGCGATGACGGCAGTAAGCTTTCAACTTCTCCCATTGCCGGAAAAATTCGAACTGCGCATACTTGTGAATCTTTGTCTCCGACGCTAACTGCTCGCGCCATTTGGTTAGCGCGTCGGGGTTTCGTCGGCGCAGTCCAGTGTCCCAGTTCACCCAGACTGCGCCCTTGTGGGCTGCTTTCGAGGCCATGAACAGGGCATAGTCGTCCAGCCAGTCGGCGTTGTTCTGGCAAAACAAGTCGAATGCGGTACCCTCAACTGGAGATCGGGCGGCGAAAAAATTGTGAGCGGCTTTCCGAAGCAGACCCTGTTTAAAGTCGATGACCCGGCCGTAATCCACCTGTTCATTGGGCAGATCGGGCACGCTTGCCAGGTCTGGCAGAGACAATAGGCCTTGATCTCGAAGTGCTTTCAAATCAATGAACAGAGGATTGCCGGCGAAGGCAGAAAAGCACTGGTAAGGCGAATCACCGTATCCGGTGGGACTCAACGGTAGTACTTGCCAAATCTTTGGCCCGGACTCCGCGAGAAAGTCCAAAAATTCGTAAGCAGACTTTCCCAGATCGCCGATACCATGGCCACCGGGCAGAGACGAGACATGGAGAAGGATTCCACTACACCGCGGAAAGATCACCCAAGTGACGTTAAGCCTTCAGGAGGCGACCGTGCAAGGGGGGTGAAATGATTTGGTCATGAAGAAGGCGCGGAGACACTCGTCCTCTGCCTGAGATTTCCCTCCGTCTCAGGTTGTGCTCCGATCGTAACCAGCGGAGCTGCCGACCGGGGCTCCGGCGAGTGCAGTCCACACTCGGTCTTCCTGAAGTCTGCCCAACGGCCGGCGCGCGGATCTTCGCCCGAGTGGATTGCGCGGGTGCAATGCGTGCAGCCCAGGCTGGGATAATTGCGGTCATGCAGAGGGTTGTAAGGAACGTCGTGCTTGCGGACGTACTGCCATATTGCTTCGGATGTCCAGTCGGCGAGCGGGTTTATTTTCACCAACTGGAATTTCGAATCCCACTCAACTTTCTGAGCATGGGCGCGGTCAGGCGTTTGATTTCGGCGAATGGCGGTAATCCAGGCTTGCAGCTCGGCCAACTTTCCGCGCAGGGGTTCGATCTTCCGAAGATTGCAGCACTGATCCGGATCCCGCTTCCAGAGTGCGGATCCGTGAAGTTGTTCCTGGTCTTCGGGTGTGAGGGCCGAGTAAACTCGCTCCACTTTAATTTCGTAACGTTGCTCGACGCGCTCTATCAAATCATAGGTGTCGGGGAATAGAAATTCAGTGTCCAGCGTGAACAAGCGAAAATTCGCACGGACGCGGGAGGCCATATCGATAAGAGCCATGCCTTCCGCTCCGAAGGCCGAGGAGATAGCAACCTCCTGCTGGTATGTGTTGAAAGCCCAGCGCAGCAAGCGTTCGGGACGCCACGTTTCAGAAACCGCTTGCACAGCATGGATAGGTTCCCTCACGCTGGTCGCTCCTGTTCTTGCCGCGCCTCTGGGTCGGGCGCGATCGATCGTTGTCCCGCCACCAACGCGACGTATTCCTGCTGCGCACTCTGTAGCTCGATCTCGAGTCTTAGCGAAGCGTAATGCCCGAGCGCGGTCACTTCCCCGACGACAAGAAGTGTGGGGGCGGGAAGCCGAGGAGCCGAGCGTAATTCACCCACGGTTGTGTGATAGACCTGCTGATGAGGCGAGGTCGCGCGCGAGATGAGCGCGCATGGAGTGTTTCCCTTCATCCCGGCATCGAACAGCCGGAGAGCCGTGCCCTCGTAGTCAGGACCCGGCATGTAGATCACTAGAGTGGCGCCGGAGGAGGCGAATCCACCCCAGTTGTCTTTCGTATTTTCGTCTAAACGATGGCCGGTGAGAAATACGAGCGCAGAGGAAACGTTGCGCTGGGTGAGAGGAATCTCGGCGGCGGCAGCGGCGCCTAGAGCGGCGGTAACTCCGGGAACGATTTCGAATCCGATCCCGTGCTGGCGCAATGCTTCAATCTCTTCGCCTCCCCTTCCGAAGATGAACGGGTCTCCTCCTTTGAGCCGGACCACCTGTAAGCCCGACGATGCCAGGCTGACGAGCAGGGAATTGATTTCATTCTGCGTGATACGTTTCTGCCCGCAGCGCTTGCCGACATTCTGGATAAATGCGGTTCGCGGCGCCAATGCGAGAATGTCCGCCGAGATCAAGTCGTCGTGCAAGACCACGTCCGCTGCTTGCAAGATCTTGAGCGCCTTGAGTGTGAGCAGTTCCGGGTCACCCGGACCTGCGCCCACGAGATAAGCCTTGCCTTTCATGAGGTACTCCGTTCCGGGCGAGTGCTTGACGTTTGCCTCTTGTCAAATGCCTCGCGGCTTGCCAAGGAGTGCAATAGATCTCGGCGCCGATCCGCGTCGAGATCGCCGTCGAACAGCTTTTTTCTGTTTTCTCCGAGTTCTTCCAGCCAGCCGGCGTAATCGGGGGTGAACTGTTCTTCCAACTCGCGCCTGAGTCTTTGGGCGAGGGCGGGACTTTGGCCTCCGGTGGAAATTGCGATATGGAGTTGGCCACGGCGCACGACGGCGGGAAAATAGAAGTCGCAATTCTCTGGATCGTCGACGGCGTTGCACAGAATGTTTCGGCGCTGGGCTTCGTTGAAAACCAGCTGGTTGAGTTCCGCTGACGCGGTCGCCGCGATTACCAGAAAGACGCCTTCGAGGTCGTTGGGGAGAAAGGCGCGCGGCTCCCACACGATAAGGCCTGCACTGGCCCAATCCATAACTGCCTGGCGCGCCTGCGGCGCAATCACTTGGACGTTGGCGCCTGCCACCAGCAGACTTTGAATCTTCGGTTCGCCTATGGTCCCGGCTCCGACCACGAGGCAGGAACGGCGTTCGAGTTTAAGGAACATCGGAAACAGCGTCATTACTCTCTTTCTCCCCACTGCTAACTTCCGAATGGCTAACCTTCGACAGCGTGCGGCACGCGGCCCGGCGACGGATCACGAGCCACGGCTGAGACCAACTCTCCGGCAAGAAACTCCCGCAGCTCGGCGTCGCTATGGCGCGCGAAGAATTGGCGGAGATTCTCGGCCGGACCCTTGGCGATGAGATAATGCTGCAACAGTCGCTCGATCGCGTCCGGAACTTCGGTTGCCAGACAGCGGTAGCCGATAGGACGAGCGATAGACTGATGGAGTCCGACCGCTCCACCGAGGCAGAAATAGTAGGCGTCCAACAAGCGGTCTCCGGATTTGATTTTTTTGCCTTCGATGCCGATATCGGCAATCCAGTGCTGGCCGCAACTGTTGGGGCAGCCGGTGACGTGCAGCTTCAGGTGCTGCTCAAAGCCGGGGAGTCTCTCTTCCAACTCTTCGACCAGCCAGCGAGAAAAACTCTTGGTTTCGGTGATCGCGAGCTTGCAGAATTCCGAACCGCTGCAGGCGATTGCGCCTCGCCAGAAGGCTGATCCGCCAGGTTGCAAACCGATGGCATCGAGTTCTCTAGCCAGCGTGGAGGTGTTTTGTTGGGGCACGTTCACGATCAGCAGGTTCTGCATGTTGGTGGTGCGCAGTTCACCGCTGGCACACCGGTCCGCGAGTTCGGCGGCGGCGCGCATTTGTTCGGCGGTTATCCGTCCGCGGAGCACGGCGGCGCCGATGTAGAAAAGCCCCGGCTGTTTTTGGGGATGGATTCCGACGTGATCGCGATAGACATCGTCGGGAGGCGTCTCTTCAACCGCAGGGTCCAGAGGAAAACCGAGCCTGCTTTCCAATTGGTCTTGAAAATCGCGGGCAGTCCAGCCATGCCGAAGAAAAAGGAATTTGAGCCGTGCGCGTTCGCGGTGTTCCCGAAGTTGATCGGCGTCACGGAAAATTTCTGCAATGCCCTTCACCACAGGAATGACCTGGTTCCAGCGAACAAAGGCATTGAGGCGAGCGCTCAGATGCGGGTCGGTGGAGAGGCCTCCTCCCACGCGCAACGAAAAGCCGACTTCGGAACGCGCCCCGGTGCCGCGGCGGGTGGCGGTTAGGCCGATGTCATTGATCTCCGGATATGGGCACCAGATGTTGCAACCGGTGATGGAAATTTTGAATTTGCGGGGCAGGTTATAGAAATCATCGTTGCCTGCCAAAGCCCGCGTGACTTCCAAAGCTAATGGAGATGCGTCGCAAATCTCATGCGCATCGACTCCGGCGACGGGGCATCCAGTAACGTTGCGGGTGACGTCGCCGCAGGCTCCCATCGTGCCCAGGCCGCACTGCTCAAGGGCATCGAGCACTTCAGGCAGAGCCTCGATCGTGATCCAATGCAACTGAATGTTTTGCCTGACCGTGAGGTCCGCCACGCCCCGGCCATATTGCTCCGTCAACTTCGCAACGGTTCGCAGTTGGCCAGAGTTGAGCAGGCCATTCGGGATTCGTATTCGGAGCATGAAACAGGGCAGCGCCTTGCCCTCGCCGCCTTGGCCGGCAACTACGCCTGCGCCGTCCCCCTGGGTGTAGACGCCCCACCAGCGAAAATATGTGCCCAGCCATTCAGGAGGAATCGACTGGAATCCCTCGCGGGCAAAGCGGCGAATTTCGCCGAGGGCCCGCCAGGGATTCTTCTCCCTTTTTAACCGTTCGACTCGCTGTGCTTTCGTTTCTTTGACCGGATTTGCCATAAAAAAGTAAAAACCCACCGCCGGCACGTAAGGTCTGCCAGCGATGGGTTTGATCAGTGCTGAGTTACTAAGTAATTCTTAGATCATCTGCTTCCCCATGCCAGAAGACACACGCGTACAACAACAAGTACACGTGCACATCTGGATGGAAGCCGACATCATCAGGGTGATAGTAAGTGACGCCCGACGGGCTGTCAAGGTCACACTCGATGTGCTTGGACGCAAATTTTGGATGTTAAAGATTCAAAAAATCCACGGTTCGCGACGCGCGGCTTCCGCGAGGGGGGGATGTCGAACCAAGGGCTATTCGGCAGCCCGGTGCCATCAGGCACGAGAACACCATACCCTCTTGACCCGTAATTTGCATTCGCTGCATCGAAAATCTGGTTTGGACTTGCCTTGCCCGGACACGTATTTATGGCTCCATGAATTGGCAAGATCCCTCTCCCGGCCTGGACCACGATGCTTGTGGCATCGGTTTTGTTACGCGGCTCGGGGCTCCGAGTTCGCGGGAAGTTGTGGACCGGGCGCTGCTGGCGCTGGACCGACTGTCTCATCGTGGGGCGGTTGATGCTGAAGGAACCAGCGGGGATGGGGCTGGGTTGATGACGGCGATTCCGGAGGAGTTTTTCCGGCGCGAGGCTGGGAAGAAAGGGGTTGAGTTGCCCCTCCGGTTTGCGGTGGGCATGGTTTTTCTCCAGCCAGGATGCCGGCCTGAATTTCCTGGCTTGGCGTGGCGTGCCGACCAATCCGGCCGTGTTGGGAGCGCAGGCGCTACAGTTCATGCCGCGCATCCAGCAAGTTTTTCTGGCGGCGACCGACAGGAATCTGGATCTGGAGTTGCAGCTATTTTTGTATCGCAAACGCGTGGAATCGGTCGCGCCTCGCGGAACGTATTTTTGCTCGCTGTCGTCGCGGACCATGGTCTACAAGGGCCTGCTCTCGCCGAGTCAGTTGGCTTCCTTTTATCCAGACTTGATGCACCCGGAGTACCGCAGCTCATTTGCCGTCTTCCATCAGCGGTTTTCAACCAACACGCGGCCGAGCTGGTCGCTGGCGCAGCCGTTTCGATTCGTGGCACACAATGGCGAGATCAACACCATCAGCGGCAATCGCCGATGGACTCGTTCGCGAGATGGTGAGTTGCGTGCGCAATGGGGAGCGGGAGAGTGGTTTCGCAGTTTGGAGGAAGAGGTCAGCGATTCTGCCAGCTTTGACAATGCCTTCGAGGGGCAAATGCGGCGCGGATTCTCTCCCGCAGAGGGGATGATGCGCATGGTGCCTCCCGCTTGGGAGGGGGACGACACGCTCAGCCCGGAAATGCGAGGCTGGTTGGCGCAACAGGCGTGGCAGCAGGAGGCGTGGGACGGCCCCGCCGCGCTGGTTTTCAGTGATGGTGCCTACCTCGGAGCGAAACTCGATCGCAATGGGCTTCGACCCCTGCGATACGTCATCAGCAAAGATGGTTTGCTGTTGGCTGGGTCGGAAGCCGGCCTGGTTGATCTGGAAGAAGATGAAATCCAGGAAAGAGGCCGGCTTGGCCCGGGCGAAATGCTCTTGGCGGAAATTGCGTCTGGAAAATTATGGCGCGGCAATGAAGTCGCGGGTCTTCTGTGCTCCACCAACACCACGGAGGGCGCCACGCGATGGATTACCGCGTGCGTCGAGAGACCTGACAGGGAAAACCCAAGAGTCGAGGAGAGCAAAGTCGGAGCCGAGCAGGCTCACGCGTTCGGAACAGATCCAGTCAAAGCTGAGAAGCTTAAGACTTTGAAAACTATGGCGGCGGCGCTGGGATGGAGCGAGGACCAGTTCCGACTGTTGTTTCGTCCTTTGGGCGTGGAAGGGAAAGAGGCGATGTGGAGCATGGGGGACGATGCGCCTCCGGCTTATCTTTCACAACTGCGACGCAGTCTTTGGGACTACTGCAAGCAACGCTTCGCGCAAGTGACTAACCCGCCGATTGATCCGATTCGCGAAGCGCATGTTATGTCGTTGAATGTGTATTTGGGAACAAAGATTGCGCTGCGTTCGCCCATCGTCGATTCGAAGCAGATGGATGGGCTGCGGCGAGAACTGGGGCGGGCCACTGACCTCGACATTACTTTCGAAGCATCCGGAACCGTAGCCGCTGCGCTGTCGGCGCTGCAGTCGATTCAGCAGAAGGCTGCTCAGGCCGCGGCAAATTCCGCAGCGGTGGTTGTGAGCGATCGGAGGGTGAACTCGCAACGATCTGCTGTGCCGGTTTTGCTAGCGGCAGCGGCAGCGGCCAATGGAATCCGACAATCCGGCCGGAATATTTCGCTCCTGGTCGAAACCGGTCAAGCGTTTGATGCTCATCATGTGGCCTTGTTGATCGCCGTGGGTGCGGCAGCCGTTCACCCCTATCTCGCACTCGATCTGGCGAGCGCGACGGCAACCGGTGGCGTGGCGTCATTCCGTTCCGCTCTCGAAGTTGGATTGCGCAAGGTGCTGGCCCGCATGGGCATATCCACTCTTGCCAGCTATCGCAACAGTTGCTTATTCGAAGTGATTGGACTCGACCGTGAAATCCAAGAGCAATTCTTTAGCGATGCTGCGTTTGTTCTTCCCGGCAAGAGCCTTGCGGAGGTTCTGGAAGACGCGTTCGTGAATCATGTGACCGCATTCGACGAGACTGCGGGATCTGCTTCCACACTGCGCGACCGCGGATATTTTCGATTCCGCAAGGATGGAGAACGCCATGCTAATTCGCCTGAGCTCGTCCGCGCGATGCATAGCTTCATCAAGTCCAAACATTCCAAACAAGAGGACGGGTTCGACGCCTATGCCCAACTGGGCGAGACCCGCGAACCGGTCGCATTGCGCGACTTGCTCG
>WNGG01021787.1_pt1 | contig 10321 bp, 10 predicted proteins | sample 5400661 | NCBI WGS metagenome assembly WNGG01 (sample SAMN13153372, study PRJNA577476) | soil metagenome | isolation source: 100 cm soil or saprolite under Garry oak tree replicate 1 | place: USA:California | collected 2016-06-15
CAGCGTGATCGCCAGCACAGGCCTGCCGCCGAGCAGCTGGATGATCTGCATCTCTCTTTCCGGCCCGGCCAGAGGGAAGTCGGGAAAGCCGTCATAGTGCGGGCGGGAGGGGGCGTGCTGCAGCACGATGCCGTCCGGACGGGCGCCCGCCATGATCTCGAACCCGCCCGGATAGGCCGGGTGCGTCAGGCAACCCTGTCCCTCCACGACGATGACGTCGGGTCTCTCCTCCCGGAAGGCCCGCAACACCTGGTGCTCGATCTCGCCCGAGACGAAGTCGTTCACCAGGCTGTCCATGATCAACCCGTAGCGCGCGCCCTGCATCCAGGAGGTCTGTCCGGTGCCCACCACCACCGCGCGGCAGCCGGTCGCGTTGAGCGCCTGCACGAGACGCACGGTGGTCGTTCTCTTGCCGACGCCCGAATCGGTTCCGAGCACCGCCAGACGGACCGAGGTCACCTCCAGGATGCGGCCGGTGAAGGCGTGCATCGCTTCGCGCGGGGGGGTGCGGCGGACATCGCGGATTCGCGCGCCGCCCTTCGCCGCCGTGGCTGCGAACTCCGGATCGTCCCCCAGGATCTCATGGAGTCCGGAATCAACACCGATCCCGAGGCCGAGCGCGCGGCCAATCGCCGGGCGGAGGGCGGGCGGGAGGACCCCGCCGTGCGTGGCGACGCCCACCACGAGGTAGTCCGGGCGTCGACCGGCCAGGCGGACGGCCTCGTCCAGGTCGGTCACGATCGGTATGCCGGCCGGCCGGCCGTCGAGGACCTCGCCGGCGTCCCGCCCGGCCATCCCGCTGTCGATGACCGACAGCACCCGGTAGCGCTCCGTGTGACGGACCAGACCGTGCGCGGTCTTGCCCTCGGACGTGCCGAAGGCCCCCTCGCACAGCACGATCGCCGTTCCCTCCGGGCCCTCCGCGCTCATGACCCGGGACTGTAGCACAGGTGAAAGTCCAGACGGGACGCGTCCTTGACGGGCTTTCGAGGCTTGCCCTAATATGCCGGCATGGTCACCGGCTTCAACACCGACGTGCAGCATGGCGGCAAGACGTACCACGTCCAGACGGAAGACAAGGGGCTGCAGAACCCGATCATCGAAACGCTCATCTACGTGGGTGGGGAGATCCTCGCCGTGCGCCGCACCTCCTACGCCGACCTCCTCTCGAAGGGCGTCAGCCAAAAGGAGATCTCCGAGCGCATCGAAACGCAGCACAACCGCATGATCGTGGACATCCGGGGGGGGCGCTACGACGGCGGCAAGGTCCGGCCGTTCGGAGAGGGGATCATCTCCAGCAAGAGCTTCGACGAAGTCGTTCTGGACTGGCTCCGGTCGCAGGCGACGACGGAGCGGATCGAACTTCACATGATCGGCTCGGACGGTTTCGTGGAGGGCGCGAGGGCGCGTCTGGAGCTCTTCGTCAGCCGGGTCTCGACGGGCGAGGGGATCGCCGGGGCCAAGGTGAAGGTGAGACTCATCAGCACCGTGGACAAGCCCAGGACCCTGGTCGAAGGCAGGACCGACGCCACCGGGCAGGTCTCCCTGGGCTGCGCGCTGCCGGTTCTGGAGGGAGGAACGGCGGCGCTGATCATCCAGGCCTCCATCGGCAAAGAGAGCGGGGAGATCAAGCAATTGATCAGGAAGCCGGCGCGCAAGGCCGCCAGCTGAGCGTGGCCTCGAACGTGACCATCGTGCTCAACGGCGAACCCCGGGGGGCCCCGGCGGGGGAGACTCTCCTGGCCCTTCTGGAGACGATCGGGGTCGCCCCCGGTCGGGCGGCGGTCGAGTTGAACGGCCGCGTGGTCCGCCGGGACGATTACCCGCGTCTGGCCCTGCGCGACAACGACCGCGTCGAAGTGGTCCAGCTCGTCGGAGGCGGTTGATGAAAACCGAGACGCTCACGCTGGGAGGACGCAGCTTTCCGTCCCGGCTGATCGTCGGAACGGGAAAGTACCCCGATTTCGACGTCATGCGACTGGCGATCGAGGCGTCCGGCGCCGCGCTGGTGACGGTGGCCGTGCGTCGTGTCGATCTCTCGAAGCGCGGAGGCGGCAAGTCCCTGCTGGACTACCTCGACACCGGGAAGGTGACGCTGCTTCCCAACACGGCGGGCTGCTCGACGGCCGACGAGGCCGTGCGCATCGCGCGGCTGGGGCGCGAGGCAGGTCTCTCCGAGCTCGTCAAGCTTGAGGTGATCGGCGACGAGACGACCCTGTTCCCCGACAACGAAGGGCTGCTCCAGGCCACCCGGGTCCTGGTCAAGGAGGGTTTCACCGTCCTGCCTTACACCAACGACGATCTGGTCGTGGCGAAGCGGCTGCGCGACGCCGGAGCCGCCGCCGTCATGCCGCTGGCGGCGCCGATCGGCTCGGGTCTCGGGATCCAGAACGCCGTCAACCTGAGGCTTCTCCTGGACGAGATCCGCGATCTTCCCGTCATCGTGGACGCCGGGGTCGGGACGGCGTCGGACGCCGCCATGGTCATGGAGATGGGCGCCGACGGTGTCCTGATGAACACCGGCATCGCCGGCGCCGGTGATCCGGTCAAGATGGCCCGGGCGATGCGGCTGGCTGTGGAGGCCGGCCGGCTCGCCCGCGAGGCGGGCCGCATCCCGAAGAAGCTCCACGCCACGGCGAGCAGCCCGGTCGAGGGCCTCCTCCGTCAGGACCCCTGAGGACGGTGGCGCTCCCGGACGGCCGCCCGGGCCTCTTTCTCCTGATCCTTCTCCTTGATCGCCTGCCGCTTATCCCATAGCTTCTTCCCCTTCGCCACGGCGATCTCGACCTTGACGCGGCCCCTGGACAGATAGAGGCGGAGCGGCACCAGGGTCTGCCCGCCGCTTCTCGTCTTTTGCCCCAGCTTCAGGATCTCGTCCCGGTGCAGCAGGAGCTTGCGGGGGCGCAGCGGGTCGTGGTTGGCGTAGCCACCGTGCGAATAGGGAGAGATGTGGCAGTTGTGCAGGAACACCTCATGTCCGTCGACGCGCGCGAACGCGTCCTTGAGGTTCGCCTTGCCCTCGCGAAGCGATTTGACCTCCGTCCCGAGCAACGCGATGCCGGCTTCACGGCGCTCGCCGATGAAATAGTCGTGGAACGCCTGGCGGTTGGTCGCCAGGACGCGCTCGCCGGGCTCCTTCGGCTTCGGGCTCATTCCTCGGCGTCCGTCCTGTCCCGCAGCAGCTCGCGGTAGACCTCACGGCGCGACAACCCGGTCTCGCGCGCCACGCGGCGCATCGCCTCCTTGCGATCCACGCCGGACTCGATGAGACGCCGCACCCTGCGGGCGACTGCGTCCTCCGGACCGGTCCCCGCGGCGCACACGGCGGCGCCCGCGGGCGGCGCATCGTTCCCCGGCCCCGCCACCAGGAAGGCGACCTCGCCCCTGACCCGGCGGCCCGAGAAATCGGCGCGGATTGAGCTCAGGGTGCCGGCGTGGAACTCCTCGTGGATCTTGGTCATCTCCCTTCCGAGGACGGCCTCGCGATCTCCCAGGATCTCAATGGCGTCGCCGAGCGTCGCGACCAGCCGCTGCGGCGATTCGAAGAAGAGCAGGGGCCGCGGCTCGGCCCGCAGGCCCTCGAGGGCGCGCCGCCGCTCCCCCTTGCGGTGCGGGGGGAAGCCGATGAACGTGAAGGTCCCGATCTTCAGGCCGCCGACCGACAGGAGCGTGGTGACGGCGGAGGGACCGGGAACCGGAATGACCCGGTGCCCCGCGCGGCGGGCGGCGATCCCCGGGGTCCCGCCGTCGGTCGCCAGGGCGATGCGCTCCCCCCGGTCCAGCCGTCGGAGAATCTCCGGCAGACGGCGCGCCTCGTTGAACTTGTGGTAGCTGATCATCCTCGTCGAGAGACCGTGACGGGCCAGGATGGTCCCGGTGCGGCGCGTGTCCTCGCAGGCGACCAGATCGCTCCCGGCGAAGGCGTTCACGGCCCGCGGCGACAGGTCGTCCAGGTTGCCGATCGGCGTCCCGACCACGTAAAGCGTGCCGCGCGGATCGCTGCTCCGGCTCAGGGGGATTCTCCCGGACCGACTAGCGGACCCAGTCGCGAGGGTAGCGGACCGGCATCCTCACCCCGCTGCGCCATCACGCGCAGAGAGTAAGCCCCCCCGGACGCACTGTCAACGACGGCCGGCTGCAGTGGAGCGCGCGCGGGCCGCGGCTTGCGGGTGGGCGGCGCGGCCGGTATAATGCGCCCGCCGGTCATACCCCCGACCGGAAACGGCTGCTCAGACGAGGACCCTTCCGGATGATTCCCGCGACCCAGCTGCGCTCGGGCATGGCGATTCTTCACGAGGGGAATCTCTGCCGGGTGCTGAGCGTCCAGCACATCACGCCCGGCAACTGGCGGGGCATGGTGCAGACCAAGCTGCGCAATCTCAAGACCGGCAACAGCTTCGAATACCGGTTCCGCTCGGAGGACCGCGTCGAGAAAGCGGACCTCGAGGAACACGAAATGGAGTTCCTCTATGCCTCGGGTGAGGACTACCACTTCATGAACACCGAGACCTACGAACAGGTGGCCATCACGAGGGAGGATCTCGGGGATGCAGTGCGCTACCTCGTCCCCAACACCAGGGTGATGGTGGAGTTCTACGAGCATCGCCCCGTCGGAGTCGAGCTGCCGGTCACCGTCGACCTGCGCGTGGTCGAGACCGCGCCGGGAATGAAGGGGGCGACCGCATCCAACAGCGGCAAGCCGGCCATACTCGAGACGGGGCTCCAGGTCATGGTGCCCCAGTTCATCGATGTGGGGGAGCTCGTGCGCGTCGACACCGCCGAGGGGAAGTACCTGGAGCGCGCGAAGTAGCGCCGCCGGTGGCCGGCATCGTCAGGCTCGCCCGCCTGCGGGACCAGGGGCGCATCTTCTACGCCGTGCTCGAGGACGGGGAACGCCTCCGGGAAATTGCCGGCGATCCCTTCGAGGGCGACCCGTTCCATCCCGAAGCGGGGGCCTCCGGGGCCGGCCGCCCCGCGGGCGGACTGGCATGGCTGCCGCCCTGCAGGCCCTCCAAGATCATCGGCGTCGGCCGCAACTACCGAGACCATGTCGCCGAGCTCGGGCACTCCGTGCCGTCGGAGCCCCTCCTGTTCCTGAAGCCGCCTTCATCCCTGCTGCCGCACGGAGGGGTCATCCGCCTGCCGTCCGGCAGCCGGCGGGTCGATTTCGAAGGTGAGCTGGGTGTGGTGATTGGCCGCGAGGCGCGACGGGTCCCGGAGGCAAGCGCCCTCGACCACGTCCTCGGATACGCCTGCGTCAACGACGTCACGGCGCGCGACCTGCAGGTGAGGGATGTGCAGTTCACGCGGTCCAAGGGGTTCGACTCGTTCTGTCCCTTCGGCCCCTGCATCGCGATCGGCCTGCGCCCCGACGATCTCGTGGTCGAAACCTTGGTGAACGGCGTGCGCCGGCAGTCGGCCCCGGTGTCGCGCCTGATCTTCGGTATTCCGCGCCTGATCAGCTTCGCCTCGGACGTCATGACCCTGCTGCCGGGAGATCTGATCGCCACGGGCACCCCCGAAGGAGTCGGGCCGCTGGAACCCGGCGACGAGGTCACCGTATCAATAGAAGGAGTCGGACAGCTGACCAACCGAGTGGAGGGGTAGCGGACGCCCGATTCCGGTCGCTTCGCCGCAGTGGGGCGCTATAATCCGCGAGCGGTGGTTCCATGCGGTGATGACCTCTCCGCCGCTCGACACCCCGGAGGAGATCCATGGCTCTGTTCGTCCTGCCGTTGTTCCTGGCCGTCGTCGCCCTGGCGGTCGTCGCCCTGTACAACGGTCTGGTTCTTCTCAGGAACCAGGTCAGGAATGCCTGGCAGCAGATCGGAGTGCAGCTGAAGCGGCGGCACGACCTCATCCCGAATCTGGTCGAGGTCGTGAAGGACTACATGGGGTACGAGCAGGAGACGCTCGAAAAGGTCGTTCGGGCGCGCAACCAGGCGATCCAGGCGACCGGCGTGCAGGGAACGGCGGCGGCGGAGGGGGCGCTCACCGGCGCGCTGCGCTCGCTGTTCGCCGTGGTCGAGGCCTACCCGCAGCTCAAGGCGAACGAGAGTGTCTCCTGCCTTCAGGAGGAGCTGACCTCCACCGAGAATCGCATCGCCTTCGCTCGCCAGTTCTACAACGACATGGTGATGCGCTACAACACCCGGCTGCAGGTGTTCCCGACCAACATGCTCGCCTCGCTATTCGGGTTCAAGCAGGAGACGTACTTCGAGACCCCGGCGGAGGAGCAGCAGCCGGTCAAGGTCGACCTGAGGTAGTGCCGGTCATGCCGTCCGCCGCCTGCCCGAGGTGCGGCTTCAGCAACTCCGCCGCGCGGAACGCCTGCGAGCTGTGCGGGACGTCTCTGCAGAGCGGGGGGGTCACCGCGGTGCCCGCCGCGGGCAGGCGCGATTTCTACAGCGAGCAGGCTTCCAACACCCGACGCTCGGCGGCGCTCCTGATCGGCTTCCTTCTGCTGGTTGTGGCGGTGGCGTGGGTTCTGGGCGAGCTGGGCGGAATGGGACCCGCCGGCGTTCTCTTCGGACTCGGCTTCGGATCGATCGGCGCCGCGTCCGCGTACTATTCCGGGGACCGTATCGTGCTGGCGGCCAGCCACGCAGCGGAGGTCGGCGCGGACAGGGAGCCCGTGCTGCACAACGTCGTCGAGGAGCTGTGTCTGGCCGCGGGGCTGCCGAAGCCGCGCCTTTATGCCATCGAGTCGGAGGCACCCAACGCCTTCGCCACCGGGCGCGATCCGCAACACGCTTCCGTGGCGGTGACGCGCGGGCTCCTGCGCAAGATGAGCCGGGAGGAGCTGCAGGGAGTGCTGGCACACGAGATGAGCCACGTCCGCAACCTGGACGTGCGCTTCGCGACCCTGGTCGGCGTTCTGGTCGGGACGGTGGCCCTGCTGTGCGACTGGTTCTGGAGATCGTGGAGGTTCCGCCGGGGAGGCCGGTCGGGGAGCGCGGGAGCGCTCCTCCTGGTCCTGGCGATCCTCCTCGCCGCGCTCGCCCCCGTGGCGTCGGTGCTCATCCAGATGGCGATTTCGCGCCGGCGGGAGCTCCTGGCGGACGCCACCGGCGTCGAGCTGACCCGCAACCCGCGCGCCCTGGCATCGGCCCTGCGCAGAATCTCCGCCGACCCGGAAAGCCTGGAGGCGGCCAACCGGGCCACGCAGCACCTCTACATCGTGAACCCGCTGAAGTCGTCCGGCATGGATTCATCGGCCCTGTTCAGCACCCACCCGCCCATCGAGGCCCGAATCCGCATCCTCGAGTCGATGGCGTGAGAAGGGCGGGCCTGGCGTTCGCTCTGGCCTTGTGTCTCGCAGGAACGCACGCGGTCGTCGCGCAGCGGGTCGCCGGGGCCGCCGGCTTTCCTCTGGATGACGCCTGGATTCACGCCCGGCTGGCGCGCAACCTGGCCGAGGGACGGGGCTTCAGCTTCAACCCGGAAGAACCCGCGGCGGTCTCCAGCGCCCCGCTCTGGACTCTCCTCCTGTCCGTCCCGGCCGCCGCCGGAATCCCATTTCCATGGGCGGCGTACCTGGCCGGAGCGGCGGGGGCGGCGACGCTGTCGCTCCTCGGCTTCCGGCTGGCGGAGCGCGCCACGGGCGACAGGCAGGCGGCCCTTCTCTGCGGCGGCCTGCTCCTCGGAACGCATCCCTTCCCCTGGTCGATCGCGTCCGGGATGGAGCCGGGGCTCGCCGCCGCGCTGGTCCTCGCCACGCTCCTGGCGGCGCTTTCGGGCCGGGACGGGATCGGGTTCCTCCTGGCGTCCGCCGCCGGCCTGGCACGGCCCGAGCTGTGTCTCATGCCGGCGTTCGTGCTGCTCGACGCCCTCGGCCGTGTCCGGCCGCCCGGTCCGAGCCGGATCGCCCGGCTGGGTCTGGCGGCCCTGGCGGCCACCGCCGCCCCGTTCCTGATCGACAGACTCCTGACGGGCCGGTATGTGTTCGCCTCCCTCGCGGCCAAGGTGGGGCGCCACGGCGTCATCGCGGCGTTCAGAGAGGGGAGGGCGGACCTGGCGCCGTCGATCCTTGCCGTCAATCTGCCGATCTACCTCGTGCCGCTGCTCCGTGGCCTGGCCCGTGACAACGTCGTCCTGCTCGTCCTGGCGCCCATCGGGATGTGGCTCCTGGCGTCACGCGGGCGGCGCAGCCACCTTCCCTGGATGGTGTTCATCCTGCTCCCGTCCGCCATGGCGGTGCTCGCCCCGTTCGGAGGCCCGGAGTTCCACGAGCAGCGCTACATCGGCCCGGTCGTGGCGATGGTCGTCGTCGCCGGGTGCGTCGCCTGGGCCGCGCTTTCGACCCGGCCGCGCCTGCGGGGGCTGCGATTCCCGGCCCTCGTCCTGGTGGCGGCGCTGTCGGCATGGGGGAGCGCGGCGGGGCTCCTGCGGTACGCCCGCGAGGTGAAGAACATCAACGACATGCAGGTGAAGGTCGGACGCTGGCTCCTGGAACGCCCCGGAGGGCCGGGAACGATTGCCGCCAACGACATCGGGGCGATCGGCTTCGTCACTCGATCCCCCATCCTCGACCTGACCGGCCTCGCAACGCCGGAGGTGATCCCGTACCTGCGGCGACCGGCGGCGCCGGGCTCCTCGAACCGCGGCTGGAACGGTGCGAGCGAAAGCGGTCTTCTCGAATTCCTGCATGCCCGCAGGCCCGACTACGTCGCCGTCTTTCCCGGCTGGTATCCCAGCCGGTTCTTCCGGGAGGGTCTGGGGCAGGAGGTGTTCCGGGTCGACCTCGACGACAATGTGATCTGCGGCGACCGCAGCATGATCGTCTACCGGCCGGAGTGGGACGGGCCAGAAGCCCTTCGCGGCGGGGGATCAGGCCGGTGACGTGGTCGTCCTTCCCGCGGGGCCTGGGCGGACCGCCGCGGGGCGCGCCGGAGCCTGCGGGACGGGAGAGGCCGGGCGGGCGCGCGCGAAGCAGGCGAGCGCCTCGTCCCGCCGTCTCAGTTTGAGCAGGGCGGTCCCCAGAAGAGCGTGGGCGAGTTGGAAGGCCGGCGCGACACCGGCCGCCGCGCGGTAGTGCGCGGCCGCCTCGGAGAAGCGCTTCTGCCGCATGGCGAGCGCGCCCAGTCGCATGGGGGCCCAGAGGGATCGGGGGTTGTCGTCCAGAATTGCCAGGTACTCCTGGCGGGCCCGCGCCAGCGCCCCGCGCCGCTGCCAGTACTCGCCGGCCGACAGGCGCAGGGCGTAGCAATCGCCCACGATCTCGCGCTGCCGCTCGAATTCCTCCGGTCCATAGGCCGCCGCGCGGCCGACGCCGCGCAGAGTCGACTTCAGGGTGCGGACCGATCGCCGGGTCCAGGAGTCCTGGCGCGCGTAGTAGGCCTCCCGGCGGTCCCGCACCCAGTAATCGTCCGTGAGATCGCCGCGCTCCTTGGCTTCCGCGCTCAGTGCCGTTCCCGGGTAGATGGTCAGCGGCGAGACCAGCCCGTCGTGCGGGCGGATCTCCCTGATCAGACGCTCGGTCGAGGCCAGATCCTCGTCGGTCTCGGAATCGATCCCGGTGATCAGGTAGATCGACAGCCCCAGCCCGACGCGTCGGGTGGCGTCCGCCGCGGCTCGCACCTGGTCGACCGTGATCCCCTTGTTCAAACGCAGCAGCATGCGCGGCGAGCCCGACTCGACGCCATACTGGATGTGCGTGCAGCCGGCGCGGCGCATCCAGGCGAGACGTTCCTCGTCGACGGCGTTGACGCGGGACTGGCAGTCCCACAGGAGGTCGATGCGGCTTTCGATCAGGCCGCTGCAGAAATCGATGACTCTCTTCTTGTTGACCGTGAATGTGTCGTCGCGCACCGACAGGTAGACCACGCCGTGCTTCTCGCGGAGCAGGCGCACCTCATCGATCATGTTCTCGGCCGATCGGAAACGCAGACCGCGCCCCCAGAATTCGGGGGACGAGCAGAAGGTGCAGGCGGCGGGACAGCCGCGCGACGTAATGATGAACTCGAACTGACTGACCGGGTCGACGCCGATGGTCGCCGGATCCGTGCAGGGATGGGGAAGCGTGTCGAGGTTCATGATCACGCCCCGCTCGGGGGTGTCGACGAATCGTCCCGCGGGCGTCTGAATGTCCGTGGACGGGGCGGCGTCTCCGGCGGCGCGGGCGGGCGCCCTGAAGGTCAAGCCGGCGATCGATGGCAACGATCTCTCCAGATCGCCGCGCCCGCGGGCCTGCACCAGATCGAGCATGGTCTCCTCTCCCTCGCCGCGAACAATGACATCGAGCTGAGGGTAGTGTTCGAGGAGGTGGTGCGCGAGATGCGAGGCGTGCGGACCGCCCGCCACGATGAGGCAGTGCGGGTTG
>WNGG01024314.1_pt1 | contig 10318 bp, 7 predicted proteins | sample 5400661 | NCBI WGS metagenome assembly WNGG01 (sample SAMN13153372, study PRJNA577476) | soil metagenome | isolation source: 100 cm soil or saprolite under Garry oak tree replicate 1 | place: USA:California | collected 2016-06-15
TGCTGCCTCCCGTAGGAGTCGGGACCGTGTCTCAGTTCCCGTGTGGCTGGTCGTCCTCTCAGACCAGCTACCCGTCATAGCCTTGGTGAGCCGTTACCTCACCAACTAGCTGATAGGCCGCGAGCCCCTCCAAGAGCGGCAGCTTTCGCCGCCTTTCCTCCCCAGATTTCGCAATCCGAGGAACGTATCCGGTATTAGCCTCCCTTTCGAGAGGGTATCCCGGACTCAAGGGCAGGTTGCCCACGTGTTACTCACCCGTGCGCCACTAGAAGCACCTATGTATTGCTACACAGATGCTCCTCGTTCGACTTGCATGTGTTAAGTACGCCGCCAGCGTTCGCTCTGAGCCAGGATCAAACTCGCCAAGTAAAAGCGATGAACCTGGTCCTCTAGCTCGAACGTGTTACTGCATCGAAACTGCAGTCACTCGGCCGAGCGCAAGGCACTCGTTAGAACGGATGGTGCTCACACCTTTTCGGTGAGCCAGTAGCATATTTGACTGTCAAAGAGCACTGCGGTCAGCTTGGAAGGTGACCGGATCTACTGCTACGTCTAAACCGTTGCCTGCGGGTCGCGCAGACAAAGACTGACTATACTCACCGGCCCCAGGACTGTCAAGCATTTGGGCGGCACTCGCCCGCGGCCGGGGCTAGACGCGCGGGGTCTCGATTATGAGTCGATAAATCCGCCGCTTGCCGAGCTTGAAGGTATGCGCCCCGGCCGGGGTGAATTGCTCGAGCGTCGCGGCGCGCACGCCATCGACCTCCACTCCGCCCTGCTGGATGAGACGGCGCGCCTCGGCGGTGGAGGTGACGAGGCCGGCTTCCTTGATGACTCTCCACAGGGGCCACCGAGCAGCCTCGGCCGGCAGCACGGCACCCGGAACGGCCCCGTCGGGCAGATCCTGAGCTTTCGTGGAGTCGCCGCTGAACAGCGCGGCGGCGATCGCCTCCGCCTCCCGCATGGCCGGCTCGCCGTGCACGAGCGCGGTCACCTCGCGTGCCAGCACGCGCTGCGCCTCGCGCTTCTCCGGCGCGGCGCGCGTCGTCGCCTCGAGCTCCGCGATCCGCTCGGGCGGCAGGAACGTGAAGTAACGGAGGAAGCGCACGACGTCGGCGTCGGGCGTGTTGAGCCAGAACTGGTACATCTCGTAGGCGGACGTCTTCGCGGGATCCAGCCACACCGTTCCCGATTCCGTCTTGCCGAACTTCGAGCCGTCGGTCTTGGTCACCAGCGGCAGCGTGAGCCCGAAGGCGGGCCGGCCGTGCATCCGTCGAATCAGCTCGACGCCGGCCGTGATGTTGCCCCACTGGTCGGTGCCGCCCAGCTGGATCGAGCAGTCGTGCAGCAGCATCAGGGACATGAAGTCGTAGGCCTGGAGCACCTGGTAGCTGAACTCGGTGTACGAGATCCCGGCGCCCATCCGAGCCTTCACGGACTCCCGGGCGAGCATGGCGCCCAGCGGGAAGTGCTTGCCGACGTCGCGCAGGAAGCCGATCACGTCGAGCTCCGAGAGCCATGCGTAGTTGTCGGCGAGGATCGCGGCGTTCGCCCCGCGGTCGAAATCGAGGAACGGGCGCACCTGGCGCTTGAGCCGCTCCGCCCACTCGGCGACCTGCTCTTTCGGATTCAGCGCGCGCTCACCGGCCTTGCCGCTCGGGTCGCCGATGAGGCCGGTGCCCCCGCCGACGAGCACGATCGGCCGGTGTCCGGCCAGCTGCAGGCGGCGCAGCGCCAGCAGCGGCAGGAGGCTGCCGACGTGGAGGCTGTCGGCGGTCGGATCGAAGCCGACGTACGCCGTGCGGCGCCCCGAGAGGAGGTACGCGTCGAGCTCGTCGGGCGTGGTGACGTCGGCGATGAGCTCGCGGCCCTGGAGATCGCACAGCAGATTCGAGCGCATGGCCGGGATGATTATCGCACCGGTATAATGATGGCGCATGACCTCTGAGGACAAAGCGGCCGGGGGGCGGCGGTTCGCTCCGCCCAGCGGCCGCCGGCGCTGGCTCCGCATCATTCTCATGCTCGTCGGCATCGGGTCGCTGATCCTGGCGTCCGCCGCCGGCGTGGCCGCGCTGTGGGCGTTCACGATCCTGCCGCGCAGCCTGCCCTCCGTGAAGACGCTCGAGACGTTCCAGCCGATTCAGGGCACCAAGGTCTACGACGACAACGACGAGCTGCTGACCGAGCTGCACGTCGAGCGCCGCATCTTCGTGCCGCTCGCGCACATCCCGCAGACGCTGCGCGACGCCGTCATCGCCACCGAGGACCGCCGGTTCTACTCGCATTTCGGGATAGATCCGATCGGCGTCGCGCGCGCGGTGTGGCAGAACTACCGGCGCGGCCGGATCGTGGAGGGCGGCAGCACCATCACCCAGCAGCTCACCAAGGTGCTGTTCCTCACGCCCGACAAGAGCCTCGAGCGCAAGATGAAGGAGGCCGCGCTGGCGCTGGAGCTGGAGCGCCGCTACTCGAAGGACCGCATCCTCGAGATGTACATGAACCAGATCTACTTCGGGAACGGCGCCTACGGGGTGGAGGCGGCGGCGCGCACCTACTTCGGCAAGTCGGTGACCGAGCTCAGCCTCAAGGACGCCGCGCTCCTCGCCGGCCTGCCGCGCGCGCCGTCCACCTACTCGCCGTTCGAGCACCCGGAGGCCGCCAAGCGCCGCCGCGAGGTGGTGCTGCGGCGCCTGGTCGAGTACGGCGCGATCAAGGACCCCGACGCCAAGAAGCTGGCGCGCGCGGACCTCGGCCTCATCCCGCCCGAGCGGCGGCGCACGACCGGCCAGTACTTCCTCGAGTTCGTGCAGCAGACGCTCGAGGCCAAGTACGGCGCCGACATGGTCTTCAAGGGCGGGCTCAACGTCTACACCACGCTGAACCCGACGATGCAGCTGGTGGCCGAGCAGTCGCTGCGCGACGGCCTCAAGGCCCTCGAGGGGCGGTCGAAGACCGCGCGTCCCGGCGAGCATCCCGAGGGCGCCATCGTCACCATCGAGCCGCAGACCGGCTACGTGCGGGCGATGGTCGGCGGCTACGACTTCTTCCGCAGCGAGTTCAACCGCGCCGTGCAGGCGCGGCGACAGCCGGGCTCCGCCTTCAAGCCGTTCGTCTACGTCGCCGCGCTCGAGTCCGGCTTCACGCCCGCCAGCCGCGTCGACGACGCGCCGGTGTCGTACGCGGTCGGCGGCGGCCAGACGTGGAAGCCGGAAAACTACGACCGGAAGTTCCGCGGCCCGACGACGCTGCAGCAGGCCGTCGAGGAGTCGATCAACGTGGTCACGGTCAAGCTGCAGGAGCAGATCGGGCTCAGCCGCACCGTACGCGTGGCGCGCCGCTTCGGGATCACCAGTCCCCTCGACGTGAACCTGAGCCTGGCGCTGGGCACCTCCGACCTCACGCTGCTCGAGCTCACCTCGGCGTACGCCACGCTCGCCAACCAGGGCGCGTGGCTGGCGCCGACGACGGTCCGCTACGTGACCGACGCGCAGGGCAAGCTGCTGGAGGAGCACATCGCGGAGCCGAAGGAAGCGGTGCCGCCGGAAACCGCGTACGTGATCACCCACATGCTGCGCGGCGTGGTCGAGCGCGGAACCGGGCAGGCCGCGAAGGTGCTCGGCCGGCCGATCGCGGCCAAGACGGGCACGACCAATGACTACTCGAACGCGTGGTTCGTGGGCTACACGCCGCGCGTCGCGACGGGCGTGTGGGTCGGCTACGACCTGCCGCGCAGCCTCGGCAAGGACGAGACGGGCTCGCGGGTCGCCGTGCCCATCTGGATCGCGTACATGAGCAAGGTCCTCGGCGAGAGCCCGCGCGAGGATTTCCCGGTCCCGGACAAGGTCGTGCTCGTCCCCGTGGATCTGGATCCGTCGAACGAGTGCGTGCGGGTGGTGACGATGGCGTTCGTGAAGGGCACCGAGCCGCCGGCCTGCGGGCGCCGTCCGTCGATTCCGCCCGCGCCGCCGGCTGCGCCCGGCGCGCCACAGGCGGAGCTGCCGACGACCAGCGCCGCGCCGCCGGCCACACCCGCGCCGCCGGCCACACCCGCGCCGCCAGTGCTCCCGCGCGAGGCGGTCCCCCTGCCCGGCTCCGCGGCGTCGGCCAGGTCCCCGGGTATCCAGGGCCAGTAGTGACGCGCGCTCAGCCCTCGGCGCGCGGGTAGCCCGCCGCGACCTCGCTCCACGGCGTGCCCGCGTCGAGCAGGCGCCCGAATGCCGACCTCGTCCTGGCGGCGGTAGAGCCGCCCGATGGCGGCGGTGTCATCGTAGAGCGTCAGCCAGCGACGCGTCAGCCGGTGGCACAGGTCGTGGCCGGCGGCGACGATCTCGGGGCGCTTCTTGAGCAGCGGCAGCACCGCGATCTTGATCGGCGCCAGCTCGGGATGGAACCGCAGCACCACGCGCTTGTCGCCGCGCACCTCCTCCTCCCGGTAGGCGTCGAGCAGGAAGGCCAGCAGCGCGCGGTCCACGCCCGCGGAGGGCTCGATCACGAACGGCACCACGTGCTCCTTGCGCTCCTCGTCGAACCACGTGAGCGACTTGCCGCTGAACTTCGCGTGCTGCTTGAGGTCGAAGTCCGTGCGGTTCGCGATTCCCATCAGCTCGTTCCAACCCATCGGGAACCGGTAGAGGAGATCCACCGTCCGCTTGGAATAGTGGGCCAGCTCGTCGCCGAGGTGCTCGTGCAGCTTTACGTTGGCGGGATCGAGGCCGTAGCGCGTGAACCACGACTGGCAGTCGGCGATCCAGCGGTCGTGCCAGGCCTCGTCGGCCGGCCGGCCCTCGAGCCGGTCGTGCGGGTTGACGAAGAACTCGATCTCCATCTGCTCGAATTCGCGCGAGCGGAAGATGAAGTTGCCGGGCGTGATCTCGTTGCGAAAGGCCTTGCCGATCTGCGCGATGCCGAACGGCAGCTTGCGCCGCGTGGCCTGCAGCACGTTGTCGAAGTTGACGAAGATGCCCTGCGCCGTCTCGGGCCGGAGGTACGTAAGGGCGGCGTCCTCCTCCACCGGTCCCATGAACGTCTTGAACATCAGGTTGAACTGGCGCGGCGCCGTGAGCTCGCCCTTGCCGCACTCGGGACAGAGGGTGCGGCGGGCGCCGCAGTGCTTGCACGGCTCCCCACCCTTGATCGTGAACTTGTTGCCCTTGGTCGCCGGGCAGTAGTGCGTCCAGTCCATCGTGCCCGCCTGGTCGGCGCGGAAGCGGCGCTTGCACTCGCGGCAGTCCACCATCGGGTCCGTGAAGTTGTCGACGTGACCGCTGGCCTTCCACACGGTCGGGTGCATGAGGATCGAGGCGTCCAGCCCCACCATATCGTCGCGCTGGTGAACGAAGTCGCGCCACCAGATGCGCTTGATGTTGTTCCGCAGCTCGACGCCGAGGGGCCCGTAGTCCCAGCACGACCCCGTGCCGCCGTAGATCTCGCTCGATTGGAAGACGAAGCCGCGCCGCTTGCACAGCGAAACGATCACGTCCATGCTCACCGCACTCATTACCGCTCTCCGGTCACCTCGGACAGCCGCCGCACCTCCCGCAGGAACTTCGCGGTGCGCGTCGGCTGGCCGATCAGTCGTGTCATGTGCGCTTCCAGCGCCGCCCGCAGCTCCGTCTCGACGCGGCCGAGCGGCTGGGCCAGCGCCTCCTCCCAGCGCGCCGCGCGGAGGCGTCCCAGCGCGGCCACCGCGGCCGGACTGATGGGGGTGGCACCCGGCGCCTGGGCGGCGCACGGCTCGCACACCACGCCGCCCTCGTCCAGCGACGGCCGCGCGAACGGATAGGCGCGCGCGCACTCCACGCAGCGGTCCAGGCGCGGCCGGTGGCCGAGCACGTCCAGCGCGCGCGCGCCGAAGCAGACGGTCACGCGCGGCGGCGTGGCCGCGCCCGTCAGCGCCCGCAGCGAGCGCGTCAGGAGCCCGTAGAGCTGCGCGTGCGGATCGCGCTCGGCGGTGAGGCGGTTCACGCACTCCACGACCCACGCCGCCTGCCCGAGGCGCTCGAGGTCGGTGCGCAGCGCGGCGAACGGCTCCAGCACGTCGAAGTGGTCGACGCGCACGAGCTCGCTGCGGCCGGTGTCGAAGAACACCAGCTGGCCCAGCGTGAAGAGCTCCAGGGCGCCGCCGAAGCGCGAGCGCATCCGCCGCGAGGCCTTGGCGACGCCCCGCACCTTGCCGTATTCGCGCGAGTAGAAGGTGATGACCCGGTCGCTCTCGCCGAGGTCGAAGGAGCCGATCACCACCGCCGCCGACTTGCCGAGGGCCATGTCAGGAGGTCAGCAGGAACCCGAACTCGCGCAGCGCGCGCGGGTCGCGCCGCCAGTTCCGGCGCACGCTCACGGTGAGCCCCAGGAACACCGGGATGCCGAAGAAGGCCTCCAGCTCGCGCCGCGCCTCGGTGCCGATGCGCTTGAGCATGGCGCCGCCCTTGCCGATCAGAATCCCCTTCTGCGACTCCTGCTCGACGAAGACGGTGGCGTGGATGTCCAGCCGCTCGGGCCGCTCGTGCTCGACGAGGTCCTCGACGCGCACGGCCACCGCGTACGGCACCTCCTGGTGCGTGAAGTGGAAGACCTTCTCGCGCACGACCTCCGCGACGTAGAACGTCTCGGGCTGGTCGCTCGTCGCGTCGGCCGGGAAGAGCAGGGGGTGCTCCGGCAGCGCGCGCACGAGGAGGTCGAACAGGCGGTCGCAGTTGGTGCCGTCGGCGGCGGAGATGGGCAGCAGCTCCTGGAACGCGTGGGCGCCGCGCCAGCGCTCGAGGAGCGGCAGGAGCCGGCTCTTCGGCTTCACGCGGTCCACCTTGTTGAGCGCGCAGAAGACGGGCCCGGCGAAGGCGCGCAGCGGCGCCAGCACGAGGTCGTCCGGCCCTTCCGGCGCGGCGGCGTCGACGACCAGGCAGACGACGTCGACCTCCTCGGCGGCGCGCTCGGCCGTCTTCTGCATGAACTCGCCGAGCCGGCCGCGGCCGGCGTGCAGGCCCGGCGTGTCGACGAAGATCACCTGCGCGTCGGGGCGGTTGCGGATGCCGGTGATGCGGTTGCGCGTGGTCTGCGGCCGCGACGAGACGATCGAGAGCTTCTCGCCCACCAGCCGGTTCAGCAGGGTGGACTTGCCGGCGTTGGGCCGGCCGATGAGGGCCACGAAGCCCGCGCGCATCGCCAGGAGGGGGGCTTCGCCCGAACGCGTGTCGTCAGTCACGCAGTAGACCTTTCCACAAGCGGGCAGGGGCAGCGTGCAGAATCTCGCGCTCGCGGCGATGCATGAGGTCGGCCTCCACGGGATCGCGATCGTCCCAGCCCACGAGGTGCAGCGTGCCGTGGGTCGCGAGCAGCTCGAGCTCGACGGCCAGCGGCACCCCGAGCCGGCGCGCCTGCCGCGCGGCGGCGTCGGCGGAGATCACGATCTGGCCGACGAGCGGGCTCGCCTCCCCCGGCGTCTCGAGCGGGAAGGCGAGCACGTCGGTCCGCCGGTGGACGCCGCGCCAGCCCGCGTTCAGCCCGCGCATCTCCGCGTCGTCCACCACCGTCACCTCGACCGTCCCCGCGGGCCGCCCCACCGCCGCCAGCGCGCGGTCCACCGCGCGGGCGAGTCGCGCGCGGGAGACGGGAACGCGGCGCTGACGTTGCTCGATCGCCGCGGGCATCAGGACGGCTCGGAGCGCGCTCCGTCCTCGCGGTCCGCCGCCGCACGCGTCTCGTGGACGCCGTACGCGCGGATGATCGCCGACACGAGCCGGTGGCGGACGACGTCGCCCTCGTCGAAGTACACGAAGTCGATGCCGGGCACGCCGCGGAGGATCCGCTGCACCTCGATCAGCCCGGAGTGGCGCGAGGCGGGCAGGTCCACCTGCGTGATGTCACCGGTGACCACCATCTTGGAGTTGAAGCCCAGCCGGGTGAGGAACATCTTCATCTGCTCGGTGGTGCTGTTCTGCGCCTCGTCGAGGATGATGAAGGCGTCGTTGAGCGTGCGGCCGCGCATGTAGGCGAGCGGCGCGATCTCGATGGCGCCCTTCTCCATCAGCGCGGCCACTTTCTCGGCCTCGAGCATGTCGTAGAGCGCATCGTAGAGCGGGCGCAGGTAGGGATGCACCTTCTCGTAGAGGTCGCCCGGCAGGAAGCCGAGACGCTCGCCCGCCTCCACCGCGGGGCGCGTCAGCACGATGCGCGCGACCTCGCGCTTCATGAGCGTGTTGACGGCCATGGCGACGGCCAGGAACGACTTGCCGGTGCCGGCGGGGCCGATGCCGAACACCATGTCGTGCGTACGGATGGCGTCGACGTAGCGCTTCTGGCCGACGCCCTTGGGCGTGATCCATTTCTTGCGGGCCGGGACCGAGATCGCGTCCGCGAACACCGACTTCACGTCGGCGGCCTCGTCGTCCGAGACCATCCGCGCCGCCGCCCGGACCTCCATCGCCCGCACCGGCGCGCCGGCGCGCACCAGCTCGGCCAGCTGCGTGAGCGCGCGCTCGGCTTTGACCACCTGGCGCTCGTCGCCCTTGAGCATCACGTCGTGGCCGCGGGCGACGATGCGCACCTCGAACTGGGATTCGAGGGTGCGGAGGTGGTCGTCGTTGCGCCCGAGGAGCTGGGCCAGGTCGACGTCGGGCGCCAGCGAGAGGCGGCGCGTGATGACGGTGGCGTCGCTCAAATTCTTGGGGTTCCCGGGTCCAAGTTTACCACGCGCCCGCGTCAGCCCTGTCGCTCCGGCGGCCGCTCCGGAGGGAGATCGAGCTTGATGTGCAGCTCCTTCAACCGCTCGGGCGGCACCGGCGCCGGCGCCTGCATGAGGAGGTCCTGCGCCTGCTGGTTCATCGGGAAGGCGATGACCTCGCGGATGTTGCTCTCGCCCGCGATCAGCATCACGATCCGGTCGATGCCCGGCGCAGAGCCGCCGTGCGGCGGCGCGCCGTAGCGGAAGGCGTTCAGCATCCCGCCGAAGCGCGCCTCGACGTCCTGCTTGCTGTAGCCGGCGATGGCGAACGCCTTGTACATGATGTCCGGCCGGTGGTTGCGGATGGCCCCGCTCGAGAGCTCCACGCCGTTGCAGACGATGTCGTACTGGTAGGCCTTGATGGTCAGCGGGTCCTTCGTCTCCAGCGCCTCGAGCCCGCCCTGGGGCATCGAGAACGGGTTGTGGCTGAACTCGATCCTGCCCGTCTCCTCGTCGCGCTCGTACATCGGAAAGTCCGTCACCCAGCAGAAGCGGAAGGCGTCCTTCTCGATCAGATCCAGCTCCTCGCCCAGGCGCGTGCGCGCCTTGCCGGCCAGCCGGTCCGCCGGCGCGCGCTTGTCGCACACGAAGAAGACGGCGTCGGCGTCGACGGCGCCCGTCGCGCGCCGGAGCGCGGCCAGACGCCCCTCGTCGAGGAACTTCGCGATGGGGCCGCGGGCGGCGCCCTCGGCCAGCACGACGTAGCCGAGGCCGGGCGCGCCCTCGTCGCGCGCCCACTGGTTCAGCTTGTCGAAGAAGCTGCGCGGCTGCGCTGCCGCGCCGGGGGCTCTGAGCCCGCGGACGATCGCGCCCTTCTCGATGGCGCCCGCGAAGACGGCGAAGCCGCCGCCGCGGAACACGTCGGTGACGTCCTCGATGACGAGCGGGTTGCGCAGGTCGGGCTTGTCGCTGCCGTAGCGCGCCAGCGCCTCGTCGTACGGGATGCGCGGGAACGGCGGCGGCGTCACCTTCGAGTCCGGCCGGAACTCGGCGAACACGCCGTGCATGACGGGCTCGATGGCCGCCCAGACGTCCTCCTGGGTCACGAACGACATCTCGAGGTCGAGCTGGTAGAACTCGCCGGGTGAGCGGTCGGCGCGGCTGTCCTCGTCGCGGAAGCACGGCGCGATCTGGAAGTAGCGGTCGAAGCCCGCGACCATCAGCAGCTGCTTGAACTGCTGCGGCGCCTGCGGCAGCGCGTAGAACTGGCCGGGGTGCAGGCGGCTCGGCACGAGGTAGTCGCGCGCGCCCTCGGGCGAGCTGGCGGTGAGGATCGGGGTGGAGAACTCGGTGAAGCCCGCGGCGATCATGCGCCGCCGGATGCTCGCGATCACCCGGCTGCGCAGCAGCACGTTGCGGTGCAGCTTCTCGCGGCGCAGGTCGAGGAAGCGGTGGCGCAGCCGCGTCTCCTCCGGGAACTCCGCGTCGCTGTTGACCTGGAGGGGCAGCGTGTCGGCCGCCGACTGCACGACGAGGTCCTGCACGGCGACCTCGACCTCGCCCGTCGGGAGCTTCGGGTTGATCGCGGAGGCCTCGCGCGCGACGACGGCGCCCGTCACCGTGATCACGCTCTCGAGCCTCACCGTCTCCGCCGCGGCGAGG
>WNGG01017448.1_pt1 | contig 10317 bp, 7 predicted proteins | sample 5400661 | NCBI WGS metagenome assembly WNGG01 (sample SAMN13153372, study PRJNA577476) | soil metagenome | isolation source: 100 cm soil or saprolite under Garry oak tree replicate 1 | place: USA:California | collected 2016-06-15
TGCTGCGCGGCGTCGCCGCGCACAGCCCATCGGCAAGCTGCGCCAGGCCCGCCCCAAGCTCGCGTGCCAGCGCCGCCGCCGCCAGCGCGTTCGCCACGTTGTGCTCACCGAACAGCCGCAGCCGCACCGGTGCCCATCCTTCTGGGGTGATGAGGGTGAACGCCGGCCGCCCCTGGCTGTCGGTGCGGACATCCGCCGCCCGCACGGTCGCGTCCGCGCCCAGGCCAAACGTCACCACCCGGGCCTCAGTCCTTGCCGCCATCCCCCGCACCAGCGGGTCGTCCGCGTTGAGCAGTGCCACACCGTTCGGCGGGAGCGCGGCAGGCAGCTCGCCCTTGGCGCGAGCCACTTCCGCCAGCCCACCGAACTCACCGGCGTGCGCGTGCCCGACGCGCAGCACCACGCCGATCTGCGGCGGCGCGGTCTCACACAGCCGGGTGATGTCACCGGGCTTGCGGGCCGAGACTTCCAGCACCAGGTAGCGCGTGTGCTCGCTGGCGCGCAGCACCGTGAGCGGGTGGCCGATCTCGTTGTTGTAGGAACCGTGCGGGGCTATCACCGGGCCGAGGCATTCGGTCAGCTGCGCCGCCAGGTCCTTGGTGGTGGTCTTGCCCACCGAGCCCGTGATCGCCGCGATGGTCAGGCCGGGCAGCGCGGCCACGACGGCCCGGGCGATACGGCCCAGGGCGGCGGGAACGTCCGGCGTGATGAGCGCGGGGACCCCGGCCGGCCTGCTGGCCAGCACCGCCACCGCCCCCGCCGCCACGGCGGCGGCCGCGAAGTCATGCCCATCCACGTGCTCACCGGGCAGGGCCGCGAACAGCCCGCCAGCGACGGCGTCGCGGGAGTCGATGACCACCGGGCCGGTCACCTGACCCCCCGGGTCGGCGACCTGGTCCAGCCGCGCGCCGGTGATCTCGGCGATGGCCGCCAGTGAGAGCGGGATCACCCGAACTCCTCCCCGTTCCCGGCACGGCCGAGCCGCCGTGCGATCGCTTCCGCCGCCACTTCCCGGTCGTCAAACGGGATCACGGCCCCGCCGATGTACTGGCCACGCTCATGCCCCTTGCCCGCCACCACCACCATGTCCCCCTTGGTGGCCATGGCTACGGCCAGGCCGATGGCTGAGGCCCTGTCAGGCTCAACGATGACACGTGCCCGCTGTCGCTCCGTGACGCTGAGCACCCCGGCCAGCATCTCAGCAAGAATCGCCAGGGGGTCCTCCGAGCGCGGGTTGTCACTGGTCAGGATCGCCACATCGGCGAGACGCGTGGCGGCGGCACCCATCAGCGGGCGTTTGGCGCGGTCCCGGTCACCACCGCAGCCCAGCACGATGCAAAGGCGCCCACCGGTGATCGGGCGGAGCCCACGCAGGACCGCCTCCACGGCGCCCGGCTTGTGAGAGTAGTCCACCAGGAGGGTGAAATCCTGGCCGGCGTCCACGCGCTCAAGGCGGCCGGGAACGCCGGGGCAGGCGGCCACCCCCGCGACCGCTGTCGCCAGGTTCACGCCCGATTCCACCAGCGCCACGACCGCACCCAGTGCGTTGGCGATGTTGTAGGGGCCAGGCAAGGTGACCGACGCGTCCGCTTCCACCCCACCAGGCCCGACGATGCGGAAGATGCTGCCGTCGGTGCCGCTGCGCGCCTCCGCCGCCCGCCAGTCGGCGGCCGGGTCGCCCCCGGCGGAAAACGTGGTCACCGGTATCTGTGCGAGCCCGGCGAGGCGGCGGCCGTATTCGTCGTCGATGTTCACCACCCCCAGCCGCGCGTAGGAGGGGGCGAACAACGCTGCCTTCGCGGCGAAGTAGTCGTCAAGGTCGCGGTGGAAGTCCAGGTGGTCCTGCGAGAGGTTGGTGAAGACCGCCACATCGTAGGACGTGCCGGAAACACGCCCGAGCGCCAGCGCGTGGCTGGACACCTCCATCGGCGCGGCGGTGACGCCGCGTTCGGCCATCACTGCGAGCAGCGCCTGCAAGTCGGTCGCCTCCGGCGTGGTGAGCCGGCTGGCCACAGTGGTGTCCTTCACTCTGGTCTCGACCCCGCCGATCAGCCCGGTCACATGACCGGCCCGGCGGAGCCCGGCCTCCAGCAGGTAGGTGCTGGTGGTCTTGCCGCTGGTGCCCGTCACCCCGATCAGCAGCAGGCGGCCGGAGGGATGCCCATACACCCAGTCGGCCACCTCCCCCAGCCGTCCCCGCGGGTCGGAGAGGACGAACACCGGCAGCCCGCAGCGGCGGGCACGTTCCCGGCCACCGGAATCGGTGAGCACCGCGACCGCCCCGGCGTCCGCCGCCTGCGGGCAGAACAGCGCGCCGTGGTGCTGGCTGCCGGGCAGCGCGGCGTAGAGATCACCGGGCTGCACCTGCCGGGAGTCATGGGTGACACCCGTCACCAGCACCGCACCGGCCGGCCCGGTGAGCAGGTCTGGGCCGGCGCGCGCGGCCATGACCACACCAAGCAGCGCGGCAAGCCCGGCCAGCGGGCGCCCTGGAACGCTGAGGGGACGCAGATCCGCAGGCACGGGCCGAGGGTACCGCCGATCACGGTGCGGTGAGCCGGACGTTTGGACGCTTGCCACCATCGGGGGGGATCTTCAGTGTTTGCAGCGCGAACTTCATGACCTGATTGAAGACCGGGCCGGCGACCATGTTGCCGTAATAGCCGCCCACCCGGGGGTGCTGGACGTTGACGGCCACCACGACCCGCGGGAGGGTGGCTGGGGCCATGCCGATGTAGCTGGACCCGTAGTGGCACTGGCAGGGATCCTCCTGCGCGGTGCCGGTCTTGGCTGCGATCGAGTAGCCGGGCCTGGGCGGTGACGGCCTTGATCACTCGCTGGCGCCGCGGCGGTGGGGCCGGCGCGAATCTCCCGTTTGGCGCCCTCGTGCCTGCCACGATCGTGGGCTGCACCTTGACGCCGCCGTTAGCGATGGTGGCGTACACGCTGGCCATCTGGACCGCGGTGGCCGACAGCCCCTGCCCGTAGGCAAGCGTGTACCGCTCGTTGCCCCACCACGTCGACGGCGGGTGCAGGATCCCGTTGCTCGCGCCAGGCAGCGGGAGCCCGGTCGGCTCCCCGATCCCGAACGCGCGCAGGTACTGGTACTGCACCTGTTTGGTGATGTGCTCGGCCACCTGCGTCATGCCCACGTTGCTTGAGTGAGCGACGATGCCGGCGAGGGTGAGCCTCTCGGTCGGGTGCGGTTCCGCGTCGTGGACGGTGAAACCGTCCACCGTGATCTGCGGGGGCACGGTGTAGGGGGTCATCCGCGCCTGCCCGCCGCGCTCGAGGGCGGCCGCGGCCGTGATCACTTTCGCGGTGCTGCCGGGGGGGAAGATCCCTGATACCGGGAGATCCGCGGTCGCGGCGAGACTGGTCACATTGGCTGGCTGGTAGGTGGGGTACTGGGCGAGGGCGAGGATCTGCCCGGTCGACGGCTCCATGACCACCACCGTGCAGCTGTCCGCGTGGGAGCGGTGGACCTGGTCGGCGCAGGCCTGCTGCGCCTTCCATTGCAGGCTGGACAGGATGGTGAGCCGGACGGTGCTGCCCGGAACCACCGGCCGGACCCGGTCCGTGGCCACGGGAATGGGCTGGCCGTGGGTGCCGGTCTCGACTTCCTGCCGGCCATCCCGGCCTGCCATCCGCGAGTTGTAGGACCTCTCGATGCCCGCCTGGCCGGCCATGTCCCCGGCGCTGTTGGTAGTGGTGAACCCGACCAGGTTCGACGCCAGGTCTCCGTTGGGGTAGGTGCGGGCGTAACCGGGCGTCAGGTAGATCCCGGTCAGTTTCCTGGTGGCGGTCAGCGCGGTGATGCGGCTGCCCGTGGCGTCCGGCACCCCCTTGGCGAGCACAACGTAGTCGTGCGATGTGGGGTGGTCGAGCAGGTGCACGATGGTTGCTGGCGCCATGTGCAGCAAGCCCGCCAGGAGCTCAGCGGTTTGCTGCCGCTTCGCGGTGGTTGCCTGCGGCGTCTTCCCGGTGATCTGGGGTGGGTCCGCCGTCACCGTGTCGATCGGGACGGTCATCGCCAGGATCGTGCCGTCGGCGGTGGTGATGGCACCACGGACGGCCGGGATGCTGGCGGTGTGCAGCCGCTGATTCTCCGACAGGGTCTGGTACTTCGCCTGGTCGAGGCCCTGGAGCTGAACGAGCCTGCCCACGACCAGTGCCAGCGCGAAGGCGATACACCACAGCCCGGACTGCACGCGGCGGGCAGGACTGCCACGGCGCAAGCCGCTGCGGCGGGAGAACGTTGCCCCCCGGCCAGGCTGGGGGGCAACGTTGCCAAGCCGGGCGCGGCGTTGCCGGGCCGGCCCGCGGGGCTTACCGGGCCCGCGTGGCTGGCCCGCACCACGTGGCTGGCCCGCACCACGTGGCTGGGCGGACCGTTTTTGCTGGCCGGACGGGCGGTTTGTGCCGGGACGGCGCGGCCCGCCCGCTGCTGGCGGGCGGGCCGGTCCTCGTGGGCGGTTCCGGCCGTCCCGGCCACCCCCGGCAGCGGTCACGGTGTGGACCCGTGAGCGAGCGGAACCCCTGGCGCCTTCGGGCGCTGGCTCTTGATCCGGCCGCTGGCAAGGTTGAGGAAGTGCAGCAGGGGCGGCTCCACCATGCCAAGCTGGCGGGCCCGGCGCGCCAGCCCCGCGGGCGACTTCTCGGCCGCGATCCGGGCCTGGAGATCCTGATCACGCTGGGCGAGGGTGACGTTGCTCTGCTGCAGGCCGGTGATCTGGAACGACCCGGTGGCCAGCACGGTGTTGATCAGGAGCAGGCACAGCAAAGCGCCGCCAAGCAGGCCAACCACAAGGAAAACGAAGTGAGTGCGGGACTCCGCTGCGCGCTCGCCCACCCGGCCTTCCCGGGCGCGGGCACCGTGCGGGGCTCCGGACGGCCCTCCCGCGCCACGGCGCTGCCCCGGCCGCGTGAACGGCCTGGCTGGGCTGGCCGGCCTAGCTGGAGCGGACGGCCGGGTGGGTGCGGCTCCCCTGGTGCCGGGCGCGGTCGCCCTCGCACCGGGCACCCCGGCTCCTGCGCTGGACGTGGTCCCCCTCGCACCGGGCACCCGCGTTCTCTTGCTGGCCGCCGTGGTTCTTGTGGAGGCCGCACCGCCGGCCCGCGTGTCCTGCCCCGGCACCCGCGATTGCTTTGCCCGTCGCTGGCGAGACGGCGTGCCCGGTCTCGTTTCGGTAGTCACGTCTGTCCGGCCGCTCACCGTCTCATCCCCCTGCCCTCATCCGTGCCTGTCGGCGTCGTATGTGTGCGTGTCCCCAGGTCATGCTGCATCCCGGATTCGCTCGGCGGCCCGGAGCCTGGCCTGGGCCGCCCTCGGGTTGTATGCCACCTCCTGCGCGGATGGCCGCTGCGCTCCCCGGGTGACGAGCCTGAGCTGGGGTCCTGCCCCAGCGAGCGGGACCGGGAGCCCGCGCGGGGTGGTGTCGCTGGCGCGGGCGGCCAGCGCCCGCTTGACAACCCGGTCTTCCAGCGAGTGGTAGGCGAGCACCACGACCCGGCCGCCCACCGCAAGGGCGTCCAGGGCTGCCGGCAGCGCACGTTTCAGCGTGTCGATTTCCCCGTTCACCTCGATCCGCAGCGCCTGGAAGGTGCGCTTGGCGGGGTGCCCCCCGCTGCGGCGCGCGGGTGCGGGGATCGCAGCGCGGATGATTTCGGTCAGCTGGCTTGTCGAAGTCAGCGGAGAGCGTTCCCGCTCGCGTACCACCGCGTCCGCGATGCGGCGGGCGAACCTCTCCTCGCCGTACTCCCGCAGCACCCGTGCCAGCCGCGGCGCCGGGTAGCTGTTCACGACATCGGCGGCGGTCAGGGGCCCGCTGCGGTCCATCCGCATATCGAGCGGTGCGTCGTAGGAGTAGGCGAACCCGCGCTCAGGCTGATCGAGTTGCGGCGATGACACACCAAGATCGAAAAGGACACCGTGAGCGCGGCTCATGCCCTCACGCCCAAGCACCGCGGCGATCTGGTCATAGGCCGCATGAGCGAGGATCACCCGGCCCGAGTAGGGGCTAAGCAGGTCCCTGGACTCCTCGATCGCCTCGGCATCGGTGTCCAGCCCGATGAGGATGAGCCCGGGGTGGGCCTTCAGCAGCGCCCGGGCATGCCCGGCACGTCCCAGCGTGGCATCCACCATGACGGCGCCGGGACGCTGGAGAGCAGGCTCAAGCAATGCGAGAACCCGGTCCACCATGACCGGCGTGTGACCGGACGCTGTCCCGCCCATCGACCCCCCTCTCGCCGTTCTTGCGCGCCACCGCGCGGGCAATGGGCGGTGCGCTGTGCGCTGTGCTACGGGTGCCCGGCCAGGTCTCCATCCGCGCGACACGCAGCGGCCTCGTAAGCGCCTGGCGCCGGGGAAGTGACGCCAGCCGACCTGATCACGCGGCCACGGGTGGAAACCTCGCCGGGCACACTGGCGCCGGACAGTCGGCACCAGTCACAAAACGCCGGGCAGCACCTCCTCTGACATGGCTGAGAAGGCGTCCTCCTGGTCCACGCGGTACGCGTCCCAGGCGGCGGCCTCCCAAATCTCCAGCCGGGTGTTGGCGCCGATGACGGCGCAGTCCCGCTGCAAGGCCGCATAGTCGCGCAGCCCCTGCGGAATCGTGACCCGGCCCTGCTTGTCGGGTATTTCATCGGAAGCGCTGGCGAAGAAGACACGGCTATAGTCCCGCACCGCCTTGGCAGTAACGGGAGCGGCGCGCAGCGCCTCAGCGATCCGCGCGAACTCCGCCGCGGGGAAGACGTAAAGGCAACGCTCCTGGCCCTTGGTGACCACGACGCCTCCCGCAAGGTCCTCGCGGTACTTGGCGGGAAGGAAGAGACGTCCCTTCTCGTCGAGGCGTGGCGTGTGAGTGCCCAGAAACACCAGCACTCACCTCCGCTCCCTCACGGGGCGCTATCCCCCGTGACAGCGCTCATGCGGCCCCACAGCGCACCACTGTACCCCACATTCCCCCACCGTCCAAGGTCCATGCTCCCCGTGACCCCCACTGGACGAGAAATCACTCCCTCTGACTGCGGTTCGGCGCATTGGAAGCTGGCACCGAATCGCGCCGTGCACAGGCAGGACGTACTGTCAGATCGCACGGACAAGTCCGGACCAGATAGTCCGGCGGTGACGGCGATCTCGGGGATCGGCGCAACGCCAGCCCCGGTGTTAGCTGCCGAGGGGAGAAGGGCAAGTGGTCTTGGATACCAAGCACGACTCCGGCCGCACGCTTGACGAGCTGGTGCAGGTCGCCCACCGTGTTGGGGACGCCGTGGAGTCCGTCATCGAGGGAAAGTCCGAGGCGGTGCGCCTTGCCCTGACGGTCCTGCTCGCTGAGGGGCATGTCCTGATCGAGGACGTTCCCGGCGTGGGAAAGACGATGCTGTCAAAGTCGCTGGCGAAATCCACCGACTGCTCGGTCCGCCGCATCCAGTTCACCCCGGATCTGCTGCCCAGCGACATCACCGGCGTGAGCGCCTACAACCAGGAGCGGCGCGAGTTCGAATTCAAGCCCGGGCCGGTATTCGCCAACATCGTGGTCGGCGATGAGATCAACCGGGCATCACCCAAGACCCAGTCCGCCCTGCTGGAGTGCATGGAGGAAAAGCAGGTAACGGTCGACGGCAAGACGTACCCGCTGGCGCCGCCTTTCATGGTGATCGCTACCCAGAACCCCGTCGAGATGGAGGGCACGTACCCGCTTCCCGAGGCTCAGCGCGACAGGTTCACCGCACGGATTTCCATGGGCTACCCCAGCCGGGAATCCGAGCTTGCCATGCTCGAAACCCACGGCACCTCCTCACCGCTCGAGGCGATGAAACCTGTCGCACACGCCGAAGACATCAGGGAACTCGTCGCCGCCGTGCGTGCCATCCACGTGGCGAATGCCCTCAAGCAGTACGTCATTAGCCTGGTCACGGCGACACGGGTCGCCTCGGAACTGCGGCTGGGCGCGTCCCCCCGGGCCGCGCTGCATTTGCTGCGGGCCAGCAGGGCGCGCGCCGCTCTCGACGGCCGTGATTTTGTCATCCCTGACGACGTGCAGGCCCTTGCCGTGCCGGTATTGGCGCACCGGCTGCTGCCCAGCGCCGAGGCACTGGTCACGCGGCAGCCCCCGGAGCAGGTTCTGGCGGCGATCGTCGCCCAGATGCCGCTGCCCCAGCTGCGCTAGCTTGGCCAGGATTGGGGCATCGCTGGCATGAAGGAGACCCCGTCCGTAGGTTGGAAGGAAGCACGCTCAGGGAAAGGCCCCGGATGCGGTCCCTAGTCGACGGATTCACCACCCGTGGCAGGGCATTCATTGCCGCAGGGGCCACCACGGGTGCCTTCGGGCTGGGACTCGGCCAGCGCACCCTGCTCAGCATCGGCGCGCTCCTGATCGTTCTTCCGCTGCTGTGTGCGCTCGCCGCCAGCAGATCCAGGTACCGGATCCGCTGTACCCGGGAAATCACGCCGGGCCGGGTACCTGGCGGCCAGGCTGCCTCGGTGTCCATCCGGATCAGCAACGTCTCGCGGCTGCCCACCGGGTTGCTGCTCGCCGAAGACACCATTCCCTACTCCCTGGGTGCCCGCCCACGGTTCGTTCTGGACCGGATCGAACCCGGTGGCAGCCGCTCCCTCAGCTACCCGCTCCAGTCCGACCGCAGAGGCAAGTTCACGGTTGGGCCGATGCATATCCGCGTTGCTGACACCTTCGGGCTGATAAGGGTCGGCAGCGAGGCCGGCCTGCCCGGGACGCTGGTGGTCACCCCGGCGATCACCAGCCTGCCCCGGACCGCTCTCGCTGGCACCTGGCTGGGCGAAGGCGGCACCCGGGCCAGCACGGCCGCGGCCGCTGGCGAAGACGACGTGGTTCCACGTGCCTACCGGGACGGTGACGAGCTGCGCCGGGTGCACTGGCGCTCGACGGCTCGTTATGGGGAACTTATGGTCCGCCGGGAAGAGCAGCACTGGCGGAACCGGGCGGTGGTGTTCCTGGATACCCGCGCCAGTGGGCACGGTGGCCGTGGGCTGTCCTCGTCCTTCGAGTTCGCCGTGGAGGCTGCCGCCTCGATAGGGGTGCACCTGGCGCGTGAGGGTATCGATGGTGAGCTCATCACCGACAGCGGGGCGGTCAGGGCTCCCGGCTCGTTTGAGGACGTCCTGCTTGACACGCTGGCGGTGATCCGGCCGTCGCGAAGCTCCACCCTGAGCGCCGGGCTGGCCCAGATGCCGAAAGAGAGCAGCGGCCTGCTGATCGCGGTTGTCGGATCACTCCCCGAGGATCAGGCCCTGCAACTCGCCGCTGCCCGCCGCACGTCGGGGCCGGCCATGGCACTGCTGCTCGCCGCTTCCAGCTGGGCCACCGAGCGGGAAGGCGGTGGGTTTGCGGGCGAGACGGAAGCGGCCGCGGCCATGCTCTCGGCCGCCGGGTGGCGCGTGGTCACGGTCAGCGCGGGCATGCCGCTGCGGACTGCCTGGGAGGCGCTTACCCACCCGTACCAGTCTCGAACCAGTTCCCCCGACAACACAGCAGCGCTGCCGGATCCCACTCCGCCGCCGGACGGCACCCCCCGCATGGCTTCACCTGCTGCCGCACCGGGCGTCAGTTCGTCCCCAGAGGCGGCCCGGTGAACCCCCGCCTCACCCTGGCGGGGGCCATCGCGACCGTGCTCGCGGCGGTTGCCCTGTACCCGCTGCTGTCAAGCGGGGGATGGTTCTGGGCCGGGACCGGGGCTGTCATCGTGGTCGCCGCCACTGGCGCGGCAACCCGCCTGCGGACGCTCCCCGCGGTCGTCTGTTTCCTGGCCACGCTGGCGGCCGAGTTCCTTTACCTGAATCTTGTGTTCGCACACTCGTGGTCCTGGGGTGGCCTGGTGCCCACCGATGCTTCCATCCAGCACCTGGCCCGGCTGGTGACGCAGGCCAACGAGGAGATGTCCAGGTACGCACCTCCGGTGCCTGGCTTTCGGGGGATCGTGCTGCTGACCACCGCCGGCATTGGCCTGGTGGCCGCCTTGACCGACCTGCTGGCTGTGCGGCTGCGCAGGCCCGCGCTGGCGGGGCTTCCGTTGCTCGTGCTGTTCTGCGTGCCGCTCACCACCGATGCCCGGACGAACTGGGTCGGGACCACACTGGTGTTCTGCGCCGGCACGGCCGGTTACCTTGGCCTGCTGTCGAGCGAAGGGCGTGACCGGCTGCGCCTGTGGGGGCGCCTGGTCCGCCCCTGGCTCGATGAATCTGAGGCCGCCAGCCCAGACACCCGGCAGCTGACCTCCGCCGGCCGCCGGATCGGCTCGGCGGCGGTGGTCGTCGCGCTGTTCCTTCCCCTGCTC
>WNGG01010876.1_pt1 | contig 10316 bp, 10 predicted proteins | sample 5400661 | NCBI WGS metagenome assembly WNGG01 (sample SAMN13153372, study PRJNA577476) | soil metagenome | isolation source: 100 cm soil or saprolite under Garry oak tree replicate 1 | place: USA:California | collected 2016-06-15
CGAGCTCACCGGAGTGCCCAGTCGTCGTGTGGTAATCGCAGAAGATGGGGTCGTGGTGGACCTGGCGGACGGGCGGGCGTCGATCTCAGGTGCGGTGCCGTGCGGATACGTGTACGTGGACGGGTTGTCCGTCGGCGAGGTCACCGAGTCGTCGCTGAAGGACCGGAGGATTCTCGGCGACGAGGGTTTCGTTTCTGTCGTGATCGTGCTCGACTCCACCACGGGCAAGCTGGTCGGCGGGCCAGAGATCCACGCACGCGGATCCGGTATCGACGATGCGGCCTTCGTGGAGGTGCGGCCGCGCATCGAGGAGGCGCTCGCTCACGCTGCCGCCGATGGCATCACCGACACGCATCAGCTCAGCCAGCTCGTCCGCCGTACGGTGGGACGCTGGGTGAACGAGACCTACCGGCGCCGCCCGATGATCATTCCGATGGTTGTCGAGCTCTGACCGGTTGGGGCGACCACGTGTGAATCGATATCGCTTACGCAGCGCAACCATGCGTGCGGGAAAGCGCAACACGAATGCGCGGGAACGAGCGAGACAATCATTGCGACACGCGTGCCGGTGCCTTTGGCCACAAAGCCATGCTCTGTACCTTTGAGACCATGGCGACTCGTGCGCCTCACAGCCCAGGTAAGAGCACAGCGCGTACGTCGGCTGGGCCGGCTGGCCGCGCTGTAGCCCCGTCACGCGCTGGTTCCGGCAAGGGGTCACGCTCACGGCCTGGGCGGTCGGCTAGCAGGCAGCGCGGCCGGGAGACCGGCTGGCAGACAGGTCGGCGGCGCCCGCCAGGGCGCAAGGGACGGCCAAGCGGCAGGCGCAATCGGGGCGGCAGGCGTGGAGGCGCCAGCGCTCAGCGGTCGTCAGACCCGTTTATGATCTTGTGCAGCTGGACCGCGAAGGCCGCTGCCACCGCCTGGATGGTGACCGCGCACGGTGTCGGTTTCGCGGCGCGGGCGATCGGGCGAAGCGCGCGCGACCTGGATCCGCTACACCGCAGGGACGGCATCGGCCTGGCCGTGCTCGGCGCGGCGATCGTCACGGCAGCGACGATCTGGTGGCACCTGGGGAGCGTTGCGGGCAGGGCGGTGTGGGCGCTTGTGAGTGGCGCGTTCGGGTCCGCAGCCTGGTCGGCGCCGTTGCTGCTCGTCCTGCTCTCCTGGCGGTTTCTGCGTCACCCGGATCGCAACGCGGAAACCGGCCGGATGGTAATCGGCTGGCTGGCCCTGATCGTCGGGGCGCTGGGCCTTGTGCACATCGCGAACGGCACGCCACCGCCCACCGCGGGCGCTCCGGTCATGCGCTCGGCGGGCGGTTTCATCGGTTTCTTCGCTTCCGCCCCGCTGGTGGCCGCGGTCACGCCATGGCTTGCCGCGCCGCTGCTTGCCCTGCTCTGCGGTTTTGGCTTGCTTGTGATCACCGCGACGCCGCTGCACCGGATACCCGAGCGGCTGGCCGATTTGCACGGCTTTGTGCGGCACACTGATGCGGCCGCCGCCGGCGCAGGCACCGACGAGTCCCCTGCGTCACAGGGTGCCGGGGAAGGGATCCGGCGTGGCCCCGGCGGCTTGGCTGGTCAACTCATCCGCGGCGGACGTGCACGCAGGCCCGCCATCGAACCAGGCGATCACGAGAAGCCCTACGACACCCCGCTGCTCTCTAGCGGTGGCCAGAGTTCGCACCGCGCCGCGATGCAGGATGGCGACTCAGCGTCCGGCGCGCTCGCGAGGGTGCGCACCGATGGGCAAGGTGACCGGCCGGGCGAGGGCACTGGCCGGCTCGGCAGCGGGCACGGAGCTGACACCGACGACCTGCTCGAAGCGCTCGGCTTCTGGCCGACGGGCGCAGACGGGACCGCCGGATCACGCGGCAGCGGCGGGAAAGCAAGCACGTCCGCGCCGCCTGGCGCGCTCCGCGGCCGGGCCGAGCAGTTGACTCTCACCGGGTCTGCGGACGGCAGCTATACCCTCCCGCCTACCGCGCTGCTCCGCCCGGGCGCACCGCCCAAGATGCGAACCCGCGCGAACGACGCGATGGTCATCGCGCTCAGCGAAGTACTTGAGCAGTTCAACGTCGATGCTCAGGTCACTGGCTTCGCCCGGGGCCCCACGGTAACCAGATACGAAATCGAACTCGGCCCGGCCGTCAAGGTCGAGCGGGTTACCGCGCTTTCGAAGAACATCGCGTACGCGGTGAAGAGCGCCGATGTGCGGATTCTTTCGCCGATCCCGGGCAAGTCAGCGATCGGGATTGAGATCCCGAACACCGACAAGGAGATCGTCAGCCTGGGCGACGTGCTTCGGTCTCCGGTGGCGGTGAACGATCACCACGCGATGGTGGTCGGCCTGGGCAAGGACGTCGAGGGCCGCACCGTGGTGGCGAACCTGGCCAAGATGCCGCACCTGCTGATCGCGGGCGCCACCGGCTCAGGGAAATCGGTCTGCATCAACGGGCTCATTACCTCGGTCCTCACCCGTGCCACCCCGAACGAGGTTCGCGCGATTCTCATCGACCCGAAGCGCGTTGAGCTGACGATCTATGACGGAATCCCGCATCTGATCACCCCCATCATTACGAATCCGAAACGGGCGGCAGAGGCACTGGACTGGGTCGTCGGCGAGATGGAGCGGCGCTACGACGACCTCGCCGCGTCCGGGTTCCGCCACCTGGACGACTTCAACAAGGCGGTGCGGGCGGGCAAGCTGACCGCGCCGCCAGGCAGCGACCGCGTGTACGAGCCGTATCCATATCTGCTCGTCATCGTCGACGAGCTTGCTGACCTGATGATGGTCGCGCCGCGCGATGTCGAAGACTCTGTCGTCCGCATCACCCAGCTTGCTCGGGCGGCAGGCATCCACCTGGTGCTGGCCACCCAGCGGCCCAGTGTGGACGTGGTCACAGGGTTGATCAAGGCCAATGTCCCTTCGCGGCTGGCCTTCGCGACATCAAGCCTCGCGGACAGCCGGGTCATCCTGGATCAGCCGGGTGCGGAGAAGCTGGTGGGCCAGGGCGATGCGCTGTTCCTGCCCATGGGAGCGAGCAAGCCACTCCGGCTGCAGAACGCCTTCGTGACCGAGAAGGAGATTCGTGAGATCGTCGCGCACTGTAAAAAGCAGGCGCAGCCCACTTATCGCGAAGACGTCACCGCTGCGGCCAGCCGCAGGCGCGAGATCGATGAGGACATCGGTGATGATCTTGATCTGCTTGTGCAGGCGGCCGAGCTTGTCATCGGCACACAGTTCGGCTCGACCTCGATGCTGCAGCGCAAGCTCCGGGTTGGTTTCGCCAAGGCAGGCCGTCTGATGGATCTACTCGAGAGCCGCGGAATCGTAGGGCCCAGTGAGGGTTCCAAGGCACGCGACGTCCTGGTAAAGCCGGATGATCTTTCTGAGATCCTCGGCAGTTTGCGCGGTGAATGAGCTTCTGCGGCCGAGTGATTGATCATCGCGCCGGCGATTGCCAGCGGGCGGCGCCGGGTATGAAGATGGTCGCTCCGGGGGGAGTGATCTTCAGGTGTTGATTTCATCCTTTTTGCTGCGGGGAGCGTCTCGCTGGCACAAGCATGGATGTCTACACTTGGTGACGGGATCGGGACTCCGGCGGCGTAGCGGAGGAATGGCGTGAGTATCGGCGAGACCCTGGCACGCGCCCGCCGGGAGGCCGGTCTCAGTATTACCCAGGTCAGCCAGCGGACCCGGATCAGGGAAACGGTCATCCGCGGAATCGAGAACGACGACTTCTCGCCGTGTGGTGGTGACTTCTACGCAAGGGGTCACATTCGCAGCATCGCAAAGATCGTTGGTATCGATCCGGAGCCGCTGATCCAGGAATATGACCGGGCACATGGCGCACTTGGCCAGGTTTCTGCGGCCGAGGTATTCGAGCCGACCAGACCGATCAAGATTCGCGAGCGCCGTCCGCCTAACTGGAGCGCCGTTATGGCGCTGGCGATCATCGCGGTCATCGTGTACGTGATAGTGCGCGCCCTGAGCCCGTCGTCGCATCCGGTGAACAACGCGGCACGTGATCAGTTCAAGAAACCGTCTGCGGCGGCTTCTGCCGCTCCCAGCCACAGCCCTTCACCCGCCACCAGTCAGCAGCGGCGCTCGGTGGTGGTGCAACTGGCCGCAAATGAGGACTGCTGGGTCGGCGTGTACGCGGCAGACGGCATCGAGAAGTGGCAGGGCATCATCTCGGCCGGGATGACGCGGTCATGGAGCTTCACGCGGCAGGTTTCCATGAAGATCGGCAATCCCGGCGGAATTGTGCTCACCGTGAATGGCCGCAGCATGAACTCACTTGGCACCCAGCCGGTCACGCTGAACTTCCAGCCCGGCCGGACGGTCTCGGGTTAGGCAGCCAGCGGTCGGCAGCCTGGGGCTGCCAGCCGTCGGTGGTGCAGCCCGCAGTCGGGCGCTTACCGTAGTCTGCCGGTGTGCTATCGAGTACGCCCGGCCCGAACCGGACCGTCCGCCTCGTCACTCTTGGCTGCGCTCGCAACGAGGTGGATTCCGAGGAACTGGCCGCTCGCCTGGAGACAGCCGGCTGGACACTGGCCGGTGAAGATGACAGCGATGCCAGCGACGGGAATGCCAGCGGCGGCAATGGCAGCGGCGACGCTAGCGTGGTGCTGGTCAACACCTGTGGCTTCATCCAGGCCGCCAAACAGGACTCCATAGGGGAGCTGCTATCCGCTGCCGACTCCGGTGTCCCTGTCGTCGCGGCCGGATGCCTCGCAGAAAGGTATGGCGCTGAGCTCGCGGCGGCGCTGCCCGAGGCCGAGGTGATCAGCTTCGATGACTACGCGGCCATCGCCGAACGCCTCGACGCGATCGTCTCGGGCGAACGCAGGCCGGCCCACACTCCCCGCGACCGCCGTCGGCTCCTGCCGCTCGCACCTGCCGACCGGCCGCGCGCCACGCGGCGGGCCGGGGGAGTCTATGTACCGGGGCATGGCTCATGTCAGACCCTGCCCGGGCCTCCGTCAGGGCCGCGCGTGCTGCGGCGCAGACTGTCCGGAGGACTTGTCGCACCTTTGAAGATCGCGTCCGGGTGCGACCGGCGCTGCAGTTTCTGCGCGATTCCGTCCTTCCGCGGTGCGTTTGTGTCACGCGAACCCGAGGAGATACTCGCCGAGGCGCAGTGGCTCGCCGCCGACGGCGTCCGTGAGCTGCTGCTTGTCAGCGAGAACTCGACGTCCTATGGGAAGGACCTGGGCAATCTGCGCCTTCTTGAGGAGCTGCTGCCTGCGCTTGCGGCGGTGCCAGGGATCGTTCGGGTCCGGGTCAGTTACCTGCAGCCTGCCGAGATGCGGCCTAGCCTGGCTGATGTGATGGCGGCCACCCCGGGCGTCGCACCGTATTTCGACCTGTCGTTTCAGCATGCCAGCGCGAGCGTGCTCCGGGCTATGCGGCGGTTCGGCGACCGCGAGCGGTTTGGCGAGTTGCTTGATCGGATCCGTCGGCTGTGTCCCGACGCGGGTGTGCGGTCCAACTTTATCGTCGGCTTTCCAGGTGAGACCCGGTCCGACCTTGATGAGCTGCGCATCTTCCTTGAGACGGCACGGCTCGATGCCGTTGGGATCTTCGGCTATTCCGACGAGGATGGCACCTCGGCGGCGTCGCTGCCGGGCAAGCTGGACGAGGACGAAATCGCCGTACGGCTCCGCGACGCAACCGACCTGGCCGAGGAGCTGATGGCGCAGCGCGCCGAAGAGCGCATCGGCCAGGAGGTGCACGTCCTGCTCGAGACGCGGCGCGGCGATGGCGGCCTTGAGGGGCGGGCGGCGCACCAGGCACCCGAGGTCGACGGTGCCACGATCGTGGTAGGAGATGTTGGCGCAAAGCCGGGAGATCTTGTCCGGGCGACTGTCCGGGCTGCCGACGGCGTGGACCTGGTTGCAGAGGCGACCGAGATCGTGTCCGCGGGCGGGCCGCCGGGTCGTGGTGCGGATGCCCCGGCGGGTCGTAGTGCGGTTGCCCTGCCGGGTCGTGGTGCGGATGCCCCGGCGGGTCGTAGTGCGGATGCCCTGCTGCGAGGTCGGGGCGCCGACGGGACCGTGGTTAGTGCCGCAGGACCGCATTGAACAGGGCCGCGTCCGGCCGGAGCCGGGACAGCCCAGCTGAACCGACCGCGCCCACACAACCGACAGGCCTGGTCAACGTGGCAAACGGGCTCACGATCTTGCGCCTGGCGCTGGTCCCGGCCTTCGTTGGGTTCCTGGTCATGGGCGGGGCTGCGGCACGGTTGACCGCCTTGGCCGTGTTTGTTGCAGCCTCGGTAACTGACTGGCTGGACGGACGCCTGGCACGCGGGCGTGGAATCATAACGGATTTCGGCAAGATCGCAGATCCAATCGCTGACAAGGCGCTGACCGGGTCCGCCCTTATCGGCCTGTCGTTTCTCGGAGACCTGGCGTGGTGGGTCACCGGCGTGATCCTCTTCCGTGAAATCGGGGTCACGGTGCTGCGCTTTTGGGTGATAAGGCATGGCGTCATCCCGGCAAGCCGAGGCGGAAAGCTCAAGACCCTTCTTCAGGTCGTCGCGATCGGCCTGTACATCCTGCCAGCTCCGATTCGCCTCGCACGCCAACTGGCAATGGCGGCGGCGCTGGTGGTCACCCTTCTGACCGGTGGTGACTACGTGGCTCGTGCCACCCGGCTGCGTCGCGACCGTGGCACAGCCGCGCAGCGTGACCGCAGCGCCAGAAGGGAACACAATGCCTGAAAGCACAGCGCTGGCGAGCCAGGTGCTTGACCTGCTCGTCGCACGGGGCCAGACGGTGGCGGTAGCAGAATCGCTCACCGGCGGGCTGGTGTGCGCCGCGCTCACGGACGTCCCCGGCGCGTCGGCGGTGGTACGCGGCGGAGTCGTGGCCTACGCAACCGATCTGAAAGCAGCGCTACTCGGTGTTCCGAGGCCGTTGCTTGACCAGGTCGGGGCCGTACATCCAGACGTCGCCGTGGCGATGGCAGAGGGCGTGCGGCTCCGCCTTGGCGCGGAGTTTTCCGTGGCCACCACTGGCGTGGCGGGTCCGGAGCCGCAAGACGGACAGCCGGTCGGCACCGTGCATGTGGCCGTTGCCAGGCAAGGTGACACGGTGGTGCGGACGGTGGCACTGTCCGGGGATCGAGCTTCGGTGCGGCAGGGCAGTGTCGCTGTGTCGCTTGGACTGCTGCTCGACAGGCTTGGGGAAGAGACGGGGTGATTACAGTGTTACCAAGCCATTAGTCCACCCCCGGGCACTGCCTCTCTGTCGGTTTCGCCAGGTACGGTGGAGGTATAGGGATGGAGCGCCAGGGTCTCGGAAGGGGTGCGACGATGGTACTGCTTCGTCACTTGCTCGGTGACGTGCTGAGGCGGCTGCGCCTACGGCAGGGTCGCACCCTGCGCGAGGTATCCGCGCACGCACGCGTGTCTCTCGGCTACCTGTCCGAGGTGGAACGCGGCCAAAAAGAAGCCTCCTCGGAATTGCTCGGTGCGATCTGCTCCGCGCTCGGCGTGCCCCTGTCCCGGGTGTTGCGAGAAGTGTCGGACGGGTTCGCGCTGGCTGAGCTGCAGACCTCGCCCGTACTCGGTGCTGTCGGGGAGCCTGCGCTCGCTGGGCATCCCGAGCGCGGCCTCGTGCCGGGATCGGGTCTCGCTACCTCACGCGAAGCCTTGCTCGAGGGCCCGGTGCCAGCAAGCGAGGTACTCGCGAGCCGACCGTTGCGTCATGAGATCATTGGGCCGCAAGCCGTCGGCCGGTCCGGTCGCCAGGACTTTGACGGCGGGTCCAGCCATGTGGACGACATCAAGGACATGATTCCGGTCTGAGAGTATCGTCTGCGCGTCGCGCCCATAGAGGGATCCGGGGCGGTCAGGTCAGCAGCCAAGGGCGGGCCGTCGCGCCGACCCGCACACAGATGTTGTCCCGGGCTGCGTTTGCGGGCGTCGTTGCCGTAGTGGTGACGCCGGCCCACCAGTACCCGTCCGGGGTTACCCTGCACCCCGCACGACGTCACGCACTCACCGCATGGGCGCGCGCGGCCGGTGGCCTCGTCATCGAGGACGACTACGACGGCGAGTTCCGCTACGACAGGCAGCCGGTCGGCGCCGTCCAGGGAATGGCACCGGATCAGGTCGTGTACATAGGCACCGCGGCCAAAACACTCGGCCCTGGCTTGCGCCTCGCCTGGATGGTGCTGCCGGACAACCTCATCCAGCCAGTAGTGGGAGGCCAAGCTGTACACCGATCGACACAGCGAGGCGCTCAGTCAGCTCGTGCTCGCTGAACTGATCACCAGTCATGCTTTTGACCGGCATATCCGTGCCTGCCGACTGCGCTACCGGCGCCGCCGCGACATGCTGCTCGCCCGGCTAGGGCCGCTGTCTGGCCAGCGCCTGCCCGGCTTCGCCATCCAGGGGATCGCCGCAGGACTGCACGCCTTGATTAGCCTGCCGCGGGGCGGGCTCGGCGAACAAGACCTGTTGAGTCTGGCGCATACAAACGGCCTGGCACTTGACGGGCTCAGCGGTCACTGGCATGACCAGGGTGACCACCCACAAGGCGTCATCGTCGGCTATGCCACCCCAAGTGAATCTGCGTATCTGGCCGCGCTGAACGCGCTCATCGATGTTTTCCTTCAGGCGAGCCGCGCCCCTCGTCCAGCTGCCGGCTAGCGGCTGCCTGGTGGTTCATAGCCACGCCTCGGGATCTTCTGCCAGCTCGATAACCCGGCGCGGCAGCTTGCCCGAGGCGATGTGTTCCAGCGTCACGTTCTCCAGGATGGCGCGCTCGTTCGCGCGCAGTGCGATCCAGACACGCTGTAGCGGCTCCGCCGCGCCTGAGTAGCCGACATTCTCTGGCCGCGCCCCACGGACGCCGACAAGCGGCCCATCGACCGCACGGATGATGTCCGCGAGAGCTATAGCCCCCGGCGGGCGAGCGAGCCAGAAGCCGCCGGCGGCACCACGCTGGCTTCGCACGAGGCCCGCGCGCCGCAACTGGGTCAGGATGTTCTCGAGGAACTTGACCGGAATACCCTGGGCGCTCGCCAGATGCTCGGCGGTCACTGGCGTGCCGTCACCGACCGCAAGCTCGGCGGCGGCGCGGAGTGCATAGTCGCCCCGCGCGGACAGTCGCATGATGGCATTATCGCTGCAAGCGCGCCGCAATGACGCCAGACCGTGCCACCTACCCCTCCCCGGCAGCGGTGCCCCACCGCTGCCCCTCCGCTGGGTTTCTATGGGCCATGGACACCCCTGGGGTACCCGCGGTGCAGTCCTAGGATCTCGGCCGCCACCTGGCAGTTGACGTAACCGGCTCCGTAGGTGGCTAGAAACAGACTGGCTAGCGGCCGCCAGATTGGCAGGCCCATCTCAACGACGATCGTGTCAGGGCGGGCTGCGAGCACCTCAGAGACCAGTTCTCTGGCCGTCGCGTCTCGGTGCGCGCCGCGGACCACCATGATGAGCGACCGCCCGACTGCCTGGTCGAGCGCTGTCTTGACGGCGTCTCCCACGACCGTGCGTGCCTCGCCAGGCTTGGGAAACCGGAGCATGTCGCCTTCGTCAATCCACGGGCCAAGGCCCCAGGGGACGGCACCGACCGCGATGTTGGCCGGTGGCTCCACCTGCACGACGAGGGGCCTGAGGAGTGGCACACGAGCCGCCGGAACCTCCGCCTCGTGCAGGTAGGCACGGGAAGGCTGGGTTCTTGATCGCTCCACGGCAAACAGCCGAGCCGCGCGGCGCGCTGCGACCAGCCCTGCGTCGCCGTCTGAGTGGTCCGCGCGAGGCCGGCCGGCGGCCAGCCAGCCGCGCAGATCCCTGACCCGCGCGGCGGCCTCCTCCAGTCGGCCCGCTCGTCTTGGTCGCGGCCGAGGCACAGCAGGTCCGCGCCGGCAACGATTGAGAGCACCGCGCATTCGGGGATGCCGCGGTATCCGCGAGCGCCCTGGACCCCCCGCATTTCCAGCGCGTCGGTGACGATGACACCGGTGAATCCAAGCTGGTTCCTCAGCAGCCCGGTCAGCGCCGCATGCGACAGCGTGGCAGGCAATTCGCCAGTTAGTTCCGGCACACGCAGGTGGCCGGTCATCACCCCCTGTACCCCGGCGGCGATCGCGGCCTGGAAGGGCGGGAGGTCCCGCAGCCAGAGCGTGCGCAGACCGCCCGGAACCGTGGCCATTACGTCGTGGCTGTCTTCGCGGGTGCTGCCATGGCCGGGAAAATGCTTGGCGCAGGCCGCGACACCAGCGGCGTGCAGCCCGGCTACCGCGGCAGCGGCATGACGGCTGACCATCTGCGCGTCTGCGCCAAACGCGCGCGT
>WNGG01016094.1_pt1 | contig 10316 bp, 8 predicted proteins | sample 5400661 | NCBI WGS metagenome assembly WNGG01 (sample SAMN13153372, study PRJNA577476) | soil metagenome | isolation source: 100 cm soil or saprolite under Garry oak tree replicate 1 | place: USA:California | collected 2016-06-15
CCGCAAGGTACCGACGCGCACGAGTGTCGAACCCGAGCCGATCGTCGTCGCGGGGCACGAGATCGCCGTCTCGAACCCCAACAAAGTGCTCTTCCCGAAGCCCAAGTACACGAAGCTCGATCTGGTGCGCTACTACCTCACCGTGGCCGAGGGAGCGCTGCGTGGGGCTGGCGGCCGGCCCAACGTGCTGGTGCGCTACCCGAACGGCATCACCGGTGAGTTCTTCTATCAGAAACGCGCGCCGGAATCACGCCCACCGTGGATCGAGGTCGTACCGCTGCGCTTTCCCTCCGGCCGCACGGCGGAGGAGGTCGTGCCGCGCGACGCCGCCGCGCTCGTGTGGCTCGCCAACCTCGCCTGCCTGGAGCTGCACCCGCACCCGGTGCGCGCCGAGGACTTGGACCATCCCGACGAGCTGCGCGTGGACTTGGATCCAGTGCCCGGCGTGAAGTGGCCGCAGGTGCGCGCCGTGGCACGCGTGGTCCAAGCCGCGCTTGGCGACTTCGGGCTCACCGGCTGGCCGAAGACGTCGGGCTCGCGCGGTATGCACGTCCTCGTGCGCATCGAGCGGCGCTGGACCTTTGACGAAGTCCGTCGCGCGGCGTTGGCGCTGGCGCGCGAGGTGGAGCGCCGCGCGCCCACGCTCGCGACGAGCAAGTGGTGGAAGGAAGAGCGCCACGGGCCCCCGGATCGCTGGCGGGCTTGCTTGAGCTATCGGCGCGGCACGAGCGCGCCGGGCTGGGTGACGCGCCGTGGCCGCCGCACTTCAAGAAGCAGCGTGGCGAGCCCCCGCGCGTGCAACCGTCCAGGGCCCGCGCAGCCAAGCACCCGTTGATCGAGATCGCGCGGGCCAAGCGCAAGCAGGACGCGCTCGCGGGGCTCAAACGTTGGAAGGCGCGTCACCCGAAAGCGGCGAAGCATCTCGAGCCTGCCGACGTGCTGGTCGATTCGATGCGCGGCCGCTCGTCCACCTGGACGCGGATCCGGGTGAACCTGCAGCACGTGCCGCCGAAGCTCCGGCCCCGTCAGGAGCGCCTCGACCCCGACGAGAAGACCTTGGCGAGCTGGTAGGGACGCGCGACCTCGAGCTGGTCGTAACGACAGACGGCGGGCCGCTTGTCCGGTCGCCAGCGCAGGAAGGTCGCGGCGTGGCGGAAGCGGTCGCCCTGCAAGTGGTCGTATTTCACCTCGCACACGCGCTCGATGCGCAGCGGCTCCCAGGAGAGATCCTTGCCGGCGCTCCAGCGACTCTGCCCGCCGGGCATGCGGCCACTGCGCGCGTCCGCTTGCGCCCATTCCCGCCACGGGTGCTTCGCCAAGGCCTGCTTCCGCAGCGGGGCCAGCTCTTTCACGAGCTGTTTGCGCATCGTCATCGTGAACGACGAAGTCACGCCGACGTGTTGCAGCGTGCCGCGGTCATCGTACAGGCCGAGCAGTAGTGAGCCGACCGCCTCCTGCCCCGTTTTGTGCCAGCGGAATCCCGCCACCACGCAGTCGGCGGTACGCGCGTGCTTGACCTTGATCATCGCGCGTTTGCCGGGCTGGTAGGTGAGCGCCGCGGCCTTGGCGATGACGCCATCCAGGCCCGCGCCCTCGAACTGTTCGAGCCACGTGGCCGCGAGGCCCCGGTCTTGCGTCATCGGCGTGAGATGGAGCGGCGCAGCTAACTTCGCGAACAGCTGCTCCAAGAGCGCCCGTCGCTCGTTTTGCGACGCGGCCATACGGTCGCGCCCCCCGGAGGTGCGCGAGCTTTGCCACGCGCGAGGCGGCCGGGTGCAGCCGCATCTGCAGCGCGTCGAAGTCGAGACCGCGCGGCGTCGCGATCACGATCTCGCCATCGATCACACTGCCTTTAGGCAGCTGCTCGAGCAGCGTGTGGTGCAATTCCGGGAAATAACGGTCGAGCGGCTTCAGGTCGCGGCTCTGGATATAGACGTCCGAGGCGCCGCGAAACACGATCGCGCGGAACCCGTCCCATTTGGGCTCGAAGAGAAAGGTCCCCTCTTGGGGCAGCGCCTCAGCCAACTTGGCCAGCATCGGCTCGATCGGCGGGGCGATGGGAAATGGGTGTTTGGCGCGTCGTGGCGTGCTCATGGATTCTGTAACGTAGCACAATCTCATCTTGTAACGTTGCGCACTCGCACATGCGCTCGGGGACTTGCATGCCGGGCGGATGTTCTGTTACCTAGTTGTCCGTAAGCCGAGTCCCGCCACCGTGGCGGGAACGGGGGACCCACGTAGTAGGGGCGCAGCGCCGCAAGGCGCAGGGCAGCCAGTCTCTTCCGCCCGAGCCCGTCAGCTAACCCCGTAGGCTTCGAGGAGAGACCGATGTTGCCCCCAACCGCGGGACTCCCTGATCGCAGGGAGCCGTGGACCGCGCGTATGAAGCGCGTCCTGCTCGGCGGGAAGCGCGAGCTCCATCCGAACGTCTTCCACAAAGTCTCGCTCATCGCGCTGCTCGCGTGGGTGGGCCTTGGCGCCGACGGCCTTTCGTCCTCCGCCTACGGGCCCGAGGAAGCGTTCAAGACCCTCGGGCCGCACACCTATCTCGCGATCGGCCTGGCTCTGGCAACGGCGTTCACCGTCCTCGTCATCTCCTACGCCTATAGCCGCATCATCGAGCAGTTCCCACTCGGCGGCGGCGGGTATGTCGTCGCGTCGCGGCTGCTGGGGCAACGCGCCGGCGTCGTGTCCGGATGCGCCCTGGTCGTGGACTACGTGCTCACGATCTCCATCTCCATCGCCGCGGCGGGTGACGCCATCTTCAGCTTTCTGCCGCCCGCATGGACCAGCGCGGCGACGCTCGGGGGACTGCCCGTCAAGTTGCTCGTGGAATTCGCTGCCATCGGGTTCCTCATGCTACTGAACCTGCGAGGCGTGAAGGAATCAGTGATCGCGCTCGCGCCACTTTTCCTGACCTTCCTGATCAGTCACGCGATCCTGATCGGCGGCGTGATCATCGGCCGCCTGGGCGACATCCCGGCTGTCTTCCACGAGGTTCGGAATGGGTTCGGGCAGGGCCTACGAGCACCCCCCGTGGGCCTGGGTCTCGCCGGGATGATTGCGCTGTTCGTGCGCGCGTACGCGCTGGGCGGGGGCACGTACACGGGGATCGAGGCGGTGTCGAACGGGCTCTCCATCATGCGCGAGCCGAAGGTCCAAACGGGGAAACGTACGATGGCGCTGATGGCCGTCTCGCTGGCGGTTACCGCTGGGGGGCTCATCGTCGCCTATCTCCTCGTGCACGCGACGCCGGCTCCCGGCCGTACGATGAATGCCATACTCGCGAACCGGTTCGCCGGCGGTTGGGCGGGCGTCGGCGCCGCGTTCGTGCTGATCACGTTGTTGTCGGAAGCGTTGCTCCTCATCGTGGCGGGGCAGGCGGGATTCATCGACGGTCCCCGCGTGATGGCGAACATGGCGGTCGACTCGTACTTGCCGCACCGCTTCAGCCAGCTCTCCGACCGGCTCACGATGTCGTACGGCGTGCTCCTGATGGGCAGCGCCTCGCTGCTCGCGCTCGCCTATACGGGCGGGAATGTCACTCACCTGGTCGTACTGTATTCGATCAACGTGTTCCTGACTTTCTCACTGTCGGAGCTCGCCATGTGCCGGTTCTGGGTGCGCGAGCGGAAAAAACACCCCACTTGGCACAAGCACATTTCCGTGCACCTGACAGGTCTTACGCTCTGCCTCTTCATCCTCGTGGTGACCGTCTACGAAAAGTTCGGAGAAGGGGGATGGGTTACACTTGCCCTGACCGGCGGCCTGATCGTGGGCTGTTTTCTCATTCGCCGGCACTACCGCAAGGTCCACGACAACCTCCGGCGCCTCGACGGGATTCTTGCGGGGCTGCCTGTCGGCAGCCCGTCTCCGCTGCCGCGGCTGATCGACCGCGCCGCGCCGACAGCGGTGCTGCTGGTCGGCGGTTACGCAGGCCTGGGGATCCATTCGTTGTTGGCGGTGCAACGTCTGTTCCCGGGCTACTTCAAGAACTTTGTTTTTGTCTCGGTGGGAGTCATCGATTCGGCGAGCTTCGTGAACGTCGAGGCGGTTGACGACGTGCGCGACCGCACGGCCGCGGATCTGCACCGCTACGTCGAGCTCGCAACGGGCCTCGGCCTCGCGGCGGATTCGCGGATGGCGGTGGGCACCGAGGCGGTCGCGACCGCCGCCGAGCTGTGCGGGCGGATCGCCGCTGAGTTTCCGCGGTGCCTGTTCTTTGCCGGCAAGCTGATCTTTCAGCGGGAGCGGTGGTATCAGCGGCTGCTTCACAATGAAACCGCTTATCAACTCCAGCGCCGCCTCCAATTCGCGGGGCTGAACGCGATGGTACTCCCCGTCCGCGTTACGGAGGCCGCATGAGCTCCCTAAAAAAGCCGTGCCGTCACTCAGCCCCGCGATCACGGCAGCCGTGGATGACACAAGTGCCAGCGCGTGCTCGGGCCATAGGCGAAAGTGGGCACCGAGGCGAGGAATGTTAGAACGCCGCCAACACCGCGGTCCGCACCTCGGTCGCCTTGCCCGTACTCCGGTCCAGGAGCTCCACTCGGAACGTCCCCCACTTGACCGTCCACACGGCGACGGGCCCGACGCGCCGCGGCGGGGTGCTGCCGCGGGCGACGTCCAGCGTAGACGCCACGCCCAGGGCGAGCCGCCGCTCCACGCGCTCGAGCAGCGAGGCGGGGTTTGCGCTGAGCTGCCGCGTCCCAGAGCGCTCCAGCGGCTCGTACCACTCGATCGTCGCGTCGAACGAGAGCCGCCCGCCCGTGAGCGTAGGGTTCAAGTACGTCTGCAGGTAGCGGCCGTCCGTGGCATCCGCATACGCCAGCGCCATCAGAACACTCTGCCGGCCCCAACTCACCTGCGTGTAGGTCCCACCGATGAGCTCTCGACATAGGGTCGTCGGGTTCTGGACCATCGCGACCACGGCGCCGACCGGGCCGAATCCAGGGCCTCGCTACGTCCTCCACCCGTATCCCCGCGCGACCGCGCGCAGTCCCGCCCAGCGGCCGCGTGCAGGGTGGGCAAGCGACAGGACCGGCGCCGCGAGGCCCGGCAGCCGGACCGGACACACCACTCCGGTGACGGCGGGGACGGAGTAGACCGGCGGCGGGGTGGGATCGACCTGCGTGAAGTCGAGCTCATCGGCCAGGTTGTTGGCCGTCGCGTCGCGCACGGTGAGGGGGTCCAAGCCCCAACGCCACTCGATCATCCGCAGCACCGACGTGTGATCGTACAGGACGTGCGACGTATGTGCCCGGCGGGCGAAGGGCGAGATCAGCAGAGTGGGCGTGCGGAACCCGCGCCGGCCATCCGCGTTTCCCGCCGCCTGGTCGGCGGGGGGAATCGGCGCCACCGGTGGCGGGACGTGGTCGAAGAAGCCCCCCCATTCGTCGAAGTTGATGACGAAGACCGTGCGGCTCCACGCGGGGCTGCGCGTCACCGCCGTATAGATGCGGTTCATCATCGCCTCGCCGGCGCGGATGTCGCCGTAGGGGTGGTCATCCGCGCCCGTGCCGGTCAGCTCCTGCAGGAAACTCCCGTCGACGAACGCGACGGCCGGGAGCGTCCCCAGGGCGCAGTCAGCGTAGAACACATCGATCGTGCGACTGATCGGCGTGTACTTGGCCCCCCACAACCCCAGGAACGGCACGTCGCTGTAGTAGTACCGGCCCGACACCCCCTGGGCGGCCAGCCGGTCCCAGATCGTCGGCAGCTGAGAGATGTCGAAGCTGTTTTCAATCCGGTCGGTCTGGCCCGCGTGCTGGTAGATGCGATTGGGGAAGGTCGGGCCCAGGATGGCGCAGAAGTATTGGTCGAAGGACGTCCAGTCGGGAACCGCGCGGCCGAGGAAGGCGAGGTCTTGCTGGCGGTAGTAACCGATGGAGAAGATGTCGTTGGCGCGCAGCCACCCGTCGCATGCGCCGCCGTTGTACTCCACCCGTCCCCCCGCGTAGGAGTGGTCGGGATCGGCATAGCTGCACCCCTGGTAGTCGGGGGCCAGCGGATAGGTCGCGTGGGACACGCCGGCGGAATCGACGTAGGTCAGCCCCGCCTGCCTGCCGTCGGCGCCCGAGAGCCAGCCGAGAAAGTGGTCGAACGAGCGGTTCTCCATCATGAAGACGATGACGTGGTCGATGCCGCACGATGCCGGGTCGAGCAGGCCCCCGCCCGCCACCTCCGCGAGCGACGGTGGGACGATCCAGCGATCATCGCATCCCAGCGCCGCGGCGCTTGCTGCTGTGGCGGCACTCGTCAGGAACGCGCGGCGTGACATGGGCGTGGGCATGGCGGCCTCCTGTGCGATTACAGATCGTAGTACCGCTTTCACGGGAGGTTGCTCCGTCGTCGTCACGCGTGCGTCCGAGCGGAGTTTCTATTTCGTCACGGCGGGGCATGCTGCGGCGGCGCCACAGGCAGCTGCGCGCTCAGACGGGGGCATTAGGGTCGGTCGAACTCTTCCAGCCAGCCCACCGCCCACGACTTCCGGGTCTTTCTCCCCGGTTCCTCGGCACGCGCGCCGCGCGTCCCTTGGCGCGATGGTCTCGCCTGTCGGCCGCTGGGTCAGCGCGCCTACGTCCCCAGGGTCCTTGAGTTGACGATCACCAGCGGAACTATCTCACTACCAAGGCTGCTCGACTAGCCCAGACTTGGCGGCTCAGAAGCGCAGTCGCGCCTTCCTGAGAAGGCTGTCGAATCGCGGGTGCGAGCGCACGGGATCGACGCGCGGGTCAACTCTCAGATAACCGATCCAGGGGGATTGCTCGTCATACGCACGCTCAAGCCAGTCCAACCCGGCGTTCGTATCCCCCAGCGCGATATAGATGGCGGCAACGTGATAGGAGGAGACATGCCGGCTCGTAGACGCCAGTGCCAAGCGAGCGAGCGTTGCGCGCGCTTCGCGCTCCATCCCCGCCCGGGCATAGGCATGACCGAGAGAGGCCAGATAGACCAGATTCCCCCCGTCTATGGCCAACGCTCGTTCGGCCTGCGAGACGCCCTCCTTGAACCGGCCTGCTTGCTCGTACGCCCACCCGAGGTGCCAGTGTGCGGGGGCGAATTCAGGGTCCAGCTCCAATGCCTTCCGGTACTCCGCGATCGCGTCGTCGTACTTTCCGGCGAAGTAGTACCGTAACCCCACCCAGGTTTGGATGATGGGCGATAGGGGATCGAGGGCGCGGGCAGTCACCGCCTGTTGCAGCGCTTCGTCGTGCCGACCCATCGCCGACAAGAACCCCCCGTACCAGTGATGCGCGGTCGGGTAGCTGGGGTCGAGCTGGATTGCCCGACGATACTCGCGCTCGGCAGCCGTCCAATCGTGATCGAACTCCAAGAGAATATGCGCCAACGAAGCGTGCGCCTCCGCCAGCGTGCTGTCGAACTCCAACGCCCGCATCGCAGCGCTCTTGGCCTTCGGGAAGGCCTCACGTGGCGCCAGGCGGCTGTACCAACCACGAAAGATCCAGGCATCGGCGATCCCCACCCAGGCACGGGAATAGCCGGGGTCCAGGTCGACCGCCTGTTGGAAGTAGTCGAGCGCGGTCTGGATGTTCGCTTCCGTGCGCTTGTTCCAGAAGTACCGGCCCTTCAGGTAGAGCGTGTATGCCTGGTGGCTCCTCGTCGGCTGGGCGCTCAACCGATTGCGTTCGCCTTCGAGCAGCGTGACACCCAACCTCTCGATCACTTGCTCAGCGATGTCCGACTGTACCGCAAAGATGTCGTTGATCTTCCGATCATAGGTCGTGGCCCAGAGTTGTCGTTCGTTCTGGGCACGGAGGAGCTCGAGAGTGATGCGGACACTCCTCGAGCCACCATCTGCGCCGGCCCATCGCACGCTGCCGACCAAGAGGTAGTCAATCCCCAGCTCCCGACCGATCTCTCGCATCGTCATGTTGGTGCGGGCGTATCGCTGGACCGCCCGGCTCGGCACCAGGCCAAGGCCACTCACCGCGCCCAAGCGGCTCGTGATCTCATCCGTCATGCCGGCCGCGAAGTACTCGTCCTCGGCGGGACCGAGATTCTCGAACGGGAGAACTGCGATGATTCTCGGCCGCTGGGCCTCCCCGTCCGACGTGCCCGCGGGCCGTTGCGTCGTGCCCCCGCGATCGCCGACCCGCAGAAGCCAAACGGTCCCGCCCAGGGCGACCGCGAGTACGCCCGCCAGCAGGGGGACGGCCCAGGCGACGCGCCGCCTTGCGTGAACCCGCATGCCGGGACGACGGGTTTGTCCCGCGGCAGGTTCTGCCGGCCTGTCCGACGTCGCGGCTTCCGCTGCGGCCGAGGCGAACTCGGTTGTCGTGCCAAAGCGGTCCGCCGGTATTCTCGCCAGGCCTCGGCGGATGGCCTCCTCGAGGGCGAGTGAAACCGTCTCCCGCAGGCTCGACAGTCGCGGCACGGGCTCGCTCAGTTTCTTGGCTAGCACCGCCTGCGCGCTGGACGCGCCGAAGGGCGGCTCGCCGGCAAGCATTTCATACAGCACGCAGGCCAGAGAATACGTGTCACTGCGTCCATCGACATCGCCCTGCCCCATCGCCTGTTCGGGACTCATGTACAATGGGGTGCCCACCGACATCCCGCTCTCCGTAAGCCGTGCGCTCCCTGCGCTGGCAAGCGCCGTCGCCACGCCAAAATCGGTGACTACGGCGTGTCCCCCCATGAACAGGATGTTCTCGGGCTTGATGTCGCGGTGGACGACGCCAAGATTGTGGGCGTAGCCGAGGCCATCAGCCACCTCTTGCACAATCCGAACGGCCTCCCCGACGGGCAGCTGACGCTGACGGACCAACCGATCACGCAGTGTTTCTCCCTCCACATACGGCATGACGTAGAACACGAAGCCATCCGCCTCGCCGGAGTCGTGCAGGGGAAGGATATGCGGATGCGCGAGAACGGCGGCGATTTGGATCTCTCGCAGGAAGCGCTCCGGCCCGAGCGCCGCCGCCAGCTCGGGCCTCAACACTTTGACGGCTACCCGCCGGTCATGCTTGAGATCTTCGGCGAGGTAGACCGTCGCCATCCCTCCGTGGCCGGCCTCTCGCACGATGCGGTAGCGCGAAGCCAAGGCAGCTCGAAGGTGCTCGAATTGCTCTGCAGGGTCGCGCACGCAGTGCAGCTCTCATCGAGGGCATCGGTAAGATGAGGGGGCGGGGTCGGGAAGGCCACTGGCCGGCTGCGAGGCGAGCGATTGCCGGTGTCCGTCAGCGATGATGTGTTTGGCACCACTATTGGCACCACGCGAGGCTGGTCACCGCTATCCCTTGCTCCCGAGCCGCTCGAAGCGGTACGCGAGCTCCGGACCCTCGTCACCCTCGTACGCGAGTTGTGCGACGAGCAGCGCGAACGGCTCGGTGTAACGGGCGATCCGTAAGGGCCCCGCGTCCACAGGATCGAAACCCACGTCGCGGATCAGCTCAGCGGCAACCGTTTTGCTCCTCGAATCGTCCCCGCAGTACACGAGGCTGGGTCTACTGGCTTTGCGCCGGGCCTCGAAGCGAGCACGTGACGATGACCTTGCCCGAGAGGTCGCCAGCCTGCTTCAAGACGTCCTCGACTCGCGACCAGTGCACCGCGAGCAGCAGCGCGTCCGCATCCTGGGCGGCCTCGCGCGGTGTGCCCGCCTGCGCCTTTCCTTTTGCATCCCGGGCGAGCTTCTTCAGCTTCTGCTCGCTGCGTGCGTAGCTGAAGACCACCTCATGCCCGGCACGCGCGAAGAGCGTGCCGAGCTTGCCACCCATCAACCCCGAACCGAGGACGCCAATGCGCATGTCAGAGACCGGTCCGTTTCTCCAGGTGTTCGGGGTAGCGCGCGCCTTGAATCGTGATCTGCGAGGCGGCGCTCTCGATGGCGCGCAGATCCTCGGGGCGCAGTGCGATCGCCGCTGCTGCGATGTTCTCGTCCAGGCGCGCCAGCTTCGTCGTGCCGGGGATCGGCACAATCCACGGCTCCCGGGCCAGCAGCCACGCGAGCGCGATCTGCGCCGGCGTCGCCTTGTTCCGGTTCGCGATCGCGCGCAGCACATCCACCAGCGCCAGGTTCGCCTTCCGAGCCTCGGGCGTGAAGCGCGGCACGATGTTGCGGAAATCCGAGCTCACGAACGTCGTCTTCTCGTCGATCGTGCCCGTCAGGAAGCCCTTGCCGAGGGGACTGAATGGCACGAATCCGATGCCGAGCTCTTCGAGGGTTGGCAGCAGCTCTTCTTCAGGGCGCCTCCACCACAGTGAATACTCACTCTGCACGGCCGTGATCGGTTGGACGGCGTGGGCGCGGCGGATCGTGCGCACGCCGGCTTCGGACATCCCGAAGTGCTTCACCT
>WNGG01009997.1_pt1 | contig 10315 bp, 13 predicted proteins | sample 5400661 | NCBI WGS metagenome assembly WNGG01 (sample SAMN13153372, study PRJNA577476) | soil metagenome | isolation source: 100 cm soil or saprolite under Garry oak tree replicate 1 | place: USA:California | collected 2016-06-15
GTGAGCCCGACGGCGTGTTCTCGGGCATGACCGACGTGACATGGGCGCCGCACCGGCGAACGCTGATCCAGCAGCAGTTCACGGGCGTCCGGCCCGACGCGCGCGGTCGCGGTATCGGCAAATGGATCAAGGCGGCGATGGTGCTGCATGTCCGCGAGCTGTATCCGGACACGGAGTGGATCGTCACCGGCAACGCAGGCTCGAACGTCCCCATGTTGAGGATCAACCGCACGATGGGATTCAAGGCCCACCGCACTTTCGTCGAATATCAGGTCACGCGCGAAGCGCTGGAGGCGCGGATCGAGCGCTCTTAGCCCTGGCGGTTCCTCTGCATGCTGCGGACGAGCAGGATCACCCCGACCAGGATCAACAGGGCCGGCAGCGCCGCCTTGCCGACAGGACCGAAGTAGTCGCGGCCGCTGATACCAAGGATCGACTCGAACAGGACGAAGCCGATCAGGAAGATCATCAGGCCGACGAACAGCAGGGTACGCCCGGTGCGCACCGCCGGCTGGTCGCGGTCGCGAAGCGCCTGCAGGTAAATGCCGAGTCCGAGTCCGAACGGGATGACCAGTGACCACCCGTAGGCCCAGATCGGCCAGTCGCCGGTGCTGTTCGCGTAGGCGAGCACGATCCCGAGCATCGTCAGGATGCCGCCGGGGATCGTGGCCGCGCCGCCCAGGCTGATGAACCCGATGACGACGAGCGTCAGGCCCGGGATGATGATGAAGAGCGGCCATCCGCTCTCCGTCAGGTCGACGCCGGACAGGACGACCCCCAGGGCGAAGATGCCGATGACGACGAGCACGATGCCGATCGCCGTGCTCGACGCGCCGCGGCGCTGTCGTGGGTAGTCCTGCGGGACGGCGCTGACGAATGGCGCCGGGGATGGAGGCGCGGGCGGCGCCGGTTCCTCGGCCGCGGGAGCCGCGGACTCCTCCATCGCGAGCTGCTCGGGCGCGGGCTCTTCTGGCGCCGGCTCCGATGGAGTCGGCATCGTGCCGGCCTCGGTCGGCTGGAGCGGTTCCTCCGCCGGCTCGGCCTCCGTCTTCTTGCGGGAGAAGGTGTCCGAGCTGCCGGCGAGCATGTCCGAGGAGACGTGCACCATGTCGTCCTTGGCGCTCGCGTCGTCGGGCGACTCGTCCGGGTCAGGCTTCGAGGCGCGCTTTCGCTTGCTCATGGGACGAAAAGCTTAACGGCCGAACATCGGATTGACCGGACCGTGGCCGTGGCCGATCTCGATCGCGGCGGCGACGGCCCTGGTGATAAAGCTCTTGGCCTCGCGGACTGCCTCGAGCGGCTCCGCGCCGCGCGCGAGCCCGGCCGTGATCGCGGCCGAGAACACACACCCGCTGCCGTGAGTGTTCGCGGTCGCGATTCGCTCGCCCTGGAGCTCGACGAGGTGAGAGCCGTCGAAGAAGACGTCGATGGCGTCGCGCTCCGCGTGCCCGCCCTTGACGACTGCGGCGCGTGCGCCCATCGCCACCAGGTCGCGCGCGGCCTGGCGTCTCTCTTCGAGGTTTTCGACCCTGCGATCGAGCAGGGCCGACGCCTCGGGAAGGTTCGGCGTCAGCACCGCGGCCAGCGGGATCAGGCGCGCGCGCAGGGCCGCCACCGCGTCGTCGCGCAGCAGCCTGGCTCCGCCCTTGGCGACCATCACGGGGTCGACGACGAGGTTGCGAATGTGGTGACGCTCGATCGCCTCGGCGACCGTCTCGATGATCGCCGCGCTCGATAACATCCCGGTCTTCGCTGCCTGGACGCCGATGTCCTCGACGACGACGTCGATCTGTTCGCGGATCAACGACAGCGGGAGCTCGAGGATGTCGGTCACGCCCTGCGTGTTCTGGGCCGTGATCGCTGTCAATGCGGAGGTGCCGTGCACGCCGAGGACGGCGAACGTCTTGAGGTCGGCCTGGATGCCCGCGCCGCCGCCGGAATCGGAGCCGGCGATGGTCATGGCGACAGGCATCTTCACGTCGCGCTCACGCGGCGCCCGGTCCAGTAGACCGCCGCCGCGACCGCGACGCCGACCAGGCCGGAGAGGTCGGCGCCATGCAGCGCCGAGACCATTCCCTGGTTGAAGAAGGTCGCCTGCGGAAACAGGTTGCCGAACAGGTTCACGTAGTTGACGAAGGCAAGACTCGTCGCGGTACCCGCGACCCACGCGATGAGCGCAAGCGCGGGGCGCGCCTTTCCATCGAACACGAAAAAGCTCAGCAACACGACCGCGGCCCACGCCGGCGCCCACAGATAGGTCAGGATCAAGAAGTCCTCGTACGCGACGTGGAAGTCACGGACCAGCACCGCGTACGCGGCCAGAGCGGTGCCGAGGATGCCGCAGCCAATGGCCGTCTGCCAGCGCTCGAGGCGGATGCCCATCGCGAGTGTGACCAGGCCCGCGGTGTAGACGTCGAGGTAGTTGGCCCAGATCTCACCGACGACGATGAAAAGAAAGAAGGGCACCGTCACCCAGGCCGGAGCGTGCGCGCTGATCACCGCGAGCACGCCCTGGCCGGCGGCCAGCTTTGAGTCGATGGTGGGCAGGAGCAGCCCGAACAGGCCGAGGAGGACCATCGGCGCGGCGATCCCCGCGACCGGCCACAGCGTGACCGAGCGCGTCGAGCTCGAGGCGGGCAGGTAGCGCGAATAGTCGCTGGCGAAGGGGTACCACGAGGCGACCAGCGCGAAGCACGTCATGAAACCCAGCACGAATGCGCCCGCGTAGTCGCTTCCGCCGGCGGACGGTCCGGCGTTCCAGTGGAACTGCGGCGCGAGCGATAGGAAAACCAGGACCGACAACGCGGCGAACGCGACGGCGCCGTAAGTCTCGAGGACTTTGATGGTCTGGTGACCGAAGACGGCGACGGCGACGCTGACCGCCGCGATCAGCAGCACCAACCCGAATGTGATCGCTTTGCTGCCGCCGCCGAAGAGCTGCGCTCCTGCCTGGGCAGCGATCACGCAGTCGACGGCGAACCATCCGACCGCGAGGAACAGGGTCAGACCGGCGCCGAGATAGGAGCCGCGAAGGCCGAAGATGCGGCGGGTGAAGACGATCTGCGGCAGGCCCGATCGCGGCCCGGTGTTGCTGAGCAGGCCAAGGACCACCGCGGCCGTCACGGTGCCAGCGGCCGTGGCGATGAGCCCGTCCCACACGCCAAGGCCGTAGTAGGTCGTGAGCAGGCTGGCGGTGAACAGGCTCGCGTAGTTGACGAACGCGCCCGCCCACAGGAACGCGAGCTCGCGTGGTCTGCCGTGACGCTCGTCGGCCGGAATCGCGTCGATCCCGTGTGTCTCGACCTTGCCGAACACGTCGGCCTCGGTCGGTCGAGCGGCGATGTCGCTCAATGCGCTTTTCCCTCCGCTGGCATTACCCAGTTCAGGTATTTGCGGTCGGCGCGCGGCGCCCTCTCAGCCTTCGGCTCGCCCGAAAGCTCCCGCCTGCGGACGATCTTACCCGCGCTCTAGCTCTGTCGCCAGGGTGCGGGGAGGAGGTGGGCGAGGATGCGATACACCTCGGGGTTCAGCGCCAGCCCGACGTGGCTGCCGCGCACCTCGATCGCGTTGATGTCCGGCCGAAGGCACGCCTTCCAGTTCACGACCCCGTCGGTGCGCGAATAGATGGAGGTCGTGGGAACGCGAGGCGGAGCGCCCAGGTCGCGGAGGAATCGCATCTCGACCGACACGTCGTGCCTGTAGCGCACGGTGTTGAAGAGGTGCGCCGCGTGCAAGCCCGCCATCGTCAGCGGGTGGACGTCGAAGGGATCGTTGAGTGGAGATCCGAGCGTGATGACCTGCTCGACGAGCTCCGGCTTGCGGTGCGACAGCACCTTCGCCAGCACTCCGCCCCGGCTGTGGCCTACGAGCGACACGCGCGCGGCCGTCTTGCGGTGCACCGCGAGCAGCGTGTCGAGCAGCGGCTTGAGCATCACCTCGGAGTACATGACGTTGAAGGCAAGCCCCGCGAGGCGCGGCCGGTAGCCGATGCGGCGCAGCCAGTCGTACTGCGTCCGCAACGTCCAGTCGCCGGCGAGGAACCCCGGGATGAGAATCACCGGCTTGCGCAGACCCGGCGGAACGTCGACGCCGCGAAACACCGGGTCGCGCACCAGGCGGAGGAACTCGAAGTAGATGCGGCCCTCCAGCCACATCGGAGGGATCGGATCCCAGCGCCCCAGTCGCCGAAGCTGCGGCTTCTGCGCGGAGCGCCGGCTATGAGGCGGTTCGGAAACCGTTGCCACTGTGTTGGGTTGAGCGCTGCTCCGTCATGAGGCTGCGGCGGCGCTGGCGATTCTATATCCCCACGACTCCAGCGTCTCCAGAAACAGGTCGGGCGTCTCCATCATCGGCACATGGCCCACGCCCTCGAGGACCTTGAGCTCCCAGTCCGGCCGCCGTCGCGCCAGGTCGCGCGCGGCCTCGAGTGGGATGACGCGATCGAGGCTGCCGTGGAGGACGAGGGTCGGCGCGGTGACGGTGGCCACGCGGGACCAGAACGCGGGGTTGGCCATCCTGAGCCCGATCGAGCGCGACGCCTGGATGAAAGCCCGCCCGTTCTGGGGGCCGAGGCGCGAGCGCTCGCGCGTCAGCTGGACGTGAGCCTCGACGACCTCGGCGTCGACGCGGGACGGATCGGCGCAGACGAGCGCGAGCGTCTGCATCACCAGGCCTTCGGGGCCCAGGGCGCGGACGCGGCGGTCGAGGATGGTCTCCGCCAGGCCGGGGATGGAGAGCGCGGCCATCGCGCCGAGAATCAGGGGCGGCGGCCGGCGCACGTGCGGGCCAGGGATCGCGGGATCGACCAGGACCAGCTTTTGCACGGCCTCGGGATGAGCCGCGGCTTCGAGGACCGCGATGTGCCCGCCCATCGAGTTGCCCATCAGGACGACCGCGTCGCCGATCACCTTCTCGACGAAGCCGTGGAGCAGCTCCGCGTTGGCGCCTACGGTCGCCGAGCGTCCGTGAAGCGGGGTCTGGCCGAAGCCGGCCAGGTCGAGCGCGAGTGGGCGATGGGTTCGCGCCAGCTCAGGCCCCACGGCCATCCAGTTGATGGCTGCGCCGCCGAGGCCGTGGACCATGAGGAGCGGCGTCCCGGAGCCGCCGAAGTCGAGGTAATGGACGGGTCCGCCGACGTCGGCGACTTTATGCCGCACCGCGTCAAAGGATGCTACGCCAGGATGGCGCCCGCCAGACGCAAGAGGATCTCGGTGACCGCGGCCGGCGACCGCCGGCCGTCCTTGTGGAGGCGGTCGAACACCGGAAAGGAGCTGAGCGTGGCGATCACGTCCTCCGCCTCCTTGAGCGAGCAGCCTGGGCGCAGGGCGTCGGTGGTGGCGAGATGCTCGGCGATCCGGCGCGGGGCGTCAGCGCCGCCCGCGTCATCGACCCGAAGGCGGCGAAAGAGCGCCGGGTTCTCGGCCCACGCCGAGCAGGTCCGCTCGAAGTGGTGGCGGAGGTCGTTCTCTCCGTGGTCGGCCAGGGCGGGGGCGAGGGACCCCAGGAGGGCGGCGCGGGAGCCAAAGCGGGCGTAGACCGTGAGCCGGGAGACGCCTGCCCGGCGGGCGACGGCGCCGACGCTGGGAGCCGGACCTTGCTCGGCGACCAGCTCGCGCGCGGCGTCGAGGATGGATCGGTAGGTCCGGTCGACCGAAGCCTGCCGGCGTCCAAGCCGATATGCCCGCGGCATCGCCTGATATTTAAGCATGCAGTCTGTCAAATAATTGGAGATCTGGCTCGATCTACGATCCTCAGGCGATGAGGTTGTGGGATCCGCTCGCGGTCCGCGAGCTGTCCGCCCTGCTCCGCGACCCCGTGTTTCGCGGCCGGGGCATCCCCAAGGGCGACGGGCGGCCCGTCCTGCTGCTCCCCGGTTTCCTTTCCGGGGACTGGGCGCTGCAGGTGCTGCACAACTGGCTGGGGCGGGTCGGCTACCGCAGCCACCTCTCGGGCATCCTGTTGAACGTCAAGCACTCAGAGCGGGTGCTTCCCGCTCTGAACCGGAAGGTGGCGTCCATCCAGGGTGAGGCGGGCGTGCGCGTGAGCCTTGTCGGCCACAGCCTGGGCGGCCTGATGGCGAAGGTCCTCGCCCAGCGCAAGCCGGACCCGATCGAACAGGTCATCACCCTCGGCTCACCCCTGGCCAACTGGACGGATGTCGCCACGCTGACTCACCATGCGGTCGGCGTGGTGAAGACCGGCAACGAGCTCCTGTACGGCCGGCGCCTCAACACCGAGGGCCGCTTCAGCTACGACCTCAAGCTGGCGCCCGTGGTGCCGACCACGTCGATCTACACGCCGACCGACGACGTGGTGAACTTCCGCTCCTGCCTTCGGCCGGACATCCCGGCGCTTCCTGTCTGGGGGACGCACAACGGTCTGCTGGTGAACCCAGAGGTGTACCGCCTGCTCGGCCGGCTCCTCGCGCGACCTCGCCGATGATCGCGATCGCGGTCGGCATGGCGATCGTGGCCGCGGCATTCCACGGCACCTGGAACGTGCTCGTCAAGGTCAGCGGCGACCCGATCGCCACGTTTCGCCGCGCGACCGCGATGGCCGCTGTGGTCGCGACGATCAGCCTGGTCCCGGCCTGGCTGATCTTCGGCCGGCCAAGCCTGACCCCAGGCGCGGCCGCGCTGGCCGTCCTGTCCTCCTTCCTCGAGACCGCCTATCTATGGCTGCTCTCCACCGCATACCGCCGCGGCGACCTGTCGGCCGTCTATCCGATCGCGCGGGGCTCTGCGCCTTTGCTCAGCGTCGTGGTCGGCCTGGTCCTGCTGGGCGAGAGGCTGAGCGCCGCCCAGCTCCTCGGCGTGGCCCTGCTGCTGGTCGGCATCCTGTCGGTGACCGTCGCGCAGGCGCGCGGCAGGGCGACGGTGCCTGCGCTCCTGACCGGAGTCGCGATCGCGGCCTACAGCTCGGTCGACCGCATCGGCGTGCGCATGGCCACGCCCTGGCTCTACGCGTGGCTGCTGTTCACCCTGATGGCGATCGAGCTGCCCGTGACGATCTGGGTCGCGTCCGCGCTGAAGCTGTACCGGCAACCCGAGACTCCGCCTCCGACCTGGAGCCAGGCTGCGGTGATAGGCGTGTTCTTCTGGGCCGGCTACTTCCTGGTCCTGTGGGCGTTGAGCCTGGCGCCGCTGGCGGTGGTCGCGCCTGTACGCGAGGTCGCGATCGTGGCCGTGGCGGTCTGGGGAGTTTGGAGGCTGCGCGAACGTGAACGGGCCGCGATAAAGGTCTCGGGCGCCGTGGCGACCCTTGCCGGCGTAGCCTTGCTGGCGATCTAGGGGCTGGGTGTTAAGGTAAGGCCGTCCCCGGTAGTCGGGGATGTTCGCCGCGGTCGGATCTTCTCGAAAGGACCCGTGCGTTCGCGACATGACTTTCGAGAAGGGGGGTTTGAGATGCCTACAGGCAGCATCAAGAAGTTGGTCTCCGACCGCGGGTTCGGCTTCATCGCCGCCGAGGACGGGAAGGAGTATTTCTTCCACCGGACGGGTCTCGACTCGAGCATCAACTTCGACTCGCTCGCGGGCGGTGAGCGGGTCAGCTTCGAGATCGAGCCAAGCCAGAAAGGTCCTCGGGCGAACCGGATCAAGCTGGCGTAGGCACCGCGGCCCGCCGCACCTTCGCCCTCCGGCCGCTCGGCGAGTACTCCCTCAAAGAGAGCGCCGGGTTCATCGACGCCTGGCACGAGGCGCCCTCAGAAGGTGGCAAGACCGAAGGGCACCTGCATCTCGCGTTCCTGAGTGACCACGACTGGATTCCGGCGGGGGTCTGCCTGAGCCAGGACGGCGCGGGTGAGGTGCAAGGCAACGTCTACGGCGATGCGCCTGTCGAGGAGATATCTCATCAAGCCGCGCGCATCCTGAGCCTCGACCTCGACGGGTCGGGCTGGCCGGCGGTCGGAGAGCAGGATCCGGCGGTCGGGCGCTTGCAGCGGATGTTTCCGGGGTTCCGGCCGGTCAACTGGTCGAACGCCTACGAAGCGGCGGCGTGGTGCCTGATCTCGTCTCGGATCGCGATGCGCCAGGCCCAGGGAATCAAGGACCGAATGTGTCGAGAGCTGGGTGCCGAGGTCGACGTGCATGGGCATCGCCTGTGGTGTTTTCCCGGCCCGGAGGCTCTTGTCCAGTTGACCTCTTATCGCGGACTCTTCGGGCGCAAGGTCGAGTTTCTGAATGCGCTCGGTCACGCGGCGATGCGTGGTGACCTCGACACGGAGACGCTTCGCGCGCTGCCGCAAGAGCAGGCGCTGGAGCGTCTGCAGCGGCTCAAGGGCATCGGCGAGTTTGGGTCGCAGCTGATCAGGCTGCGCGCGCTGAGCGCGGTCGACGAGCTGCCGACCGCCGAGCCGCGACTGCTGCAGGCGGTGCGAGAGGCCTACGGGCTGACGCATGACCCGGACATCAGCGACCTGGCCAGGATCGCCGAGAACTGGCGACCCTACCGGATGTGGGTGGCGGTCAGCCTGCGCCGGATGCTGGCTGGAGGCGCCGGCATGATGCACTCGCGCGCGTCGGGGTGAGCCTGCGCGATTCGCGGGTCCCGCGACCACGGGAGCACTGGCAGACGCTCGACTTCGTCCTCGCGGCCATCGCCCTGGCCTTCCTGGGATTCGCATTGCTGGGGCTGTCCAACGCGGTCGGCGCGCTGAACGACACACGAGCGCTGCAGCAGGAATGCCCGGAGAGCGGGTGCGTCCATCACGGCATGGTCAGCGGCAGCAGCACCTATGTGGCGTCGCGCTACTCGCTGGGGTCGGCGTACTGCATCATCACGATGGACCTCGACATCGGCCAGCGGCAGGCAGCTCTGGCCGGGAGGGTGTGCCGGCAGATCCCTGTTGGAAGCCCGATCGACGCCACCATCTGGCGAGGCAACGTCGTCATCGTCAAGACGACGATCGGGACGATGGGGACGTACGACAACCCCGGGACCGGGCTCGGTGTCGGCCTGTTCAGGATGCTGGCGATTCTTCCGGCCCTCTTGCTCGTGGCGATGATCCACGTCGACATCGCCAACCACCGCGTCGTGCGCAGGATCCGAGGCCGGCTTTTCGCCTCTTAACAGGCTGGGTTGGCGCCGGTTTTTTCGAAGCCTAGGCTTGCCTCCAGGTCGGCGGGGGAGGGACCGGCTGGAGGAAGGGAGGGCCCGAAGCGACTGTCTTTTGGGCGTCAGGCGCCGGCGGTTCGCGCAACCGTGCCGAGAATCCGCCTGCGGATGCCGAGAATGCCGCTCAACGGCATGGTGCTTTCGCACGCCTTCAGCGCCAGGGCGTCGGCGGCGCGGAACTGTTCGTGACCCATCACGAGCAGGCGCGCATCGCTGGCGGCGCGCACGCTCGCCTCGCTGACTCCGCGCGCGCGCATCGCAGCCCAGCCAGACCCCTGGCCCGCAACCAGCTCGCCCCGCACGCCGCCGCGACACGTCTCGAGCCGGCCGTCGACGACGACGAAGAACTGGTGGCACAGGCGACCCTCGACCGCGAGCTCTTCACCGGCCCTGACCACCACCTCGTCGAAGTAGGGCAGGAGCGATTCCAGCCGCAGCGATCTCAAAGCTCGACGGCGCTCGGCCGCAGTCATTCGGAGCCACCCAGTGGGAACCCGCCCTCGCCGACCCCGCCGCTGAACGCCAGGCGCATCCCCGGCGCGACCCGCTGCAGCAGGCGCAGCGCGCCGTAGTTGTCGCCCAGCACGTCCACCTCGAAGCGCTCGATGCCTTCCATCGCCGCGCGTTCCGCGAGAGCCGCCACCATCCGGGTGCCGAGCCCCTGCCGCTGCCAGGCGTCGGCGACCATGATCGCAAGGTCGGCGCTGATCGCTCCTGGCATCCGCGAGTACTGCGCCACGCCGACCACAGCGCCGTCCGCGACCGCCGCCACCGCCGCGCGGTCGTGGCCGTCGACCCGGAGGACCAACCGCGTGAACTGTTCGACCCTCAGCGCGGGGCTGAAGAACCGCCAGTAGAGCGAGTCGGAGGACAGCCGGGCGAAGAGCCCCGCCACCGCCGCTTCGTCGCTCGGTTCCAGCCCGGCCAATCCCGGTCGTCCCGCGTATCCCGATTCGATCTCCACCATCTCGCTGTTCACAGCCTCCGCCTAAACTAATAGCACGACCGGTCGTTCAATGTCAATAGTATCCGACCGTTCGTGCTAAAATCAAGCGCGAAACATGGCGACAGCCGAGTCGACCGACCGCCGCCGCCTCCGCGGCATGCGCACCCGGCGGGCGATCCTGGCCCACGCCGCTCGCGTCGGCTCCGCCGAGGGGCTGGACGCCGTCTCGCTCCAGCGCCTGGCCAACGACCTCGG
>WNGG01013508.1_pt1 | contig 10315 bp, 10 predicted proteins | sample 5400661 | NCBI WGS metagenome assembly WNGG01 (sample SAMN13153372, study PRJNA577476) | soil metagenome | isolation source: 100 cm soil or saprolite under Garry oak tree replicate 1 | place: USA:California | collected 2016-06-15
GGAAGCGGAGCGCCTCTCGGCCGGCGGGCAAGAGATGCTGGACCGCATCGCGAAGTTCCCCAAGCCGGTCGCCGTCGGCATCCACGGCGCGTGTCTGGGTGGCGGGCTCGAGTTCGCCCTCGCCTGCCGCTACCGCGTCGCCACCGACGACCCCAAGACCCAGCTCGGCCTCCCCGAGGTGCAGCTCGGCATCCTCCCCGGCGCGGGGGGCTGCCAGCGGCTGCCGAGGCTCATCGGGGCCCGCGCGGCCCTGGACATCATCCTCGCCGGCAAGACCGAGCGGGCGGCGAAGGCGTTCCGCCTTGGCATGGTGGATGAGCTGGTCCCGCCCGCGATCCTGCGCGACATCACGCTCGCCGCCGCCCGGAAGTTGGCCGGCGGCTGGAAGCCCAAGCGGCGGGGGCCCGGCGGATTCGTCGGGTGGCTGCTGGACGGCAACCCCCTGGGGCGGGCGCTGGTGTTTCGGATGGCCCGCAAGCAGGTGCAGAAGCAGACGCGCGGCAACTACCCCGCGCCGCTCGCGGCCCTGGAGGTCGTCGAATACGGCCTGCGGCACGGCATCGCGGAAGGATTGAAGCGGGAGGCCCAGCTGTTCGGCCAGCTCGCCGTGACTGATGTCTCACGCAAGCTGGTCCAGATCTTTTTCGCGACCACCCAGCTCAAGAAAGACTTCGGCATCCCCAACCCGCCGCCTCCCGCGCCGGTGCGGCGCCTCGGCGTCGTGGGCGCCGGCTTCATGGGCGCGGGGATCGCCGGGACCGCCGTGGCGCAGGCCGCCGTCGACGTCCGACTCAAGGACGCCGACCTGCCCCGCATCGCCAAGGGGCTCGCGAGCGCGCGCGACATCCTCGACGACCGCTTGCGCCGTCGCCGCATCGACAAGTACGAGCACGCGCGTCTGGTCGCGTTGCTGTCCGGCAGCGATGCGTACGCCGGCTTCGGCGGGGCGGACCTCGTGATCGAAGCCGTCTTCGAGGACCTCGCCGTCAAGCAGCAGGTGTTGAAGGAGGTCGAGGGGGTCACCCGCGACACGGCGGTGTTCGCGTCCAACACTTCGACGATCCCCATCACGCGGATCGCGGAGGCGGCGCAGCGGCCGGGGCAGGTGATCGGGATGCATTTCTTCTCGCCGGTGGCGCGGATGCCGTTGCTCGAGGTGATCCCGGGCGAGCGCACCGCCCCCGCCGCCGTGAGCACCGCCGTGGCGTTCGGGCGGCGGCTCGGCAAGACGGTCATCGTGGTGAAGGACAACCCCGGCTTCTGGGTGAACCGCATTCTCGCGCCCTACATGAACGAGGCGGCACACCTCCTGCTCCAGGGCGTGGCGATGGAGGAGATCGACCGCCTGATGACGCAGTGGGGGTTCCCGGTGGGGCCGATCACCCTGCTCGACGAGGTCGGACTCGACATCTCCGCCAAAGCGGCCGGCGTGCTGCACGCGGCGTTCGGCGAGCGCCTCGCGCCGCCTGCGGCGCTGGACGCGTTGGTCAAGGCCGGGCGCCTCGGCCGCAAGGCCGGGAAGGGGTTCTACAAATACGCCAAGGGCAAGAAGGGTGGTCCCGATGGCGCCGCATACGAGCTGCTCGGCGCGCACCCGAACGGCGGCGTGCATCCTGCCGAGGTCATCCAGCGCCTCACGCTGGTGATGTTGAACGAGGCCGCCCGCGCCGTCGGCGAGGGGGTCGTGCGCGTCCCCCGCGACGGCGACATCGGGGCCGTGTTCGGGATCGGCTTCCCCCCGTTCCGTGGCGGCCCATCGTCGCCGAGCTGGAGCGGCTGGCGGGGCAGTACGGGCCGCGATTCACGCCCTGTGACGTGCTGCAAGAGCAGGCCCGCCGTAACACCCGCTTCTATTCCTGAATGATCCGCGCCGGCCTCCTCTGGCTCAGCGAACAGCCTCGCATCTTCAAGTTCGTCCGCTCCAACCGCCTCGCCCGACGGTTCGCGGCGCGGTTCGTGGCCGGGGAGACGGTCGCGACCGCGGTCGCGGCCGTGCGGGACCTGAACGCCCACGGCGTCACGGCGAGCCTCGACCTCCTCGGCGAGTCGGTGGCGAGCGCGGCTGAGGCCGGGCACGCGCGCGACACCTACCTCGAGAGCCTGGCCGCGATCCGCGCCGCCGGCGTCGACGCCAACGTGTCGGTCAAGCTCACCCAGATGGGGCTCGACATCGACGAGCGGCTGTGCCTCGAGAATGTCGGCGCCATCATCGTCCAGGCGAAGACCCAGCAGAGTTTCGTGCGCGTCGACATGGAGGGCTCGGCGTACACCGAGACGACGTTGCGACTGTTCGCGGACAAGCTGTATCCCGCGTACGGGAACGCCGTGGGCGTGGTGCTGCAGTCCTATCTGCATCGCACCGAGCGGGACGTAGACGCCATGATCGCGCTGGGGGCGCGGGTGCGGCTCTGCAAGGGGGCGTACAAGGAGCCGCCGTCGGTGGCCTACCCAAAGAAGGCGGACGTGGACGCGAGCTACGTGCGCTGCCTCGAGCGGCTCCTGGCGCGCGGCCATTACCCCGGGATCGCCACGCACGACGAGCGCATCCTCGCGCACGCCAAGGCGTACGCGCGCGGGCAGGGCATCCCCCCCGAGCGGTTCGAGTTCCAGATGTTGTACGGCGTGCGGCGCGATCTCCAGACGAAGTTGCGACGCGAGGGGTGGCGAGTTCGCGTGTACGTCCCCTTCGGCACCCATTGGTATCCCTATCTGATGCGGCGGCTCGCCGAGCGGCCCGCGAACATCGCGTTCATCGTGGGCAACGTCGTGAAGGAGTCGCTGCGACGGCGCTGAGCGAAGACACCCTGGGCGGCTATCAGGCGGTCCACCAGCGCCCCCCCGCGTTCGGCGGGAGCGACGGCTCCGCGTATACGGTCGCCGCGTCCGTCGAGGAAGGCCCCGACGCACAGGGACGGTATGGAGCGTATCTTCTCTTTGTGCGCTGGCACGAGGGCGGGGACCGGCCCTCGGGGCACCTCGAGACCGACTATCTCGCGTTCGGCGACACGGCGGAAGCCGCCGTGCGCCCCTTGCTGTCGCTGACGCTGCAGGAGGTCAAGGACCACTTGGAGAAACTGATCGCCAGAAGCCCTAAAGGACTCCCTGACGGTCGCGGGGAGCCGGGAGCGAAATGACCACGGGCGTCGTGATCGCGCGCACCGGCGGCACGTTCCGCGTGCACGTAGACGGGCGTGAGCTGCCCGCCGTGCTGAGCGGCAAGCTCAAGCACGCGAACGACGATCGCGTAGTCGTCGGGGACGTGGTCGATCTGGTGCTGACGTCCGACGGGCCGGCGACGATCACCGGCATGCACGAGCGCCGTTCGGCGCTGGTGCGCCGCGCTGGGGTCGGGGGGTCAGGCGCCCGGCGGGCCCAGCCGATCGCCGCGAACGTGGACCAGGTGGTGGTCGTCGCTGCGGTCCGGGACCCGGAGCCGAACCCGCGTCAGCTCGACCGGCTCCTCGTCATCGCCGAGGCGAACGAGCTCCCGCCGGTCGTGGTGGTCAACAAGATCGAGCTCGACCGCGCAGCCGGGGCGGTGCTCGCGCATCGGTACGCCCCCGCGGGCTACCAGGTGCTGCTCACGTCGGCGAAGACCGGGGAGGGCCTGCCGGCGCTGCGCGACCTGCTGCGCGGCCGCGAGTCGGTGTTTACGGGGGCCTCCGGGGTGGGCAAGTCGAGTCTCCTGAACGCCATCGAGCCGGGCCTCAAGCTCCGCGTGGGCGCGATCAGCGAGAAGTGGCGGACGGGGAAACACACGACGACCGCCGCCGAGCTCGTGCCCCTGGCCCTGGGCGGCTACATGGTCGACACCCCGGGACTGCGCGAGGTCGGGACGTGGAACCTCGATCCCGACGCTCTCGGCTTCTGCTTCCCGGAATTCCGGCCGTATCTCGACCAATGCCGCTTCGACAATTGCCGCCACCTGGCCGAGCCGGGATGCGCCGTGCGCGCGGCGGCACAGGGCGCCCGGTTCGACCCGGACCGTCTGGTGAGCTACGAGCGGATCTACGAAGAGGTCAGCGTGCCGGCGTGGGTGAGCGGGAAGTCACGGGGGGAAGAGCGCTAACGGTCGGGGGGGGCTCACTTCGGCGTCCACCGCTGCCCGTCCCGGGTCCGCACCTTCTCGAGCATCTGCTCGAAGGCCTCGTCCAAGTCGATCCCCTGGGAGTTCGCGAGGCAGATCACCACGAACATGATGTCCGCCAACTCCAGGGCGACGGACCCCTCGGCTTCCGAGGCTTTTTTCGGCTTTGCACCGAAACGGTGATTGATCTCCCGCGCCAGCTCGCCCACCTCTTCGGTGAGCCGCGCGAGGATGGTGAGCGGGGGGAAGTAGCCTTCCTTATATTGGCCGATCCAGCGATCGACCGCCTGTTGGGCGTCGCGAAAGCTCATGGCATCCTCTGACCTCGTCGTGCCTTTCCGCGGGGAGCGGTACCGCGCGACCGACCGGCTCGGCGCCTTGATCGCGCCGCCGTACGACGTCATCAATCCCGAGCAGCGCGCGCGCTACGCGGCGTGGGACTCCCACAATATCGTCCACCTCATGCTGCCGGAAGCCATGGCGCACGAGGATCGCTACGCCCGGGCGGCGGGACTGCTCGCCGATTGGCGGGTGCGTGGGGTTCTCACGACCGACCCCGAGCCCGCGGTTTACGTGCTGGCCCAGGACTACCAGCCCCCGACCGGTCCCGCGCGGACGCGGCTCGGCGTGTTCGCCGCGGTCGCCGCCGAGCCCTACGAGATGGGACGCGTCAAGCCGCACGAGAAGACCCACCCCGGCCCCAAGGCCGACCGCCTCGCGCTGCTGCGCGCCACCCGCACCAATCTCGAATCGATTCTCCTGATCGCGCCCGACGCCGACGGCGCCCTGGCGGCGGAGCTCCTGAGGATCGCGGCCACGCCCTCGGCGGCACGGGCGGAGTTGAACGAGGTGCGCCTACGGCTGTGGGTGGTTGGGGGGAAGACCGCCTTCCTCATCTCTCATCTCTCATCTCTGAGTTCGCTGTACATCGCCGACGGCCATCACCGCTATGAGACCGCGGTCGCCTACGCGCAGGAGAATCCGGCCGCCGGCCGCGTTCTCGCCCTCATCGTTTCGGCCCGGGACCAGGGGCTCACGATCCTGCCGACGCACCGCACGATCTTCGGTCCGGGGCGGGATCCGCTCGCGCTCCTCGATCGCTGGGGCCGGTTCTTCGATGTAGGCCGTCTCGCCTCTGGCGCGGACCCCGCCAGGAGCCTCGCCGAGCTCGGCGCGCGGGGGACGGCCTGCCTCGTGGCGCTTCCCAACGGTCAGCACCTGACGCTCGTCCTGAAAGCGGATGCGCCGCTCGACACCGTCCCGGCTCTCTCGCCGAGCCCGGCGGTGCGAGCGCTCGACGTCGCCGTCGTCGAGGAGCTGGTGGTGAAGGAAATCCTGCTCCTCGACACATCGACGCCGACGCTGACCTACACGCCCGACGTGCGCGAGGCGCTTCTGGCGGTGCGCAAGGGCGGCGCGACGTGCGCCGTGCTCCTGAATGCGCCGAAAGTGGAGCAAGTGTTCGCCGTCGCGGACGCGGGCGAGGCGATGCCGCCGAAGTCGACGTATTTCATTCCCAAGGTGCCGAGCGGCCTGGTGCTGAAGCCACTATGAGAGGCGCCGGAATGACGGAAGGACGGAAGGGGGATGTCGGGTCAACTCGCGGCTCTTCTTGGCGATTGATTCGTACAATCCCCAGAGGAGCTTTCCCGTTCTGCTCCGCAGGGTCTCGAGTTTCTGAAAGGCCTCCACGCTGAGCAGTCCAACGTCGCGGCCGAACAGCAGCCCGTAGGTCACCTCTGAGAATGACCCAACAGCCACGTCGAGGAACCGACGGCATTCGACGGACCCCCTCTTCGCCGACCCCTCGGCGATGTTCGCGGGGACCGAGAAGGCGGCTCGTCGGAGCTGACTGGTGAGTCCGTATAGCTCGCTCTTGGGGAATGCCTTCGTGGCCGCGTAGATCGCTACAGCCAGCTCGTGTGAGGCGCGCCAGGCGTCGAGGCGTTCAAACGGCATCATGACTGACTATGCGAGCGCATCGTCGCTCGCTTGTCATCACATTACTGCAAGCCGCATCCAAATCACGCCAGATCCTCTCCATTCCGTCCTTCCGTCCTTCCGTCAGAGTTGTAGTTTTCTGGCTATGCCGCGCACTCGGGACCGCATTCTCACGAATCTCGAATCCATCTATCGAGAAGCCTACGATCGCGCGAAAGCCGCAAAGGACGAACATCGGATGGCGGACTTGGACGCAGCGTTCCAGCGCGAGCAACTGCTGCTCGAGGTGCTCCTCGACATCCGCGACGCCGTGTCGACGCGCCCCGCCGAGGCGCCCACGTCCGGTCCGGACGCGATCGCCGCCCTGCAAACCGTCTCCAAAATCATTAAGCGCTAAGGGAATCGTATGACCCCGCCCCGTCGTGCCTCCATCGCGGCGCTGCTCGCCGTCTGCTCCGGCGCCGCGTGCAGCCCCAAAGCCGATCTGCTCATCACCCACGGCATGGTCTGGACCGGCCTCTCGACCGGGAACCCCCAGCCGGGCGGGGTGGCGATCCGCGGTGGGACGATTCTCGCGGTGGGCGACAGTGCCTCGCTGGCGCGCTACGTCGGCGGCGGCACCAAGGTGATCGACGCTCGCAGCGGCCTCGTCGCGCCGGGCTTTGCCGATGGCCACACGCATTTCATCGGGGGCGGGTTCCAGCTGGCCTCGATCGACTTGCGCGACGCCGCCACGCCGCAGGAGTTCGTGCGCCGCATCAAGGACTACGCCGCCAGGCTTCGGCCCGGTGAATGGATCCTCGGCGGCGACTGGGACCACACGCTGTGGCGCGGCGCGCCGCTCCCGCGGCACGACTGGATCGACTCCGTCACACCGAACAATCCCGTCTGGATCAACCGGCTCGACGGCCACGAAGGCCTCGCCAACGCGGTGGCGCTGAAGGCCGCCGGGATCACGCGCGACACCCCGACGCCCGCGGGCGGGGAGATCCTGCGCGACCACGACGGCTCGCCCACCGGCATCTTCAAGGATCAGGCGGAAGGCCTGATCGGGCGGGCGATTCCCGATGCCACGCCGCAACAGGCCGATTCGGCGCTCGCCCGCGCGCTGCGCCATGCGGCGTCCCTCGGCGTCACCGCGACCGCCCACATGTCCGCCGGATGGGACGACCTCGCGAGCTACCGGCGTCTGGAACGCGCCGGCCGCATGACCCTCCGCGTCGCGCTGTACCTGCCGCTCCAAAGCTGGCGCGCCATCGCCGAGTCGATCCGGACCCGCGGCGCCGGGGACGATTGGGTGCGGATCGGGGGCGTGAAAGGGTACATGGACGGGTCGGCCGGCTCGCGCACGGCGTTCTTCTTCGAGCCGTACGCCGATTCGGCGGGTTACCGCGGCCTCACGCAGTATCCCGAGGACAGCATGCGCCGGTGGATCGGCGCGGCGGATTCGGCGGGGCTGCAGATCGCCGTGCACGCCATCGGCGATCGCGCCAACGCCATCCTGCTGGACATCTACGACAGCGTCGCCGGGGTCCACGGCCCCCGGGACCGCCGCTTCCGCGACGAGCACAGCCAGCACCTGCGCCCCCAGGACATCGCGCGCTTCGGCCGCATCGGCGTCGTCGCCTCGATGCAGCCGTACCACGCCATCGATGACGGCCGCTGGGTCGAGGGCCGCATCGGGCCGGTGCGGATCAAGTCCACCTACGCCTTCCGCACGCTCCTCGACACCCACGCGCGCCTCGCCTTCGGCTCCGACTGGACCGTCGCGCCGCTCGACCCCATCCTCGGCATCTACGCCGCTGTCACCCGCCGCACCCTCGACGGCAAGAACCCCCACGGCTGGGTGCCCGAGCAGAAGATCTCGGTCGGCGAAGCGCTGCAGGCCTATACGGCGGGGAATGCGTACGCGGTGTTCGCCGAGGGGAAGCGCGGCGTGCTCGCGCCCGGCTACTTCGCGGACGTGGTCGTCGTGGACCGGAACCTCTTCACGATGCCGCCGGAGTCGTTGAATACGGCGAAGGTCGCGGTGGCCATCGCGGGCGGGAAGGTCGTGTACACAAGGCCGTAAGGCCGTATGGCCGTATCGCCGTAGTACGCCCCATACGGCCCCTACGGCCATACGGCTCTCACCCGGAGTACTTAAACCCCGCCTCCTGCAGCGTCAGCGGTGTGCCCTCGTGCTCCACGCCCGCTTCGATCACTTCCCCCAGCACCAACGTGTGGTCGCCGGACGGGAGCGTCGCCACCAGCCGGCATTCCACCCAGCCGAGTCCGTCGGCGAGGACCGGGGTGCGCGCGCCCGGCGCCGGCTTGGTCTTGATCCCCTTGAGTTTCTGGGGTGCCTGCGCCGAGGTGCGGCCGAGCTTCCCCGCCAGCTCGCGTTGCCCCTGCAGCAGCAGATTGACCGCGAAGTGGTGCGCGTCACGGATCATGCCGATGGTGCGCGACGTGTTTTCGACCGCCACGACGACCATCGGTGGCTCGAAGGCGGCCTGGGTGACCCAGTTCGCGGTCATCCCGTGCTCTTCGCCGCCGTGCGCGACGGTGATGACGTAGAGCCCGTACGGGAAGTGTCGCAGGACAGTCTTCTTGGCGGCGGCATCCATGGATGAATATTGACCGCGCCCGCCCCGGGCGACAAGTTCAGCCCGACGACCATGCAGCACCGCCGCCGTTTGCCGTTGCTCCTGGTGGTGACCGTCGCCCTCGGTCCCCTCCGGCTCCCCGCTCAGGGCATCAAACTGCCCTACCCGCTGCTGGAGATCGAGGCGCGCGCCCGGCGCGATTCCAACGACGCCGAAGCCCAATACCTCCTCGGCCTGGGCTACTGGAATGCGAAACGGTACGACGACGCCGAGCGCGCCCTCAAACTCTCGGTCGAGATCGAGCCGCGGTTTGCCGCGGGGTACCTGGCGCTGGCCTATCTGCCGTATGCGCGTCACCAGAACCTGCGCACGCTCGAGGAGCGCAACCGGGTCCCCGACACGCTGCGCGACGTGCTCGCGGAGTCCTTCCGCCTGCGCCGCCGCGCCTTTCTGATCGACCCGCTCGTCGACCTCAGCATCCTCGGGGCCGTGTATCCGTTGCGGGGCAGCGTCACCGTCGGCCTGACCCGGGACGGCCGGCTGGTGCTGATGGCCAATCCGTTCGAGGCGTTCGTCGCGGGAAAATACGATCTGGCCTTCGGAGTGTTGGGCGACGCGATGTACCACGGCCTCGGCCCGCCGCCGGATCTGATGCTGTGGTTTCACGGCTTGTCGGCCGCCCACCTCGGGTATTATCCGGCGGCGATCGCCGATTTCCAGATGCTGCTCGATCGCTCGGTGCAACGCGAGGCCGGGGACTCGATCCTCCGCCTGCCCCTCCAGACGAACGACTACCGGTACATCCTTGCGCTGTTCAAGCAGCGCGCGAACAAGCCGGCCGACGCAATGGGGCTGTACAAGGAGGCCCTGGCGAACGATATCGGCTTGTTCATGGCGCACGTGCAGATGGGGAAGATGTACGAAGCGCATCAGATGTGGCCCGAGGCGATCGAAGAGTTCCGCGAGGCGGTCGCCACTAATCCCGACGACCCCAGCCTGCTGTTGGATCTCGGGGTCGTGTTGCACAAGGCCGGGAGATCGACGGAGTCAGCCGACGTCCTGCGGCATGCGGAGGCGGCGAACCCGCGGGACTCTCGCGTGCCGTATCACCTGGCGATCGCGCTCCAGGAGGCGCACGACACCGCGACGGCGCGTGCGGAGCTTCAGCGTTTCCTCGCCCTCGCGCCGAGCCGCTATGCGCGAGAGATCGCCGATGCCCGGCAGCGCCTTGCGGCGCTGCCGTAGCGCTCCATCGAAGGAGGTTCCATGCGGTCGGCCACTCTGCCGGGCTTCCTGCTCGCGGCGCTCGTCGCCGCCTCGCCCCTCCGCGCGCAGCGCATCCGCTTGCCGGCGAAGCTCCCCGAGCTGGAAACGCGCGCCCAGCAGGACTCGAACGACGCCGCGGCCCAGTACAACGTGGCCTTGGGGTACTGGAACGAGAAACGCTGGGACGACGCGGACTCGGCGCTGCGCCGGGCGATCCGCATCGAGCCCCAGTTCGCCATCGGCTACCTGGCCCTGGGCCGTCTGGTGTTCGCGCGCCGGCCGCGCCTGTGGGACGAGATCTCCGACGGGCGCGTGCCGCCGGAGTGGAAGCCCCGGCTGGACGAGGCGTTCCGGTTGTACCGCCGGGCGTTCATCGTCGACCCACTCGTCGACCTGCGCATCGAGGCGGCGGCGCGCCCCGGCAAATCCATCT
>WNGG01020806.1_pt1 | contig 10315 bp, 8 predicted proteins | sample 5400661 | NCBI WGS metagenome assembly WNGG01 (sample SAMN13153372, study PRJNA577476) | soil metagenome | isolation source: 100 cm soil or saprolite under Garry oak tree replicate 1 | place: USA:California | collected 2016-06-15
CCCACGTTCCAGTTGAACTCGCGGGGCGGCTTGTAGGAGCCGGTCATGAACACCCGGAACATGTGCAGCCACACCGTGATGACCATGGCGTGGGCGCCCCAGCGGTGGATCTCGCGCATGATGCCGAGGGGCACCTGCTCGGCGAGGTCGATGATGTCCATGTACGCGTAGGCCACGGTGGGCCGGTAGTAGAACATCAGGAGCAGCCCGGTGAAGGTCTCCACCAGGAACAGGAAGAAGGTCAGACCGCCCATGCACCACGTGAACTTCAGCCGGATGCCGCTCTTGCGGATCTTCACCGGGTGGAGGTGGAGGAAGACGTTGCTCATGACCACCAGCACCCGGTTGCGGCTGTTGGCGGGCATACCGTGCCGGAAGATCGAGCGCCAGATCTGGGTCTCCGTGATGTAGTCCCAGGTCCGGCTCAGGAAAGGAGTTTTTGACGCCTCCGCCATGGCCGTCAAAAACTCCTAATAAAGAGCATCATTGCCGTCCTCATCAGGAATTTCGCGCAGCGAAATTCCTATACCTTCAGGAACGCCTCCGGCTTCGTCCACTCGCCCTTCTCGGCCTGGAACTTGACCGACTTGTCCACCAGGATCTGCCCGTCGTCGGCGAGCACGATGCGGGCGCGCTCGAGCGGCCGCGGCGCCGGCCCCTCGAAGTTCACCCCGCTCATGTAGAACCCGCTGCCGTGGCAGGGGCACTTGAACTTGTTCTCCGCGGGCAGCCAGTTCGGCGAGCAGCCCAGGTGCGTGCACACGGCGATGAGGGCGTAGAAGCCCTCCGCGTTGCGCACGATCCACACCCCGTAGGCGTCCTTCCAGCGCACGTCCACCTCGCCGACGTTGTACTCGCCGGGGAAGCCGGCCTTGAACGACTGGGGCGGCTCGAAGAGGACGTTGGGGAAGAGGAAGCGCGCGGTGGCGACGAGGCTGGAGGCGCACGCGGCCGAGAAGGCCACCCAGCCCACGGGCAGCGACCACTTCATGAAGCTGCGGCGCGAGACGCCCTCGCCCTCCGCGGCCGCGGCCTTGGCCGCGGTGGTCGAGGCGGCGACGCCGGGACCGATCGTGTTGGACTTGCCGTAGGGGAGGGCCCCGGGCGTGACGCCCTTGTCGGGCTGAAGCGGCGTCATCGGCGGCGAGCCGACGGGCGGCGCGGGCGGCTTGGCCCCACCCGGGGGCGCTGGCTCCCCTGCGGCCGCGGCGTCCTTCTCGTCAGCCATGAAGACCTCGCCTGATCGAATGAAGCACGACGGACAGCCTGAAGCCTGTCCATTCTACCTTCGCACTTCCATGTGTCAAGGCTCGGGCGTCGGCGGCGTCGGCGGGGGGAGGAGGGCCGCCATCCTGTGCAGGCTTCGGGACAAGATGCGTGCTCGGTCGGGCGGGCGGGAACCGGAGCTGCGGATAGAATCCCCTCGATTACGGCGGTGCTTGGGGGCGTCGTCGCTCGGAAAACGAACCTCGAACCATGTTGCGATCGTTGACTCGCTTCTCGCAGGTTCCGAAGGAGCGCGCTCTCCTGGGGCTGGTGACATGCACAGTGTTCTGCTGCCTCTCTCTCCACGCCTACTGGTCGCTCCGCCGCGAGCGTCACTTCTCTCACGACTCGATGATCTACGTCCAGGTCGCGCGCAACTGGATGGCAGGTCGGGGCCTCAGCGCCGAGGTCCTCTATTATCCGGCGGTCCGCTACCCGGCGAGCTACGACTTCCCGCAGCCCTCGACCCAGTTTCCGCCCCTGTATCCGCTGAGCATCGCCATGGTGGCGCGGCTGGGCTTCGATCCCGCGGACGCCGCCCTGCTCGTTCCGGTAGCGGCCTTGGGCGGCGTCCTGTGGAGCGCCTTCAGCCTGATGACGCGGCTCTACGATCTGCGTACCGCCCTCCTGAGCCTGCTACTGCTGTTGCTCTCGCATCCCCTTGACCGCGTCAGCTCCGCCGCCTGGAGCGAGACGCTGGCCTTGTTTCTTTTCCTTCTGTCCCTGCTCGCCTCAACGCGGGCAAGGTCAGCCGGTCATCCGGTACTCGCGCACTTCGTGGCCGGGCTTCTCGGGGGAATGTCCTTTGCCACGCGGTACGCGTTCGCCTTGGCCCTTCCTTTCGGCGTGCTGCTGGCCTCGACGGGAGGGCCTCGGCGGCGGGGGGCCGCCCAGGTCTTGGCCTTCACGGTGGCTTGGGCGGTGCCGGCGCTGCCCGTCATGCTTCGGAGCTTGATGATCGAGGGGTATCCGATGGGACCGCTTCGTCCTCCTTCGGTTATCCCCCTGTCGACCAACGCCGTCAACGTCGCACGGGCCCTCGCGGGACATTACGCCTCTCAGGACTGGGAGGGCATTCAGCTCGTCCTGCTCGGCGCCGGCGCGCTGGCGTTTCCGGCCTGGATACACGCGAGGGCTCGCCGCGGGGGTCCCTTCGTCCGCGACCTCTTCCTTTCCGAACAGCGGTTCGTCCTGCCCTTGTGGATCGCCGCTTACGTTGCTTCGCTCTTGTGGGCCGCCGCCCGGGTGAACCTGCCTCTCTTCGACGTGCGCTTGATCGCGCCCGCGAGCGTCGTCCTGATGTTGGTCGCGGCAGTGGCGGTGGCCGCCGCCTCGCCCGGGGGAGTCCGGTCCCTTTGCGCGCTGGTGACCCTGGTCGCGGTCGTGAAATCAGCGGGGCTTACCCGGGCCATCGCGAGTTCGCCTCCTACCAGCGCGCGAAAGCAGATCCGCGAGTCCGCCCGCCTGCGGTGGGTGGAACGCGAAACCACTCCCGCCGACCTCATCGTAGGGGACGATGCCCACGACATCGCTTTCTATTTCGACCGGCGAGTGCTGAGCTTCGACTACTTCATGCACTCTACGGAGTTCTACCGGATCAGCGAGCCGGGTCTCTGCATCGTGCTGTCGTGGATGCGATGCGAGCAGTATGGACACGTCTACGTCGTGCTGCGCGATCGCGTCCGAGACGACCCGCGATGGAGGCGGGAGCCATTCCTCAGCGACCTCGTGGGCGGCCGGCTGGAAGCTCATCGCCACCTCGTCCCGGTGCGGCGAGTAGGGGACGGCTTCATCTTCAGGTGGATTTGCGCGCCTTGCGACCACGGGGCCGCCGGGCCGGCAGTGTCTCGCCTGACTGTGGGTCACAATGTCGGATGTGAAGAGGGTGGCGAGAGCTCCGACGTCGACCCGGAGCGGGAGCCTTCCTCTTCAATGCGTGATCCTGGCCGCGCTTTTCTGGCTCTACCACCTGGCGCTGCTGCACTGGTTGAAAGCGTCCGATGGTCGTCTGGGCGCGATTGGCCCTGACCAGGTGGCGCCCCTGGATGCCGAATGGGAGAGGGCCTGGAACTGGCCCTGGACACTGCCCGCGCTGCTGGTGCTATCGGCCTTCCTCTGGCTGTTGCCGCGGGTGTTCTTGGAGACCCGCGTGAGTCCGGTCCCGCTTCTCGCCGTGTCGCTGACGCTGTTTTTCGCGATCGGGCTCAGCGTGAGCATGATCGACGGATACCAGGAGCGGGCGGGGGTGAGAGCGCCGGCCGTGATCATGCCGTACACGCGTGCTCCTCTGGAATACTTCGCGGACGTGCCCGCCGTGGAACGGGCGGGAATACGGGGGTTCCTGGCCAAGTACTCGAAACCCCGCTTGTTCGACAGGCTGTCGCTTCACACCCGCACCCATCCCCCGGGAGGCGTCCTCTTCCACTGGCTGGTGAGCCGGGTCTTCGGATACGGCCTCTGGCCGGCGGCGCTGGCCACCATCGCATTCACCGCCCTGACGGTGCCGCTGCTCTATTTCCTGGCGCGCGAAGCCTATGGAGAGCGCGTCGCGCGGGTCGCCCTGGCCCTGCTGCTGGTGACGCCGAACTTCGTCATGTTCACGGTTACGTCCATGGACGGTCCATTCAGCGTGTTTCCGCTGCTCAGCGTGTGGCTTGTGAGGCGCGCCCTGCGGGCGCCGCGGCGGTGGGTGCCCCCCGCGCTCCTGGCGGGCGTTGCGATGGCGCTCGCGGTCTTCATGACCTACGCGGCCGTCTTCGGCGGGCTGTACATGGCGCTCCTGGCGGCGCTGGGGGCTCGCGCCGGCGAAACGCGTTGGCGCCGGGCGACCGCCGCGCTGGCGGTGACGGGCGGCACCGCCGTCGGCTGCCATCTCCTGCTGGCCCTGGGCACCGGGTTCGACCTGGTCTCGGCGATACGGGCGTCCATGGCGCATGACCGGGCGATGATGGGCACGGGTCACGAAAGCGTCGGGCGCTACCTCAACATCAGCGTGGCCAACCTCGCCGCGTTCCTCGTGTTTCTCGGCATCCCGCAGGCCGTCGCCTGGCTGCGCGAGGTGATCCGGGGGGTGGGGCCCGCGCTGCGCGGGCGTCTTTTCGATCCCTTCGTGGCGGCGGGGGCCACCACCATCCTGATGATGGCGTGCTCCACGCTCTTCACCCTTGAAGTGGAGCGGGTCTGGCTATTCATGGTGCCCTTCGTGGTGGTGGTAGCCGCCGTTCATCTGGACCGTGCGCGTGAGGATCGACGCCGCGGCGAGATCAGAACGGTGATCCTGCTCATGTGCCTTCAGCTCTTCGGGTTCGAGTTGATGCTCCGTACGGGCTGGTGAAGACAGGCCAAAGAGTCTTCCCGAGAGAAAGGCCTCTAGCCGCGTGGGGGATCGCCATCGCGGGGCTCTTGGTCGCCGCCGGACTCCGCCTGGGCCTCGGAGCGTTCTTTGGCGGGACCTCGGACCAGGAGGGTTATGTCCGTCTCTGGGCCCTGATCGAAGCGCACCGGAACCCTCGATGGCTCATCGATCGGGAAGAGCACCAGCGGGCTGCTCTCAGGTCCCTGGCAAAAGGGCGCCGGCAACTCCCTCGACGCCGGCGTCCGGGGGTGAGATCAGAGGACGCCGCGGGCCCGAAGCTCCCGCGCGAGCCGTTCGGCCAGGTAGCGGTGGCCTTCGGGGCTGAAGTGCAGGTTGTCGATGAAGTACTCATCGTTCGGCGACCGGGCCGAATCGAGACCGAGATCGCCGACGTCGATGAAGAGTACGCCCAACTCCGCCGCCGCTTCGCGAAACGCCTGGGCGTGGAGCGAGGCCGGCGGCTCCTCGCCGGCGTGACGCCGACGGGGCAGCTCGAGGAAGATCGGCCGCACACCCCGCGCGCGGCACTCGCCGACGATCAACTTCAGGTTCTGGCGATACTGGTCGAGCGGGCCCCGCTGCGACTCCGGCGGCACATCCCACTCCCGCTCGGCGCGCCGAAGGGTCCAGCGTGTGTAGAGTCCCTGCAGGACGCGGTAGAGGTAGACGTGTCGGGCCAGGCCCTCGAGGGCCATCGCCGTCCGGATGCGCCGGGCGTACGTGCGGTCGTCCACCGGCCGTCGCGAGGCATCGTTCCAGCCCACGCAGAACGTGGCAACGTCCAACTGGAGCGTCGGGGCCACGCGCCGCACGAGCCTCAGCACCTGGTAGGTCGTGTAACCGGTGACGCCCGCGTTGACGACGTCGACGTCCTCGCCCGCCAGCAGCCGCTCGAGCGCGAACGCGTAGGTGTCCTCGTCGCCGACGCCGTAACCGAAGGTGATAGAGTCGCCGAAGCACGCGATCCGCCGGCGCCCGCCAGGCTTGGGTACCGCGATCTCCGGCCCGCGCAGGCCGAGAGCGTTGATGGTGACGGTCCGCCCCAGGAACTCCCCGTGGAAGCCAGGACGCGGGGACCAGAACAGCTCCGAGTCGGCGCGCATGAACGGGAACTCGATGTCGACGTCGACCGAGCGCACCACGAGCGCGGGACGCGTGCGCGGGGCGACGCCGGCGATGCGCGCGATCAGCTCGGCGCCGCCCAGGACGGCCACCACCAGGATGGACGCCAGCGCCACCGAGCGCCCGGCCGAGAACCGGGGCCCGACCGCGGCGGGTCGAGAGGGCACGGGCGATCGTATCGCATGAGATGCGGCGGATGAGGACGGCCGCCGTGGCGGCGGCCTACCTTCTGCTCGCCGTCGTCGCCACCTGGCCGCTCGCGTGGCGATCGGCGGACTCGGTGTTCGGCCTCGGCACCCCGCCTCTCAACGTGTGGGCCATCGGCTGGGTGCTGCACCAGATCCCGCGCGACCCCTGGCATTTGTTCGACGCGAATTGCTTCTATCCCTATCCCCGCAGCCTCGCGTTCTCGGAGCATCTCTTCGTCCCCGCGCTGCTCGCGGCGCCGTGGGCCCTGGCCACCGGCAACCTCGTGCTCGCGCACAACGTGACGGCCCTGCTCACGCTGACGCTGGCCGGACTCGGCATGTACCTCCTCTGCCGCGAGCTGACCGGCAGCGCGGTCGCGGCCTTCGGCGGCGGCATCGTATACGCCTTCCACACGTGGAACATCAACGAGCTGATCCGCCTCCAGATCCTCTCGAACGCGTGGTTCCCGTTCCTGCTCCTGGCTCTCCTGCGCTTCTTCCGCGCGCCCGGCGTGCGCACGGCCGCCGCCGCCGGCCTCGCGTATGTCGCGCAGGGCCTGAGCTGCATGTACTGGGCGCTCTACCTGCCGTGGGTGACGGCGCCGGCGCTCGTGCTCCTGGCGCGGCGCCATCGCGGGCCGGCTCGTCGGCTGGGACCGCTGGCGGCATCGCTGGCCGCGGCCCTTCTCGTCACCGCGCTGTTCGCCATCCCGTACGTCAGGAACGCGCGCGCCTTCGGCCTGCAGCGGGACGAGCCGGCGCCGGTTCCGGTCGCCCGCTACTTTGACGTGCTCCCCGGCAACCTCCTCTACGCCCGCCTGCTGGGCACCGCCCGGCCGAACGAGAACGCCGCGCACTTCCTCGGCTTTTCCGCCATCGCGCTGGCGGTCGCCGGATCGGTGCGCGCGCGCGGGGGCGAGCATCGGGCTCCTGGCGTTCGTGGCCGCGGGATTCCTCCTGAGTCTCGGCCCGCGCATCCAGCTCGGCCCGTGGGAGGTGTGGGGTCCCTACACTGCCTTCTACCGACTCGCGCCCGGCTTCCGGAACGTGCGCTATCCCGAGCGCTTCGCTCTCGTGCTCGTCCTCGGGCTGGCGCCTCTCGTGGCCGCCGGGCTGGCCCGGCTGCGCGTACGGGCCGGCACCGCGCCGGCCTTCGCGGCCTGTGGCCTGCTCTTTCTCGAGCATCTCTCCGCTCCCCTGGCGCTCGAACCGCTGCCCCCGGCCGCCGGCGCGCCCGAGGTCTACCACTGGCTGGCCGCGCAGGCCGACGTCGGCGTCATGGCGGCGGTGCCGTCGACGCACTACTGGATGGAGCGATCCGACGCGGAGCCCATGTACCTCTCGACCGTCCACTGGAAGAAGACGCCGCAGGGCTTCACCGGCTATTTCCCGCCCGCGACGAACTTCGTGCGCTGGAGGCTCTTTCATTTTCCCGAGCCGGAGAGCCTGGACTTCCTGGGCCGGTTCGGCGTCGACACGGTCGTGGTCAGCGCGGCCGCGGGCGCGCGGCCGGCATGGGCCTCGGAGCGCGCGGACTGGACTCTCGTCGGGCCGTTCCGCGGCGGCGACGTGGTGCTGAGGCTGTCACGGGCGGGTCCGACGGGCTACGCGGCCGCCCCGCCGGCGCCGGCGGGCCTCGAGCCGCTCGATCCCTCGACGTGGCGCGTCGCCGCGAGCCATCCCCGCGCCGGCCTCGCCCGCGACGGGCGCGACGACACGGCGTGGAGCACCGTCGACGGCGCCCACAAAGGCGATTACTACAGCGTGCGGTTCGCCGAGCCGACGCCCCTGGCGCGCATCTCGCTCGGCGTTCCGCCGCCCTTCGAGTTCCCCACGCGCCTGGAGGCGATCGGGCGTACGGTCGAGGGCGCGGCGCTGACGATCTCCTACGATGCGCGAACGGCGTACGACGACCTGTTCGCGTCCCTGCTGTACCGGCCGCGGGCGGCGTCCCTCGACCTGGACGTCGAGACGCCGCCCCTGCGGGAGCTTCGACTGCAGATTGCGGCCGATGACTCGTTCCAGCTCCCGTGGACGATGTCGGAGCTGCGCCTGTACCGGCGCCGTGTGCCCTGAGGCCGGCTCAGGGCCGCGGGACCTCGAGTGCCGCGCGCGCCGCGGCGCGCACCTTCATGCTCGGGTCCGAGTCGCGCAGGCCTTCGAGCGCGGAGCGCAGCGCGGGATCGGGCACGACCGCCGCCGCCTGCACGGCCTGCATCACCGCCTCCTCGCGCTGCTCGGCGCTCAGCTCGACGACGGTGGCCAGATGGCGGCGGTCCATCATCTGCAGGAGAACGGGGGCCGCGTCCGGATCGCGGCGGCGGGCCAGCGCGACGGCCGCGTTCCAGCGCACGTCCTCCACGGGATCGTTGACGGCGGTGACGAGCGCGGCCCGGGACGCCTCGCCGGGGAAGGATCCGAGCGCGTGCACCGCCGCCTTGCGCAGGCCAGCGTCTTCGTGGCGCGCCAGGCTGACCAGCGTTGGCACCGCCTCGGGGTCCCCGATCGCGCCCAGCGCCCACACCGCGTAGACCTGCGTGTCGGGATCGGCGGGCGTGTCGCCGCGAGGGTCGGCGGCCTGGATGAGCGCCGGCACCGCCTTCTTGTCTCCGAGCCGGCCTAGGGCGAGCGCAAGGTAGCGTCTCACCCGCGGATCGTCGGCGCCGGCGCCGGTGAAGACGCGGACCAGCTCGTCGGCGAAGGCGGGATCCGAGAGCGAAGGATCCTTGCGGGCCTGCAGCACCTTCGACAGCTCGAAGGCCGCCTGCCAGCGCCGGTTGGCGCTGCCGGTCCGGACCTCGTCCAGGTACGCGCGCGCCCCCTTCCCCTCCGAGGCGATGAGCCCGAAGATCACGAACACCGTCACGCACACCGCGACGATGGCCATCGGAAAGATGAAGAACTGGAGGACGAGGAAGGGCGTGGTCTGTCGCGGCGCCGCCTCCTCCGCGGGCAATTGCGTCGCGGGCGCTTCCGCCTCGGGCGCCTCCGCCGGCGTCTCGGTGCGTTCCATAACACGCCAGTATCTCCACCCGGCCCCCGCGTGTAAACTGCCCGCTCAGCCAAGGTGGCGAAGACCGTCGGTCAACGTTTCGCTCCGCTCCTCCTCGTCCTCGCCTCGACACTCCTCATGCTGCTCGCTCTCGAGGGGGCGGTGCGCTTCTTGCGGCGCGGACAGGGCGGGGGCAAGGAGGAAGCGGAGATCGGCCGCTATCACTATTACTACGCGATCCTCGGCTGGAGCAAGACCCCGGGCGCGGACGTCGTGTATCGCCGGCGCGAGTACACGGTCGAGGTGGCGATCAACAGCCACGGCTTGCGCGACCCCGAGCGGGGCTACGAGGCGCCGCCGGGCGCCACGCGCATCCTGGCCCTGGGCGACTCGTTCATCGAGGGATACACGGTGCCGCTCTCGCAGACGGTGACGCAGGTCCTCGAATCGTCGCTCCGCGCCGCGGGCTGCGCGGCTCAGGTGATCAACGGAGGCACCGCCGGCTACAGCAGCGACCAGGAGCTTCTCTTCTACGAGACCGAGGGCCAGCGCTACGCGCCGAAAGTGGTCGTGCTGTTCTTCTTCTACAACGACGTCGTCTACAACGACCGCCAGAACTACTTCGGCGTGCCGAAGCCCGAGTTCCAGATGGGCCAAGGCCGCCTTTGCATCCACCGCGTTCCGGTGCGCCGGCCGACGGGCCCGATCGCGGCCGAGCCGGCGATGCAGGCGCCGGCGGCGAGCGGATCCGCCCTCGTCGAGTGGGTCCGCGAGCGGCTCTGGTACGGCGCGCCTGAGGCGTACGACTTCGCCGCGCGCCTGGGGCTCTGGCGGTCGATGCCGCGCATGGACACGCGGCTCGAGCTGCGCGTCTACGAGCGCCGCCGCGTCGAGCCGGTCGAGGACGCCTGGGCCAAGACGGCGGCCATCCTCGCGGAGCTGGACGCCCAGGCCCGGTCGCGCTCCGCGCGCCTGCTGCTGGCGTACGTCCCGAGCCGTCTCGAGATCGACGAGCGCACGTGGCGGCTCACCCGCCGGCTCTACGGCTGGGACGAGGCGGGGTGGGACCGCGGGCGCGTCGCGCAGCGGTTGAAGGAGGCCGGTGCGCAGGCGGGCATTCCCGTCCTGGACCTGACCGAGGCGTTGCGCCGCGCGAACGAAGCAGGCGGGCCGCAGCCCTACTTCACCTATGACGGACACTGGTCGGCCGTCGGCCATCGAGTGGCGGCCGAGGAGGTGCAGCGCTTCCTCTCGAGCCAGGGCTGGCTCGCGAGCTGCGCCGCTCCGGTCGAGGGTGGGCCTGCGCGGTGACGGTTGGCGCGCGGCGGCCTTCGCGACGGAGCTGGCCGGCCGGCGCGGAGCGGAGCGCGATGCCGGCCGCTGATCTCTCGA
>WNGG01023988.1_pt1 | contig 10315 bp, 10 predicted proteins | sample 5400661 | NCBI WGS metagenome assembly WNGG01 (sample SAMN13153372, study PRJNA577476) | soil metagenome | isolation source: 100 cm soil or saprolite under Garry oak tree replicate 1 | place: USA:California | collected 2016-06-15
GAGACTGTGCGCGTTCACACGATAATGGGTTTCTTCGCCGATCCGTCTTACGGCGGCAACTACGACAAGATCGGCTGGAAGTTGATCGGGTTCCAGGACGACTTCTATTTCAAACCGCCGTTCGGCTATTACGATCGCGAATACAAAGAAGCGCAGTGAGCAAGGGACGTGACCAGCAACATGAATCCACAACAGCCGAAGTTTGATACGCAATCACAGGTCGACTTCGTCGTCATCGGCGCCGGGGCCGCCGGCGGAATCATCGCGAAGGAGTTGTCTACCGCGGGGTTTCAAGTCGTGGTCCTTGAGCAAGGCCCTTACTTGAAAGAGAAAGATTTTGATCACGATGAGATAAAGAATTTTTGGCAGCACGCTTTGGTCAACGATTGGAGTAAACAACCTACAACTTTTCGCAAGACACCAAACGCGAAGGCCAAGGTTCAACCTGCTATCATTTACGGGCGGATGGTAGGCGGCGGCAACGTGCACTTCACAGCGAATTTCTGGCGGTTTCACGAAATAGATTTCGTAGAGCGAAGCAAGCTCGGAACGATTGCGGGAACGGGCTTTGATGATTGGCCCATCACTTACGCTGAGCTCGAGCCGTATTACACTAAGGCCGAGTGGGAGCTGGGCATCTCCGGCGAGCCGGGGCCGTTCGATCCGCCGCGATCCAAGCCTTATCCGCTTCCGCCGCTGCCGATCAAATCTTCGGGGGCCCTACTCGCAAAAGGAGCGCGCAAGCTCGGCTGGCACCCCCAAGCCGCGCCGATGGCCATCATCTCTCAGCCTTATCGCGGACGCAGCGCGTGTTCGCATTGCGGCTTCTGCGAGGCCTTTGGCTGCGAGATGAAAGCGAAGTCGAGCACGCTTGCGACTGTCATTCCGGAAGCGGAGAAGACAGGTCATTGCGAGATCCGACCGAACAGCTACGTGCGGAAGATCGAGACCGACGACGCGGGCCGCGTGACCGGCGCGATTTACTTCGATGAGAAGAAGACTGAAGTTTTTCAACGAGCGAAAGCTGTCGTGCTGTGCGCAAACGGCGCGGAGTCGGCGAGGCTTCTTCTGATTTCCAAGTCGAACCTGTTTCCGAACGGACTCGCGAATTCGAGCGGTCTCGTGGGGAAGTATCTGATGTTCAACGCCGGAGGATTCGCCACTGGCGTCTTCGAGCATGAGTTGAATGAATTCAAGAGCGTGGTGGTCACGCGAATAATTCACGACTTTTACGATTCGGACCCGAAGCGAGGCTTCTACGGGGGCGGCGGAATCGATATGCGATTCGACGTCACCCCCATAGGCTTTGCGCTCGGAGGAGCCTTGCCGCGCGAGACCCCGCGCTGGGGCGCCGACTACAAGAAGGCTCTCAGAGACTCCTTCACTCGAACGGTGTACTCATTCGGGCACACGACTTCCTTACCGGTCGAGCGGAACAGCATCTCGCTCGACACCGTGACGAAAGACGCGTGGGGTTTGCCTGCGATGCGAGTGACCTACAAGGATCACCCGGACGACCTCAAGATCGCCAAATTCTTTTCAGACCGCGGCAAGGAACTACTCGAAGCAGCCGGCGCGAAGAAGGTCTGGGCGGCGCCGGTCGAGGAGCAGCAGTTTGGCGTCCATTTGCTGGGCACGTGTCGGATGGGAAATGATCCGAAGCGGTCTGTGGTGAACAAGTATCATCAAGCTCACGATGTGCCGAACCTCTTTGTTTGCGACGGCAGCAGCTTCGTGACTTCCGGCCGAGGCCAGCCGACTTGCACGATTCAAGCGCTAGCGTATCGGGCTGCGGATCACATCATTCGCATGGCGAAGAGCGGAGAGATAAAGAGTGCGTAGCGCTTGCTTCTTCGCCGATGGGCTGGCGTCCGCCCAAGATAGTTCTTTCGAAAGTCCGGCCTTAGACCGTTGGATGGCGTCGCGCATATGAGTAAGCTGTACAAGCCGAGATGACGTGACATACCCAGCCGAACCAACCGCCCGTTCCGATCCAAATTCCTGGAGTGACGATTAGCCAAAAGATTCCGCGAAGTATCTTGCCATTGTAAATCTGGCCTACCCCTGGAATGAAAAAGCTCAAGATTGCCGCAACGCCTGGGTCTCTCATGGTTTCTCCTCAGCTTGATACGAAGCGCGCGTTAGAAAAAGTTCGCGTGGTGTCGTAAGCTGTACACCGCGAGAGAAATGTGGGAAGGAACAATCGCTTTGGATAAGGCGACCGCAGCGCGGCTGGACGATAGGATCGAACGGTCGGCGCTGGAAGAGGAGTTGGCCTTCGAGCAGATCGTTCGCCAGCACCAGGGAATGGTCTTCAGTCTGGCCTATCATTACTTGCGTGATCGTTCGCTTGCCGAGGAGCTGGCGCAGGAAGTGTTTTTGAATCTGCACCAGAACCTTCACGCAATAAAGTCCGCAGAGCACCTTACCTTCTGGCTGCGGAAGGTGACGAGCCATCGCTGCATCGATCAGTCGCGGCGTCAGAAGGTGCGGCCTCAGGTCAGCCTCGAAGACGTTCCTGAGCCCGCCACCACCGCCAAAGAAAACGATCTGTTTCTTTCTGAGATGCTGCGTCGAGTGGTAGACACGCTTCCGGAGAAGGCAAGAATGGTCGTGATCCTTCGTTACCAGGAAGATCTTGATCCGATGGAGATCGCGAAGGTGATGGATATGCCACTCAACACGGTGAAGAGTCACTTGCGGCGTTCGCTCTCGATGCTTAGAGACAAGCTGAGCCGCACGTTGGGGGAGGTAGCAGTATGAGTCGCATCGATGATGAACTGAGAATCGCTTTCAGACGCGAGCAACCGCCGGCTGATTTTCTGGCGCGGGTTCTCGAGCGAGCAGCTTTGCAGCCCGAGCCTCGTCCGAGTTGGTGGCAAAGGCTGGCGATGCTGCTGGGGACGCCGAGGCTGCGGTGGGTAGCAATCGGAGCGACCGCCTTACTGCTGCTGGCGGTAGGCGCGGTTCAGTATGGTAGATTGCGCGGAGCCGTGACGGAGGATCACGGCAGAGTTGCCGTGGTGCCGCCGCATTCAGAAGCCGGAGAGAGAGATGCTGCCAGCCCCGCGGTTGACGGCTCTCAAGATGGCGGGGCTCGCTCAATATCAACGCCGCCCGAATTGCTGAAGCGGCACCGCGCTTCCACGAGCCAGGTGAAAGCGCCGGCTCACGATGATCGGCAGAGGGTGACAATCGCTGAAGCATTAGCCGCCAAAGAGAAATTAATGCTGGCGCTTTACATTGCAAGCGCCACGCTCAACGACGCGGAGAAGGCAGTTCACGACGACAGCCCCAAGCCATAGCTCTAAGAAGTTCGGTAGTTAATAATGGAGGACTTATGAAAACAGTTATAACCAAATTGGTGCGCGCGATCGCGTTTTGTTCGGCGGTCTCGGTTTTCGCGGCGGCGCCGGTTTTCGCGCAAGACCCGGCGAAGATCGATATGAGCCACCTCGACCGCTTTGCCGATCGCGCTGATAAGGTGATCGATGTCACTGTGGATGGACAGTTGCTGCGACTGGCGGCTTCGATCTTGAACGAGAAGCGCTCGCCCGACGAAGGGAAGATCAAGGAGCTGATACTCGGCTTGAAAGGCATCTTCGTCAAGCGGTTCGAGTTCGAGAAGGAAGGTGAATACACGATGGCCGACGTCGATTCGATCCGCTCGCAGTTAAATGCGCCTGGATGGACGCGGGTCGCAAACGTTCGCAGCAAGCGCGCGGGAAACTATGATGTCGTAATCATGAGCGAGGGCAGTGTGATCAAGGGCCTCGCCGTTCTGGCCGCCGAAGCCAAGGCTTTCACCGTTGTGAACATCGTAGGCCCGGTAGACCTTGCCAAGTTGTCGGAGCTGGAAGGAAAGTTCGGAATCCCGCATTTCGGGCTCGAGCAACTGCCGGGCGTGTCGGTCACTGAAAAGAAGAAGGACAAGGACCCAGAACCTGAGAAGCAAGGAAATCAAAGCGAGAAGAAACCGCCGACGCTACTTCGGAGCGAGAAACCGCCGAGGGGGTAACCAGCGATGACGAACCGCAAAAGACATCTCCTGCGAACCTCGATCGCCGTGGTGCTCTTGTCTCTAGTTCCGGTCGTAGCGCGTGCCGGAGATGAGAGCTTCAGCACGGTAGTGAAGCACATCAAGTCGAATTACCACGCGAAACAGCAAGGGTTTTTCGGAGCAATGATGCTTGCGCGTTTCGCAGTCAAGATCATAAAGCCGGCAGGCGTTAAGAATTTCAAAGTCGTGCTGCTTCGAGACCTGGATTATTCAGAAGGCCCGGCCCCTTCAACGGGGAAGTTTCATTCGTTCATGCGAGATAAGATCGATCCGCGATGGCAACCTCTAGTGCAATACAGCTCGTCGCGCGAACGGCAGTGGTCGTATGTTTATATCACTCGCGAGAACGAAGATGTGAAGTTGCTGGTTGTCACGCTTATGCAGAAGGACGCGGTCGTCCTGCAGACGAAGTTCAGTCCCGCGAAGCTGGTCGAGTTTATGAACAATCCTCAGATAATGGGCGTCTCGCTCAACAACGACAAACAAGGTCGGAATCAACGCGAATTACAATCCGACGACGCGGAAGCGAAGGACGACGATAAGGTCGCAAGACCCAAGCCGCCGCAGCGTTTCTAACTTCCCAAGAAAAAATGAATTCGTTACAACGTGGAGTCCCACTCTTAGTCCGCCCATCCTGACCTTCCACAATTTACTTGACAGCATTCAAAATAGAGCGATAATGTCAGGCATCCCGTAGGTTGGACTATTAGTTAACATACAGAGTTGGCCCGAAGTCATTACAACCGTAAGCAGGCAGTCGGGTTTAATGCATAGGCGGACCTGCTTACTTTGAGCTCGCTACCGCAAATCGCGAACAACGGCGCGCTAACGAGCAAGGGGATAGGAGGCGCAAAGTGTACGAGTTCAGGGACCAAGTTCTGATGTGTATTGATTGCGGCGAAGAATTCATCTTCAGCGCCGGGGAACAGCTCTTTTTTTCCGACAAGGGATTAAGAAATGCCCCCAAGCGGTGCAAGCCGTGTAAGCTGAAAAAGAACGAGCAGATCGCGGCCAATGCGCAGGCTTACGGCCAACCCTTCCCGCGTGGGCGAGTCGAAGTCGCCGTCAAATGCGCCCTGTGTGGAGTTGAAACCACAGTGCCTTTCAGACCGACCCAGGGGCGGCCGGTTTATTGTCGTGATTGCTTCCTTCGCATGCGGGCCTCGCAAGAGCACAGCCAGGCGGAAGGAACAACGTCGAAAATTGAGAGTTGAAAAATGCACATTGAAAATTTTGTGGACAATTTCAATTTACAATTGTCATTTTTCAGTTTTCAATTCCTGATTGTGTAGATAGTCCCGCACCTTTTTCATATCCTCCCACACTTCGCGCTTCTTATCGGGCGAGCGCAGCAGGAACGCCGGGTGAAAAGTCGGCATGACTTTTATGCCGTTCCACTCTCGCCACGCGCCTCGCGCTCTCGTGATAGGTTCTCTGGTTCGCAGAAGACACTGAAAGGCAGGGGAACCGAGCGCGACGATAACCTGCGGGCGGATACAGGCGAGCTGACGAAACAGGAAGGGCTCGCAAGTTTCGACCTCGTCGCGTTCAGGTACTCGATTCCCTGGCGGTCGGCATTTGACGATGTTTGCGATGTAGACCTCTTCGCGCTTCAGGCCGATGGCCTCGATGATCTTGTCGAGCAACTGACCGGCGCGTCCAACGAAGGGCCGGCCCGTTGCGTCTTCTTCCGCGCCCGGGCCTTCGCCGACAAACACCAGCCTCGCGTGTGGATTGCCTTCTCCAAAAACGATGGTTCTGCGATGCTCGCAGAGTTTGCAGCGCCGGCAATCGCCGATGTCTTCTCGAATGGCGTCCAGTGATGAGTCGTTGAACTCCAAGGCCGGCATAGAAGTACTTCGTGATCGGGAGCCAGTTTGACCTGGAAGAATGATATCGCCAAACAGCCCGACCTGTTCGACTTGCGCTTCGCTTCGCATCTGAGCATCGGCAACCGGAGCGGCAGCGATGAGGGACGGGGAGGCTGGCGCCGTGGAATCGGCTCCAGGAGCCGATTCCACGGTGAAGGCTGAACCGCCGATATCCTCAACGCCGACCTCGCGGTAAAACCTTAATTGCTCCCTGAGTTCTCGGGAGATAGCTAATAGTTCCTCGCTTATCTCGCTGGACATCGCGGTGAATTCTCCACGATAGACACGCACAGGTCAAGCTACAAGTGCTCTTCGGCTCAATCGGGTTGAGGCGCACGAGATTCTCGCGATCCTCGCACTAAAGGAGCCGGACTGAGCTATGGCAATTGACTGGGATTGCCTTTGAAAATAGACAGCGATCCTGGGCAGTGAGGGGCATAGAGCCGGAGGGAACGGATCGTCTACGGGACGATCCGCTCCCTTCGTTTCGATCAGAACGTCAACTTCAACGCAAACTGAATGACGCGGGCTGATTCCCACGCCGTTAGAAGGTGATCTTTAAGCCCAACTGCAGCACCCGCATCGGCTCGCCGATCGCGTTCACGTTCGCCGAACTTGGCAGCGACGAAGTCACGCAACAGGTCTGGGCGAAAACAGTGCTGGTGACCGTCGGCGAGCCCGTCGATGCATTGCGCGGATTCTCGAAGTTCGGGTGATTCAAAACGTTGAAGAACTCGGCCCGCAACTGAGCCTTGAAGCGCTCCGTGAGCCTGAAGTTCTTGGTCAGTCCGGCGTCCAGATTCCAGAAGTGCGGACCCTGTGCCAGATTGCGCCCGCTGCCGTTCTGTCCCGGAGGCGGGATGCAGAAGTAAGTCTGCGTGCCGGAGACGTTCTGGCAGTTCAGGTGTGGATCGCTCAGCGGCGTCTGGATGAAACCGCCTGTCTTATACATCACCGGGCCTTCCACTCCCGGGACAAAGATCAGGTCTCCGCCCGGAATGTTCGGACCGACGATCAGCGCCGAGCTGTTGTGGCCCATATTCGCCGTGCGCGCTCCGCTGTTGATCGTATAAGGCTCGCCGCTCTGATAGGTGAAGATGCCGGTGATTTGCCATCCGCCGATGATCGCGTCCACCCAGCGAGGAGCGCCGGATGCGAAGCGCTTGGCCTTGCCGAGCGGCAGCTCGTAAAGCACGTTCGTCAGCAGCACGTGGCGATTGTCAAAGTCCGAACGCGCCCGGTCCAGCCGGAAGTTGTGGACGTCGGTAGGCGTGCGTCCGAAGCTGGAGGTGCTCAGTCCGCCGCCAGTGGAGGCGCCCGTGGGATCCACCGACAAGTCGTCGATCGATTTGCTGTAGGTGTAGGAGAATCCAAAGTCCAGGCCCGATTCAAATCGATGACGCGCCGTGATGAACAGACCGTGATAGTAGGAATCGCCGCCCGCGTCCTGGTAGAAGATCTGGGCAAACTGCGGGTTCGGGCGGAAATAGTTCAGCGGCAGGGCCCTGCGCTGCGAGCTGGTGAGCGACAGGGCATCCATGCGCGCTCCGAAGTTGCCGATGTTCCCGCGCTGCAGGTCGGTGGCCGACGTGCTGCTGGTGATGAAGGCTGGTGAGACGAGCTGTAACAAAAGCGTCGGAGTCTGGCCTGTGACTCCAGCAGGACAGCCGGTACCGTCGCCCTTGCATCCAGCCAGGAAATTGGCCCGAGCGATATTGAAGGAATCCAGGAATCCGGGCTGGCCGATCGAGCCCTGGTTCAAATCATACGCGCGGTACAAATGCGTCCCGCGCTTGCCGATATAGCCGATCTGCGCGACGACATGCTTGGGCAGTTCCCGCTGTATGGTCAGGCTCCATTCGTGCACGGAAGGGTTCTTTATGTTCGGATCAAACGCTCCCACGCTCGGGGCCACGCTCGACGGCTGCGCGGGCACGGTCAGCGCCGCGGAAGGGGTGGTCGTGGGGGACGCAATGGTGGTCGGGAACCCCGAGGAAATGCGGCCAGACAGGCCCGAGGGCGTTACGCAACCGGATGACGTGCTGATGGCGCCGGTGGTGTCGATGGTGCTGTTGCAGAGCAGCATGAAGCCCGGCACTTTCCCGGCGATCGCCGTCACCTGGAACGTAGACAACGTATCGAACAACCATGCGTATCCCGCGCGAACGGATGTCCTGGCGTCCGGCGACCAGGCGACTCCGATGCGCGGCCCAACCGCCCCTATATTGTTGTTCTTGAACCACCGATCGGCCTTCACAAACGTGACCGGACCCTGCGACCCGTCCACGGCAACGTTCGGAACCAGCGTCTGAACGGTGTCGTAAGGCGCGGGGTTGTACTCCCAGCGTACGCCCGCATTCAGAGTAAGGTTGGGCCGCAGCTTCCACTCATGGCCTGCTGCAGGGCGTTGATATCCGTGGTGGAGGGTCTTGTCGACGCGTTGCCTCCGATGATCGCCGGAATGTTGGCGAAGCCGCCCTGTCTGGTGCTCTGGCTAAAGAGGACGCCGGGCGCCAGAATCGTATTGCCGAAGAAACCGCGGCTGTCGTCGTGGACATAGAAGCGGAAGTTGATTCCCGCGTGGAAGGTGTGGGCCCCGTGGATCCAGCTCAGGTTGTCGATGAATTGCGGCGCGGTCACACCGCGCTGCGTGTGCGGGGAAACGCAATACGGCGCCGCGATGTTTATGAAAGAGCCGTAGATGCATTGATCGGCCCAGGGCGGCAGCTTCGACGGATCGCCGAAATTGGGATTGGACTCACCGAACGTGAAGGCGAAAGCGAACCGGTTGAAGCCGCCGGTCAGCTCATTTATAAGGTTAGGCGTGAACGTGTGCCGGTAGCTCGCCGACAGGTTCCGTCCAAGTCGCGTGACTTCGCCGAGCGGCGGGTAGCCTGGGAAGACCGCGGGACGCGAGTTGAGGAAGTCTCCCTGTTGCGTGTCAAAGTGGTTCTGCAGCCAGCGAACGAAGATGTTGTTGTTCTCGTTGAAAGTATGGTCGATGCGGCCCATGTAGTTGGGTCCCACGAACTTCGTGGGCGCGTTCCACAGAAACGCACCGGTGTTGAAGCCGTCGCCTCCAGCCGCGAAGCCGTTGGGCAGGGGCAGCTTGTTGATCAAGGCGATGGTCGCCGGGTCGGCGCCGATGCCCTTCGGGTCGTTGGCAAAGATGTTGTAGCTGTCTACACAATTCGAGAAGTTGCCCCCGCCGCAGACCGGAATACCCGGCAGCAGGTTTCCGGTTGCGTCCACCATGCGCCGGTCGTTTTGGCTGAAAGTAATCCCATTCAGCGTTATCGTGCCGCGCACAAAGCGGAAGATGCCGCTTCGAGCCGTCGCTGTGTAGACGTTTGGTGCGCTGCCCAGGGCCGCGGCGATCGGAGAGGTTTGCTGTATCGAGTTGTTCTGGAAGCTTCCAAAGAAGAAAGTCTTGTTCTTTCGAATCGGGCCTCCCACGTCGAATCCATACTGATTCAGCTTGAGATCGGGCCGGGGCTGGCCCGTAAAGTTGTTGAACCATTCATTCGCGTTGTAGGCTGTGTTGCGGTTGAAGTAGAAGAGCGCGCCGTGGAGGCTGTTGGTCCCGCTGCGCGTCGCCACCATAACGTTGGCGCCGCTGTTGCGGCCTGTCTCGGCCGTCGCTCCAAGCGTGACTGTGCGGAACTCCTGGACATTGTCCGGATTCAGCCGTTGGATATTGCCCTGCGGATTCGGTACCGTCGATTCGTTGGCATCGATTCCGTCGATGGTCACGTTGTGGGCCCGGTCGCGAGAGCCGAACACATTGGTCGAGCCGGTGGTTCGCTGCACGACCCCCGGTTCCAGCGTCAACAGGGCCAGGGGATTGCGCCCGTTCAACGGCAGATCCTGGATTTGCTTGGTTTCCAACACGTCGCTGATCGTGGCAGTTGTCGTGTCCAATCGTTCGAAGCTGCCCACTACGCTTACTTGTTCGGTGACTGCGCCCACAGTCAAAGATACATCCACGACCAGGGGCGCCCCGACAGTCAGGACGTTGTCAGTGCTAGTGTAGGTCCGGAAGCCAGTTTGCCGCACCGTGATCGTGTAGCGTCCCGGAGTCAAGGAGGGAAAGGAGTAGTTCCCTGTGTTGGTCGTCACGGTGTTGTACACCACGCCGGTCTCCTCGTTTTTCGCTTCTACCTGGGCGCCGGCCACCACAGCGCCGGACGAATCCGTCACCGCCCCGGTGATCGACGACGTGCTCACCTGCGCGAGGGCGTACGTGGCCAGCATCAATACAACGATGAAAGTCCTGCTGATGGTTTTCATGTCTTCCCCCTTCCTTAGTTTTGGCTTCTCCCCGGGCCTGGACCGACACCGCGCTGAGACATGAACTGTGAGAACCACTGAGCTCCGGATCGGT
>WNGG01010002.1_pt1 | contig 10313 bp, 11 predicted proteins | sample 5400661 | NCBI WGS metagenome assembly WNGG01 (sample SAMN13153372, study PRJNA577476) | soil metagenome | isolation source: 100 cm soil or saprolite under Garry oak tree replicate 1 | place: USA:California | collected 2016-06-15
CATCGAGCGTCATAAGGTCCAGTTTCCCCATGTTGTAGAGTTTTATGGTGATTCCCTCAAACTGGGAATAAGCTGTATTGTTTCCCATCGTCTCCTCTCTTCTAAAAGAGCGTTGCGTTCAGCGCAACGGCCATGCAGAGCAGCCACAGGATGAAAAGGGCCTGTATAGCTACGCGCAGGCGAAGGTGGCTCATGCTTTCCGGTGCCGTTCGTGCCACCCCCCAGGACAGTGCCTGGAGGAGGGCGGTGGCGAGCAGAGTGCCTGCGATGACGAGGGTCACCTGGGCAGCATCAACCAGAAGCCCCTCGCCGCCCAATCGGACGAGTGCCAGAAGGAGGATACCGAACAGGTAGAAACAAAGCGGTTTCAGAGAGTGCATAGCTCTAGACCTCCTGGAAGTGAATCTTTTGAAGGTGACGGTTGGAAGTCGCTGCACCACTTGTCCAGACTACTCCGATGAAACGGCAGTCAGGACAAGTGCGAGCGGGAAACAGTCGTGAGCAGGTTCTCGCCGGGCGCGAGATTCCGCGCGGACGTTTGGAGAGCGAAGCCAGGGTGGAACAAACGCTGATGCCGCGCCCGGCGATCTGCGAGAGAAGGGCTCTTAGTCTGAGGAAGGTGGAGCCGCCGGTGCGAAGAACCCTACCACGTCGGCGATATTGGATGTTTTGGGAACGGGAGGCAGCGCAGCAATGATCGATTTGCCGTAACCCTTCGTATGCAGGCGCGCGTCGAGCACGGCCATCACTCCACGATCCTCGTGCGTGCGCAGGAGCCTCCCCAACCCCTGTTTGAGGCGCAGCACCGCCTGCGGCAGGACATAGGTGCCAAACCAGTTTTCACCGGCGGCTTTCATCCGCTCGATCCTGGCTTCGTGGACCGGGTCATCGGGTGGGTCAAACGGCAGCTTATCAATCACAACCAGGGAGAGCGTCTCGCCTGCGATATCCACCCCTTCCCAGAAGCTCTTCAGTCCAAACAGGACCGACCCCGGTACCTGGCGGAACTGGCGTACGAGTTCGATGCGCGTCAGGTCGCCCTGGCGCAGCAGCGGAAAATCCAGGTGGGGGGCGAGCTTTTCGTAGACCTGGTCGAGTGCCCGCCGGCTTGAGAACAAGAGGAACGCGCGGCCACGGGAGGCCCTGACGAGCGAGTACATCTGCCTGGCCAGCGCGGTGATGTACTCCTCGGCGCTCGTATCATCTCCGAACATCGGCTCGGGGATATTGCGCGGCAGGTAGAGGAGCGCGTTGCGCTGGTAATCGAAAGTAAGCGGTAGGATGCGCTCCAACACCTGTCCCTCCGGGACCTCGTTTAGCCCGACGCGCGCCCGGAAGTAGGCGAAGTTCGCGCCCGTGCCTGAGCCTGCGCCAGTAGAGCCGAGCGTTGCCAGGGTGGCGGAGGTGCAGACACAGGGGCACGTGTCGAAGAGCCGCTCCTTCAACCAGGGAGCGACGGTGAATGGGGCCGCGGACACCTGGATGGCAGGGGCGTGACGTGAGCCGGGCGCGCCTACGCGCTCGATGTAGTAGACGAACTGCTCGGGTAGCGACACGGAGAAGACCAGGCGCACCTGCTCGGCCAGGTTCCTCGTGCGCCTGACCAGTTTGTCGTAGAGGGAGCCGTCCTGACCGTCCAACGAGTCCGGGCGATTCTCCTGAAGCACGCTCGCCACGCCCTTGAGTTGCTCGGCGAGGCGGATGCCCTCCTCTATCGGCGTGGAGAGTCGGATGCGCTTGCTCGCTTCCCTGGGAACGAGCTTTTCCAGCTGTCGCCACACGGTGTTGGCCGTAAGCAGAACATCGCTCTGTAGACGCGTGGGAACGTGGTCACGCACACGGTGCTGTTCGAGAAGGCTGGTTATTTGACCCAGGCCGATCGTGGTCGTGAAGGCCTTTGTCGCCTCCTCCTCCAGGTGGTGTGCCTCGTCGACGACGATAATATCCCGCTCGGGAAGGACGTTGCCGCCGGTCACAGCATCCAGCAGGAGGAGCGTGTGGTTGACGACGATGATGCGCGCGTCCTGCGCCTCGATGCGCATATCGCGCACGTAGCAGTCCGCGAAGAAAGGGCAGAGGTTCCAGGCGCACTGCTCGCTCTCGGCCTGAACGGCCCGCCGAATGTCGGCGGGGAGCTGAAAGCCCAGCGTCTCGAAGTCTCCGTTGAAGCCCCCTGGCGGCTCCTCCGTCCGTTTGAGCAGGCGCATGAACGCGGGGTTCCTGACGTAGTACTGCAGGCCAACGCGCTCGTTTTCCAGGCGGTTCAAACAAACGTAGTTCGACATTCCCTTGACCAGCGCGGCTTTGAAGGGCGCGATGTGTTGCTGGACGAAGGGAATATCTTTATAAAAAAGCTGCTCCTGCAAGCCCTTGTTGGCAGTGCTGATGATGGCCACCTTGCCGGAGCGCACGATAGGGATGAGGTAACTCAAGCTTTTCCCGGTCCCGGTTGAGGCTTCGCTGATGGCGTGAACCCCTTTTGTCAGGGCCTGGGCGACCAGCTCCGCCATCTGGATCTGCGCCGGGCGCTCTTCGTATCCGGGGAGCCGCTGTGAGAGCAGACCGCCCTGCTGCAGGTCCTGGCGGCTCACGGTCCACAAATCTGGAACCTGTTCTGGTGTCACGGAATCTGACATAACTCTTCGTGTGATCCTCGCTTTCGGTCAAACACCCCGCCTCTCGCTTTCCTGAGAATGAAACGTCTGAGTCTCCGCTATCATTTCTCGCCGGGAAAGAAGGAGGTGGGGCGCGATGTCAATGATGGATTGAAACGGTGCCTCCTGCCTCAACCTGGAAGGCAGGCCCCTTCCCTACGCATTCCCGGATGCGTATCGTCTGCCCTCGATGAAATCGACCAGGGCATTGTCGCGTTCACGGGCGGCGGTGAGCGAGATCTCGTTGTAACGGCAGTCGGGGCTGCCCACAGTCGTCAGGTCTCTCCAATGGTCATCTGCAAGGGACGTCCTCTCGAAGCGTCCGAGAGGCCCTCGCTCGAAAACGATGAGGATTCCGGGTCGCTCATCGTAGACTGCCGCAAAAAGCTTCTCACGGGCCTCGCCCCTGCCGGTATAGAAACGCGGGAGCGCGCTCGTTGAAGATGTAGGCCCTCTGCCGGCGTCGAGCTGCGCGCGAACATCGTCGAGGACGAGTAGCGAAGAAGGAGGGCCGGAAGGCTGTGAGTCCCCTCTGCCAGGGGTGTCTTCGATCTCGCCATGAGGCAAGACGAGGTACAGGGTATCCACTCCGCGTTTGACCGGTGCCCGGTGCTGGCACTTCTCGCAGCTCACAGATGCGTACCTGTACGACTGGGGGAGGAGCGTTCTCTCCCCGCAGGCCGGGCAGATATACCCGGTGCCGGGCACTTTTTTGAGCAGTGGTTGATCGCACAGCAGGTCGAGGACTCTTTGGAGCAGTTGGAGTTCTTCTGAGGTGATGTGCTGCTTTTCGTAGACCTCCTGCCCTAGCATGCGCAGCGAGACGAGGCGGGTGCCCACGTCAGGCGAATCGAGTACCGGCAGGAGGACGTGTATGAGGAGGTGGGCTCCGGAATACATAGTGCATCCTTTCTTCAAAAAGAACGGCACCCTGGTCGACAGCCTTCCGGCCAGGGTGCGATGTGATGATAGTCGAAGAGCGCGCGCAGGGGGAAAGCCTCGCCTGTGTTCGCCGAGGGGAGCGCGCGATGGCGCGAGCCGGTGTACATATGCGGGTCCACCCGTGCGGTATGCCCGTTCCGTGTGGTGCTAAGGCACGTCTTTATAACAGGCGACCGGTTCGAGCCCTGGGCCATTGCGCCCGACCTGCACGCGGCATCCGCCCGTCGCGTTTGCGTGCCGCGCAGATCTCAACAGGGTCTGCGCCGGGTGCGAGGCGTGCGACAACTTTCGGGCCTGCTTGCGCCTGGTATGCCGAAATTTCGGCATTGATCGTCGTGGAATCGGTCGTGAAAAACTGGCGTAACATCGACGCCCCCTTTCGTGAAATGGGCAAGGACTTCTTGCCGAGGCTGGTGAGGCCTCGGTCCTGCCAGCAAAGAACTGCGAGCATCCTGCCCAGACTGGGGCATGCCCCCGCGGGCTGATCTCTCGCCGGAGATCGGCCCAGGTAGCCTGCCCGCACGCTGCCCCTTTCCCTGGTAGCTCTCCTCTCAGGTGTAGGCGAGCCGTCCTACCCGTAGGCGGCGCAGGCACGGTATCTGCTCAAGCGCAGGATCTGGCGCACCTGGCAGGGGGGCAACCAGGACATTAATGAGCCGACCTAAGAAAACGGTGGTGAAAGACTCGACCAGCGTATCTCCCTGCAACAGGCAGGGAGTCTCGAGCCAGAGCTTTCCATCCGGGTGGGCGATGAGGGTGTCGAGCAGTGTGCGGGCAGGCAGAACGGTCCCCGCGCCCAGATCTACCAGGTAGGCGGGATGTGCGCCGCCGCACACCTCGCATGGCGATTCCAGGTCTCCGGTAACCCGCTCCAGATGCGCGCGAACCGTTGTCGTGCCAGTGTCCGCCTCCGCTGGCTCGATTACCGCAGCCGAGGCGACCGAAGCCTCCATGCCCGCGGCCACCAGACCTTTGTTCAGCAGGTAGCGAGCAAAATGTTCGACATGGTGCGGGGCGGCCTCGAAAGGAATCTCGGTGTACCGTTCCTTTCGCCTGGTTGATTTTTCGCGGACTCTGGCGTGGAAGGACGCCACGGCGTCTTCCAGCGTCGCTTTCCGGTCAAGTACCCGTTCCTGCAGATCTAGCGGCTGCTTTGCCGATCCGTGCCGTGCGATGACCAGCCCCTCATCGGTACAGCAGCAGGCCCAAATCTTGTGGTGCTTCGTCTCCTTGATCGTACCGTCTGGCTTCTTGTCGCGTGTCGTTTCACCGCAGTAGCCAGCCCATTGCGCAATAACCTTTTCCATGGGTTTCACTCCTTTTGTGCGTGCCTATCCCACCCGGGACTCGGACAGAGTAAGAGACAATGAGGACGGTGAGGAGCGGGCTCCGAGCGCCCATATCCTGGACGGATAGGGAAGGGATACAGGCGGGTCGAACTACCAGAGAGCGAGCTGGCGTGGTGCGCTCTCGGACAGCGGAGGGAAAGCCAGCCGGACCAGTCGGTTGACTGACAGTTGGAGGTCCGGCGGGTCCTTTTCGGGAGTCCGCGCGTCGTTGATGGCAATCACCGCCCGCCGCGTGGTATAGCAGACACCTTGCGGCAGGATGCTCCGATCAGGAGGCCTTCGGCGCACCTGTGACGCCAGAAAGGCACAGGCCTGCGGATACCCACCCTCTTTGTGTGACAGGATCTCGAGCGCCACACCGCGCTCCCAGAGGGTAAAGTAGGAGGACACGACCGCATCAATCATCGGATTGCCGGTGGGGATCGCCACCGGAAAGAGGCATGGCCTCTCGCCTGCACCCTCGCCTGCCGCCTGACCGTTTGCGAGTGGGGAGGGCGAGGGGTGCTCTGGCGCACCTTCGGTGGCAGGAGCTGCGGTGAGTGCCTGGTGACCGTTCCGCGCCACATCCTCCCGCTCAGGTGTCACCAAAGCTACCGCCGTATCGGGTGCGGTGAGATGCGCCTCTGATGATTCCGGTTCCCGGAGGATGGAACCAGGATCGCCCAGCATCGCTTCCAGCTCTCGCAGGTCGCGGAGAAGCCCATGCTCTAAGCCGATCAGGTTCCGGAGGATAGTTCGCGGATCCTCGTACTCTACCTCCGGCGGGTGATACGGTTTGTACCCACCCGGCCTGAGGTCGTGCCCCTTCGCTTCCACACTTCCCAGCGCAGTCGTCCACGATCTCGGTTCCTCGTTCTCGACGATTTCGCCGGTGTAGGGCGCGTCCTGGTCCCACCTGGAAGTGGATCGGACATAGGCCTGGGTTCGCGCTTCGGGAGGGAGCGCTATCCATCTTTCCCAGAGGCCCGGATCGATCTCTGCTGGCGGCGGTTTCCCGGTGGATGTGGTGCGCAGGCGCACGCGCATCAGGAGATCGAGCAGGTCGTCGTGATCCGGGTCGGGATCCCTCCGGTTGGTCTGCTTGAAACCGTCACCCTGAACCTCGTAGAAGAAGACCTCTTCGGTGGTGCCATCTTTCTCGAACAGGAGCAGGTCCGTTTTGAGATTGGTCCACGGCAGGAACACACCCTGCGGCAGGGAGACCACTGCCACCAGGCGGTGTTCGGTGAGCAGCCTGCGGCGCAGTGATCGGTGCGCTTTCGTCGAGCCGAAGAGCAAGCCCTCTGGGACGATGATCGCTGCCCTCCCTCCAGGTTTGAGAGACTGCAGGACGATTTCGAGGAAGAGGAGTTCGGTCTTCGTCGTCCCCAGGCTTTTCAGGCTCTTGCCAATGTCAGCTTTGTCAGTGACGCCGGAAAATGGCGGGTTGGCCAACACGACCGTGGCGAACCCCTGGCCATTCGCGGACAACAGCCTCGATTCGTAGAAGTGGCTCCCCAGGGTGTCCGTGTGTTCCACGCGCGGCGACCCGACGCCAAGGAGGAACAGGCGCATCCAGGCCTCGAAGGCACAGCTTTCGTCCAGGTCACAGCCGTAGAGCTGCTCGGGACTGAAGCCAGCTCCCGCTTTGCACTGCATCGCCCTGTACAGGTGGGCGAGGAGATGGCCATTGCCGCAGCTCGGCTCCCAGGCGAGGTCGTCCCCTCGCACGTCCACTAGCAGGCAGAGTAGCTTTGAGATGTGGTCCGGGGTAAAGATGCGTCCCGTTGGCCTGGCAGAGGAGGCGATCGCCTCCTCCTCCATCGAGAGCAGCCGGTCATAGATGATCGCGTGCTGCCCCGGCTCGTCCGTGGCAAACAACGTGTCGATATCTGCGAGGGCGGCGGCAAGCAGCGTAGGTTTGTTGAATGCCAGGTGGGCGTGCTGAAGAAAATTGTGAACCCCTGGCAGCGCCGCCTCGCGCTCCTTGTGCCTGAGCCAGGGAAAGACGACATCGCGCAGATGGGCCAGGCACAGCTCGCTGCGCTGCCGGGCGAGCGCGACAATCGCCTTCCAGCGGTAGTCATCTCCTGCGTCGTCACTCCCCTGGTCGGAAAGCGACTTCAGCAGGAGCAAGTAAGAGATCTGCTCGACGGTAGTCGTAGGGCTCAGTCCACCCGCCGCGCAGGTCTCCCAGAGCATTCGTAGTTCAGTCAGTTTGGGCGGTGATAGCATCACACGCTCCTTGCAGCGCATAGCGCGCCGATGTACATCCCCTCGCCCTTGCCGTCGATGACCAGGCCGTCGGCACCGAGCACGTTGCAGACACCCGCTCGCGGAAGTAGCTCGCGATACGCTCATCCTTCTGATGGACGAGAAAGAGGTTGTCGCGGTTTGCCAGGCGCAGGCCATCTGCGAGCGGAGAAAGAGCTTCCGCCGGGCAGTTGGTCACGACGATGGTCGGGCTGGCCGCCGGAAGGTACCAGAGTACACCGAGCAGCGTTTCGAGGCTCTCGCTTTTGTGCGAGACGATGAAGACGGTGCGCGAGAAGAAAGAACCAAGCTCCTCCAGGCGGTCGATCACGCTGCCCGGAAAGCGAATGGTGTCGATGTGCATAGCAGCAACTCCTTATCGTGAAAAAAGGCCAGGGGCGTGTTTGCCCCTGGCCTGCGTTGGTTTTTTGTATGAGAACGTTTTTCCGCTGGTAGAGCGGGATGCGAACAGAATGGCTCGGATGGCGCGCGGACTACTGGCCCGGCTTTCCTTCCTCCTCATCCTCCAGCTTCCAGCTCTGCTGCGCGCGCTCATGCTCGTCGGGGGCGCTGGCCCCGATCAGCAGAGTGGCCGTCCTGCGACCCTCGTAAAAGAGCAGCACGCACCGAACTCCTGTTTCGGCCGATTGCGTCTGGGTAATGGAGTAGACGTGCTCGGAGCCGATCGCGACCTCATCGAGCAGCGCGAGTACGAGCGCGCGTGTCCCCTCGTCGAGCGGCACCGGGTGGAGACCAGCCTTCAGGGAGGGTTGTTGATCGAGGGATCGGCGGTGTTCCAGGATCAGGCGCTCCCACACGCCTTCGGCTGGCTTGACCCAGCACCGCTCATTCAGGTACTCGATTTGCAGGGCGTTGTGGCGCACGGCGTACACAGGCACGGGCGCGAGCATATCGATACGTTGGGCGGGATGATGCCCCACCGTTGTGGCAGGGCCTTGAATAGAGATGTGCTCCGGCTCCCGCCGGTAGAGGTCGCGGAAACGGGCAACGACCTCGTTCACCTCGGCCATCGTGATGGTTTCCGCGACCAACAGGGCCTGGGAATGGGTGATCATCATAAAGCTCAGTTCCTTTCTCATGCGAGACCGGCGCATGCTGACGAGACCACCTCCCGGCTCGATTTGGCCGGGGGGAGGCATGACGACAAAGGGGAATGCGGAGATTTTGCCCGCGCGCGCAGAGGGTGCGTCGGTCTTACCGGGTCCACAGGAGTGTGCCGAGCGCTTCCTCTCGTGCCTGCGCACGCGCGAAGGCCTCGGCTCGCTGCCACTCCGGCAACGACATCAATGAAAACTGCACGAACACGTCCTCGTCGTGCAGGTCGGCGAATATCTGAGTCGCGATCTCTTGATAGCGCTCAAATGGCCGCGTATCGCCCGACAGTACGATCAGAAGCACGACATCGTCGTAAGGGAGATTGCGCAGGTCTATGCCGTCCCGCCCCCAATCTCCTACTGCCAGGACGCGCTCGATCTGCTCAGCGAAGTCGTGTTCCAGTCGCCCCAGCACCTCACGCAGCACCTCCTGCAGGCGAGCAAACAGCGGATCAAATGCCGCCGGGTCGCCTGTAGCTTTCTTGAGCAGTGTGCCCAGGCGTACAATCCCCTCTTCAAGCATTGGCATCGTTGCCCTCCCTCACCGAAGCGGTCGTGCCGGTGCCTGCCGCGCAGGCAACATACCGGCGCTGCTCTGGGTGGTAAGAGTAGCCGAAAAGGGGTGCGATGAGCCGTTTGTTCTCGCTGCTCCCAGTGAAGGGAGATGCGCATTCGGGATGGCGAATAGCGTGGGTAAGGAGCAGCTGCGCGGATTGGAAGGCCTTGTCGAGGTTCCACCGGTCGCGCTGCACTACGTGTACAAGGTGTTGCCACTCCTCTGTTCGCGCAAGCCCGACCAGGAGTTGCGCGGCCATCACGAGGATGGCCAACTCCAGGGCAAATGCGAGGAGCGTGTGGGGCGGCGCGTGTTCGGGAACAGGCAGGTGTTTTACCCGTTGGAACGCCAGGTAATAGATCTGCTCACCGCCGTAATGGTGGAGCAGCAGTGCATGTTGGAAGGTGGGGCTGCACCTGGCGAGGTAGGTTGCGAGCCTCTCCCGAAGCTGTGTTTGCTGTTCTTGAGAGGGAATGTACGTATCCTTGTTCCTCCATTCGATTGCAATCGTGTTGGGCCAGCGTAGAGGTATCCCCCGCGCTCAGGCCGAGCGCGGGGGATTGCGCCGGGCGATCCGCTCGTAGCCAGGGCGTCTGGCTCTGGCCACGCATCAAAAGGGCCACATCCTGGGATCCTCGTTCTCCGCTGGAAGGAGCGCTAACCCTTCCCGCGTGCCTCCACCTGCGCGAGACCAGGTGGTGCGGGCGTTCTTGCGCAACGTGCTACCCCAGCGGAGAAGGATCCGTCTTCCGTAATCAGCGGCGGCATTCTCTGCGTTTCTCGTCCCTTTCGACTGAATGACCTCTCCCTCGCGGCTGACCTGCACCGAAGCGCGCGTGCCACCGTACTCGATATGGAAGAGGTAGTATGCTCCTTCGACGGCTGAACTGGCCAGGCCACCGATGCAGTGTCTCATGTCTCGCCCTTCCTGATAGACGGCGCCCACGCTGCCCAGGAAGCGCACGGCAGGGTTTTTCGGCAGCGGGATAGGCGGGAACGCTGTTGGCGTCGGGTCTGCCAGGAGCTCCTGCTCCCGGCGCTCGGCCTCTTCCTCAGCCAGGCGCATACGGATCTCTGCCTCCGCCTGCCATTGCCTATGCCAGTCGATCGATTTCTCTGTGAGCCCCGGTAGTTTCCCGGTGTGGGGTGGCCTGCCATCCTGGCGGCATTGGCGGCAGTAGTCTGCTATGAACCAGACCAGTTCGGCGACCCCCTCGCGGGTCGGCCGCACAGGATGTTGCAGGTGGGCAGAGAGGCGGCGCTGGGCCGTGAGGATCTCCTGGCGAGAAGCCTGCGCGAAGATGCTCCCCTCCCAGTAATCGGGAAGCGCGGCCTGGTTGTAGACGGTTTTTCCGAACAGCAGCAGCGCCAAAAGGACCAGGCGGTCGGTGATCGGTCCGGTCAGCAGGCGCTCGACCGAGGGGAAGTTACAGAGCATGCTCCCCGAAATGCCGCCGGGGAGATT
>WNGG01010003.1_pt1 | contig 10312 bp, 12 predicted proteins | sample 5400661 | NCBI WGS metagenome assembly WNGG01 (sample SAMN13153372, study PRJNA577476) | soil metagenome | isolation source: 100 cm soil or saprolite under Garry oak tree replicate 1 | place: USA:California | collected 2016-06-15
GGCCACGTCCCTGCTCTCTGGCAGCTGGCCACGGAAGAGATAGGTCGCCCGCGGCCAGGTCAGCGCGATGCCCGCGGCCAGGTAGCACGCCAGCAGCGCCAGGTGCCCGGACACCGGGCGCGCCGCGAGCACCCGCCGCCACCCGCCTGGGCTGGTCACCGCCGCCGCGGCGGCACCGGATCCCGTACCGCCGCTCGCACCGGAACCTGGGCCGCTGTCATCGCCGGGAGCCTTGCCGCCGCCCGCACCCTGGCCGCTGTCATCGGCGGCGGAACCGCGCCCGGCCGCGGCCAGCGTTCCGGCCGCGGCGGGCACCGGCTGGTCGCCCCGGTTACGGCCTGCTCGATCCATCAGCTCACCCTGCCCAGCGTCTCCCCGGCGGATCGTCCGGTCCCGGCAATCATCGAGATGCTCCCTCTGGCGGGGAAACAGTACCCCCGGCGGCCGCGGCCCGGGCGTCGGCGAAGGCTCCGGCAGGGCTGTGAATTGCTCATCGTATCCGCGTCGCCGGCCGTCGCCGGCCGTTCCTGGCCTGCCGCCGCGGCCGGCCACCACCGCCGGGTCAACTGCCGAGACTGAAGGTGCACGCGGGGAGTTTCCGCAGCGTCCGGGCTGGGCATTTCTCGCTAGCGGGCGAGTTGTTTCTTCGCGTACTGGCATCGGGGCGGTGCTCAGGGAGGTGAGGGAGTCGAGCGTGGTGCTCCTGCCGTACGATCCTGCCAGCGTAGCCGTCGCCCGTCGGCGCATCACCGCGGACCTCGTTGCCGCGGGGATCTTCGAGACCGCCGTCGGGGACGCGGCCCTGATAGTGAGTGAGCTCCTCAGCAACGCGATCCTGCACGCCCGCCCGCTGCATGGCCGGTGGCTGCAGGTCGCCTGGATCCTGAACGCCAGGTCGGTCGAGATCGCGGTGAGCGACGGCGGCGGGCCGACTCAGCCGCGGGCCGAGCCGCTGCCTGAGTCCTCGCTCGGCGGCCGCGGGCTGGGCATCGTCGATCACCTGTCGGATCGCTGGGGGGTCCGGGCGGAAAGCCAGCGAACTACGGTCTGGGCCGTCCTGCCAGCGCAATGTCCGCACCGGATCGACCAGGCGGCTTGTACCCAGTGACCATGCGGGGCCGCAGTCGTGTCATCGCGGCGCGGGAGTGCGGCCGGCTATTCCGGCAATGACCAGCTGACATGCGTAATCAGCGGGGGAAGTGGTGATACTCCCATGCAGGGGGCTGCCGCGCGGGGGCGCGGCAGGGATTTGCCGGGGGAATAGTGAGCCACACGCACGGCGCGGACAGCGAGGTCGGGCGGCTACGGTCGGCGCTGCTACACCGGCCAGGGCTGGAACTCAAGAGAATCACGCCGCGACGGCGGGACTGGCTGCTCTTCGACACGCTGCCCTGGGTGGACCGTGCCCAGCAGGAACATGACGCTCTCGCCGCTGCGCTGCGTGCGCACGGCGTCGAGGTGCTGTACATCACGGAGCTGCTGCAGGACGCCCTGGAGTACCAGGCGGCCAGGGACGAGGCGATCGGGTGCGCGCTCGGTGCCAGGCTCGGCGATGAGCTAGCCGACCAGATCCGCGGCCATCTCGACGGCCTTGACCCGGAGGCGCTCACCCAGGTCCTGATCGCCGGGCTGACCCCGGCCGAGCTCAGGATCGGCCGGGGCGTCGTGTTCGAGCTGCTTGACCGGCACGACTTCGTCATCGACCCGCTGCCCAACCTGCTGTTCTGCCGGGACTCGAGTGTCTGGATCGGCGACCGGGCCGCGGTCAGCAGCATGGCCGCCCCGGCCCGGCGCCGCGAGTCCTCGCTCGTCCAGGTGATCTACCGTCATCACCCCAGGTTCGCTGGCACCAAAAGGCTGTACAGCCCGCGGCTTGAGCAGGTCGAGGGCGGCGATGTCGTGCTGCTCGCGGCGGGCGTGCTCGCCGTGGGGGTAGGCGGCCGGACAACTCCGGCCGGACTGGAGCGGCTGGCGCGGCACGTATTCAACGCGGGCCTCGCGCACACGGTGCTTGCCGTGCCGATCGGGCAGGCCATGGCGGCGGTGCACCTGGACACCGTGTGCACCGTCGTCGACGTGGACACCGTGGTCATGTACCCAGGCCTCGCCTTCACGCTGACCGCGCACACCATCACGCCCGGGCAGGACGGGCTGCGGGTAACGCGGCCGCAGCCCTTCCTTGAGGCGGCGGCGCAGGCGATGGGCATCGAGCAGCTGAAGGTCATCGGCACCGGCCTCGACCCGCTCACGGCGCCGAGAGAGCAATGGGACGACGGTGCCAACGCGCTCGCTATCGACCGCCGGGTCGCGATCTGTCATGAGCGCAACGTGGAGACCAACGCCAGGCTTGAGGCAGCGGGAATCGAGGTGATCCGGGTCCCCGGCAGCGAACTCGGCAGCGGCCGCGGTGGCCCGCGCTGCATGGCCTGCCCGGTCGGCCGGGACCCGGTTGGCGAGCCGGACGCGGAGGCTGCCGCCGGGCCATCCCGGCCGATGGCGACGGCCGGCCAGGCCGGGCTAGCCGGCCCGGTACCGGCGGGCCTGGCCGCCGTGCCGCCGCTCGCCGCCGCCGGACTGCCCGGGGCAAGGCACCCCGAGCTAGCCCCGGCGGGCTGACCCGCGGTTGGCCGCGCCCCGGCCGGTATGCCGGTCCGGAGTCCGGCCGGCTAGCTGCGCGATCGCCGCGACGACGACCACCGGCCAAGCCGCAAGAGGCTGACGCCGGCCACGGCGATCAGGGCGATCCAGAAGAAGAACATCAGCGCGTGGACGACCCACGTCACGATCATGACCACCACGAGGGCAGCGATGATCAGGAGAATTATCCGTCCCATACCACCAAGGTACGACCAGACTGGCGCCCTGCATAACACGGCTGCATAAGGCGGCTGCATAAAGGCGGCCGTCCGGCGCCGCCCGGCTACCCGGGCCCGGGGCCGTCCAGGATCTCCGCGAGGGTCCGGAATGTCGGGCAAGGCCAGCGCCACATGCAGCTCCGGCACCGCTGGACGGGCGCCGAGGTATCGCTGCTGACCCCGCCGGCATCCAGCGGCTGGTGCAGCTCGATCAGGCGCAGCCCGAGTTCGGCGAAACCGAGCACCTCCTCGCGGGCCTCGGCGAGGAAGGCGAGGTCGTGCGCGCTGAACCGGGCCGTCACCGGCACGACCCCGTCACGGTTGACGAGCCGGGCATAGTGACTGCTCGTCTCCAGCCAGGAGGCGGCCGCCTCGGCATGCAGCCGGACCGCCGCCAGGTGCTCCCGCAGTCGTCCGGCACCGGGCTCGGGACATTCCGGCCGGTCCGGCAGATCTGGCGGCACGACGGCCCCGGCGGGAGCCAGCCGCTCCCGGCTCGCGGCCAGCACGCTCGCGGGTCCCGCCGCCGCCCGCTGCTGCCGTGACGGCCGTGACGGCTGGGGCGCGCGGCGGGGCGCGGCCTGGCGCTCTCGCTGCTTGTCCTGCTGATCTGGTCGAGAGTGCATCAGGGAAGCTCCGGCTCCTTCTTGCGTCAGGTCCTGGTCAAGCTTCGCGCACCGAGCCGCTCACTGGAAGCTGATTGGCACGTGCTCTGCGTAGCCATCTAGTCGGCAGCGCCCGCGGGGCGGTAAGGTGCGGCACGTGGAACTTAAGGTCTCGTGCCGGTCTCAGGGTGATCACACCATTATGTCGGTAGCGGGTGAGATCGACCTCTACACTGCACCGCGGCTGCACGGTGAACTTGCCACCGTGCTGGCCGGCCCGGGGCCAGCCATGATCGTCGTCGACATGTCCCAGGTGGAGTTCTGCGATTCCACCGGCATGAACGTGCTGCTTGCCGCGCACCGCCGCGCCCGGGAGGGCGGCGGCGACCTCCAGCTCGCCGGGCCACGCCCCGCGGTCAGGAAGGTCTTGCAGCTAACCGGGCTGGAGACCGTCTTCACCGTGCTCGACGACACTGCCACGATGGCCGGCTCGTAGCCGCTGCGCCACGCCGAGCCGACGCCCGGCCGCCATCCGGCCGCCGGCCGCCGCCGGGCGGCCGCACTAGGATCGCTGCCATGCAGCCCGCCGGTGACATTGCCGTGGTCATCCCCGCCAGGAACGAGTCCGACCGGATTGGCGCGACCGTGACCGCGGCCGCAGCCCTGCCCGGGGTGGACATCGTGGTCGTGGTCGACGACGGTTCCGACGACGGCACCGCTGCTGCGGCTGAGCGCGCGGGAGCCGCCGTGATGCGGCATTCCCGCAACCGGGGCAAGGCGGCGGCGATGGAAACCGGGGCGGAGGCGATCCGGCTGCTGGAGGCGGGCGAAGCCAACGGCGCCAGCGGCGCAGGCCAGGCCGGCACTGTCGGCACCGGCACCGTCGGCGCCGGCGGCGCCGGTCGGGCCGGGAGCGCCAACGGCGGCCTGGCCCGTCCGCGGCATCTGCTGTTTCTCGACGCTGACCTGGCGGAGACCGCCGCCGACGCGGCCCCGCTGGCCGAGCCGGTCCGGTCCGGCCAGGCGGACATGACGATCGCGGTGTTCAGCAACCAGGTCCGCCGCGGCGGGCACGGTCTCGTCGTCGGTCTGTCCGGCTCCGGCATCGAGCGTGCCACCGGCTGGCGGCCGGCCCAGCCGCTGAACGGTCAGCGCTGCCTGACCAGGGCTGCCTTCGAGGCGGCCCGGCCGCTCGCGTCCGGCTGGGGAGCCGAGACCGGGCTCACCATCGACCTGCTCCGCAGGGGCCTGCGGATCACCGAGGTGGAGGTCCCGCTCGCGCACCGGGCGACCGGCACAGACTGGCGCTCGCAGTGGCACCGGGCCCGCCAGCTGGCCGATGTCGCGCGGGCGCTCGCCGCCCGGCAGGCCGGCTTGCGGGCGGCGCGCCCGACGAGGGGATGACGGCCCGGGCCGCGGGCCCCGGTGGCCGCGGCGACCGGCGGGCGCGCCTGCAGCGCACGGGACGGCTAGGGCTCGCGGCCAGCGCGGTCAGCATCGCCCTGACGTTTGCGGTGGCGGTGTGCGGCCCGTCGGTCATGGAGCCCGCGCTGCCCGGCCGGGCAGGCCAGCCGCCATGGTTCATTGCCGTCCGCCCGTCGCCCTACCTGATGGTCGCCATGACGGCTGCCGCGCTCGCAGCCGGGACCGCCGGCCTGGCCCTGACCATGCGCGCGGCCCGCCGGGGCTGGTCGGTCTCGCCGCGGTTCGTGCTGGCGGCGGGAATCATCCTGGCGGCGGCACTGGCGCTGGTGCCGCCGATCGGCTCCTCTGATCATCTCAGCTACGCGGCCTACGGGCGGATGGTGACGACGGGGCACAATCCCTACCTCACGACCCCTGCGGCCCTGGCCCGGCTCGGCGACCCGGTCGCGCGGGCCGTCCAGGACTGGCGGACGAGCCCGTCAGACTACGGCAGCCTGGCCACCGGCGGCCAGGCGCTGGCCTCGCTGATCGGCGGTACGTCGGTTCGCCTCACCGTGTTCGTGCTCTCGCTGCTGAACGCGATGGCGTTCGCGGTGACCGGGCTGCTGCTGCACCGGCTGGCCCGCGGCGACCGGGCCAGGCAACTGCGCGCCGCGCTGCTGTGGACGGCCAACCCGCTGCTGCTACAGGTGCTGGTGGCCGGCGCGCACGTGGACAGCCAGGCAATCGCGTGCTGCATCGCGGCCCTGGCGGTTTTCGCCTTCAGGATTCTTAACGGGGCCGTCCCAGCCAGCCCAGCCCGCCGCGGGCTGGCCGCCGCCGGGGCCGGCGCCCTGATCGGCCTCGGGTTCGCGGTCAAGATAGCGATGGCGCTGGCCGGAGCGGGGCTGGCCATCGCCTGCGTGCTCGCCTGGCGCTGGCAGCACTCACCCCAGCAGCGGGCGGCGGCCGGCGATCCGCCCCGCTGGCGGGGGCCGGTGCTGCTGCTCGGCGGCCTGGCGGCCGGATTCGGCCTGACCGCCGGAGCCTCGGTCGCCGTGTGGGGACCCGGATCGCTCCGCCCCGCGCTGCGGGCCGGCAGCTACGTCTCCATCGGCTCGCCGTGGCGGGCGGTCCGCTCCGTGCTCCGGCTCGCCACCGGCGAGCCAGTCGCCGAGGACGTGGTCAAGACCGCGGCGATCGTGCTGGCAGTCGCACTGCTTGTGCTCCTGATCCGATCGGTCCGCGCGCTTGATCCCGCCGCCGGGCCCCATGCCTTCCCGGCCGCGGCGGACAGTGCCTTCCCGGCCGCGGCGGACCGTGCCGTGCCGGGCGCGGCCGGAGGCAACGCCGCGGCGGCCGGGCCGGCTGCCGCCGGGCCCGATTTCCTGCCGGCCGCGCTGCCCGCGGCCGCGGTGTTTGCCATCGCGTTCGCCTGGCTACTCGCCTGGCCGTACGTGCTGCCCTGGTATGACGGCCTCGGCTGGGCGCTGCTGGCGCTGCTGCCGTGGTCACGGCTGGACTGGCTGCTGCTCGCCCGCACCTCGGCGCTCGCCTTCGGCTACCTGCCCGCCCGGGGGATCGTCATGCCGGCCGGGCTTGGCTGGCTGCGCACCGTGGTCAGGACCGGGATCACCCCGGTGGTCCTGCTCGCCGTTATCGTGGCACTCGTGATGATGTTGTGGCCATGGCGGCAAACGGTGCTCCGAGGGTCGGCTGAGGGTGACTCTGCGGGCACCGCGCGTGCCAGCATCTCCGGCCTGCCATCATGAGGGGCATGTCGGATCGCACTGCCTACCTCGGTCCCGCCGGCACGTTCACCGAGGCCGCGCTCCGCGTGCTCGACGCCGGGGAGCCCACGGAGGCGCTGCCGTGCGCCACCATCCAGGCCACCCTGGAAGCGGTCCGGACCGGCGCGGCGCGGCGCGGCGTGGTGCCGATCGAGAACTCGGTGGAGGGAGCGGTGACCGCGACGCTGGACGAGCTCGCCACCGGGCAGGACCTGATCATCCGCGCCGAAGTCCTGCTCCCGGTGACCTTCGCGCTGCTGGCCAGGCCGGGCACCCAGCTCGCGGACATCAAGGTGCTGAGCGGGCACCCGCAGGCGCAGGCGCAATGCAGGCAATGGCTGGCAGCGCAGCTGCCCGACGCCGAGTGGCGGCCGGCCTCGTCAAATGCCGAGGCGGCGCGGCAGGCAGCCGAGGGCCAGATCGACGCCGCGCTGGCCGGCGAGTTCGCCGCCGGGGTGTACGGCCTGGCCGTGCTCGCCCATGACGTTCATGACCGGGCCGGGGCAGTGACCAGGTTCGTCGCCGTCAGCCTGCCCGGGCCGCCGCCCGCGCCGACCGAGGCGGACCGGACGTCGGTCGTCGCGTTCCTCGCCGATGACCATCCGGGCGCGCTGATGGAAATCCTCAGCCAGTTCGCCGTGCGGTGGGTCAACCTGACCCGCATCGAGTCGCGCCCGACCGGCGAGGGGCTCGGCAGGTACTGCTTCTCCATCGACTGCGAGGGCCACGTGGCGGAGGCGCGGGTCGGTGAGGCGCTGATGGGCCTGCGGAGGGTCTGCAGTGACGTACGGTTCCTCGGCAGCTACCCGCGAGGGGACGGCGGCCGGACCATGGTGCGGCCCGGAACCGCTGACGCAGACTTCGCCGCCGCGGTGGCCTGGCTCGGCCGACTGCGGTAACGCGTGCCATCCCGTTTCATCATCCGATGATTCCCGTGCCGGAGGCAGCACGATCTTCCGTGATCATGAACGGCAACCGGCCGGGTGATGGTCCGCCGCTACAGGTAGGGACCGGAGCCGCGGGGCTGCTGGTCGTCCTGTCCGGGCGCCATGCCTGGCGGCATGCCGGGCGAGACGCCGGGCGGCAGCGCCCTGCGCATCTGCTCCAGCTGTGCCCTGGCCGCCATCTGCTGGGCGAACAAGGTGGTCTGGATCCCGTGGAACAGGCCCTCCAGCCAGCCGACCAGCTGCGCCTGGGCGACTCGCAGCTCAGCCTCGCTCGGCACATCCCCCTCGGTAAACGGCAGCGACAGCCGGTCAAGCTCCTCGATCAGCTCCGGAGCCAGGCCGTCTTCGAGTTCCTTAATCGAGCTCTGGTGGATCTGCTTCAGCCGGGCCCTGCTCTTCTCGTCCAGCGGCGCAGCCCTGACCTCTTCCAGGAGCTGGCGGATCATGCTGCCGATCCGCATCACCTTGGCCGGCTGCTCAACCATCTCGGTAACCGGGCGCTCGGTGCCCTGCTGGGCGCCGTCAGTCTCGACGGCCGTACCGTCGGGGCCGACCACGACCACCCTGCCCTGCTGTTCCCGTTCAGAGTTCATCTGGTCGCTCATGTCCCTAGTCTGGCCGAGCATCCGGCGCCGTCGCACCCGGGGGCCGGATCCGCTGCCCGGATCCCGCTGCCCGGATCCGCCGCCCGCCCGCCGCGGTCAGGCGACGCGCTAGGTCCTGGCGCCGGTGGCAGGCCAGCGCCCTGCGCCTGCCGCCGTGACAGCCGTTGCGGTGGTAGCGCATCCCGATGACCTTGAGTACGGCACGGCCGCCGCGGTAGCCCGGTGGACCAACCAGGGCCGGCAGGTCTGCTATCTGCTGGCGACCCGCGGCGAGGCCGGCATCGCAGGGCTAGCGCCGGGCCGGGCCGCTCCGCGAGGAAGAGGAGCGCCGCGGCGCCGCGGCTGTGGGGGTCAGCGAGGTCGGGTTCCTTGATCACGCCGACGGCCTGGTGGAGTACGGCGTGCCGCTCCGCCGCGACCTGGCTATGGCGTTCCGCAGGCTGCGGCCGGAAGTGGTCATCACGATGAGCTTCGAGCCGACCTGGGGTGACGACGGGCCGGTCAATCACAGCGACCACCGAGCCGTCGGAATGGCGGTCCTGGATGCGTGCCGCGACGCCGCCAACGGATGGGTGTTTCCCGAAGCGGGTCCGGCGTGGACCGGCATCCGTCAGATCTACGTCGGCTTCAGCGGCAGGCCCACTCATTTCACGGACGTCACCGCCACGATCGAGGCGGGCATCACCTCGCTGCGCGCGCACCGCGCCTACCTCGACGGTCTCGGCGGCGATTTCGATCCCGACAAGTTCCTGCGGGCATCGGCCGCTGCTACCGGAAGCAAGGCCGGCTGCGAGTACGCCGTCAGCTTCCGCCGCTACCCGGCTGGCTGAGCGCTCAGCAAGCGCCCCCGGGCCGCTCCCGTGGCTGCCTGCCGACCAGGAGGTATCGTGCGCAAATAAGCGCTTAGTGGTGCAGCCGAGGCTGGTCCGGGCGAGACTAGGAGCTGTGCGACTCACCGGGACATGCGGCAAGGGGGATGCATCCCGCGGATCGACAAGGCGGCAACAGCGCTGGTCAGGCGAGCATGGGCGGAAACGGTGAGGCAGGGGACGCAGTGAAAGACACGTGGGCCGCGCGGGAGTTGCCGGTGCTGACTGCGGCCGTGGCGCTGCTCGAGGACAGCTACATGGTCACGGTCAGCGACATCGCCGAGCGGACCGGCCTGGCGCTATCCGACGTGGCCCGCTCGCTCGATGCGATGGACCCGACCTACGTCGACTTCCGCAAGACCGAGACGGGGGGAGATCCCCGCTTCTGGTACGTCCTCAAGGTGACCCCCGCGGCCCGCGAGGAGGTCGGCCAGTGGCCCGCGCCGGCGAACCTCATCGACCGGCTCGCAGCCGCGTTCGGCGAGGCCGCCAAAAGCGACCCAGATCCTGTCCGGCAGGACCAGCTTCGGCACGCGTCGGCGCTGCTCGGCGGCCCGGTCAGGGAGGTGGCCGTCCAGGTCGCCGCGAACGTGATGGCTCGCTCGGCCTGGATAAGCTGACCGATGGTCAGCTCTCAGCGTCGATGGGATGACGGCCGTGACCGACCGGCAGACGGCTGACCTCGCCGCGCTCGCAGACCTCTGCACGCCCTGGTGCGTTCATGTGGTGGCGACCCTGCGCATCGCCGATCTCATCGCCGCGGGCGCCGCCGACGTGACTGACCTCGCGGCGCGGGCCGGCTGTGATGCCGGCTCCCTGGACAGGGTGCTCAGGACCTGGTGAGCAAGGGCGTCTTCGAGCAGGTCGCGCCGGGGACGTTCGGGCTCAACGAGGCCGCCGAGGGTCTCCGGGGCCCGTTGCCCGGCTATGACCTGGACGGCATCGGCGGCCGGATGGCGCAAGCCTGGGGCAGCCTGCTCGGCGCGGTGCGCACCGGCAAGCCTGCCTACCAGCAGGTCTTCGGCCGGCCGTTCTGGGCTGACCTGGATGCCCATCCTGGCATCGCGGCGAGCTTCGACGAGCTGATGGGCGTGGCCGGCCATGGCAGGCCAGACCCGGCGGTGCTGGTGAGCGATGACTGGGCGCAGGTGCGCTGGGTGGTCGACGTGGGCGGGGGGACCGGCGCGATGCTGGCTGAGATCCTCCGCGCCCGGCCGGGCATCCGCGGCACGCTGCT
>WNGG01057242.1_pt1 | contig 10312 bp, 13 predicted proteins | sample 5400661 | NCBI WGS metagenome assembly WNGG01 (sample SAMN13153372, study PRJNA577476) | soil metagenome | isolation source: 100 cm soil or saprolite under Garry oak tree replicate 1 | place: USA:California | collected 2016-06-15
CGCAACCAGCCGATCAGCCATTACGAGCACGAAGGTCCGCTGGATATGCCTTCCGGCATCCCCTCGGCCATGCACGTTGTGGTGGCGAAAGAGGGCAGCCTGAGCGCGGTGCAGGCGGCAGTGGGCAGCCGGCAAGCCCTGCCGCTGGGCGCGTTCCCACTTCAGCACCTGGAATTTTTTCAGGTGAGCGCCGCAAAATAAGCTGGCAAGTGGCGCTGCTGGTTCCTACTGGTTTGGTTCCACGGCAGATAGAGGCTTTGATTAATTGGCGGGCCAAAGCTAGACTTTATTTGCCGCCATTTTCGCTAAATTGCCGGGCGGCGGTAAGCGGAAAGTTCCCATGGGCCTTCATACTCCGATCGAGACACACCGGACGCATCCTTTTGGCGTGGAGATTCTGGACCTAAGGCACTTCAGCTCTCACAATCTCCGTCCTTTGCTGGAGCGGGAGACCCTTTTGTGGGCGCAGATGATGTCGTGGGACTACCGACCCTCGGCCGAGATGATCCTCCGCTATATCGATTCCAAGATCCTGCCCGGCTATGCCGCCGTGGAAGACGGGCATGTTGGCGGCTACTCGTTTTTTGTCTATGAAGGCAGCAAAGGCGTCATCGGCGATCTTTATGCCGACGATTCCATCCGCATTCCCGGCGACACGGTGGAACACCGGCTGGCGGTACACGTAATCAACACGCTGCAGCAATCGCCCGGCATACAGCGCATTGAAGCGCAGCTTCTGCCGCATGAATCCGGCGTGCTGAGCGAGCCGTTTCTGGCTGAAGGCTTCCGCCAGTACCCGCGATTGTTTATGACACTGCCGCTCAGGAACGGCATGCGGCCGGAAATTTCGAGCTTTCCCGATATTGAATTTCGCCGCTGGGGAGAGCAGGACTTCCAGCCCGGCGCAGCCGTTATCACCACGGCTTATCGCGGCCACATCGATTCCGATATCAATGACCAGTATCGCAGCCTGAACGGATCGCTCCGCTTCCTGAACAACATTGTGCGTTTTCCCGGCTGTGGCGTGTTCGATGGAAACGCCTCTTTCGTGGCGCTGCACAAGCCCACGCGCTCGATCGCCGGCCTGCTGCTGTGTTCGCGTGTCCGTGAAGATGTTGGCCACGTTACCCAGGTTTGCGTTCTGCCGGAGCATCGCGGACGGAGGATCGGCGAATCGCTGATCGGGCTGTGTACGCAGGAGCTACGCAGCCGCAGTTTCCTTGGCTTAAGCCTTACCGTGACTGAAGCCAATACCAAAGCCGTGGAGCTCTATCGCCGATTGGGCTTTGAAACCCGCCGCCGCTTTGATGCTTTTGTGTGGGAAGGGTAAAGAACCTTTATTTTGTCGCTGCGCTCCAAACCGCCACCGGTTCGTTACATCCGCAGAGACCGCTATGCTCCTGTTCACACCGCTCGGCGCCACACGGGCCTCGCGGCGAACTCCACAACACTACTGCTTGGTTATCGTCACGGATGATTTAAACGTCGCGCCTGAAGAGTCCCAGCCCTGAATCACAATCTGGTGCGTGCCCACCGCAACGGGCAGCGTTGTGTCTGCGCTGCTGGTGGACGATTGGAATTTGAGCGCACCATCCAGGTAAACCTGCGTCGCGACTACGGGATAGCCGGATGATGCGGTCCCGGTGGCGCGAACCGATGTAGCCGTGGTCGAGGTAAATGTAGGGCTGGTAATGGTTACAAACGGCGGCTTGACGACCACAGTCGCGGATGCGGTTGAAGTTGCGCCCAGATTATCCGTAACCGTGGCTTTCACCGTATAGGTCCCCGCAACTTTGTACTGGTGCGACGCGCTGATGGCCGACGCCGAACTGCCGTCGCCAAAGGAAATGACGGTGCTGGTAATTGTTCCGGCAGGATCGCTTGACGCCGCGGTGGAGGCGGTGATGGATCCTCCCACCAGAATCGACCCGGAACTCAAGCTGAGCGCCGCGACCGGCGGCTTGTTGATGGTTACGCTAAGCTGCTTATAAAAATTTCGTCCCGCATTGTCCCATCCTTTTACCAGCAGCGTGTGCGCGCCGCTGGCCACGGTGATGGTGGTATCAAGACTGGCCGAGCCTACCGAATACGCCATGACTGAATCAAGATAGATCTGCATGGCCGTGACCGGATTGCCGGAGAACCCGCTGGCAACAACATGGACCTGCATCGGCAGGATGGCGTCGCTGGCGGGACTGCTGACGATCACCTCCGGAGCTTTCACGGTCACGTTGGTGCTGGCGGAAGAAGATGCGCCCACATTATCCGTAACTTTAGCGGTGAGCGTGAAAACGCCGGCACTGGAATATGTGTGCGAGGCAGTGAGACCCGTGGCGCTTGTGCCATCGCCAAAGCTGATAACTGAGCTGGCGATCGTGCCGTCAGGATCGGAAGAGCCTGCTGCGCTCACGCTGATCGTGGCCGGAGCATAAGCGATTCCCGGTGTGGCTGAGATTGCGGCAATCGGGGGCTGATTACTAGAAATCATGATCGCGGCTGACTTGCTTGCAGTGGCGCCCAGATTGTCAGCCACTGTGGCCGTGATCGTATAGGTTCCTGCCGTGTTGTAAGTGTGCGATGCGCTGGGCCCGCTCACTGCGGCGCTGCCATCGCCAAAATTGATTGTGCTGGAGACGATGCTGCCGTCCGGATCGGTTGAGCCGGCGGTTGAAGCCGTAATGCTCGCCGGCGCGATGAGTGGTCCCGTCGAGGAGGTGCTCGTCAGGGACGCGCTCACGCTCAGCGCGGCGGTGGGCGGCTGATTGGGAACAGTCAATTGCATCCCGGCTGACATCTTGTTGGTGAGTGACGGCTGGCCGACGGCTTTTACAAAGATGGTGTAATTGCCGGCATTCAAGGCGAACTGGGCCAGGTCAAGCGAACTTACGCTGGTGGCGGCATCGGCCAGCCACATAAGATTCGTGCCATCTTGTGACGAAAACACCGTGAAGTGGTCCACCGTATTCATCTGGCCGGTAATGCTCCACGAAACCACGGTGCCGGCAACGGAAGCCGACACGGCAACGCAATTATCGATGCCGCTTTCAATCTCCGATCCTTCTTCATAGTCGTTCCAGGTCACCAACTGGATGCCGAGTATCTGGTTGGCTGCGGAGTAATATTTGCCGGCTTCGGCAATGGCCTTGAGCCATGTCTGCCCGCATTGCTGGTCGATGACGCGGTTGGTGCCCCATAACGCCAGCGTGTCATTGAATCCCTTGTAGCCTGAGCCGGTGGAATACGCAGAAGGCATGGAGAGCGCGGTCTTGTACTAGTTATGGCGTAAGCCTCATGGCCGAAGAAGTAAACCACCGGACGTCCGCCGCTGTTCAGGTAGGCGGGCGAGGCTGAGTAGGTAACGTTGGCGTAGTTCAGGTCGTCGATGAGCGTCTGCGTCACGTCGCAGCCCAGCGTGGCGGCGCAGGTCTTGAGCGCGCCCGCATCGTGCATGATGGCAAAGTTGAAGCCCGGATAAAGCTCTGACTGGTGCATGAAGGACTGCACGGCCAGATCGTATGAAGCAAAGTGCTTACTGGACTCTCCACGCCCATACCAGTCGATAATGGCGCCGTCTAAGCCCCGGCTCAGCATGTCATTCACCTGCTTCTGCACCTGCAGCGTGTCATTAGAGGCGTAGCCCACGTTCATGTGGTCGCCAAACCCGAACCAGGGAACCAGGTGTGCGTAAATTTTGGCGGTGGAACCGGGATAGATCAGGTTGCGCGTTGGGACCTTGCTGATATTGGTGGCGCCAAGATTGCCGTTGGTCTGGGTGGCAAAGCTATCGGACGTACTCGTGTTGTTGGAGGTCTCCGCCGCCAGGGTGGTGGTGGCTTGAAAGGCCGTTCCGGCGGAAGCCGTCAACGAACAAAAGACGACAAAAAAAGTGATGCTGACCCTATACTTTCGCACACGTACCCCCGGACTTTTCGTCGCCTGGGGGAACGACGGGATAAGCCTTCAATCGTGAAGTTTTGGTGCTTCTCTGCCTTGAAGATTGCGAGGGAGTTTAGGGACATTCCGCCCTAATCCCCATCCGCAAAAGCTCTAAGCTTCTCACCATGATTTACCCTAGGAGAACTACGCAGGTCACCCGGGCAGTGCAGGTTAGGGAACTAGGACAAGGCCCCACGGCCGGTGCAAAATCCGGGACGGGAGACAACAATAGAGCGGGAACTTGCGTCTAATTGCAGTTGACACATTCGATGGGATTTGTGTCTGGGAAAAAATTCAGAGTGGTGAAAGGGCCTTATGAGCGCTCAACCGAAGACTGAATCGGCGGCAAAAATCCCCCCCGAAATCAATACCAAGCTAAGGGCCCTGGCGCATGATCTGAGCAACTCCGTGGAGACAATCATGCAAGCCTCTTACCTGCTGGCCCAGGCAAACCTGGACGACAACGGCAAAAAATGGGCCGACCTGATCGATAAAGCCAGCCGCGATTGCGCCAAGATCAACCGGGAAATTCGCGACATCCTGAAAGCCAGCGCTTAAGTCCAAAGCCTCTTCCGGCGGCTACGCTACTCGCCGCGAGGGCGCATTTGTGCGCAAGAAATCCTGGGCATTGCGGTAGCCTTCCAGCGTCCCCACATCCATGTAGCTTTCGCCAGTGAATTTGCCACGCACCGGATTTCCAGCGGCAATAAATGCATTCAGCAGCTCGCCCAGATACTTGTCCGCGCGATGGCGGGATTCCCATAACAGCCGCAGCCGGCGGAAGGCTTCTCCGCGAACTGTCACCGCGCCCCAGATCCAATGCGAATCGGGCTTCGGCCTCTTGACCTGGACTTCCTTCACGTAACCCAGTTCGTCGCAGACTACGGCATCAAACACCGAAGGATCATCCACGGGAAACAGCACCAGGTTGCACTCTGCGCCGTTTGGCCCCAGCGCCGGGGTATAAGCGTTTTCCGGGAACCAGATGGTGTCTGGCAGGCCGACCAGCACCTGGTCGTGCTGGCGGGCGAACGGCTCAGCGCGAAACAAAGCGTCGCACAGTCCGAGCGGCTGCTGCTGCAATACATAAAAAATCTCCGCCGCATAGTTGCGCTCGGCGTAATACTTCACAATGTCAGTCTTTTCCGCGGAGATGACCATACATATCTGGCTGGCGCCTGCGGCAATCATCCGCTCGACCAGATATTCAGAGACGGCCTTAGGACGTTCCACACGGCCGATCAGGCGCGAGCCTACGGGCAGCAATTCCTTGGAACAGCCCAGCGGTTGAATGCGCTCTCCCGCTCCGGCGGCCGGTATGATTCCGATCATTGAGCGACCTCTTTCTTCATGGATGAGTGGAGGCCGGAACGCGCTTCCTCAAAATATTGCAGCAACTGGCGGGCGCGGACCGTGCCCGTATGCTCGTCCAGCGTGCGCTGCCGGGCACGCGCCGCCATCGATTGCAACTCGGCATCTGGCGCGCCCAGCGCGTCTTCGACATCTGCCGCGCCGGAAACAACGCGGAGTTCGTTGCCCAGGTCGAAGAAAGAATCCAGGCCTTCCCATTGGTCGGTGATCAGCGGCGTGCCGCAGGCGGCGGCTTCAAAGAAACGCCCGGAAGGGCACCAGCCGTTGGCGGCCATTTCACCGCGCGTGATGTTGAGCGTGATGCGCGACGATGAATAGAAGCGCGAGTGCTCTGCCGGCGACACATGCTCCATGCGCCGCACGTTCTCCGGCCACTCCCAGTTCCACGGATAAAGCGAGCCTGCCAGCAGAAATGTCTTCTCCGGATGGCGGCGTGAAGGCTCCAGCAACAGTTCGTCGAGCTTGGCCTGGCGATCAGCCGAGTACGTTCCCATGTAACTCAGGTCGCATTGGAAGTCCGGGAGCGGGGCAACGCGATAGTACTCGTCCGGATCGACGCATCCGTAAAGCGTTCTTACCATCGGCGCGCGATAGCGGTTTTCGAGTTCTGTCAGTACTTCTCCGCCGGTGAACGAGAGTACCAGGTCGAATTCGGCGAGCTGCCGGGCGCCGACATATTCGACCTGGCGCAGGTTGGCCAGCGTGACCGGAGTATCCAGATCGTAAAAAACGTGCAGCGGACGGCCCAGGTCCAGGATTTCATTGTTGATGCGGCGGCCTTCCGGCAGGAAGCTGGCGGTAATCACCACGTCTGAATCCGCCGCATCGGAAAGCGCATGGTCGCGAATGCTCGCCCAGTCTGAGTACAGAGTGAGTTCGCAATAGCCGCAGGAATCAAAATCGCGCCGCGAGCGGTAATAGGGAACGTCTTTTTCAAAGAAATGGACCCGGTGACCCAGGCGGTCAAGCGCGCGGATAAGGGCCCGGTAGGGCGTGGCATGTCCGTTGCCCCATGAAGAGGAGAGGGTCAGGCCAAATATGGTAATTTTCACTCGGCTTTCACTCGTCTGGGATCCTCGCGGCGCGGGATGAAAAGCCCGAGATGGTGAGATGTATCCCGCGCCGGGACTGTTGCCGCGAGTTCTAAGCGGGCAGATACGGCCGGGTTAAGTTTGACAACTCCCTGCCATCATAGGCACACTAAGTGATTCGCCCCAGAAGTTCATTCGCCCAGACCGTCTAAAAACAAACCTAGTGAACCGCCCCATGACAAATCGGGTCTCGTACACGCTGGAATCGACACTGGAAAGCGTCAACCAGGTGGAACAAAAAGCCTCAGAAGTCGCAGCCAGGGCGGGGTTTGCCGAAGACGAGCAATATCAGGTGGCGATGGCGGTGCGCGAGGCGGCAGTGAACGCGGTCCGGAAGTGACACTTATCAAACATACCGGCCGCAATGCGGCGAATGCCAAGGAGGAGGAAGCATAGTGAGCATGAAAGCAACCAATCGGCAAGTGGAAGGCGTCGCTGTTGTGGATATGAGCGGCCGCATCACATTGGGTGAAGGCAGCGTGGTATTGCGTGACAGCATCCGCGACCTGATCGGCAAGGGGCAGAAAAAGATCCTGCTCAACCTGGGCGACGTCACCTATATAGACAGCTCCGGGATCGGCGAACTGGTGAGCGCGTTTACCGCCGTGCGGCGCGAAGGCGGCGAGCTGAAGCTGCTCAACCTTACCAAGAAAGTCCACGACCTGCTGCAGATCACCAAACTGTATACCGTCTTCGATATCAAGGACGACGAAGCCACAGCGATTAAAGCCTTCGGCAAATAACATTCAAGACGGCAAGCGGACTCCCGTCCGCTTGCCGCGGGTACTCGCATGCCAAGAATCTCCCGCATTGATCGTGCATCTGCCACGGCTGACGTCGCTGAAGTTAAGCCGATTTGGCGGCGTTTGAGCCGCCAGGCGAAATCCCGAGCAAAGCGAGGGATCTCCACCAGAACACTTTCGACAGACTAAGTATGCCAAGAATCTCACGCATTGATCGTGCTGCTGCGCCACCGGAAGTGGCTGAAGTTTACGACCACTTCATGAAAACGCGTGGCAACATTCCCAACATGTTCCGCACCGCGGCGCACCGGCCGGAAATCATGCGGACCATGGTGGCGCATTTCCGCGCCGTAATGGAAACCGGCACCGTGCCGGCCAAGCTGAAAGAACTGGTGATCGTGCGCACCACGCAGATCAACCGCTGCGAGTATTGACTGGCTTCCCACACCGTCTTGGCAAGACGGCACGGCTGGACCGACGACCAGATCAACGGCCTGGCCAACTTCGAACAGCGCTCCGATTTCACGGAAAAAGAAAAAGCCGCGCTGCGGCTGGCGGAGCGCGTGACCCGCGACGCGCACACCGTGGACGATCAGCTCTTTGCCGAGCTGCGCAAGCACTTTGACGAAGGCGAGATTATCGAGCTGCTGGCCGCGATCGGGCTGTTCAACTATTTCAATCGCTTCAATGACGCGCTGCAGATGGAGCCGACGAAGTAAAGCAATTAGCAAATAGCAATTGGCAATTCGCTCAGCTAAAGCCGATCGCAGCAGCGTTGCCGATGCCGAGCGTTGCCGCCAAATGTTTAAAGCCAAGAGCCAAGGACCAGGTGCTAGCTGCCAGTTGCTAGCTGCTACTTCACCGCAATCTTGTCCTTGATGGCATTAAACTCATCGGGTGAAACCACGCCCTTGGCGCCGAGTTCGTCGCGCGTGTGGTAGGGGCGGCCGGCGATGATCCGGTCTGCGGTTTCTTCATCCACTCCTGGCAGCGTCCGCAACTGGATCTTGGAAGCCGAGTTGATGTTTATCGCCGCGTCCGGCGTCTGCATGCCCTGCTTCACGCCTTCAGCCACGGCTTTGGTCTGCTTCGCGGCTTCTTTGGCGTCCTTCTTCATTTCGACCGCCGCCACCTTGCTGCCCTCTTTGATTTGCTGAGTGGCTTTGGCGGCTTCCTGTTTGGTTTTTTCCGTGTCCTGCTGGCTGCAGGCGGAGAGCAGCAGGAGAGAAGCGGCGAGCGACGTTGTAAAAATCAATTTCATAAATATCCCAGCAGTAAGAGAATCAGAAGGATCACAAGGACCAGACCCAGTCCCCCGCTTGGGCGATAGCCCCATCTGCGGCTGTGCGGCCACGCCGGCAGCGCGCCAATCAACATCAGCACCAGAATAATAATCAGGACCGTGACCAAAGGACCTCCAACACTTCCTCTAGGTTGGAGTGCGAGAAGCTGGAGGGAGTTGGCCAGAGAAGCACTTAGCAATTAGTAATTAGCACTTAGCTCAGCTAAAGCCGGCCGATGCGGGACTGGCTAAAGGCGAAGGCTTGAAAAACCAAGAGCTGCAAGCGAAGTGTCGAAGGGCAAAGTAAAAAGCAAGGTCAGGTTCAGAATTTGAAGACCAGGAGTCGAAGGCCAAGAGCCAAAAGCCAAGAGCCAAAAGCCAAGAGCCAAAAGCCAACGAGCTCTTAGCCTTCAGCCTCAACGGCATCAATCGGCTTTAGCTGAGCTAAGTGCCAATTGCTATTTGCTAGCTGCTCAAAACAAAAATCAGCCGGAGAAACAAGTCCTCCGGCTGAACCTCAGCGTTTTTAGGAGAGAGCTTTACGAGGCGTTGCGCCGCGGACGAATGCTCAAGTCGCGCACCTGGGCCAGCAGGCTGGAACGTTGCATCGAATCCAGCCTGTCCAGGCAGCCGACAATTTCGGCGATAAACTCGTCATGCATCAGGTCGCCGATATCGTCTTCCAGGGTGCGGCTGGAACCTTTGAGCAAGTCGGCCATGGAAACTTCCAGCGCCGTGGCCAGCCGTTGCAGGGAAGAAAGCGTCGGCATGGCTTTTTCATTTTCGATCTTGGAGACGTAGGTGCGCGGCACCTGCATGCGCAGCGCAAGCTGGCGCTGGCTCAGTCCTGACTTTTGCCGTAGCATACGGATGGTAGAAGCTACCTGGAGATGGGAACGATGGCCGTTCGTCGCCGGCTCGACGGGCGACTGGACCTCAAGGATCGGCTCGGGCTCATCCTCGTCCAGCGAGGTGCGGCATTTTCTGCAAAGATTGTTGTTGGTCCTGAATTGGACTAAATGACAATGGTCACAACGTACAACTTCCCGGGAATCGACCGGCGCCAGTGCTGTTGCCATGGATGTTTCGGAGTTGCCAGAGCGGGCAGTTTCTCCAAAAACTTTTACTGCAAGGAAACCCTTAACTCACGTTAGTCTCAAGCATCAACTCACAATTGTCAACAAGAAATTTAGGTAAAAACCTGAGTAATTGGCAATAAATAGGTGAATAAATAGAGAAAACAGGTACAAAACACTAGGTTGGGCAACTGCAGTTGAACAATCGGGGGTTGAACGATCAAGGATGGAACAGATGACCATGGATCGAAATGCTATTGATCGAAATCAGGCGTGGAGCCTGTTGTGCGAATACACCCAGTCAGAAAGCCTGCGCAAACACATGCTGGCGGTGGAAGCGTGCATGCGCGCCTATGCCCGCAAGTTCGGCGAGGACGAAAATAAGTGGGGCATCACCGGCCTGTTGCACGACTTTGATTATGAAAAATATCCCACGCCGGCCGAGCACCCGTTCGTTGGCAACAAGATTCTGGAAGAGCGCGGCTATCCGGAAGAAGTGCGCCGCGCCATCCTTTCGCATGCCGACTACAGCGGCGTGAAGCGCGAAAGCCGGATGGAAAAGACGCTCTATGCCTGCGACGAGATTGCCGGCTTCATCACAGCCTCGGCGCTGGTCAAACCGAGCAAGTCATTGGCGGAGGTGGAAGCGAAGTCCGTCCGCAAAAAAATGAAGGACAAAGCCTTTGCCCGCAGCGTGAATCGCGATGACATCATCAACGGCGCAGCCGACCTGGGCGTCGATCTGGAAGAGCATATTGCATTCTGCATCGAGGCGATGAAAGGGATTGCGGGAGAGCTGGGGTTGGCGGGAAA
>WNGG01010005.1_pt1 | contig 10311 bp, 9 predicted proteins | sample 5400661 | NCBI WGS metagenome assembly WNGG01 (sample SAMN13153372, study PRJNA577476) | soil metagenome | isolation source: 100 cm soil or saprolite under Garry oak tree replicate 1 | place: USA:California | collected 2016-06-15
CGGCCGGTGCCGCGATCCTACGCCCGACGCCGCGGGGCCGGCAGGCGGGGCGCCTCGCGCTGCTCGCCTCCCTCGTGCTGTTCATAGCCGCCCGGCTGCTGTTTCCCTGGATGTCTGTCTTCTCCCAGCTCGTCGGCATCGGATTACCGATTGGGTTCCTGATCGCGCTATACTGGCCGCGCAGGGCCACGCCTTCGGCGGCAGTATGAGTACCGCGCGTTGACGCCCCATTGATGCACTCGCACCATGATTGCTTGCGATGGCTACCGAGCCTGCCTACGTTCTCGGCATGACCGCCGCTGAACTGCTCCAGATTCCTGACAAGCATGCCGAGCTCGTGCGCGGGGCGCTGGTCGTCCGCGAGCCGCCCGGCCTGCGGCACGGCCGGATCGCGCTGGAGATCGCCGAGGCGCTCGCGGCACACGTACGCGCACAACAGCTCGGCCGCGTCTATGTGGAGAGTGGTTTCAAGCTGACGTCGAATCCCGATACCGTCCGCGCACCCGATGTCGCCTTCATCAGTCAGAGCCGTCTTCCCGAGCCGGAGCCCGTGGGCTACCCCGCGCTCGCTCCCGACCTCGTTGTCGAGATTCTCTCACCGGGCGATCGGCCAGGGGAGGTGCTCGGCAAGGTGGCTGATTGGTTGTCCGCGGGCACCAGGCTCGTGTGGGTCATGGATCCCGAGCGCCGCCTGGCCCGTGTGTATCGCGCCGACGGCGCCGAGGCAATCGTCACCGCCGAACAGGCGCTGCAGGGCGAAGACGTCGTGCCCGGCTTCGCCTGCCCGCTCGCGACGATTCTTTAGACACGCGCAGACTTCTTCCTGCCTGACCACCTGGCTAGTGTGCTCGCACCTCGGAGTGCACCCTTCGGCGCTGTAGCGCGCCAGGTTTTTCTGCGTGAAGGCGCCGGCGTCCTCCGTTGCGTCGACCGCGAATCCATTCTCCTGGCCGAGCTTCCGGATTGCGGCGATGCCGTTGGGGATGGAGCTGTGAGGGAATCCGGCGGTCTTGGAAAAGACGAGCACGCGCGGTTGTTGCGCCGCTGCGGCGACCGAGATCGAGGCAAGGAGGGGGAGCGCGAGGGAAACGAGGAGTCGGTGCATGGGCGCCAATCTGCTCGGAGAGGCATCATGTGCAAGTGGGCGGGTATTAACGTCTCTCATCAACACAGTCCAGATTTCCAGCTCAGGGGAGGAGCCATGCGCACGCTCGTGCTGGTTGTCATCCTGGTGCTCGCCCGACCCAGCGCCGACGCTCGCTCGGCGCCAGCCGAGACCGCCCGGATCCGGCGGCACCTCTCGATGGTCGAGGCGGAGCTCCGCGCCACGAACGTCTCCGCCCTCACGCCGGCCCAACGCGCGGCGCGTGGCAGAAACCTCGATGTCCTGCACGCATACTGGGTGCGCGGCGTGTTCCCCGTGAACACCGACTTCCCAGGCTGGCACGTCCCCTACTTCATCGATCGCTCCGGCACGCGCTGCGCGATGGCGTACCTCATCGAGCAGTCCGGCCACCGCGACCTCGTGCGGCGCATCGCGATGACTCAGAACAACGCCTACGTCCGTGACCTTCGGGGCGACTCCGAGCTCGGCGCGTGGCTCAGCGAGAATGGGCTCACGGCGGCCGAGGCCGCGCGCATCCAGCCCACGTACGGCGGCAGCCCGGCCGACGATTTTGCGGGCCGCTGGGACGGCACGGTGACGTTTGGCTCACGCGACAGCACCAGGCTCCGGTACATCCTGACGAACGAGCGCTCGAACGGCGGATGGATGCTCACGTTTCCCGGTCCCGGTCGCTGGTCCACGCTGCCTCAAGTCGTGACACTCGCGGGCGACAGTCTCGTGCTGGAAGCTGCCCCGGCCCCGGCCATCCTCGGCTCGGGGCGCGAGCCGGTGACGCGGCTCCGCACCGTGCTGCACTATGGCGGCAACACACTCACCGGATCGATCGAGATCCTCTACGCGTCGGGCGCTGTCGTGCGTGGCAAGACGAGCGCGACGCTGGAGTGCGCAGGTCATGACTCTCCCGAGGCGGTGGTAGCATTCGTCCGCCCGCTCAGGCTCCCCAAGGTCCGTTGCATGACGGAGATCGGCGGAGGGCGCGAGTGGTCGGTGCACGAGGTGGTCTACCGCAACACGGGGCAATTCCGGTACGCGCGCCGGATCGCGCTACTGTGGGGCGGCCGCGTGGGTTGGATCGTGAACGATGCGATGGCGACCGACACCGCGGTCGGAATGTTTCGGGCGCGTCCCTCCGATACGACGCTCACCGCGCCCGCTTTTCTCAGAGGGATGACGACGCTGGGCCTGCGCCAGCGTTGGGCGAAGACTCTGCTGCAAGACCCGAACGTGCCGCGCTTCGTTCCCGCCGCCCTCATTGCGGCGCTGCACGACACTCTCGACGTGCCACTGGCCGAGCTGCTCGTCTCCTCGCCGCAGGTCACGCGCGACATGGAGCTGCTCGTGGCCCTGGCGCATCTGCCGGTGCCGCCTGACTCCACCTGGCGACGCGACGATGGCGGGTTGGTGTACGAGACCGTGTCGACCGGGTACGCCCACGCGCGTGGCGCAGCCGACGACGCGTTGTGGGCTCAATCGCTTGCGCTCATCGCTGCACGCGACACGCCGCACGACGTGCTGCTGACCCTCGCCACGTGGCATGATCGCCATGCCTTCTCGTGTCCCGGGCGACCGAGCAAGCGCCAGGTCTTTCCGGCGCTCAAGGAGCGCGCGTCACGTGAGGGCGACACCGCCATCCTCGACGCGCTCGCGCGTGTCAAGGCGCCGTGCCTCTAGAGTATTGGAGGAACTGCCCTACTTTCCCTCTCCTTTTTCAAAAAACCGCGCCCCAGTCTGTCATCCCGAGCGAAGCGCGCGGAACGCGCGCGTAGCGAAGGATCTGCTTTAGGCAAACTTCTTCCTCCCTGACCACCTGGCTAGTGGTGGGCTCGCACCTAGGAGTGCACCCTTCGAGAGCACACACAACTCTCGAACCCCAGGTGATCACGTGACTGACTCTCGCTCCAGCATCGCTGCACTTTCCGACCAGCTCGCCGACGCCGTCGCGGCGGCGAGCGCGTCAGTGGTGGCCGTTCACGCCCGGCCGCGCTTGCCCTCCACCGGCGTGCACTGGAAAGACGGCGTCGTCGTAACGACCGAAGGCACCGTGAAGCAGGAAGAAGACATCACCGTCTCGCTCCCGGACGGCAAGCGCATTCCCGCGACCTTTGCGGGCCGAGATCGCGGGACGGACCTCGCGGTGCTGCGCATTCCGCCTGGATCACTCCACGTCGCCGAGCTCGGCGATCCTGCAGTGCTCCGTCCCGGCAATCTCGTGCTCGCACTGGGGCGTCTCGACGAGGGTGGTGCGCGCGCCGCATTCGGTGCCGTCAGCGCGACCGGCGGAAAGTGGCGCGCCTGGAAAGGCGGCGAGATCGATCGCTGGCTGCAATCGGACCTCACGATCTACCCCGGTTTCGGCGGCGGCCCTCTGGTCGACTCGGGCGGACAAATTCACGGCATCAACTCGGGTGCCTTGAGTCGTCCACTGGCGACCACGATTCCGGTCGGGACCGTCAGCCGCGTCGTCGCGCAGCTCCTCGAGCGCGGCTACGTCCCGCGCGGCTGGATCGGCGCCGCCATGCAACCGGTTCGTACCCATGAGGGTGGCGGCTTGTTGCTCGTGTCGATCGAGAAGGACGGCCCCGCGGCGAAAGCAGGATTGCTCCTTGGCGATGTCATCGTGACAAGCTTCGATCAGCTGCTCGACGTGCTGGGCGACGATGCGGTCGGCAAGAAGGTGAGCCTCGACGTCGTGCGCGCCGGGAAACAGCGCAAGATCGAAGTGGTGATCGGCGAGCGGCCGCGCGGGCGGGGGCGGGCGGGGCGGTAAGCGTGCCGAGTGGACTGTTTCTCGATGAGCCGGCAGCGCGGCTTCGCGCCAGCGTGGTCGCGATCGTCGACGGCGGCCACGGCGCCGGATTTGCCTGGCGAGACGACCTGTTCGTCACGAGCGCGCACGTCGTCTCGGCGCGCAAAGCGGTGGTGCTGACGCCCGACGGGCGCGCCGTCGAGGGCAGGGTGGTCGGCCGTGACGTGGACCGCGACCTCGCGCTGGTTCACGCGCCCGAGGCTCGCGTACCGGCGGTGACGTGCGGCGATCCGTACGCGCTGCGGCCCGGCGCGCTCGTGTTCGCGGTCGGTCATCCGCTGGGCGTGAAGGACGCCGTGAGCGTCGGCGTGTTCCAGGCGGTGCGAGCCGTCCCGCTAGGGTTTGGAATGGCGGAACAACGGCCGAGGCGTGGCCGGAGCCCGTTCATTCCCTGGGTCCAGGCGGACGTCAGACTGGCGCCCGGGAACTCTGGCGGCCCGATTGCCGATGTAGAAGGCAATGTCATCGGTGTGGCGGCGATGATCGTCTCTGGGCTGGCGCTCGCAGTTCCGGCGCCTGATTTGGAACGGCTGCTTTCGAGCGCGTAATGAAGCTGCGCGTGTACCTCGATCTCTCCAACGCCGTCACGCGCCGCCGTATGGCCGCGTTGCTCCGGGCTGACGGGGACGTCGCGCTCGTCGGGACTGCCGAGGACGCCGACCTGGTGGTGAGCGAGCGCGTGGTCTCGACGGCTGCGCCGGGCGCGGTCGCGCCAGGGGGCGCGCTCACCGCTCGCGAGCTCGAGGTGCTGCGGCTCGTCGCCCGCGGGCTCGGCAACAAAGAAATCGCCGCGGATCTCGGCATTACGACGCACACGGTCAAATACCATCTCGCCGCCGTGCTCGAAAAACTCGGCGTCCGCTCGCGCACGGAAGCTGTGTCACTCGGCGTTCGCAAAGGCCTCGTGCCGCTCTGACCCTCGTATCTTGGCAAGGCTCTACGGGGCGACGCAATCTCTCGGAACGGTGTACAAAGGCCATGACTCCTCTGCCGCTTCCCACCCGCACACTCGGCCCCCAGGCACTCCCCGTCTCCGCCATCGGCCTCGGCTGCATGGGCATGACCCAGTCGTACGGCACCCCCGAAGAGCGCGACGAGCGCGAGTCCATCGCCACGATCCACCGCGCCATCGAGCTCGGCGTCACCTTCTTCGATACCGCGGAAGCCTACGGGCCCTATGCGAATGAGGAGCTCGTCGCCCGCGCGCTCCGCGGCAAGCGCGACCAGGTGGTGCTGGCGACGAAGTTCGGTTTCTCCTTTGGTGAGAGCGGCATTACCGGCATGGACAGCCGGCCCGAGCACGTGCGCGCGGCCGCCCGCGGCTCGCTCGAGCGTCTCCAGACCGGCCACATCGACCTGCTTTACCAGCATCGCGTCGATCCCAACGTGCCGATCGAGGACACCATCGGCGCCATGGCCGACCTCGTGCGCGAGGGCAAGGTGCGCTATCTCGGCTTGTCGGAGGCGGGGGAGAACACGATCCGGCGCGCGCAAGCCGTGCATCCGATCACCGCGCTGCAAAGCGAGTACTCGCTCTGGGAGCGCGGCCTCGAGGCGCGCATCATCCCGCTGCTGCGCGAGCTTGGCATCGGGCTCGTCCCGTTCGCGCCGCTCGGCCGCGGATTCCTGACGGGCGCGGTGAAGCGCGCCGAGGAGTACCCTGAGACAGACTTCCGCCGCAACGACCCGCGCTACCAGGGCGCGAATTTCGACGCGAACATGAAGGCCGCCGCGGCAGTGCGCGACATCGCCGCCCGAAAAGGCGCGACGCCCGCGCAGATCGCGCTCGCCTGGCTGCTGAACAAAGGGCCCGACATCGTGCCGATCCCCGGCACCAAGCGGCGGCGCTATCTCGAGGAGAACGTCGGAGCGATCAACGTACCGCTGAGCGCGGAGGAGATGGCCCAGCTCGATGCGGCGCTACCGCCCGAGAAGGTGGCGGGACCGCGCTACAACGCGAAGCAGATGGCGATGGTCGACCGCTGAGCAGCAAGGGGCGCCGGCGGACTGGATCCTTGCAGCTTTGCGCCGGCTTCAGCGGCGGCGTCGGTGCTCCGCGGGTTGGCCAAGACGGGCAGATCGGCACGCACGGCTGGGTGACGATCTCGTGGTAAGGCGTACCTTCGTCCTTTGGCGTCGCCTTCATCGCAGGCATCACCTGCCGGAAACCTACAACCAGAGCCTCACAGAGGGGCCGCTTGAACCTGGGGCTGGGGAGGCTGCCAATGATCAGAAAGGTCATCAATGAGAACACGAATTGGTCGCCGTGATGACGAGGCCTTCCCCACGATTACCGCGTGTCGCAGAGGGAGATTCGAGATGGCGTTGGCCTGCTCCTCGCCGAGGTAGTTCTTGAGAAAATCCAACCCCGTTTGGTCGAAGCACTGGAAGGCAGCAATAGTATTGCACTGGTTAAGGATTGTCTTTGTGACATTCGCGGTTCTCTGGCTGACAACGATGCAGCCCATCCCATACTTTCGGCCCTGAAGGACTGTACGTGCCGTCCGGTTGACGTTTTGCGTGTCACTCTGAGCAGCAACTTGATTCCATTCTGGGATGAGCGAGTGAGCTTCCTCGAACACCACGCAAAGACGCGCTGGTTCATTGGTCCCGGGCTGCAGGTTGATCGTGCTCTTTAGGTAAGTGAAGCAGGCATCAACGAAGTCCGCGGTAGTTCTTGTGAAGTTTTCGGAGTCTGCGAACTGGTAGATCCCGAGGCGCGTCTCCCCGGCTAGCCAGGCTTGCAGTTCAGCAAGGTTTCTAATGGCTGTCGGGTTCTTAGCCACAAGCATGGACCAGTATTGGCGTGTGATGTCCAAGACCAGCACTCGGATCCCCGATTCAACGAGAGTCTCGACCAGATGTGCAGCTAGGAATGATTTCCCACTGCCGGTCACCCCAAGAATCGCCGTATTGTGCGTCACGATATCTTGGAGGAAGACGTGGACCGGGAAGTTCGATTTCGGGACGGTTCCTACCCGCTTGCATCCTTGCGGCAATTCTCTCTCGACGTCGCCTGATTGAGCCTTGTAAACGAGCCCGCCAGCTGGTGCCACCCAAGTGATTGGATCAAATGTGCTGGTCTGTTCTACCCATGTTCCGAGCTGACTTGCGGACACAATGACTTGGTGCAGTCCCTGATCACCACCGAGCGAATCTTCTGCAATGGTCGCCGCAACTATTTGATAGTGGGCTCTAGATCCATTTGGGAGCTGCACCCAGAGAATTTCCCCGTCAGTCAGGTCCACCGCAGGATCAACGTGCACTTTCAGGACACCGATATCCGAGCTCTTGTCCACTGCACTAACGAGAACGTCGGAGGATTGCTTTTCGACGAAAACTATTTTTGCCCGGTTTGTCGGCTGATAGGGGAGCTGTTTCCAATGCTCGGTAGTCGTTGTTATTCCGAGCCGGATACGCCGGACCCCGGAAAGAATACGATCATCAATAACGGTGGCGGTCGCCCAGGACTCCCCATCGTCTCCCGTTATCTGAACCTCGCGGCCGGCTGCTATCGCCGGGGCATCGCTTGTCAGTTCAGCCTCCGCGAGGCGAGGCGAGATGAAAGAAGTCAGGGAGCCTGCTGTAGGTCTTGTCGGCTTCGCCATGTTGCCAAACGAGTCCGCTATTGCCTTGGCTAACCCGCTAAAATCCAGGATCAGGAAGATCGCCCAGTACCACATGAGGGCTGCAAAAGCGCGATGGTTAGGTCCGAACTGTGAGTAGATGCCCCACAGGAAGAAGCCTGAGAACAGCGCCTCTGGCCGACCTAGTTTCCGATTGAGTCTGCTCACGAACTGAACCGCCGATGACTCGGATGAGAGCGGGGTAGAGCGTCGAAGCATCAACCAGTAGCTAGAAGCCACCAGATACCAGGACCAAACAAAAAAAAGAACCCAAAAAGCGTCCCGATCCGAAGGGGGGACGGACGGGAGTGCGGTGAGTCCGGCCACTCCATTTAGAAAGACCGCGCTTTCGCTTGAAAAATGAGGTTGGTCGAACACTGTCAAGAGAATCAACAAGAGGAGGCCGGATGAGAACCAGAAGTCTTTGAAAACGAAATCGACGTTCCCTAACACGATCCTGCCAACTACAAGAAGCGCTGCCAATGAGAGCGCGAGAAAAACGAGTCGTTGTTTCCGTGACACTGTAAGACTCCCGAATCCGGTACGGACGTGAGAAGATGCTGAAGGAAGGGGGACTCGTTAGGGCGCTTTTGCGGCATCATGGGGCGGAATTGCGGCAATACAGAGGCCCCGACGACGCGTTGTTGAAAAGCCCCATTGATTTAGCTTTCAGCACGTGGGCCGGCACTACGTCCAGCAAGCATTCTTACGCCATGGGGAAGCTCCGAGCAAACCGGGATGGATTTGGACCTACATCCGTGGTGTGGAGGAGCCGCGCCTGCTCCCCATCGACGAGGTCGCGCAGTCATCCGGCTTCTACGATGATGACGTCGAGCGTGACCTGGCTCGGTTGGTGGAAAGTCCTACCACGCCAATTCTTGACATGCTTCGCCGCGGCGAGGAATTGGATGCCGCCGGTCGGAGTCTCGTCGCCGTGTACGTCGTCACCTGCATCAAACGCGTGCCCCGTCACCGGGAGCGCGGGCTGGAGATGCTCCCGAAGCAACTGGATGAGGTCGTCGCCCGCACGCGTGCTGATCTGCCGTTGATGAGTGGCGGCGATCCCGTCAAGCTTGAGAAGCTTCACACCGCTATGGACGTCGCCCGTGCAAAGTTTCTGTCGGAACCACCGCCCGAGATACTGGAATACCTCCGCGACCCCCGCCCTACTCGCGAGCAAGTCGAAGTGATTCTGGAGATGTCCTGGCGGTTGCTGAATACCGACCAATCCGAACCGTTCCTGACGAGCGACAATCCGCTGTTCCACTTCGAGAGTTTGGGAATCGGGCAAAACATTTCCGAGTTCGCATTTCCGCTTTCGCCGACGCGCTGTTTGCACGGGTGCTTCCAGCCGCTCCGGCTCGGCGGGACCCTCGAGCTTCGGCACGCGGAGCGGGCGCTCGTGCATGAGATCAACCGGCGCATGGCGAACGATGCCACGAAGCTGCTCTTCGCGAACATGAAGGCCAAGTTCCCGCTCACGTTGTTGAGCAAGGGACACGGGCACTACCTCAGTCGAATCAACTGGACCTACTAATGCGCAAACGAGATAGTTTTGATATTTCGGTTGGCGGCGTGAAGGTCGGCTCCTTCCGAACCAACCTGCAGGATGACGGGACGCGGGAGATGTATGCCTTTGGCCACGGCATGAAGCTCCATTTTGGCGGGCAGGTCGTTGAAGGCGTGCTCGGTCCGAGCTTTGCCCACGCCAGCAACTTCTCGGGCTCAGACAAGACGCACGCGGGACCCGGCGTCCGCCGGTACGAGCGCAGCACAGAGGCGCTCGCCACCCTCACTGTAGAAGAGCAATCGCGGGGGGGACCGAAGCTGCTGCAGTTCGTCCAAGGGCAATACGAAACCGCGCCCGTCGTGACGCCGGCGTGGGACCTCGTCCGCGCCACGAAGCAGTTGCCGTGGCCGGAGGGATGCCGCCGAGCCGAGTACAGCGTGAGCCTGTTCGACACGCGGTCCGTGCTCTCCACCGACACCCAGACGCAGACGACCATCGAATACTCCAGCGCCTCGACGGGGTTCGGGGTCGCCATTACGCGGCGCCGCAGCGAGCGGTGGAGTTGAGGTCGCTTCGCTCGCAGCCAGCAGTGCTGATAAGCAACGGCCCCGCATCGGGGCGGAGTGGAACCTACTCTGCCGCCGTCCTTCGGGACGGCGCGGTGGCCGCCGGTGCTTCGGCGCACGGATAACGGGCCCGCAACCTCAGCAGACACAACAAAAGGCGCGGCAGGCAACCTTCCACCCACCGCGCCTCGTTGTTGAACCATCCCTTCGTTCCCCCTCTCCCGAAAGGGAGAGGGGGTCAGGGGGTCAGGACCTACGCCGCCTTCGGCGTCTCACCACCACCCACCTGCGGCTCCGTGTGCGTCCGGAACGGCCCCACCACGCTGTGAACGCTGGCCCACGCGCCCATCAGCTCGGCGTTCTCCCCGAACCGATGGCGCACCAGCCCGTGGAGCAACCGTGCCCTAAAGGGCCGGCTCGGCTACTTCGCGCGTCCTGAAGGACGCGATGAGCCCTTCAGGGCTCGCGCTCTCGCCGAGCCGGCGCTTCAGCGCACGGATTCGACCGAGGTGGGACTCAACAAGAACAACAACAACAGGGCGCGGCAGGCGAAGTGACTACTGAATCCCTGGGACCTTCTTAAGGACGACCCGAACCCTCACGCTCCCGAAGGTCTCGTCGCCGGAGAGATGGCTTTCGCTCGCAATCCAGTCCACGTCACGAACGAAGGTGTCGGC
>WNGG01015646.1_pt1 | contig 10310 bp, 12 predicted proteins | sample 5400661 | NCBI WGS metagenome assembly WNGG01 (sample SAMN13153372, study PRJNA577476) | soil metagenome | isolation source: 100 cm soil or saprolite under Garry oak tree replicate 1 | place: USA:California | collected 2016-06-15
CCATCTACAGGCCGAGCTTCATGCTCCTGTAGCACCTATCCTTTTATCAGATAGGCCAGCCCTGCGGCTGATATTCATGGCTCCTACCGAGTCCCTGTGTCCTCTCCATCCACACTCAGCACAGACATAGGTTCGATCCTGTGCCTTATTGTGTGCGCTACAAGCAGGGCATTCTTGACTCGTATGAGCAGGGTCTATTTGCTCAACCTTGATGCCAAGTCGTTGCGCCTTGTAGGTGACGAACAGGGTGAGTTGATAGAAGCTCCAGGTATTCTTCATGCGGTTGTTTTTGCGGGCAGATGCCCCACGACTTGTGCGTGTCGTGCCCTTACGTATCCCTGCAAGGGACTCTACTTTGATGGTTCCCACGCTCAGTGAGTGCGCGTGGTTCACGATTTGGCGAGAAAGCTTGTGGTTGATATCCTTCATCCATCGGCTTTCTTTGTTTTGCCGTTTCTTGACAATCCGGGTCTTTTTCGCCTTTTGCAACTTCTTTCTTTGAGCATAGAAACGCCGTCGCATCATTCTCTGATATCGGCCATTCCCAAAGAAGCGGGTTCCCTGGCCTCGGATGTGAGCCACAGCAGGCACCTTGATACCCAGATCAATTCCCATGATGGCTTTCCCATCGGTTGGTGGAGCATTCTGTATCGTTAGCGCGATGTCGGCTATCCACTTGCCACGCTTTTTCTTGATGCGCAAGATACCCACCCTCCCTGGCAAGCAAATATCAGCACATCGAATACGAGTCTGCTCTACCTTGCCTTCAATGCTCAAAGGAAGAAGGAGCATGCCCTGATCCATCCGCCAGTTCTGATTGCTCCACTGGCAGATCGGCTTTTTGAGGAGAGGGATACAACCAAGATCAAGCGAGCGTTTGAAGACCGAGTAAGCATCACGTAGGGCTTGATTTTTGACGGCACTGGGAAGATGGGCTTTGACCGTGCTGATATACTCCTGCCCATGTGCCATGAGCAAGCGAGCTTGTTCAGGAGTCGGGTACAGGCGCACCTGAATGGTGATCTTGCTCATATCTTAGATTGCCTTTCGATATACTGCTGAATAGTTTTTGCACGGACCTTGCCCGCTGTTGAGTAGAAGGTGGAACGGGTCCACAAAGAAGGCAACTTTTGCAAAGAGGGGAATTCTTCTCTCAGCAAATGAGAGGAACGCCCTTTAATCGAGCGTGCGATATCAGTTGGCAAGGTAGAGGGATTGGAGCAGATGAACAGATGTACATGATCGGGTTGAATAGCCGGCCGAAGGACTTCCCATGCATGCTCATGGCAGACCTCACGAATAATCTGTTCTAACCGTTCTGCGATTTTCCCTTGCAGCACCTTGCGCCTCCGTTTGGGACACCAGATGATATGGTACACGATGAGGTGTACCATATGTTGTTCATGTTGATAGTCTAGTATGGACTAACAGAATATGCAAGAGGTTGAGCCATTCATCCCCGCTCTAAATGGACGGGGCTTTCTTGCTCATTTCCTGTAACTCCTACCCCCATTTCCCAGGGCGTTTGATATATCCCACTGCTTCTCAGTAGTGATATTCTTTTCAGACCGGCGCAAACGGAAATGGTATGTGCTCGCCCAATTCTTCCTGTCGCTCATTCGTGGAGTCCTCCATGTGAGCGCTCACTTTACTGCTCTTGCCCCAGCTCTGAGACCGTCAATCCACTCAGGAGAGCCCCACTGAGGTCGGCCTCACTCAGGTCAGCATCGGTCAGGTTGGCTCCACTGAGGATGGCTCCAAAGAAATTGGCGCGGCCGAGCCGGGCCCGGCTTAAATTGGCCTCGCTCAGGATCGCCCCGCTCAGTGTGGCGCCGAAGAAGCTGACCACTCCCAGGTCAGCTCCACTGAGATCGCTCCCTCTCAAGTCGGCTCTGCTCAGATCGGCCTCGTGAAGCGTGGCCTGACTAAGGTTCGCTCCACAGAGGTTAGTCTCGCTCAGATTGGCCTCGGAAAGGTCGGCCATGCTAAGGTCCGCTCCGCTCAGTATAGCCTGGCTGAGGTTCGCCTTGTTCAAGATGGTTCCCACGAGTCTCGCTCCGCTCAAGTTCGCTCCCGAGAGATCCGCTTCCCTCAGGTCGGCTTCGCTCAAATCAGCTCCCGAGAGATCCGCTCTGGCAAGGATGGCCCCTCCTAAGTCGAAATAGGCGAGGTCAATGCCTTTGAGATTCAGGCCACGTCCATGGAGCTTTTCAGTTCCTCCTCCCTGGCGGAGGAGTCGATCAATATCGCTTCTCGTGAGAGGGGTATCGTCTCTCTTGCCGGAAGTGTCACGGTCAGTACTCACGTCATTCTCCTTCGATGAACCTGCCCTGCGCAGGTACTGGTAACTAAAACATCACCTCTTCCTTTATACATAAAAGCATATGGAGACATTGTACTCCACAACCTCAGACAACTTTCTTTAGGAAACTGGACGAAAAAATGTTGCCCTCCTCAAATGGAAGTATGTTTCCATCACTCCCACTTATTTTGTCGCGTGCACTTCAGGTTGAGCAGCGAGAAGGTAGCCGATCCCGACTTTGGTGAGAAGGTAGAGAGGATGTGTGGGATCAGCTTCGATTTTGCGTCGCAAGCGGTTGATGTTGACCTGCAGCATGTGGCTCTCACCGAGGTATTCTGAGCCCCAGACGTGTTCGAGCAATAAATCCTGGGTGACGACACGGCCGGCATTTTGCGCCAGGTAGGCGAGGAGGCGATACTCGATGGGGGTCAGCGGAACCTCTTGACCCGCCATGGTGACCAGGTGCTGCGCGTAATCCACTGCCAGATCGCCGATGGTGTTGGTTGTCCGCAGGACATGAGCATGCTCGTTGGCGCTAAACTGCGCACGTCGCAGCACGGCCCGTACGCGCGCCAGCAGTTCGTCCACACTAAAGGGCTTGGTCAGATAATCATCGGCACCCAGATCGAGACCGCGAACCTTATCCTGATCCTGCCCACGCGCGGTGACAATGATGATCGGGACAGTGGAAAATTCACGTATGCGCTGGCAGACGGTAAAGCCATCCATCCTGGGCATCATCACATCGAGTAGCACGAGGTCGGGCGAATGGGCTTCTACCTGTTCGAGCGCGAGCACGCCATCACTCGCCGGCAGGACTTCATACTCCTCAAACTCGAGATTGCGCGTCACCAGGCGCAGGAGTTGTGGATCATCATCGGCGGCCACGATCGTCGTTTTCTTGACAGGCATCGTTCGTGCTCCTTTACGATCCTCTCGCAGGCACGAGAGGTGTTACACTCTTTTCTTCTCCATCCACAGGAAGCCGCACATGGAACGCGCTGCCTCCAGCTGGGCAACTCTCAGCCCAGATCAAGCCATCATGGAGCTCGACGATGTGCTTGCAAATCGTGAGCCCCAGACCAAGACCACTCTGCTCCCGCGTCAGTCGTGTATCCACCCGGTGGAAGCGGTCGAAGATCCGGTCAAGATGTTCAGCGGGAATGCCCAACCCATAATCGCAGACACAGATCTCCACCAACTGCCGTAGCTTTTGCCCATCCGGTTGAACATCAGGACGCTCTCTATGAGCGTCATCGCTTTTCAGTAAGGCCTCTGCTTTCCTTTCTCTATTGGACGCTTTGCCTGCAGGCAAAAGCGCCTGGATCGGTCGCACAACGACATCAATCACTCCACCCTCCGGTGAGTAGTTTATCGCATTCTCCAACAAATTATCCAACACTTCCCGCAAGCGGCGAGGATCGGCCATAATCAGTGGTTCCTCCTGTGAAGGAACGCCAGCAGCATCCTTGAGGCGCAGGTGGAAGGTGAAATGGCCTGGGAACTGCGTTGAAGTCTGCTGCTCAGCGGCGGTGATAGCCTCATGCGTCAGGCGTACGACATCAACAGGTGAACACTCAATGCTCAGGGTTCCGGTCTCGAGCTGCGACATTTCCAGCAGCCGATCAATAATGCGTTCAAGGCGATCGCTGGCTGCTGCAATCGCGACCAGGAATTCATGCCGTTCCTCACGAGAAATGCGGCGCTCATGCCGAAGCAGTGTGGCGGCATAGCCCTTGATGGAGGCGAGCGGGCTGCGCAACTCGTGGCTCACTGTTGCCAGCAATTCTGCCTTGAGCAGTTCCATCTCCTGGAGAGATCTATTTTCCAGAGCTGTTTCCAGTTCGTGAACACGTCCGGCTAGCAGAATGTTCACGAGCACGGCTCCAACTGCCTCCGCAACAAATGGCAGGATGGTGCGTCCCTTCTCAGCAGCAGAGGACGTTCGCTCAGCATCCTCCTGCCCGGTCCAGCCCAGAAGCAGCACAGCCTGTAAAGGCTGCGCCGTCTGGCCTGTCTCCTGCTCGATGGTGGCACGGCCTGGCTCCTCATGGCCTTGTTGCTGCACAAATGGAGCTGTCAGTGGCAAGTGATACACTACCCAGAAGTGTTCACCGGAAGCCGTCTTTATCGAAGCACCTCCCGAGGGGAAAAGCTGCAGCAGGGCATGCGCCTCCTCCTCACTAACGGCATGGAGCGCGAAGGTGTGCAGGATCCTGGAGCTTGAAACAGTCGACCGGAAGTCGTCTGCAGATTCTCTGGAAGGGTATTCTATGAGAAGCAGGGCTCCTCGTTGGGCCGCACAGAGCACCAGGAGGCGCTCAAGCAGTATCCTGGCAACGCTTCCCGGTGCATCTGAAACGGCAGACCCAGCATGCTCTGCCATCCTGGCAAGGTCCCTCAGTGCTGCCACTACCTCTGGTGCCAGAGGGGCGCTCACCTGTTCATTCTGCCTGTCCATCCAAGTCATCTCCCGTGTGTTGTCGTTACATCATATGCGTGGGCTTGTTACATAACGTGCTTGTGTTTAATTATATATGAGAAGCTCTCACAATGAAATCACAGAAGTGGCAGAGAAATCACAATTTCGTCACAATTGGCAGCGAGAACCCAAAAGTGCTTACGTTGCCTGGTGCAGGTAGATTATGCTCACAGAGCTGCCACATTGAAGCAGGGCGAGAGACAGTAGGCCTGATCCTGGCGGTGGAATCGGTGGAACGGGTTTAGGACTCTATCTGTGCCGCGAACTGGTGGAGCGCCATGGAGGGCGCATCTGGTTTGAATCAGCCGAAGGACAGGGCTCGACCTTCTTCATTGCTCTTCTCACTCTCGATCATGCTTCCGCGGCATATCGGTAGTTTGTTGACTTTTCCCTTCATCTCCTTGCCGAGACCGTCAAATTCGGACTCTAGAATTGGACGAATTTCGAAGCCTCTTTCTATTGGCCTGCCACATTCGGGGCAAAAATCTGCGGTATCAGGGAGCTGAAGACCACAATATAGACAACCTTTTGTCATATTTGTTCTCCTTATCTTTCTTCTCTTAAGCAGAGCCACGTTCCAACGGACGTAGAGCTCGGTAGTTCATGTAGGAAGCATAGCGGAGAAACTTCACACCTCGCTCACAAATGGGAGTCTCTTTATCACGAAACCGTCACAAAATCTGCATCTATGATGCGAAGCAACGACAAGTAGTCATACAAAAAACTTGTTACTCACAGAGAAATTCCTCTCTCTCGATAGCCCAGATGACCGCCATCGCCAGCCCCAATGGTCACCCTGAGTGATGCGACTGCCCGCATCACTGCTTCGCTCTCTTTGAGCGAGCCCGAGCCAAGTACAAGTTCCCCAGCCAACGGTACACAACGCTCGGGCAGGCAAGGGACATGGGTCGGCCTCCCTGCGACCTACCCCAGGTCCCGGGCGATGCTTGCTGCCCAGGCCTCGATGGCTTGCCAGTCGCGGAAGTCGCCTTCGGGAGCCCGAACCGCCTTCACCATCATGCGTTCAGCGAAAGACAGTTTGTTGTGGTCGAGGGCCCCGAAGAAGATCCTCTGATCCCGGGTTGCGATGGCCTCCCGGAATTCAGCCATCTCCTTGGGTTGCTGCTCGGCGTCCTTGATCTCGGCCCCGAGTGGGCCGCTGCTGAACAGCCACACCGGGCGCTCGGCTAAAATGGCCTGGTTTCGGCGCACCCACTCCGTGGCCTCTTTCAACCAGGACCCATAGTAGACAGCGCTGCCGATCACAATGGCCTCGTAGCTTCCGGGGTCGTCGACGGCGTCCACCGGTCGGGCCTCAGCTTCCTTCCTCAGTTGCCGGAGCTTCTCAGCGATGCGCTCCGCGATTCCCTGGGTCGATCCATGCTTGCTTGCATAGACGATGAGTATAGCCATCTTTGTTACCTCCTCTTGGAACACGCAGCGCGCATGCCAGCCAGATCGCGACACCACGCGACCCTCGACGAGGATCGAGGCCTCGGGACGCGTCGGGCCTAACAGCGGCTGCCTCCTACTTTCAATCAATGGTAGATCAGCGTATGCGAGAGGCTGTTTGTCATGTTTTTTGTCACACAGGCCACTGAGTTGAGCCTACATCCTCCCCTCTGTTATTTCACCTCTCGTAAAAAGAGCACGCTCAGCACCAGGCTCACCACAACAATGACCGCAATAAATAGCTCTACACCAAGGCTCGCAGAAAGACCTGTACTGCTCATGATAAAGAGCGCAGCGAGTATCCCAATTCCCGTGAGTATGTTAAACACCAGAAGAGGAATCGCCAAAAAGTAGCCCAGGAGCTTTCTCCTCCATAGCAAAATTGCTGTGATGATCATGGCAGGGAGGTAGAGTGCTATATCCAAAACATGCACAGGATCTGTAAGCAAGCCGTTTTCCGTCACGGTTTGCGGAATCTTCCCTGCCACAAGCGCAGGTATATCCACGCTTAGCCACAGAAAGGAAAACAGGAGGGCTACCAGCAGTAAAAACACACTCACCGGTCTTGCTTTGATAGTGGCAGAAAAGGACGGTTGGAGACTGTCCAGATGAAGACGTATCATGCTGCCCACAAGCGTATAAAAAGACAAGCCAAGAATCGCCACATATACCAAAAACAGGCTATTAAAGTGGATATCAAAAGCATAGATAACGTACGGATACATCAGAGTGAGCAATACCCCCATCCATACCAGGAATGCCTTGACTGATTCTTTGTTAACAAAATAAACTGTAATGAAAAGTGCAACTGCAGCGACAAGATTGGCGACGTCCTGGCCATATGCCTGTCCTGTCCAGGACATCGTTTCCCTCGCGTAGATACTCTTGATAAAGAGTCCTGCACTGCTTGCAATCAGCACCAAGACGGCAACGAGAACTGATAACCAGAGAGAAGCCTTAGAGATTCTCATGCTTTATCTCCCGAACGACGACGGATGATGCCTGACGAATACGGACAGTGATCACGGTCAAAATTGGAACATGCTGACTGCGGCACTCCGTCATCCAGAGGTAGCCCGCCAGCCCGATGATCACCAGATCGAGCACTGAGAAGAGGACTTGTTGCACCATCGTGCTGGGAACGACGGCTTGCTCATACCGGTCGATGATCGCTCCCTCGACAATCTCCCAGACGATCATGACGAGGCCCATCGTCACTGAGAGGAGCACCACCCATTCTCGCTGAATGAACTGCGTGGCTGCGGCTAGCAGCATCCCGCCTCCGACGACAATGGTCAGCACCAGACCAGGAATGATGTAGTCACTGAAAGGCGTGCCTTGCAGAAACGTGACCGGCAACCATTGGTCCATCGCGCCAATTAGAAGAGCTATGCCCCCGCCGATGGCAGCCATACCGATACATGCCTCGATGACGGCGAGCGCAATACGTATTCCTTTGTGTTTCATGATTGCTCTCCTTTACTCTCGTGGAATGGTTGCTCCATTCCAATCATCATCTTACAAATGGAACATCTCTATTTGTTCCAGAGTAAGTATCGTCTATTGACCTCACAATGCCATCACAACAGGTAGCTCAATTCTCACAGGACGATCACATTGCGCACTTATAGGTAATCAGCAGAGTATTCCGCTAGTAATCTCAGCAGGCTGGCAATTGTCACGAAAGCCGGACGACGGTTTTTGACAATTTCATCTATTGTGAATCATATTTCCTCCTTTAGATGCGATTACTTTAGCTCTTCTTTGAAGTCACTGGAGCTACGACCTGCTCCGACTCGAAAGTGGAGTCGTCGAGACCGTAGCCGCTCTCAATCAGGTCTTTCAACCGTTGGACGAACCGAGCGGCTGGCGCGCCGTCGATAATATCATGATCGAAGCTCAGCGTTATGCTGAGATATTCCCGGATGGCTATTTGTCCGTCCGCGACGCCTGGTTTCTCACCGATGCCCCCAAGGGTGACATCGAGTGTATGGTCGTTGATAGGGATGCCCCAACCGGCCCCTTTCCCAAACATCCCCACTGCCGTTATACCCACCGTCCCGCGGTATTTCTTTTGCATCTGGGGATACCTTCCAAGCATCCACCAGAAGATTGGCCAGAAGCATCTGAAGACCACCAGCGGCACGAACAGAATCCAGTGAAAGGCATGCGAGGCTACCCAGGCTTGCTCTACTTCCTCCACCTGGGCTGTTCTGATCTCGTGATGAATCTCTCGGAAGGTCTTCTTGTTCGCGGCTCTAATGATGTAGGTAATGTTTTGCGAGTGTCCAGCTACATCACGCTCAATCTGCGTCGACACGTCCACTTCATCAAACAAGACGAGGTGCTTGCCTCCTTTGCGACACGCCTGCAGGGACTTATTCTCATCAATGGCTTGTGCCAGACAGACCGTTACGAACGCCGTGAACGACAAGGACTCGCCCGTTTTCGCCTTGTAGTCCCTTAGGTGAGCATGAGCCTTGGTCACATCGACTTCGATCAAACCATGGATCATGTGCTTTCGCCGCACTGACCCCATCATAAGACTAAGCAAACGCCGTAGCTTCGGATAAGGTACAACCTTGTAATCATATTGGTGCTTTTTCATCTCAACATCCTCCCACTGATGGGACAAGACGTTCGGTCTCCAATCTTCCTCTCGTCGTGCCCAATTTCCTTCTGCTTGAAATAAGCGACTGGAGATGCCTCGCATTCGAGAAATCTCCATTCGCTTACCCTTCGGTAACTCGACCGCGCCATCCAAATTGCCACATCACACCCACAGTCGTGGGAGCGCTAGGAGCTCATGGCAGGACTGACCCCGGGAGCCTTCCGATGAGCTAAGGTGCCTGTCCAGGGGGTCCCTAGCAACGGCAGCAGGTAGCTGTCAATGCCATAGAAGCCGGCAATGCGCCATGCTAGAACCAGGAAGATGGCCAACACCCCAATGACCGGATTGATGCTCACGGCGCCTGCCAGCAGGAAGTTCAGGTTCATGAACACCCCGAAGAAGGCAGCAATGCCCGTCAGGACACCAAAGATCAGGCCCAGGCCAATGAGCACCTCACCAAAGGTGACCAGGTAGGCAAACAGCGTCGCGTTGGGCAGGACGACACTCTGCAGGAAGGAGGCGTACCAGCCCTGTACGGCCGGATGCGCTCCGCCGGTTTGGGCCAGCGCTCCCGCAACGAAGCCTTTGATGGCCGCCCCATCATGGGCGCCAAAGACCCAGGGGCTACTGAGTTTCTGGCCAAAGGAGGCGTCGAAGGTGAAAGAATAGCCGGTCAACTTCTCGAGTCCGGCGGTGATCCACTGATAGCCGACATACAAACGAACGATCAACCATAACCAGGCCATGCGCGTATCGGCAAACAAGAACCGGGCAATCGGCGGTTCTGGCACTTGTGTCACTTCTTTTGGTCGAATGACTTCCGTAATCTTCATGATATTTGTTTCCTTTCAGATGCAATGATGTGAGTTGTACTAACTGTAAAACTGTTGCGTTGCGGATGTCTTCCGTTTCATCCGTTACTGCTAGGATAAGCTACAGACATCACAAAAAAATCATAAAAGCTGGCTTTGATATCACGAACGCATCACATAGTGACCCAGTGCTTGAAGCATGTTGGCAGCAAGGTGTCATGAAGCGCTTTCTCGCGCGGTTCATGTCCAATAGCGATAGGTCGCCACCAATCCTTATTCCCGCTTTTGTTGCATGTGATGGATTTGTGATGAAAGGATGCACCAATGTGAGCATTTCGTGAGATTCTGATCGTAAACTTTGACAGGGTTGCCTTGATGATCTCGGCACCGGTTCTTCTGGAGACTAGAGACGGGAAAGGGAAGATCACAACAGACCTTGCAGGTAACCTCGTTGTTTTGTTGGCATAGTGCGTTTATAGCCACATGCCTTGCCTCACCAAGAAAGAGGAGGAGCTCTCAATGAAAGCAGCCGTCGTTCATGATTTCAAGTCACCTCTGAGCATTGAAGACGTAGCTAAACCGGAAGTAGCGCCAGATCAGATTATCGTCAAGATTGAAACGTCGGGGTTGTGCCACACCGACATCCATGCA
>WNGG01019480.1_pt1 | contig 10307 bp, 9 predicted proteins | sample 5400661 | NCBI WGS metagenome assembly WNGG01 (sample SAMN13153372, study PRJNA577476) | soil metagenome | isolation source: 100 cm soil or saprolite under Garry oak tree replicate 1 | place: USA:California | collected 2016-06-15
TCGCTCGCGGTCGGGTCCCGCTTCGACGCCGCGAAGGGGGTGGACGACGCCGCGGCCGCGCTGCGCCACCTGGCCGCGCTGCCGGAGGTCGACGGCGGCACCGGCATCATCGGATTCTGCCTCGGCGGTTCCATCGCCTACCTGGTCGCCGCCCGGGCGGAGGTGGACGCGGCGGCGGCCGAGCTGGCCGCCGTGGTCTCCTTCTACGGCTCGATGCTCCCCGACAACACGGACGCTATGGGCCAGATCCGCAGCCCGGTCCAGCTGCACTTCGGCGGCAGCGACCCGTACATCCCGCGGGATCAGGTCGCCAAGGTGGAGGAGGCCGCAGCCGGGCAGCCGCACGTGGAGATGCACGTCGAGGAGAACGCGGGGCACGCGTTCCACAACCGGATGGCGCCCATGTTCCACGTGGCCGAGCCCGCCGCGCGGGCCTGGCGGCGCACCGAGGAGTTCCTGCAGCGGCACCTCCCGACCAGGGAGAAGTCCTCATCGAGTTCCTGAGCATCCCGGAGTTCCCGAGCATCCCGGAGTTCCCGAGCATCCCGGAGTTCCCGAGCATCCCGGAGTTCCCGAGCATCCCGGAGTTCCCGGCCAGCGCGGCGGGTCATGACGCTCACTGACCTGCTGCCGGACACCGCCGACCCGGATTCGCTCTACGAGGCCTTCGCCGACTGGACGGCGAAGCAAGGGCTCACCCTGTACCCGGCGCAGGAAGAAGCCCTCATCGAGATCGTGTCGGGTGCCAGCGTGATCCTGAGCACCCCGACCGGATCCGGCAAGAGCCTCGTCGCGGCCGGCGCGCACTTCGCCGCGCTCGCGCACGGCTGGCGGACCTTCTACACCGCGCCGATCAAGGCCCTGGTCTCGGAGAAGTTCTTCGCGCTCTGCGACATGTTCGGCCCGGCCAACGTCGGCATGATGACCGGCGACGCGAGTGTCAACGCCACCGCGCCGATCATCTGCTGCACGGCGGAAATCCTGGCCAACATCGCGCTCCGGGACGGCGCGGCAGCCGATGCCGGCCAGGTCGTGATGGACGAGTTCCACTATTACGCCGACCCGGACCGTGGCTGGGCGTGGCAGGTGCCGCTGATCGAGCTGACCCGCGCGCAGTTCGTGCTGATGTCGGCGACGCTCGGCGACGTCAGCCAGTTCGAGCGTGACCTGCTCCGCCGCACCGGCCGGCCGGTAGCCGCCATCCGCTCCACCGAGCGCCCGGTGCCGCTGACCTTCTCGTACGCCATGACGCCGCTGCACGAGACCCTGGAAGAGCTGCTCAGCACTCACCGGGCGCCGGTCTACGTCGTGCACTTCACTCAGGCCGCCGCCATCGAGCAGGCGCAGGCGCTGATGAGCATCAACGTCTGCACCCGCGCGGAGAAGGATTCCATCGCCGAGCTGATCGGCAACTTCCGGTTCACCGCGGGCTTCGGCAAGACCCTGTCCCGGCTGGTCCGGCACGGCATCGGCGTGCACCATGCCGGGATGCTGCCCAAGTACCGGCGGCTGGTGGAGACCCTGGCCCAGGCCGGCCTGCTCAAGGTCATCTGCGGCACCGACACCCTCGGGGTAGGCATCAATGTGCCGATCCGGACCGTGGTATTCACGGCGCTGTCGAAGTACGACGGGACGAGGACCCGGCTGCTGCAGGCCCGCGAGTTCCACCAGATCGCCGGCCGGGCGGGCCGCGCCGGGCACGACACGCTTGGCACCGTCGTGGTGCAGGCCCCCGAGCACGTGGTGGAGACCGAGAAGGCGCTGGCGAAGGCCGGCGATGACCCGAAGAAGAGGCGCAAGGTCGTGCGCAAGAAGCCGCCGCCTGGCTTCGTCTCCTGGGGCAAGCCCACCTTCGAGCGCCTGGTGGCCGCCGAGCCCGAGCCGCTGAAATCCAGTTTCGCGGTCAGCCACGCGATGCTGCTCAACGTAATCAGCCGGCCGGGTGACGCATTCCAGGCGATGCGCCACCTGCTGACCGACAACGACGAGGACCAGGCCGCCCGGCGAAAGCACATCAGCCGGGCCATCGCGATCTACCGCGCGCTGCTGGCCGGCGGGGTGGTCGAGCGGCTGGACGAGCCCGACGCCGACGGCCGCTCGGTGCGGCTGACCGTGGACCTGCAGTTCGACTTCGCGCTGAACCAGCCGCTGTCACCGCTCGCGCTCGCCGCCATCGAGCTGCTCGACCGGGATTCGCCTGGCTACCCGCTGGACGTGCTCTCGGTCATCGAGGCCACCCTGGACGACCCGCGCCAGGTACTGGCCGCCCAGCTGTTCAGGGCCCGCGGCCAGGCCATAGAGCAGATGAAGGCGGACGGGATCGAGTACGAAGAACGGATGGACCTGCTCACCGAGGTGACCTACCCGCGGCCGCTGGAAGAGCTGCTGCAGGCCGCGTACGACATCTACCGGCGCGGGCACCCCTGGGTGGCCGATCATCAGCTGGCCCCCAAGTCGGTCGCCCGGGACATGTACGAGCGGGCGATGACCTTCGTGGAGTACGTCGGTTACTACGGCCTGACGCGGTCAGAGGGGCTGGTGCTGCGGTACCTGGCCGACGCCTACAAGGCGCTCAAGCAGACCGTGCCGGAAGAGGCAAGGACCGAGGAGCTGACCGACCTGATCGAGTGGCTTGGCGAGCTCGTGCGCCAGGTCGACTCCAGCCTTATCGATGAATGGGAGCGGCTGCGTAACCCTGCTGCCGTGGCCGTCGGCACGGCCAGCGACCAGCCTCCCGCGGTCACCGGCAACCCGCGGGCGTTCCGGGTGCTGGTGCGCAATGCCCTCTTCCGCCGGGTCGAGCTCGCCGCGCTGCGCCGATCGGCACCGGCCCGGACGCGCGCGGCCCCGGGCTGCTCATCATCGACCAGCAGCCCACGCACTGGGCCGTGCGGCAGATCTTCGACGACCCGGCCGGCGATCATGACTGGGGCTTCAGCGCGCTGGTCGACCTGCCCGCGTCGGACGCGGCGGGCGCGGCCGTCCTGCGGGTGACCGACGTCGGCCAGCTATAGCACCCGGGCTACCCGCGGGCACCCGGGCAGCGCGCCGCGGACATGACACCGCGGGCGCCGTGGGTATCCGGCGCCCGCGGTGATCAGGCTGGGCTAGTTGTAGGGCATGAAGCAGATGCCCGCGTGCCCGCCGACGCCGCCGCACTGGCTGGAGCCGAAGGCATTGTCACTGGCGATCCACAGGCCAGCGCCGGTGACCAGCATGTCGTCCGCGCCGAGGCCGCGGGCCCTGGTCGGGTTCCACACGATGGCGCCGCTGGACGGCGAGAGTGTTGGTGTCGGCCGCGGTGGAGAAGAGCGAGTCGCATCCGGTGTAGTTGACCCACTTGTGGCCAACCGAGGACTGGCTGGCCGGGAAGGCGGCGGCCGCATCGCACAGCCCGGTGCGGGGGGTGGCCCCGGTCGGCCCGCCCAGCGGGTGGAAGCCGGTGGTCGCGATGTAGACGGAGCCGTCATCCGGCGACCAGGACGCGGCCTTGACGTAGAACGACTCACCGTTGACGCAGGCCCCGTTGAACTCCGGCGATGTCCACGCGGTCACCGCCGCGCTGGTGCCGGTCAGGTTGAGCATGAAGATCTGCTGCCGGTGCTGGCCGCCGACCGAGGTGAAGACGCCCTCGACCAGCTCGAAGTCCTTGCTGTGGCTCAGCTGCTGGTTGTAGGCCCTGGTCGCCTGGCCGCTGACGTAGTTCCCGGATATGCCCAGGTGGACGAAGCCGTCGTCCTTGCCTGTCGTGACGTTCAGGCTCGCCAGGTACTTGTGGCTGCTGCTGCCGTTGACCGAGGTGAAGTAGCCGCCGGTCAGCAGGTGCCCGCGATTCGCCAGCAAGGTCTCGACCTGGCCGTTGGCGTTGTGCGCGAAGGCCGAGTTGATCGCCCCGGTGGACGTGCTCACTTCGGCGATGTTCCTCGCGCTGCTGCCGTGCACCGAGCTGAACTTGCCGCCGAGGTAGGCGTTGTTGCAGCCGGTGCCGTTGAACGCGACGGTATTGACCTTGCCGTTGACGTTCGGATTCCACGACGTCACCTTGTACGGCGAGGTCGCGCTGAAGCTGAACGCGTTATTCCGGCGGTAGGTCGTCCCGCCTTGCTGGATCGACGTGAAGCTGCCGACCGCGTACATGGTCCCGCCGCACTGCACAAGCTGCCGGACCTGCTCGGTGGTCCCGGTCGGCGCCAGCGCGGGAGTGCCGCTAGCGGGATGCGTGGACACCGGCCCGCTGGCCGCAACCGCGGGCGCGGCCAGCCCGAGCACGCTGGCCGCGACGGTGCCGGCGACCAGCCCGCCGCTGCCGCGGCGTGCCCAGCGATTGAATTGCATCGGGTTATCCCCTGGCGCCTGAGTTCCGACCGCGGACCGTGCCGTGACCGCACGCGGGGGCTGCGCGGACGCATACACGAGTCAAGACTGAACCTGCTTTGTACAGGTAATTGATGATTCAGTATGCAAAGCTCGTGCGAGCGTAAGGTAGGTGACTCCGCGATGCTAGTGAGCCGGTTTTGAGTTGTCTGGGCACCACGTGAGTCGTCTTTCATTCCAGTAAGCGGAGTTTGGGGCTGAGGGTTCCGGCAGGCCAGTTTGTGCGCTCTGCTGGCGGCATGGGTGATAGCAGGCTGGAGCCGCTGGTGCTGTCGGAGGACGAGCGGCGAACACTGAGTAACTGGGCCCAGCGCCGCAGGACCGCGCAGGGGCTGGCGATGCGGGCCCGGATCGTGCTGGCCTGCGCCGAGGGCGGGCCCAACCTCGCGGTCGCAGCGCGGTTGGGTGTCAACCGGAGCACGGTCAGCAAATGGCGGGCACGTTTTTTGCGCAAGCGGCTGGACGGGCTGAGCGACGAGCCGCGGCCTGGGGTGCCGCGGACCATCACCGACGCCCAGGTGGAGGAGGTGGTGGTGCGCACCCTGGAAGAGGCGCCCGCAGGCGCTACCCACTGGTCCAAGCGGGAACTGGCCAAACAGGTAGGCATCTCGCCCGCGAGCGTGCTGCGGATCTGGCACGCGTTCGGGCTGCAGCCGTGGCGGGTCCAGGACTTCAAGATCTCCCCGGACCCGCTGCTGATCGATAAGATCCGCGACGTGATCGGGCTGTACCTGGCCCCGCCGCAGAACGCGGCCGTGTTCGCGGTGGACGAAAAGCCGCAGATCCAGGCCCTGGAGCGGACCGCGCCGGTACTGCCCATGCTGCCCGGCGTGCCCGAGCGGCGCAGCCACGATTACATCCGGCACGGCACCATCGACCTGTTCGCCGCGCTGAACACCGCCACCGGGAAAGTGATCGGCACGCTGTCCGCCCAGCACCGGGCCGTTGATTTCCGCGACTTTCTTGATGAGATTGACCGGCAGACCGAGCCAGGCCTGGCCATCCACGTGATCTGCGACAACCTGTCCGCGCACAAGGCACCGGCGGTCCACCGGTGGCTGGTGGCCCACCCGCGCGTCCAGCTCCACTTCACGCCCACCTATTCCTCCTGGATCAGCCAGGTCGAACGGTGGTTCGCCGAGTTGCAGCGGCGCTGCCTGGACCGCGGCGTGTTCTGCTCGCTCGACGAACTCACCACCGCGCTGGAAGAGTGGATCAAGATCTGGAATGCCACCGCCCGGCCCTTCAAGTGGACCAAGACCGCCGACCAGATCATCGACCGCATCTGCCGCTACTGCGCACGCATCTCCGAACCGGCTCACTAGCTAACCTGCGCCGGAACCACGGACCTCCTCCTTATCAGTCAGTTCTGGGAGAAGCCCGAGTTCTAAGCCTTTGACCTTGCCACCGTTGGTGGTGGCGGTGAGCCCGATGGGCTGCTTGTGTGATGCCGTTGCTGTCACCTCGCTGCTGTCGCTGGGTGATTGGAAACTCGCCAGCGCTTGGCCGATGAGTTACTAGCCACTGACCGGTCCAAACCCTCAGAACAACATCAGCAGGTGATGTCCGTCCTAAGAGGATGGTCCTCACCTGACAGCAGGCCAACGGAAGGAATTGGCAAAGTGAGCGAGGCTTTGAAAAGCGTTGGCGCGATCACACTGTTCGTGGAGGACCTGCCCGCCGCAAGGTCGTTCTACGAGCGTGTTTTCGGGCGGACGGCAGCGTTTGGGGATGACAGCTCGGCCGGGTTCAAGTTTGACAACACTATCGTCAACCTGGTTGACACCCGGGCGGCGGCCGAGGTCATCGCGCCGGTAGCGGTCGCCAGCCCCAGCGCCGGGTCACGTTTCCTGCTCACCATCTGGGTCGATGACGTCGACGCGGCCTGCGCCGAGCTTGCCAATCAGGGAGTGGGGCTGCTCAACGGCCCGGTGGACCGGCCGTGGGGCATGCGGACCGCGAGCTTCACCGATCCTGGCGGGCATATCTGGGAACTCGCCCAGAGCCTGGACAAGTCCGAGGGTTCGTAAAAGCCAGCCTCACGTATGGCCTTCGCCGTCGTATGACGCCCCGCTTGTCCTGCAGCCAGCGTGGTTTCTCGTCTGCCCCGTCCCCCGCGATAGGCGCCATGGGCTGCGAGACTTGGCTGCATTACTCTCATGCGATCGGTGCACAGAAGCGTTCACGGCTCCCGAGGCCGCCCGCTGCGATCTAGAATCCGCGTCAGCAAGCTTCTGGCCCGCGAACGCGACCCCAGGGACAGTGATCGACCCGGCAGGAGGATGGACATGACCGGCGGTCAGCCTGAGGACCCCGAGGACCAGGCTCTGCTGGCCTTCCTCGATGCCCAGCGCGACGCGGTGCTTTCCATCGTGGAGGGGCTGGACGAGGAGGCGTGGCACCGGTCGGTGGTGCCGTCGGGCTGGACGCCGGCCGGGCTGGTCGAGCACCTGGGCGGCGCCGAGCGGCACTGGTTCCAGGGGGTCGTGGCCGGCTCAGATGCAGAGCTGCCCTGGGATGAGGGCCTGCCCCCTATGACCCGGAGGCAGCGTTCGCCTGTGACCGGCCCTCAGCGGAGGTCATCGGCTATTACCGTGACCAGTGCGCGCGCTCGGATGCGGTGCTGGCGGTGACGCCGCTGCCGGCGCCGCCACGCGGCAGGCACGGCGACCCGCAGATGGACGAACCGCCGAGCGTGCGCTGGGTCGTGCTGCACATGATCGAGGAGACCGCGCGACATGCCGGTCACCTGGACATCGCCAGGGAACTGATCGACGGCCAGACCGGGCTCGGGCCTCGCTGAAACCAAGACGGTTCCCTGCGCGTCACCGGACATGTTCACGATCAGGTTCTGACGGCTCCTGGTCTGCTCCGTCTTCCTCGATAGGCGCCGATCCCCTGGCGAGTGGACGTCGGGTCTAGGTTGGCGAAGCCATCGCGAAGCGACGCGACCGCAGGGAGCGGCCTAGACGCGGCGGCCGGGAGCGGGACAATGGTCCGTCGAGGATGACGGCACTTGCAGCGTCCGGCCCTGTCGCCGAATGAGCCTGGCTGATCGGCGGCGGACTGAGAGCGTGGGCCGACGCGCGGCGGCCGGGGCCTCCCAAAGGCCGGAGGCTAGTGTCGGCCCGCGGCCTGGTCGCCAACCAACTGTCAAGTCGCAGTTGACAACCGGTGCCTGTGTGCGTTGCGCGCCTTCCGGGCAGGCCCCTGGCCTGCCCGCGCATTCTGCCCGGAGGGACCGTAGAGGCTCCGGGGTCAAGACCGGCCGAAGGCCGCCGCGCTTGCGCGGGGCGAAGCAGTCTTGAGGTCGGAGGGGCGGTCCCGTACGATGCGCGGCGCACCCGGTAAGAGCGGGCGGCGAAGCCGCCTCCGATCCTCACCCTGACAGCCGCCGGTCGGCCGAGTTGTGATCTTGCGCGGCGAGAGGATGCCCGGCCAGATCCTGCAGGCGCGGTCATCGGGGCAGCGTTACCGCGTCCGCCACCTGCTTGCGGGTGCGGGGCAGCCGAGCGGCGGCGGTGCCGCGCCGGAGGGCTCCCGCCCGTAAGGCGCGGCTAATCGCCGCCCCGGAGTCGAAGAGCAGCCCCCGTTCCCCCGCCTGGCGCTGGTGGCATTTCTTCGCGCCAGTCACGCACTCTCCCCGATGACTTCGCGTCTCCTGCCTCCGATCCGGCCCCTGGGGCCGGATCGCGGCGTGCCGGAGGCACGCCCTTGAAGCCGTAGAGAAAGTTGTCACAGCCAAGGGCCTAGGCAACCAGCAGGGAGATCCACCGCTACAAGGCCGCCGCGCACTCCGGTGGATCCGGTACCTGGGGTTCGCAGGATCGCTCATCATGACATCGGACCTGTGCGCGGCAACCGGGCTGCGGAACAGCGCGGTCATACAGCCCTCGCGCTGGGCCTAGTGAATTTGCGATTGCACACCAGGCACGCGGAGGGGCAGAGTCCGAGCAGCTCCAGATGGTTCCCCGGCCCACCAGAAACAGGGATGAAAGACGTGCCAGTCATCGCGCTACGGCCGGTCGCGGACGCTGACCTCGACGCGCTGTTCGATCAGATGCGTGCCCCCGAGTCGGTCTGGATGGCCGCGTTCACCCCCGACGACCCGGACGACAGGACCGCATTCGATGCGCACATGGCCAGGGTGAGATCCTCGCCCGACATCACACTGCGCGCGATCACGTGCGACGGCCAACTCGTGGGCAGCGTGGCTAGCTTCGTCTTCGACGGCGAGACCGACGTCACCTACTGGGTCGACCGCGCGGCCTGGGGACGCGGCATCGCCAGCCGAGCCCTCGAACTCCTCATGGACCTAGTCCCTGTCCGGCCTCTGCACGCCCGCGCAGCCAGCGACAACGTCGGCTCACTCAGGGTCCTCCAGAAATCAGGCTTCAAGATCATAGGCACGGAGAACTCCTTCGCGCCTGGCCGGAACAGCACCATCGAGTGAAACCATCCTGCGGAAGGACTAACACCCTGGCCGGAGCTCGCTCCACCGCCCCGGCTAACCTCCATCGCAGCGCACAAAACGTCTAGGGCGTGTGAAGGATCAACCGAGCCCGATCCGTCAAGTATCAAGTGAGGCTAGGCAAAGGGCCTAGGCAACACGTCGATAACCAGGAGCGCAGCCTGCCAGTTGCACACGCCAGTTGCACGGCGGGGACGGTGACGAAGGCCGCGGCTGCGATGTCAGAGACGGCGATGTCCTGGCCGGTCCGGCGGCTCCAAACCGAATCGAATCTTGCGCCCTGGCATCGGCCCCCACCCAACACCTTGGCGACCATCGCTGCTCGCTCCCGGTTGCCAGTCGCATCGAGCAGGACCTGGATGGTCGACAATGGCAGCACGGGGATCCGTCGGTCACTGACGATGATTCGGTCCACATGGTCCAGGTCCGGAGTGGCGACTACCACGTCGCCCATTGGGCCTACAGCCTCTACGCCCTCCAAGATCTCGACCTCGACGCCGTGGACCACGGCGAGGGCCCTGCGGACGGCGCGCACGTCGCCACGATCCCAGCGGGCCTCGTCGCTCACCACGGCGCCGCGCAGCCCGTCGACCAGCTCGGCCGCGGCTACGTGATCAACCAGGAGATCCAGGTCCCTGGGATCGACCGGCAATCCATGGAGGGCGAGGGAGGCGCTTCCGCCGACAGCCCACCTGCCACGTCGAACAATGGGCAGCTCGCCCAGGGCCGTACGCCACGCTGGTGCTGATCCGGTCACGGCGACCAGCATCCCACGTAGATGTCGCCTCCTACCGCTACCTTCTGGATGCTGACCGGCCGTTCATGAACCGACCACCAGGCGCCCCGATCCGCATTGATCTTCGGCGGCGACTAGGCAAAGCCGGGCTCCGACGCGAAAATCGTGCCTAGAAGCCGTCAAGCATCACCTGAAGCTGATCCGTCAACGATCACTTGGGCTTAGGCAAAGGGGCCTAGACAAGGGCCTCGCGGTTTCGCAACCAAGGTGGACGGGCTGTCGCGATAGAGCGCCTAGCTCTCGGCTAAATGCCCGAGGGCGCTTGTCAGACTTTAGCTGCCAATCTAGACAGATAGGTCCATCGCCGCAAACTACTTCTAACCACGTACGAAACGGACATCGACAACTTTTTTTTGTGAGCTTTCGAACCGGACATCGCTGGTTCAAACACCCCTTTTTTTTTGTTGGCCAGACGGCTTTGGTGGTAACGAACCAGGTCAGCAGCCCGCCGGATATCAGCAGCCAGGCAGGATGAGCTGTCCCCGGCGCCAAGGTGAGCGCGATGGCTCCGGCCGCCAGCGGCTATCCCCACACCAGCAGCCGCCAGCTGGCTGCGCCAAACGGGCCGATGTTGGGCCAACCGAGGTCGTCCTTTTCTTCCTGAGTGAATCGCGCATTCCACAATACCGGTCACGTGCGTAGCTACGTCCGATGTATGCGCTGTTT
>WNGG01010015.1_pt1 | contig 10305 bp, 11 predicted proteins | sample 5400661 | NCBI WGS metagenome assembly WNGG01 (sample SAMN13153372, study PRJNA577476) | soil metagenome | isolation source: 100 cm soil or saprolite under Garry oak tree replicate 1 | place: USA:California | collected 2016-06-15
GCGCCGGCTCCCAAACAGATGCCCGCATGGCTCGCGCGCCTCGCCCTGGGCCGGTACACGTCCGAGCTGCTGCGTACCTCCTTCGTGACCTCGAACGCCCGGTTCCGACGGGAGTTCGGATGGCGGCCGCACTACCCGACGTACGAGCAAGGCCTCGCGGAGGTCGTGGCTTCTTGGCGGGCCGAAGGCTTCCCGCGAAAGAGGGACTGATTCGGTGGAGCGCCTCGCTCGATATCTGGTGGGGCTCGTGGGACTTCACCTGGCGGTGACCGTCCTGCACGCCGCCGCCCACGCCGAGCTCCAAATTCTCCCGGTGGGAGTCGATCTCGCATTCATCGTCATCGTCATCCTTGTCGGGCCGGTGGCGGCGGTGGGGCTTCTCCGATTTTACCGCGCGCCCGCCGCGGCTCTCGCCACGGTCGTCATGGGCGCATCGTTCGTGTACGGCTTCTACAACCATTTCCTCGTGCCAGGTCCAGATCATGTGTCGATCGTCTCGTCCGAGCCGTGGACGACCGTCTTCGTAAGCAGCGCCGCGGCCCTCGGATTGCTCGAATTCGCGACCGCGGCCGTCGCGGTCTTCGTGTTCTGGCGTGGCGCTAGAACTCCTTCGGGACCTGCTGGGCCACCTGCGTGATGCGGTTCAGCTGTCCCGTGAGCGCCATGATCTTCGGCATCGAGCCGCGAAACCGGATCTTTCCGCCAAGGACAAGGCCCTGGAAATCTCGCTCCCCCCTGCCGAGCAGCATCCATGCGTCGTACGTTCCCTCGAACTTGAAGTCCGCGGGGACGTCGGGCGGGACGGCGCTCGCACTCACCTTCCCACCCACGATGTCGAGCAGGAAGGACGCGTTGCGGTCCATGCACGTCAGCACGATCTTGGTCGTCACCGTCGCGGCGCGTTTCGCCCATTCCGGATCTGCATTGAGCCGGCTCGCGACGTCGTCGAAGAACGCCATCGAAAAATATTGAACCATCAAACCCTCTCGCGGCGGGAAGTCGGCGAGGTCGGAAAAAGCCTTTGTCGAGTCGCCGTGTCGATCCTCACGGGAAAGGTTTTACGGGGGCCGGCATCTCGCGGGTCGCGCGTGGGTAGCCAAGCCCGGTCAAAGGCGAGGGACTCAAGATCCCTTCCCGAAGGGGTTCCCAGGTTCGAATCCTGGCCCACGCATCGAACTCGCCTCTATTTATGGGCGAGTGCAGAATGAACTCATCCCTTCCGAGGGATGCGTGGATGGGTGTCGTTACACGTCTGGCGTTGGCTAAGTACAACGCGCCGGAACACCGTTGGGCGGCGACCGGATCGCCCGCCTTCACTGCTGCGTCTACGGAAAACGTATTTGGGGAGCGAAGGGACTTCGCGTAGCGGTGAAAATCCTTCCTCATCACGTGTTCATCGAAGTTACTGACATGGAGCGTGCCATCCGCTTCTATACGGATGTACTGGGCCTCCCCCTGCTGATGAATGTAGGCTTCTATGCTAGGGTGGGCGGGGACCGCTTCTGGATCGGCATGGGCGTGAGCGAGATCCCCGTAGCAGAACGACGGGAATTCATGTCGACGAACGTCGCCTTCTTTGCCGAGGACGTGGACGCGGCCTACGAGCAACTCATGAGGAAAGGCGTCGAGTTCTACAACCCGCCCTTCTCCCCAACGCGAGGCGTACGGATTGCCGAGTTTTATGACAGCGAGGGCAATCGGCTCTCCCTTTCATCGGACCAGTGAGAGCAGGAGCGCTCGGCCCGCACGGAAGGCCTGGTTCGGTGCAGGGCGTCTAGACACGGGCGGATGAGCTCATGGCGCAGGGAACAACTCCGTATTTGCCCCAGGTACACTCGACCATGATTGCGGTCTAGTTCTGGCCCACGCATCATCAAATCGCCGTTGGGCAGCGAATCGCCTCAGACGTCGAGTTCCTTTCGAATTTCTCCCCAGGCCCGTCGGGGTTCCCGATTCAGCCGCCTCAGGTGTTCAAGGAAAAACTCCTCTGGTGGGTGGGCGTCGAGAAGATCGTTCAGGAGTTGATCGTAGCCGACGCCCCCGACCGTATAGCCTCTCAGCCGGCGCAGAGTCTCCGTGCGGACGGGGAGGGTCGTGTATTCGCGCGTCTTGGAGCCCATCGAAGTCATGGTCTGCATGGAAGTTATCACACTTATAGGTGAGGCCGGGCCGCCAGAAACGGGTGCCGCCCTAACTCGCCCCAAATTGTGGTCGAATCCTGGCCCACGATCCGAACCGTGCCTCGTTCTGGGCGAGAGCAAAGGGAATTCATTGGTGGCCGAGGGGTGCGTGAGCCGGTGGCACGGAAAGGCAAGATTTCTTGACAGAAGTCGACGATGCGGGGCAGGGGTCTGCGATGAAGCAACCAAAAGACCTGATCGACTTGATGACGACGCTGGACGATGCTTGGAATGCCGGACCTGGAAGTCCTCTTTGGGAGACTTTTAGGAAGCGTCACACCGAAAACGTTGCCGTGTACTGGCCCGGCGGGGCCCCGCCCACGAGGGGACGGCACAACCATGACGTGGAAGCCACTGAATTCTTCAAGACCTTCCCGGACAACCACCTCATCAACCGCCCATACAAGATCCTCTTCGCGGACGGCAACCACACGTGCTCCATCGCGGATTTCTCCGGCACGATGAAGGGACCGATGAAGACCGCGGAGGGGAAGGTGATCCCGCCGACCGGGAAGAGTTTCCGGGTGGAGTTCTGCACGGTAGCCACATGGAACGAGAAGGGGGAGATCACCGAGGAACGACTCTTCTACGACCTCGTGGGCCTCATGAGGCAGATTGGACTCGCGTAAGGCCCAGGTGAGCGGAGGTTCCAGACGGTGTTCACCGCGGCCGATCGGTCCACCGGATTTCGCCCCGCAGGATCGCGGCCGCGTCCTCCGGGACGACGGGATTGATGTAGAACCCGCTCCCGCGTTCGAAGCCCGCGGTCTCCGTGAGATGCGGCGTGATCTCAAGGTGCCAGTGATACGCGACCGCGTCGTCTCCGCGGGGGGCGGTGTGGATGTAGTAGTTGAACGAGGGGTCGTCGAGGATCCGGTCCATCCGGCCCAGGATGTCCTTCAGGAACCGGGCGAGCACGAGCCGATTTGCGTCCGGGATCGATTCGAAGGCGCCGGCGTGGTCTTTCGGCAAGATCCACGTCTCGAAGGGGAACCGCGCGGCGTACGGCGCGAGCGCAACGAACCGTTCGTCCTCCGCGACGATCCGGTGACGCGCCTTCCGTTCCTCCGCGACGACGTCGCAGTAGAGGCACGAACCCGCCTTCGAGCCGCGGTGCGCTCGGACGCCCTCCAACTCGTCCAGGATCCGCAGCGGGACGATCGGGGTCGCGACGAGCTGGGAGTGCGGATGGGACAGCGACGCGCCCGCCCGTTCCCCGTGGTTCTTGAAGATCAGGACGTAGCGGACCCTCGGATCCGCGGCGAGGGCGCGATACCGGTCCCGGTACGCTCGCAGGACTTCCGCGACCTGCGTGTCCTCGAGCGTCGGGATGCGGCCTTCATGGTCCGGAGCCTCGACGATGATCTCGTGGGCGCCGACGCCATCGACGCTCACGAAGAGGCCGTCCCCATGGCGCCGCACATCCCCGGACGCCTCGAGCGCGGGGAACATGTTCGGCACGCATCGGATGCGCCACCCCGGGCCGTCCTTGGGACCGCGGTCCCGGTACGCAAGGACTTCGGGCGGGGTCATCGCCTCGTGGCCGACGCAAAACGGGCAGTCCTCCTTCGGCGTCGAGGCCTTAGCGTTCCGGAAGGCGCCGGGCCGCCGCGAGCGGGCCGCGGAGAAGACGACCCACGTGTCCGTCGCATAGTCCTTCCGGATCTCCGGCATGGCAAGCCCTGTGCCGTACGCAGGAGCCGCGGTATTTGAGGGTTACGCGCCTCCCCTCAACGTGGACTTGTGCCGGACGTACGGCGCGCCACTCTCTGCAACGAAGAGCCGAACGTTCCCCGACCAGAGGTATCCGCAATCAGCAGACACCTCGCCGATTTGCGGAAGCGGTTCGAGGACGCCTCGAATTGCGTCGCGTCGTTATCCAGCCGTCCCTGGGGACGTGCGATTGCATGCCAAGCAACGTCGTCTCCATGGCCAAGTGCGGCTTAAGGACGGGTCGCGCCTTAGCGGGGGTCCGCAAGAGTAAAGAGCGATGAGACACATCCCCCGCGAGACCGTCTGGGGAGGAGTCAGGGTGGCGGGGTCATCAGCTGCGGAGCCTGTGTCAGGGGGGTCGAACGAGCCGTATAAGCCACCGAGCGGTCGCTGGAGGTTGATCAGCATTATCGTGGCCGTCCTGGTGGTCACGAACGTAGTCACCGGTTTGACCGCCTACTATCTCGCGACACCCGCCGCCGCGCCGGCCTTGATCTGCGGCAGCGGAGCGACGGTCCGGTCCGCGGCAGCGCCCACACCGACCGGCGACGCGGGAGGCGTATCTGGAGGTGCCTCGTCGGGATTCACATTCCGCTTCGTCCCGCCCTACCACACGAACGCAGCAACGATCACCCTCATCGGTCCTTGGGCGGGCGCCGAGTTCGACCATTTCAAGCCTGTCATGGAGAACTTCACGACGAAGACAGGAATCCCTGTCACGTACCAGCAAATCCGGCAGGAAGACCTGCAGACCATTCTCCCAGCGGATTTCGCCACGCAAACGGCGCCCGGGGACGTGATTTTCATGGTCAGCTCGTTCATCAAGGCGAACGGGCCTGCGCACATGATCAAGGTCAACGGGAACATCAGCGACTCGGACTTCCTCCCAGGTTCGCTCGATCCCGTCAAAGTCGGGAGCGACATCTACGGCGGGGTGTACACGGGGAAGGTGAAACCGGGATTTTGGTACCGGAAGTCCTTCTTCGAGGCCCACAACCTGACAATCCCCACCACGTACGCTGAATTCAAGAGCCTCCTCGTGACGATCTCGAAGATCAAGGGCATTCGGACGCCGATCGTGAGCGGGGACAGCGTCGGATGGCCCCTCTCGGACGTGACGGAACACTTCATCGCCTCGTACGGCGGGGCCAGCATGCACCGAGCCCTGACTAACGGGACCAAACGTTGGACGGATCCGGACGTGCGGTCCGTCTTCGCGGACCGACTCGTGCCGCTCCTCGCCGGCGGCTGCTTCAGCGAGCCGCTCGAATGGAACACGGTTGCGCTCGCCAACTGGTGGGGCGGCCTTCACGCCCTTTACTTCATGGGGAGTTGGATCACCGGGCTCGTCGATAATGCCTCGGACCTCGGCGTCTTCTCTTTGCCGCCGCCCAGCGGGACGACGACAGGGATCGTCTTCGGGGGCGACTACTTCTTCGTTCCCAGGTACACGACCCACCAGACGGAGGCTCTCATCCTGCTGAAGTATCTCGCGAGCAAGGACGGTCAGACGATTCAGGTCGAGCAGGGGGGCCATATCGCGACGGCCCTCGGAGTGCCGCTGAGCGACTACCCGCCGGTTGACCGCGGGGTCGCACAGCTCATGAACGGGGTCGAGATCCTCTCGGACCTAGATGACACCATAGGAGGGACTTTCCAGACCAATTTCTGGAGCCAGCTCCAGCTCCTGTGGGTATCGCCGAACCAGCTTGACACCGTCCTCGCCGCGATCCAATCGAAGATGCCCGCATCGTGAGGCGGTTGGGGATCGAAGGAGTCACGACGCTCCTGCGAAGACTCCGAGGCCGCGTGAGGGCGGCCTCGAGAGGTCGTGGCAGCCCACGTGCCCGAAGAGCCGGGCTGCGTATCGTCTTCTTCACTCCCGCGCTCTTCCTGATCGTGTCGTTCGTCGCCTATCCGGTCCTCGCGACGGTCGGCGTCAGCCTCTTCGATGCGAACGGACACTTCGTCGGACTCGCGAACTACCAACAGGTCTTAGGAAGTCCCGACACGATCAACCTGAACGGGTTTCCCAAGCCCCCGCCATTCGGGACCCTCATTAACAACGCCATCTGGATCGCGATCCACCTTCCGCTCTCGATGTTTCTCGGCCTCTGGCTCGCGCTGGTGCTGCGAGAAGTGCGAGGTTCCTCATGGATCAAGACGGCGATCTTCATCGGGATGGTGACGCCGCTCATCATCGGCGGCATCATGATGCTTTACATCTATGACGGTTCGATCGGGATTGTGCCGAGGTTTTTCGACGCTATCGGCATACACTCGCTCGGCGTCGGATGGTTGCAGCGCCCAACCACGCTCCTTTTCGGCCTCATCTTCGGCTCGGTGTGGCTCTGGACGGGCTTCAGCCTGATCGTGTACTCCGCCGGCCTGACGACGATTCCCAAGGAGTATTGGGAAGCCGCGAAGATCGACGGGGCTTCGACGTTCCGAACCTTCACGCAAGTCACCTTTCCCCTCCTCAAACCGATGACGATTGTCGTGTTCACGATGAGCATCTTGTACGAGCTCAAGATTTTCGACCTCGTATATGGGGCGACTAATGCGCAAGGCGGCGTGGGAGGGGCGGCCGATGTTCTTGCGCTGCAGATGTTCCGCCAGGCCTTTGTGCAGCTTCCCGCGGACTTTGGGACCGCCGCCGCGGTCGCGACTTTCCTCAGCCTTCTTACGTTGGCGGCGACGATCCTGACGATCCGTTACATGGTGAAACGCTGATGTCTCGAATCCGACCGCGCACAGTCTTGATTCATCTCTTCGCGTGGGGGTTGGCGATCGGCTGGCTCTTTCCCTTCGTCGGCTTGGCGATGGCCGCGTTCCGTCCGTTGCCGGAAGTCATTGGAGGCTGGTGGAACTTCGACCGTTTCACGCCCTCTCTGGACAAGTTCGGTGCGGCCTTTAAAGCGATTCAGCTCGGTCTGCGCAATTCGCTTCTCATCGCCATCCCCGGAACGCTGATCCCGATGTTTGTCGCGACGCTCGCGGGATACGGGTTCGCGCGATTCTCATTTCCCATTCGAGACTATCTCTTCCTGACCATCGTCGTGCTTATGACAATCCCGCAGCAGATGGTGGCCATTCCCATCTTCCGAATCATGTTCGGACTCGGCCTCGCAAACACGGTCCTCTCCCTCGTCATCCTCCATTCGGCATGGGGGCTTCCTTGGATCGTCTTGTTCATGCGCAACTTCTTTTCAGCCCTCCCGAAGGAGGTGGAGGAAGCCGCACGCGTCGACGGGGCCTCGGACTTCAAGGTGTTCTTCAAGATCGTCCTGCCCATGGCCCTCCCCGCTCTGGGAGCGGTGGCCGTTCTCCAGTTCATGTGGGTTTGGAATGACTTCTTCTTCTCCATCCTCCTCTGTCCATCGGACCCCAATTGCATGCCCGCGACGGTCGCGTTGATCCGTACCATAGGGAAGTTTGAATTCGATCCGGGTCTTCTCGCGGCGGGCTCAATCTTGGTGATGCTTGTCCCCGTCCTCCTGTATGTCCTCCTGCAGCGGTACTACATCCGCGGTATGATCGGATGGACCGTAAAGGGCTGAACGGTTCCCGGATCGCGGTCGCTACGAGATCATCCGTCGGTCCGATAAGAGGTCCAACAAGGCTGCCGACGACCACGCCTGAAGCGGATTCGAGCGCCATTCCTTGCGGGACGGGTCCGAGAGGTCCACGAGGGTCTCGCCATCAACCGCGTAGCACTCGGGGATTCGACCCATCTCGTTGTAGGCGCGGAGGAGCGCCTGAAGGATCCGCTTCGCCTCTTCCCCGTGGCCTTGTCCCAGGAGTCCGCGAGCGAAAAACCAGTTGTCATGAGGCCAGACGCCGCCGGTCTGATAAGAGCCAGGAAGGAAGTCGGGTTCCGAGGTTGCGTGGGTTCGCACTCCGTAGGGTGTCCACATGTCTGACTGGAATAGGCGCGCGACCAGAAGCCGTATTCGCTCCTTCGGTACGGCATCCATGAGGAGGAGATGCCCTGGATTCGACGTGATAGCGGTCCGTTGCCGCTTTGAACCGTCGAGGGCCAGCGCGTAAAACTTCCGGTCCGCCATCCAGAAGTCTCGATTTAGCGCCTCAAACAACGAGGTCGCCTTCGTCATTGCGGCGTTCGCAGCATCACGCGCTCCGCGTCGGTGCGCGAGGACGGCGTAGGCTCGGTACGCAGCGACCGCGTATCCCTGCACCTCAATCATTGCGACTGGTGGCCTCACGCGGATGTGATCGTCGATGCCGTCCTTCCAAGCTTGATGGAGCAGCCCGCGCGAATTCTTCCGTTCATACTCCAAGAAGCCGTCCCCGTCCTTGTCGCCGTAGTGCACCATCCAACGATACGCGGCCTCGACGGCAGCCCACAGGTCGTCGATTAGGCGCCAGTCGGCCGTGGTGCGCGCATACTCGGCGGCTACGACGAGGAAGAGCGGCGTACTATCGATGCTTCCGTAGTAGGGGAAATCCCAGTCTGGCAACTCCTTTCTCGATTCGACGTCGAAGCGATGCTCATGGAGGATTTTTCCAGGCTCCTCTTCCGAGCGGGCATGGGACTCGCGGCCCTGATAAGTAGCAAGGATTTGCAATGTGGCTTTCGCGATCGTTGGATCGGTCGTCAGCGTTTGCCAAGCTGAGATGAGTGAGTCGCGGCCGAATAGCGTACGATATCGCGGGGAGCCTGCGAACAGGTAGCCCTCGGGCGCCCGAAGCGAATCGATGTCGCGCCGGAGGGCTCGACGGACTTCATCGATGCTCGGCAACTCTTCCACGCCAGGACTCGGCTACGTGCTCGGCTCTCTCACACCAAGGCCTTTCCCGTCTTCTTGTCGAACAGATGCAGTTTTCTGGCCGGGAAGGAGATCCAAACCTCCGTTCCCATGTCCGCGGGGAAGTCCGGAACCACGATTGCTCTCACGAGAGCCTCCCCGACCTTCACGTCCAAGATTGTCTGGTCCCCCAACGGCTCCGTTGCGAAGGTCTCCGTACAAATGCACGGTTCCTCCGTTGACTGCAAGGACACCCGCACATCCTGAGGACGGATGCCCAGGACGAGTTCATCAGAGGAAGCGCGACCAGCAATCTCTGCGAGATCTGCCGGAAGAGGGAATTTGAAGATGCTCAGATCGAACGTGCCCTCGGGGCCAACGCTGCCGTCGAGAAAATTCATCGGCGGATTCCCGATGAAGCCTCCGACGAATTGATTGGCCGGGGTTCGGAAGATTTCGGTCGGCGAGCCAAACTGCTGGAGAAGGCCGCCGTTCATGATTGCGACTCGGTCGGCCATGGTCATGGCCTCCACCTGGTCGTGGGTGACGTAGATCGTCGTTACGCCGATGTCTTTCTGCAGTCGCTTCAGTTCCGCCCTCATGTGAACGCGGAGCTTCGCGTCCAGGTTGCTCAGGGGTTCGTCCATCAGGAACGCCTGCGGCTCCCGAACGATTGCCCGGCCGACGGCAACCCGCTGTTGCTGGCCCCCGCTGAGTTGAGCTGGCTTGCGCCCTAGGAGGCGTTCGATCTGGAGGAGTTTCGCCGTCTTCTGGACCCTTGCGTCAATTTCTCCTTTGGGAAGCCTTTGATTCTCGAGAGGGAAGGCCAAGTTCTTGTACACCGTCATATGAGGATAGAGGGCATAATTCTGGAACACCATCGCAATATTGCGGTCTTTCGGATCGAGGTCGTTGACGAGGCGGTCGCCGATGTAGATTTCTCCCTCATCGGGGGACTCGAGCCCGGCCACGCAGCGCAAGGTGGTCGTCTTCCCGCAGCCGCTCGGTCCTAACAAGACGACGAATTCCTTGTCGCGGACCTCGAGGTCGAGCGACTTCACGGCCAAGGTCCCGTCGTACGCTTTCGAGAGGCGCTGCAGCTTGACGCGAGCCAAGGAGACATTGGACGGGGAAGAACCGATAAATAACCTTCGTTTACTCCCGTTCCTCGCCGGGTTCGGTTCGGTTTCCGATGGAAGAAGTTCACGTCGCGGAGAAACGTCTGTCCGACTACCGGGCGATCATCGGCTCCGCGGCGTTCTCGGAGATCCTCGCGCTTGCGAGCAAACTCAAGGGGAAACGCGTCGCTCACGTGAACGCGACCGCCTACGGCGGTGGCGTCGCGGAGCTCCTCCAAAGCCTCGTGGCCCTGCAGCGGGACGTCGGGCTCGACGCCCACTGGTTCGTCCTCGCCGGCTCGAACGCATTCTTCAACGCGACGAAGGCGATGCACAACGCTCTCCAGGGATCGGAGACCCCGTTGTCCGCCGACATGCTCGCGACGTATCGGCATTTCAACGAGGTGAACGCCTCGACGTTCACGGACGAATACGACTACGTCATGATCCACGACCCGCAGCCAGCGCCCCTCGTCAATCTGTGCGAGCGGCACGGAACGTGGCTCTGGCGCTGCCACATCGATC
>WNGG01010017.1_pt1 | contig 10304 bp, 8 predicted proteins | sample 5400661 | NCBI WGS metagenome assembly WNGG01 (sample SAMN13153372, study PRJNA577476) | soil metagenome | isolation source: 100 cm soil or saprolite under Garry oak tree replicate 1 | place: USA:California | collected 2016-06-15
GCGACGATCGGTTCGCCGGTCGCCGCACCGCCGCGGACGCCTTCCGTGAACTCGACGCGGTCTTCCTCCTTCCGCTGGGACGTGAGGAGGCTCTGTCCGGGGCGGCGGCGGTCCAACTGGGACTGGACGAACTCCGCGTCCACCGGCATCCCGGCGCGGAGGCCCTCGATCGTGCACCCGACGAACGGGCCGTGGCTCGTCCCGAAGATCGTCGTCCGGTAACGCACGCCGATCGTGTTCATTCGACCACCGCGTGCAACGCGCCGAGGGAACGCAGGTCATCGAGGAACGTCGGGTATGAGACGCGGAAGCACCAGGGATCCGAGATGTCGACCGGGTCCTCCGCCGCGAGGCCCGCGACGGCCGCCGCCATCAGGACGCGGTGGTCTCCCCGCGCGTCGACGAACGCCCCCCGGAGGCGGCTCGGGCCTCTCACCAGGCAGCCGTCCTCCGTCGCCTGCGCGGGCGCCCCGAGGGCATGGAGCATCGAGACGACCGCATCGATGCGGTCACTCTCCTTCCATCGGAGATGGCTCCCGTTGATGAACCGCGATTCGCCCGCGGCTTGGGTCGCGAGCACCGCGAGGACGGGGAAGAGGTCCGGCGTGTCGCCGACGTCGACCGTCTGCGCGACGAGATCCCCGCCGCGGGCCCGGACCCGATCCGCCTCGATGTCGACGCGGGCGCCGAACGAACGCAAGGCCTCCACGACGCGGCGATCCCCCTGCGGACCATCGAGCTCGAGGCCGGAGACCGTCACATCACCCGCGGTCATCGCGGCGGCGACGAGCGGAAATGCCGCCGAGGAGAAGTCGCCGGGCACGTCGACATCAATCGGCACGTATCTCTGCCCGCCGGCGACGCGGTAGGTCTCGCGGTCCGCGGTCGCCTCGACGCCGAATCGGCGCATCAGGCGGCGCGTCATCTCGATGTATGGCTCGGACCGGACTGGCGGGAGCACGCGGATCTCCGAGGGGTTCCGGGCGAGCGGACACGCGATGAGGAGGCTTGAGAGGAACTGGGAGCTGACGTCGCCGGGAATCGTTGTCGAGCCACCCCGGAGGACCCCTCCGACGCGGATGGGTGGGGATCCCCCCCCGCCGAGAGACTCCGCGCTCGCCCCGAGGGCCCGGAGTGCCTCGAGCAGGGGACCGACCGGCCGCTTTCGAAGGCTCACATCCCCCGTGAGGGTCGTCGTGCCGTCGAGGAGGGCGGCGACGCCGGCGAGAAGCCGAAGCGTCGTCCCGGAGTTCCGCACGTCGATCGGCTTGGCGGGGGCCTGAAGGGGCCCGCCGGATACGCGGAGATCGTCATCGCCCGTTACGACGTCGACGCCGAACGCCGCCACGCCGGACGCCGTCGCGTCCGTGTCCTCAGACCGAAGCGGGTGGTGGATCCGACACGGTCCTCCGGACAGCGCGGCCATGACGATCGCGCGGTGGGTGACGCTCTTCGATGGCGGGGCGCGGATCGTCCCGGAGACTCTCGAGGGGATCGCGCGGTACCTCACGCCACGACCTCCCGCGACTCGGTCGTGGTCAACCCGACCACGCGGGTCTCCGAGTCCCCGTCGTCCATCGCACGGCGGACCGCATCGACATGGGCCGGCTTCGCTAGTGCGATCATCGCCGGTCCGGTCCCCGTGACCCCGGCGGCCACGGCGCCGGCGGCTCGCGCCCGGATGGCGGGCCCCTCGTCCACGCCGAGGAGCGGCGCGTACGCCGCGCTGTTCACCTCCATCGCGCGGAAGTATTCCCCGTCCAAGGCGAGACGAAACGCCTCCTCGACCTGGGGGCGGATCGTCGAGAAGTCCGTCCCTCGGAGGCTCGCCTTGCGGATGGTCCGGCGCGGGATCTGGACGACGGCCACGAGCCCTTCCGGGAGGCGGCCCGAGGCAAGAAGCTTCCTGGCGGCGTTATTCGTCACCACGACGCCCCCGAAGAACGAGGCGCATGCGTCGTCGAACGCGCCCGTGATCGTGACACCGGCATCGAGGGCGGCATCCACGCCGATCCGAATGATCTGGTACGCCTCCAGGTCCAGGCTGAGAGCCCGGGCGCCCGCTAGGACGACGGCGTTCGCCACCGCGGAACTGCTCTTGAGCCCCCGGGAGGCCGGGATCTCCGAATCGACGGAGACTTCGAGACCGGCTTTCCGCCGGCTGCGCCGGAGCACGCGCTCCGCGCTCGATTGCGCGAGGGCCGAGTCGATGGAGGCAGGGACGTGCACCCGCACGCCGAATCCCTCGGGTCGGCTCTCCGCGGTCGCGGTGGCCCGGAGGGCGAGCCCGAACGCCGCGCCTTTCCCCGTCGCGATCGCGTTCACGATCGTCCCGGCGCCGAAACAGGAGGCTTGGGCTTTCACGCGAGCGCCTCCTTCGCGGCGCGGCGCATCGCGTCGACCGGAGGCGACCGGCCCGTCCACAATTCGAACGATTTTGCGGCTTGATGGAGGAGCATCTCGAGGCCAGACGCGTGGGGCCTCCCGAGCCGCCTCGCCGCGGCGAGGAGCGCGGTGTCCGGCGGGTTGTAGCCCAGGTCGTACACGAACCCGGCCTTCGCGATCACGGCCTCCGGCACCGGCAGATCCGCCGCGAATCCCTTCGTCCCAAGCGGCGTCGCATTCACGACGAGGTCCCACGGACCGCTTCGGTCGAGTCGTTCGACCCGAAGAATCTCAATCGGTTCGTCGAACGCGTCCGCCAGCGCCTCGGCCCGCGCGGCGGTCCGGTTCGCGACCGCGACGCTGGCGCCCTCGCGCAGGAGCACGTGGACCACGGCCTTCGCGGCGCCGCCGGCGCCGATCACGAGGACCCGACGCTCTCCGACCCGCAACCCGAGGGAGCGCAACGACAGGCGGAAGCCGAAGACATCCGTGTTGTGTCCCTTCGTCCAGCCGTCGCCGACGACGACCGTGTTCACCGCGCCGATCCCCTCGGCGTCGCCGTCCAACTCGTCGAGCGCCTCCACGATCGACTCCTTGTACGGAATCGTGACGTTGAATCCTCGGATCCGAAAGCGGTCCGAGGCGGCCAAGAGGGATTCCAGACCGGCCGCATCCACGTCGAACGGGAGATAGGTTCCCGGGAGGCCGAGCGCTTCGAGGCCTGCCTCGTGGATCGCGGGCGAGAGGGAGTGTCCGACCGGATGCCCGACGAGACCGAGGACCCACGAATCCCGCCCGCGGAGTCGCTTGGCGGTCGCCAGTGAGAGTTGCCCAGGCGCCGCGGGCCGCCCTGCAGAGGCGTACTGAATCTCCTGCCCCGCAGATCCCGCACCCGCGCGGATGAGCATGCCCGCCACCCCCATCCCGATCAGGACGAGCCGACGCCCGCGTTCGACCTCAGTCCTCGCGAGATCCCCGAGTTCGATCGCCGAGTCGATCGTTTCGACCGGGACCACCACCTTCGCGACAGGTCCGATCGCCGCGCACGCGTCCAACGCCTCCCGGACCTGTCCGAGGCCGGCGGGCCGGGAGAAATGGTGGGAAACGATGAGCGTCGCGCGATGACGTCTCGCGAGGCGGGTCAGTTCCGCCGCGCGCGGGCCGTCCCGCTCGAGTTCGATGTCGACGTATGGGAAGGGGCGGGTGCAGGCTTCCTTGAGAAGGTCGCTGCGCCGGGATTCCGTCAGCTGGCCGGGTCCGCCTTGCGAAGCCGATCGGACCGTGAGGATCGATCGTGGGCCGACTGCCGAGGCGAGCCGGCGCACGTCGCCGACGCCGACGTCGCGGATTCGATCCAACCGAAGCTCGACGAGGTCCGCGCCGGCCGCCAGCGCCATCCGCGCCTGGCGTTCCGCATCCGCGACGCCGTCCGCCAAGATGACCGCCGCGACCTTCGTCATGTCAGCGCTCCGAGATGGTCTCCTGGATCCGCATCCCGAAATGCCGGCCGCCCTCTTCCGTTCGCAGGAGCACGGTGTCGCCCTCCTGGATCTCCCCGACGGAGACCGCTCCCCCGGACGGGGTGACGAAGCGAATCGTCTCCGCGTTCTGGACAATCGTCGAGACGCGGCGACCGCTCGCCTCCGCCTCGACGAGCACGAGCGGCCGGCGTTCGATCTTCAGGCGGCCGACGATCACGGACCGCGCGCGGCCCGTCGAATCCACCGCGAGGACCTCGTCCCCGGCGCGCAACTCGCTGAGGTACTTCGTCTGGCCGTCGGGCAGATAGATGTACGCGTGCACGGCGCCCGCGTTGACTCGGAAGGGCCGCGCGCCGACGTATCCCGACTCGAACGTCTCGGCGTGGACGAGAAAAAGCCCCGCGGAGCTATTCCCCACGAGCATCCCCTCCCCACTCCGCAGCAGAGAGCACGTGTCGACGCACACGCGGTCGCCGAGGCCGAGCGGCCGGATCGAGGTGATCGTGGCCCGTTCGAGCGGCAAGGCCTCGCGGAACGACTCGAGGACCGACCGCACCGCGCGGATCGCCTTCGCGCTGGACGTCGTCAGCAGGACGCCGTCCACGCCGACCTCCATCGTCTCGAAGAAGAGCTTCGCCTCCGCGGCGTCGTGGACTTCGACGAGGAGGCGAGTGCCGCTTCCCTGGAAGTGTGCGATCAGGTTCTCCAGCGGGATGACCTTCCAGTCCTCCGTTCGCACGACGACATGCTTCGTCGTCCCCCGCAGAGCGCGCACGGCCGACTCGTCTTTGGCGGAATGAATCGTCGCGAGGCGGCCGATCGGCTCGCCGTCGAAGAGGAATGCGTCGTCCTTCAGGAAGATCGGCGAGAAGCGACCGAGCCGCGCCAGCGAGGGGTCAGGTGCCGACAATACGATCTGATCGAACCCGGCCTCGAGCGCGGCCGAGACGATCGACCGAACGTCTGCCTTGTCCTTGCGGGGAAGGGCCCCCACCCACACCAAACGGTCCATGGGGCTCACCCGCGATAGACGTCCGAGAGAGAGGCCCCGTCGAAGATCATGCGGGCGATCGCCCGCGTCGTGCCGATTGGATCTTTCGCCTGGAAAATGTTCCGGCCTATCGACACGCCGGCCGCGCCGCCGGCGAGGGCGCCCTCGACCATCTCGAGCGCGGCCCGATCCGAGTCGAGCTTGGGCCCCCCCGCCACGACGACGGGTACCGGGCAGCCGCGGACGACCTCCCGGAAGGTGTCCGGAGATCCGGTGTACAGCGTCTTGACGACGTCGGCCCCGAGCTCCGCTCCGATCCGCGCGACGTGCTTCACGACATCGACGTCGAACGGGTTCCGGACCTTCGGACCGCGAGGGTACATCATCGCGAGCAACGGGAAGCCGAGCCGGTCGCACGCCGCCGCCGTCGCCCCGAGGTCCACAATCATCCGATCGTCGTCCTCCCCGCCGATGTTCACATGCACGCTGACCGCATCCGCACCGAAGGAGATCGCTTCCTCGACCCCGGTCACGAGGACCTTCCGATCGGCGCGGGTGCTCAGGGAAGTCGATGCGCTCAGATGGAGGATGAGGGCGAGTTTCTCGTCGAAGTAGTCCTTGGCGAATCGGACTGCGCCCTTGTGCAAGACGACGGCGGTCGCGCCCCCCTTCGCCACGTTCGCGACGGCCTTCCGGATGTCCTCGACGCCGGGCACCGGTCCGGACGAGACCCCGTGGTCCATCGCGACGATCAGGGCTTTGCCGCCCACCAGAATGCGACGGATCCGGATTTCCTTCCCGATCGAGGACATGGACGACCCGTGCGAGTCCGTAGCACGGACAGGAGGAGGATATGATATATCAATTCTTCGCTGTTCGTGAGCGAGACCGACGATCTCGGCTCCGTCTGCAGACCTCTCGAACTCGAGGCCCAAGGCACCGGCTCGACTGCGAAGTCGGCGAGGAACCCGCTCTCATGCAACGTCTGCACGATGCTTGGGCTCTGACAAATCCCTGAATTGGAGTTCAAGCCAGATCTCTCCGTTGAATCCGCAACCCGGGGTGGGCGTGCCTCGAACCCGACTTACTTCTGCCAGAACTGGGATTCGAAGTCCGCGGACGTTCAAGTCGAGGATCGTAAGGGACGGACCTGGCGGTTCAGCCATCATGGTCCGAACGTCTTCGACAGTCCCCACGAACCGGAATCGCGGATCTACGGCTTGGCTCGGGTTCGCGGGTTGGATGGAACCGTAACTGCTCGGACGAATGGCCGGCGTGCCAGAGGTCGGAGGTACTGCCTCACCTCCGAGCACTATACCGCCGAGTGCTACGGTGCGACGTTGCCCGGGACCCAGGGAGCCGAACGGCTGCGCAAGGTGGTCGGTAGCGAGCGCACTGATGATGAGGGGCTGACCAGGCGCGCCACCATAGTCGCCCACGATGATGGACTCTCCGCCACAGGGCAGTTCGAAGGCCTCGAGGATTACGCACTCTTGCGTGCGGTCCGCCGAGAAAACGGGCCGGAGACATCGGGGTTCTTCTATACGTTCACCTGCCTCATCCCGAAGGAATCCTTGGTACTGGATCCAGAGTCCGGGGAGGACCGCGCTGCGGTGCACGGAAAACGAGCCGAAGGGCCTCACAATTGTCCGTCCCTCGCCCCGGCGAGCCTCGGCCACAATTTCCGACAAGACGTCCGGCGAGCGGAGGATGCGATCGCGATGGATCCCAAGTGCAACGAACAATTCGATAGGCTGCGCTGACTGCGCCAGCGTTGCGACCCACCGCCACTCTCTCAGCTTTGCCAACGCGCTAGACGCGTCCGTGCCACCAAGACGAGAGGTCACGTAACCGAGAATATCGTATTCAATGCCGGCCTCCCTGGACCGAAGAAAGACCCCTCCGCCGACGCGGACCCATTCGGTCCGCATTCGCGGCCCGAGGTCTCGGATGAGTACCTCGCCGAGGTATGCGGCGTAGCGGTAGACTGTGGGTCTCCACTGCCGTGGAACTTGCGCTTCGAGTCCAGGCAATCGGACTAGGCTTCCAACTGTGAAGTCCAAGCCGATTCCCGTCCGCGCGCACGCTTCGACGAAATCGCGAGCGAGCTTGGTTGTACCCTCTTCGAAAGTCTGCAGGGACCGCGCTTCGAGTTCACGCTGGAGCTTCGGCCGTATCCGCTTGGTTTCGAGTGCGGTCCTGGCAGCGAGAACGAGGAACCCCAGAAGCCCACCAAAGAGCACGACTATTCCGGCGCCAACCATCGCGATAGCACTCGGAGATCCAGGCACGGCAAACGCGAGTGCGGTCAGAAGCGATCCGAACATTCCGAAGATACCAACGAGGAGGGGTGCCAGTAGCTGAAGGGGGCCCCGACGCACCGATGGTAGCCGCAAGTCGAACTGTGCGTCAAGCGCTGCTAGATCTCGAACTTCCTGGACCGAGGATATGAACTGCCTCAAGGACGCAGTCCCCGAGCCCCGGACGCGGAACACGACCTTGGCCGTTGGCACGAGCAAGTTCTCAGCCGTCGCGATGCAGAAGAGTTCGAGCCAGTGTCCCCTCTGCCGCCAGGCCTTAACCTCGGCCCGACGCAGCAGGAGGAACGTCCTCACAGCGGGCGTGACAAACGCTCTCTTCACCTGCCCGGAAACTCCTTGGTCGATGGGTTCCCCCATTTCGCTAACCGAGCCGCGTACGACGAGAATCGCATCGTCACGCATCAGAAGCTCCCCCGAGCGCACGGAGAGTAAAATGCGCGTGGATTGCGATCGCCAGCCGCGGCCGCGTTCGAGCAGTCGGAATGCAACGCGACCTACGCGACGAAATTCAAATCGCTCTTCCGCGAAGTCCAGCACGGACTCCGCGGCTCTGAATCGTCCGGGCAGCGGACGGCCTCGTCCCGTGAGGGAAGGGTCGAACTCGAAGAGAAAACCATCTTTGCTCAGCGCAGCCCAAAGCACGTTCCCGCAACGGTGAATGTCGAAGCGATAAGAGATATTAGGTCTTTTTCAGCAGCCGGGTACGAATGAGACTCAAGTGCCCGCCAAGATTTGCACCACCGTCCGATCCTGTTCCGGCGGCGCGGGAGACACGGCCCATGCGATCATCGCGCGCGGGGACCGCAGGCGGATTTCCCGCAGGATCTCGAATTCGTCTGTACCGGACTCCGAGACCTCAATGAGGACGATCGCGTGGCTCACCTCTTCCGGCAGCGAGGTGAACCAAGGCGAGGCGTACGCCTCCTCGACGGCGAGGAAGCATCGGTGGAGGTCTCGCCCGATGCCCATCCCGAACCGCCAATCGCGGACCCTGGCGAGCATCCGGCGCAATGGCGCGACATCGGACCGCCCCAGGACCCGCGACAGGCTCGCCGCGGACTTCGCCATGACCCCGCCGAGCGCGGCGAACGCCTTTCCGAGCGGCAGGTCGCGGGCGATCCGGAGGAGTCCGTCGTTGCTGAACGTCACGACGCCGTCCGCGCGGGCTTGGAGAAGCCGGAGTTGGGCTTCCGCTAGCTGTCGGCGGATGGGGCCCTCGATCGTGAACGGGACGGTCGCGAATGCCACGCTCCCATCGCCGAGGATCCGAGAGACCCGGCCGACGAGGCTCATCCCCCAACCGCCAAGCTGGCCGCCCAGGCCGCCGATGATCAAGGCGATATCCCGGTCCAACAAGGCCGATGCAATCGCCTTTTCCTCGTCCGTTTCCATCTGGGGCACGGCCTTCGCATCCATGGACGCGTACGCCTCGACGGATGTCGCCGGGATCAGGATCCGGGCGGCCCCTTCGGCCATCGATGGATGCGGCGCTTCGTTCATCGCGATCCGGACCGCATTCGGGGGCGCCGTGACGTGACGCAACGTGTTGCAGCCGGCCCCGCCGCAACCCACGATCGCGACGCGCGCACGCTCTTCGCCGAGGCCGATCTGCCACGCGTCCGGCACGCCGGGCTCATCGGAGGTCATGCGAGATAAGCATTTGTCGCATCGGGCGTCCACATATATTCTGATGCGTAAATGTAAATTGATAGAAATCCCGATAAGGAACGATTCGATGTCGGGGGCGATGGCGGCCCCCGGCGCGCCCAAACGGAGCGACGTGGTCGTCGTGGGCGGCGGTTGCATCGGAGCGAGCGTCGCGTTCCACCTCGCTGGGCGAGGCCTCGGCGTCGTCCTGGTGGAGAAAGGCCACATCGCCTCCGGCGCGACGGGGCACAGCGGCGCTCTCGTCCGGCAGCACTACGAGGCGCGCCTCGGGATCCGACTCGCCCGGGAGAGCCTGGAGTTCTTCCAACGGTTCGCCGCCGAGACGGGTTTCTCCTGCGACTTCCGGACCACTGGATTCCTCTCCGGAGCGCGGACGCGGGATCTGCCGGCGTTCGACGCGCTGCTGGGCCTGCTCCAGCAAGAGGGCGTCCGGGCGGTCCGGCTGACGCCCGAGGAAGCGAGGTCCGTCGAGCCATCACTCGACGCCGCCGACTACGCGGCGCTTGTCTACGACCCGGATGCGGGCTACGCGGACCCGATCGTGACGGCGACGGGGATGGCGCGCGCCGCAGAGCGTCGCGGGGCGACCGTCCGCGAGGGACAGGCGGTGCGGTCCATCGTCACGAAACGCAACAATGTCACCGGCGTCCGAATCTCCGGAGGCGGGCTCATCGAAACGGAGCGCGTCGTGCTCGCCGCGGGCAACTGGACGCCCTCCCTATTGCGTCCACGGGGAGTCCATTTGCCCATCCGGTTCGTCCGCGGGGACGTCGCGATCCTCCGCCGGCCGATCGGGTTCGGGCCGCCGCCGAAGATCCACTTCGATTTCTACGGGAACACGTACTCGCGGCCGGACGGCGACAAGGACACGCTCGTCGGATACATGGACACGAACCCCCGGAAGACGATCCCGCGGCACGAGCTCGCGGACGACTCGGTGCCCGCAGCGACGGTCCGCGATTTGCGGTCCCGTCTCGCGAAGCGGTTCCCGTCGATGGCGCGATCCCAACCCCGGGGAGGCTGGTCGGGCGTCTACGACGTCACGCCGGACGCTTACCCGATCGTCGACGCCGTGGGGCCGCAGGGCCTCTTCGTGGCGGCGGGGTTGAGCGGCCACGGGTTCAAGCTCTCGCCCGCGCTGGGCCGGCTCCTCGCGGAATACGTCGCGACCGGCCGCCGACCGGAAGGACTCGCCCCGCTGCGTGCATCCCGCTTCCAGGAGCAAGCGCCGATCCGCCCGGATGCGCCGTTCCCGGCTCGGCGCGGCGCCCGACTGCCCTAGGTCTTCGTCGGTGTTGGCGGCCTCGAGAACAGGCGATATGCGACGAGGACCTCCGCCGCGACGGTCCACGCCTTCAACGGATTCGCGTGAAGCGAGACAACGCGGTCGCAGAGATCAGCGACCGGACTGCGGAAGGTGCCGTGCGGGAAGCCGCCGATGACGGCGGTCAGTTCGCC
>WNGG01011785.1_pt1 | contig 10304 bp, 6 predicted proteins | sample 5400661 | NCBI WGS metagenome assembly WNGG01 (sample SAMN13153372, study PRJNA577476) | soil metagenome | isolation source: 100 cm soil or saprolite under Garry oak tree replicate 1 | place: USA:California | collected 2016-06-15
TGAGGCGGCCTTTGGATCGAGTCCGGCCGAGATGACGTCGTTGATCGCGTAGTGCGAGATCAGGGTGAAGATGTCGAGGGGGTCGCGCAACCGCTGCGCCTCCGGAACCAGGTGTTCGTGCGTGTTGAAGATCGGTCCCCGCGCCAGCTCCGCGCGGAGGCGCTCGCGCAACCGGGCCGAGGGAGCGAATCCGCGGGCGGGCCGGGCGGCGAGCGCGGCAGCGGCGCCTGCCAGCGCGCGGCCCAGGAAATCGCGGCGCGACGATGGGCGGCCAGGTTTTCTTGGTGCGCGCAAAATTTCCATCAGGTCGTGGCACGGGCGTCCCGCCCGTGGGAAGTGAGAAGCTGCGAAAAAATCGTAGCGCCGGCTTCCAGCCGGCAGACGGCGCATTGAAACGCAACGACTTATATGCCGGCGCGACGCCGGCGCTACAATTTTTTACGCACCGGCGGTATGAAGGGCCGCTCGCTATTTATTGTTTCAATTCGGCGTAGATTTTCGTGACGTTATCCTTCAAGCTGCGCATGCCGTAGTCTTTGTATTGATCGGGGAGCTTCAGAGACCCTGCGGCTTCCTCCGCCGTCTTCCCCTCCTTGAATGCCCGCTGGACGGCCGACAGGAAGTCCTGATTGAAATCGCCGTACTCCTGGAATGCTTTCCAGTCGGTGACCGCGCTGTGCCCGGGGATCACAACATCGACTCCCTTGATCCCCTCCGCGGCTCTTTTCAGCGTCCTGGGATACTCGACGCCGCTCCCACCGTTGTTCACATCGATGAGCGGCGTTCCCTTCGCCGCGAAAAGATCGCCCGTGTGGGCCACGCGCAAGGCCGGAAAAACGATGATCGTATCGCCGCCGGTATGGCCGCGACCGAAGTAATAGAGATCGACTTTGTCATTGCCGGCCAGCAGGCTCAGCCGGTCTTTGTATGTCTTGTGCGGCAGGAATTTGCTTTTTTCGTTGCCCTGGAAATCGGGCATCTTTTCCATGCTTGACTTGCAGTTCTCGTGCGCAACGATCTCGACTGTTGCCGGAAACTCCGAGTTGCTCCCCACGTGATCGGCGTGAGTGTGCGTGTTGATGATCGTCGTCACGGGTTTGTCCGTCACCGACCTGATCTTGTCGAGAATGGCCTGTCCCCAGCCCGGCACTTTAGTATCGACCACGACCACCCCCTTTTCGGTGATGAAGGCGGCCGTGTTCCCGCCCCCGCCCTTGATCACATAAAGGTTGTCCTTCACCTTTTCGATCTCGGCAACGTTCTGCTGTGCCTTGTACTCCGCTACGACAAATGCCAGCGCGCCCAGAGCAAGCAATCCAGCCAAGAGAGCAACTCGTTTCATAAGTGCCTCCCGTTCATGTTCCGTTCGCAGATTCAGACATTGAAGAACACGCGCTCGACAAACCAGTACGCCCCCGCCAGAATCACAGCGGCCGAGCCGGCCAGGACGATCCTCTGGGCCAGAGCCTTGCTCCGGCTCCGGACCGCGGCCAGCAACGATCCAGCCGCAACCACGATGATGATCTGCCCGATCTCAACTCCGAAATTAAAAGAAAAGAGCGACCAGGCTAACACATGACGGGGCAGGCCGAACTCTTTTAACACATTTGCAAAGCCGAAACCATGAACGAAGCCGAAAAAAAACGCGATCCAAACGCGAACGTCGCGGCCCTCGCGCGCGGCGATCAGGTTATCGGCCCCTACATACACGATGCTCAGAGCAATGGCGGGCTCGATAATACGCGCCGGCGGGTTCAGCAGATCCAGGGCGGCAAGAGAGAGGGTGACGCTGTGCGCGATCGTGAACGCAGTTACGATCTTCACCAGCCGCGAGAGCGATCCGCCCAGAAGGAGCAGGCCGATGATGAACAGTATATGGTCCGGACCGACCAGAATGTGCCGGACTCCTGCGGGGATGAACTGCCGCACGACCGCGGCGGCGCCCTGCGCGGTTCCGGTGTAATAGTTGAGGGTGAAGTGATCCCTGTCGAAGATTTCCTGATGCGCGAGATCCTTGCCTTCGTAAACATTTAGGAAGGTCTGGTGCCCGGGATCGTACGGAAACAACAGGCAGCGAATGCTGAAGACGCCGGGAACGCCCGTCCAGGGAAAACGCATCCGGAGCGCGAGAGCCTGCCGTTCCGCCAGGACCTCGAGGTCACCTGCCTCCAGCGCGAGCGCTTCATGCCCGACGGAGAGAGCCAGACGGGGACTTACAAGATTGACAATCTCACTGCGCTTCGATTGCGCAAGCGCGGGGTTCCGCAGCAACTCTGCGGGATCCAGATGGAGATCGTGAGCCAGGTCGGTCGCGTGCACGATGACAGTTCCATGGACGCCGTCCTCCTGGATCCGCAGGTCAACATAGCTGAAAGGGACGAGGTGGGGAAAGACCGTCGCCGCCGATGAAAAGTAAATGACGCAGAAAGCGAGCAGCAGGATGGAATGGCGCAATGATCTCGGCAGCAGGGGCGTCCCTTACATGCGGACGGAAATGGCTAATTCACTTTGAACTCCGTGCTGGTGACAAGAGAGCCGTTGGAGACTTTGTCCCGCACGGCCACTTCAAGCGTGTATTTGCCTGCCTGAATTCCCTTCAACGGGATCTTCCCGAGCACCACGATGCGCTGACCGGAAAAGAACTGGACTGAATCGCCGGCAAGATCGGTGAATTCTTCCACGACCTTTCCGTCCGACTTCACGGAGTACCGAACCTCAATGGAAGGCTTCAGGCTCGTCTGATCCAGCGTGGCGTTATATATCTGAAAGTAGGGAATCAGATTCTGGCTCCGGACATACTCCGATTTCACATTGGGCTGGATCTTCAGGTCGCCGATGACGAACTGATCGAGAGCGTCCGCCGCCGGCGCCGGCTGCACCAAATTGGCGAGAATGACGCTGCTGGCCTGAAGAGCGGCGTTGTCGTACTTCGGCACCACAAGGCCGCGACTCAAGACCCCGACATTCCCGCTGTTTATATCCTTGAGCACCAGGTCCAGCTTGAACCTCTGCCCTGGGGGCAGGCTCACGATTTTCTGATAGATGGACCGGTTCTTCTTTCCCTGCTCGAAATATTGATCGGTGTATTCGGTGCTGATGACGTGTTCGAATTCGGCCATGATGCGGCCGGTGAGGTTTGTAACGATCCCGTAGACATTCACCGCGGCCCGATTGAAATCCAGCTCCTTCTTGAATTGCAGGTTTCTGTTCTCCAATTCCACGGTAATAGGCACGAGGACCTTGTCCGGTGAGAGGCGGATGAAATCTGTCCGCAACTGATACGGCAGCTGGGTGTATGTGATATTCGTTGCGACGATGCTCTTCAGATCCTCAAACTTGATCTTGGGCGGACGCTGCAGATTGAAGTACTGCTCCATGCGCGCAAAGGGCATGTCTTTGGCGCGCATGTAACCTGTCGAAGGATTGTTGGCGGCGGACGGGTTGAAGTAGGGCCGGTCTTCTTTCTTCGAAAGCCCCATTTCTTCGTTCCGCGTCAGGCCCGCATTGGGAACGAACATCAGAGCGTCCTTCTCGTCGGGGCTCATGGCCATTCTGTATTCGCCGCTCATCGACTTGTCGACGAACTCTATTTCGATATCATCCCCTATCCCGTCGATGTGCCGGTAGCGCCATTTCTCGAAAGGGAAGGTAGAAGTGTCTCCACCCCCCTCATGTGGCTCCCGGCTGTAACGGCCGCCCGAGGGATGCGAGTCAACCTCGGCAGGAGGGCCAAACGTTATGTAAATCCGGCCGCGGTCCGTTTTCCATCCGGGAATGCCGGAGGCGAATCGCTCGTTGGCATGGGCGATACGCCGGTAGTGTTCTTCCTTGAACTCGTTCTCCGAGGTCCGCGGATCTGAATCTCTCCGCACCCAGAACTGCTCGATGAAGTTTTCCCTCTCTTCCTCGGTCTGCAGGTCTTTGAAAACTTTCTTCTCTTCCTCGGTAATGATGTAAAGGACATCCTCCTGGAGCCACTTCTTGTAGTGCTCGGTCCCGCCGCCCTCCTCTCTTTTCCCCTTCTCCTTTTTCTGAGGCGGCCCAGCGAGGCTGAGCCCCGCACCCAAGAGCACCAGGAGAGCGAGCTGAAGAGCTTTTCTGGTATGCATAGATACACCCCGCAGTCTTACGGTTAATGAAGGCAAGTATAGGTCCTGCTCCAGGGGCCGTCAATCCATTGCGGATTGCGGCGTTAATTGGAAGTGGGAGTCGCGTTCGGTTCCTGCCGGAGTTGTGTCTCAGTTCAGCAGGGACCGGATCGGTACCCCGCCCCAACGGGGCGAAAGGTAATTAGTCCGGGTTGAGCGAAGCAAGCCCCCGGGTAGAAGAAGCAGTAGGCAGAAGGCAGTCGGCAGTGGGCAGGTCTGCTTTATTCCGCCTACTGCCTTCTGCTTCCTGCTTTCTGCTTCTTCCGAGGGTTCGCTTTCGCTCACCTCCGGCTAAACTCCCAGCACTCTCCAGGGCGATTACACCTGGATTCTCAAGATTTCGCTTGTCTCGCCGTACGATTTTGTGGTTTCTTTTGTTCAGCTGGAATGTCCTCCTATTGATTGTAGCGGTTACATCTAATTTCCTATTACAATCAATAACGGCGGGCATTCCACGTATTGTTTCAGCTTTTCTCGTGGTTCAGGCCGATAACCTTTGATATGAGGCTGCTCCCTCTCCTTCTTTTCTGTTTCGCCGTTTGGGCTGGCGAGTCCAAGGAGAAAACCAAACTGCCGTCCCGTCGCTCCGATCTGGAGCGCGGCGAAAAACTGTATCAAGGTCACTGCGCGCTCTGCCACGGCACGCGCGGCGATGGCGGCCGGGGGCCGAGCCTGCTGCGCAGACGGCTGACCCGGGCCTCCGACGACGCAGCTCTGGTCAAGGTCATCGAGGAAGGAATCAACGGCACAGAGATGCCGGGAGCCTCGCAGATGAGCCCGCGCGAGCATCGCCAGGTGGCCGCGTACGTGCGGTCCCTTAGCCGCGTGCCGGCGACGCCCGTCCCGGGCGACCCAAAGCGCGGCGAGCAACTCTACCTCGGCAAGGGTGAATGCGCCGGCTGCCACGCCATCAACGGCAAGGGCGGCACGCTCGGTCCTGAACTGTCCGACGTCGGCGATCGCCGCAGTTCGGCCTACCTCCGCGCATCCATCACCGACCCCGAGGCCGACGTCCCGCGATCCTTCCTCCAAGTCCGCGTCGTTGCCAAGTCTGGCCGTACCATCACCGGCGAGCGCCTCAACGAGGATTCCTTTTCCATCCAGCTCCGCGATTACTCCGGGAACCTGCACTCGTTCTTGAAGCAGGACCTCGCCGAAATCCACCGCGACCGCGGCAAGTCGCCCATGCCTTCTTACAAGGACAAATTTACCGGCACCGAACTCGATGATCTCATCGCGTACCTCGTCTCACTGCGGGAGGCAAAATGAAGAATCTGGCTCTGCTGCTGGCCTTGGCGCTGCCGCTGACGGAGCAGCGTCCCTTCGATGTCCCTTACGAGCGCATCCGCGACGCGGACAAGGAGCCCGGCAACTGGCTCACCTACTCGGGCAGCTACAACGGCCAGCGGTACTCGCTGCTGGACCAGATCAACACCTCCAACGCTCACCGCCTCCGGGTCGCCTGGGTCCATCAGGTCCATGAGACGGACACCGTTGAAACTTCGCCCGTCGCGGTCGATGGCATCCTGTACATCACCGAGCCGCCCGACAAAGTCATGGCGCTGGACGCTCGCACTGGCCGCAGCTACTGGACCTACCGCAGGGAACTTCCCAAGGATCTCCGCTTGTGCTGTGGCCGCGTAAACCGGGGCGTCGCGGTACTTGGCGACGCGGTTTACTACGCCAGCCTCGATGCATACCTGATTGCGCTCGATGCCCGCACGGGCCGTCTGCGCTGGCAGACCCGGATCGCAGACTACAAAGTTGGCCACTCCTCGACCGGCGCGCCGCTCGCCGTCAAGGACAAGATCATCACCGGCGTCGCCGGCGGCGAATTCGGCATCCGCGGTTTCCTCGACGCTTACGACGCAAAGACCGGCCGGCGTGTCTGGCGCTTCTACACCATCCCCGCCAAAGGCGAGCCCGGCAACGAGACCTGGGCGGGCGACTCCTGGAAGACGGGTTCCGCGCCCACATGGGTCACTGGAGCCTACGAGCCGGAAACGAACACCGTCTACTGGGGCACAGGCAATCCCGGCCCCGACTGGAACGGTGACGTCCGCCGGGGCGATAATCTGTATTCAGATACCATGCTGGCGCTCGACGCCGACACCGGCCAGAAGAGATGGCACTTCCAGTACACGCCGCACGATGAGCACGACTGGGATTCCGCCCAGACGCCCAGCCTGGTGGATACGGTGGTGGGCGGCCAGCCGCGCAAGCTCATCGTGCTTGCCAATCGCAATGGCTTCTACTACGCGCTGGATCGCACCACGGGCGGCTTCCTCGCTGGCCAGCCCTATGTGAAGCAGACCTGGGCCAGCGGCCTCGATCAAGCCGGCCGCCCGATGCGCCTCCCCAATACGGCGCCGAGCGTCGAGGGCACGCTCGTCTGGCCCAGCCTTTCCGGCGGCAGCAACTGGTACAGTTCCACTTACAGCCCGAAGACCAACCTCTATTATGTGAACGTCAAGGAGATGAGCGCCTACTACCATCAGGGTGACGCCGAGTACAAGGCGGGAACTCTGTTCAACGGCGGCGGCCAACGCGAGAACCCGAACGAAGAACCGTACGGCGCTGTGCGCGCTCTTGATGTCGGCTCCGGAACGCTTCGCTGGGAGTATCGCCTGCAAGTCCCCTCCCACGCCGGCCTGATGTCGACGGCCGGCGGCCTGGTCTTCGGGTCCACTGGCTCGAGCTTCTTCGCCCTCGACGCCGAGAAGGGCGCCCTGCTGTGGCGCTTTGAGACCGGCGGCGGCATCGTCGCTAACCCGATCACCTACATGGCTGAGGGCAAGCAGTACGTGCTTATCGCCGCCGGCCACGCCCTGTTTGTCTTTTCGGGGGATTCTTCGGGTCTATAGACTACTAACGTGAAAATCCTTCGCGGCCTGGCAAGGATTTTCCCGACTGATGGAAAACGCTTCGTGATTCTTCGCGTCTTCGTGTCTTCGTGGTGAATTGGGGGCGGGCTTTACCACAAAGGCGCGAAGACGCCAAGAACGCGAAGTTTTTGGTTGCGGCTGGGCTGCCTGTCAGATGATCGCATTCGATGAACCGCCCTATCCTGGCAGTTGTGTCGCGAGGAACAGTACTATGCTGGAACGGGCTGCCGATTTTATAATGAAGCGCAATGGACAACTCCCGTTCAGGACCCTGGCCGGACCCGTCAACTCCGCGTCCGGATCGAAAGAGCCCTTATCTTCGGTTTCACGCGGTAAAGATCTTCGTTCGAGATCAGGATCGAAGCCTACAGTTTTACCTCGATCAGCTTGGATTCAGTCTGGTCTACGATGCCCGCCTTCAATCCGGTGAACGCTGGGTTGCCGTAGCCCCGCCAGACGGGACCGCCATACTTGCACTTGTCGCACCCAAGCTCGGCTCGAAAGAATACGGTCTTATCGGTAGGGCCACCGAGGTTGCTTTTGTGACCGACGATGTTCTTGCCAAGTTCCGAGAGTGGTCCAAGCGAGGCGTTAAGTTTCGGGGCATCCCGCGCCTGAGGCGCATCAAGTATGAGCACGGCGACCAGGCCCCGCACCCCAGCGGCTCACCGATGCTGCTCGGAGAGCGGAGTCCGGTTTGGGGCGGAGTCTTCACCCGCTTCGCGGATGTCGACGGGAATGTTTTTTCGCTTGTGAGCTTCGACGAGGTGAGCCAGGCGCTCGACGCGCAACGCCGCGCGATGGCTGAGAAGCTGGAGTCCGAACGCCGCACCGCCCAGGAACTGGAAATTGCGAAACAGGTGCAGGCAAAGCTCTTCCCCCAAACGCTGCCGCCCCTTGCCACATTCGACTGCGCGGGAATTTGCATTCAGGCCCGGAAGGTCGGCGGTGATTACTACGATTTCCTCAATTTGGGTCGAAACCGGCTCGGGTTAGTAATCGGCGACATCGCGGGCAAAGGAATCGCCGCCGCACTTTTGATGGCCAATCTGCAGGCGAATCTGCGCGGCCAGTGTGCAATCGCTTTGGGTGACCCGCAACGCCTGTTGGGATTGGTGAACGAGCTCTTTTACGAGAATACAACCGAGGGCACGTACGCCACGCTCTTCTTTGCTGAATACGACGACGAAACAGGGTGCTTGCGCTACGTGAATTGCGGGCATCTCCCGGCTCTTCTGCTCCGGAGCGACAACAGCGTTGAACGGCTCGATTCGACGGCCACGGTGCTGGGGCTTTTCAAAGAATGGGACTGCTCGGTAGGGGAACGGCGGCTCTTCGCGGGAGACATACTAGCGCTCTACAGTGACGGCATAACCGAATCGTTCAATGATGCGGAGGAGGAATACGGAGAGTCGCGCTTGATTGATGCGTTGCGACGACACCGTGAGTTGTCTTCGCAGGCCCTGCTTGGGTCGATTGTCGATGACGTTCGGCGGTTCAGCCGCCGCGAGCAGCATGACGACATCACGCTCATAGTTGGCAGGTGTAGGGTCAATTAGCACGATCTCTTTTAGTCTCCGGAGTGTTGTTGTCCTTCTCCTGGCTGCAACGAAAAGAATGTCACCGCAGAGACGCGGAGAACGCGGAGGCCGTCCCTGGGAGCGCACGCTTCCAGCGTGCCCTGGGTGTCTAACACCTCGCACGCAGGATCCGTGCGCTCCCAGGAAGACCCAGAACTCCTTTCCAGCCGGCGAAGGATTTTCACGGTTGGTCGTGATGCACAGTAATACTAAGCCGAAAATCCTTTGCTGGCAGGAAAGGAGTTTTCTTCGCGAAATCTTCGCGCTCTTGGCGCTCTTCGCGGCTTCGCGGTGAATCCTGGGCTGGACTTTCACCGCGAAGGCGCGAAGCACGCGAAGAAGACGCGAAGGACTTTAGTTTGGTTGGAATTGAAGGTCTCGAAGGCGGCTTCAGAATGCCGGAATCGGGGCAGCGGCCCATTCCAAAGAAGCTCCTACAGAAAGGCGCGCGTGATATGCTGCGTATCTCTGATTCGAGAGCGCCCGGAACAAGTTACGGCGCCTGTGTGCTTCACGTCGCGCCCGAGCCGTTCTTGGGACTTTTCTCTGAGCGTTATGGCTACCAGCGAAAGTCGCGCCGGATCCGAAGCCTTCGATCGCGCTCGGCGCAAAGCCTACACGCGCCTGATCCCGTTGCTGTTCATCAGCTATGTGATTGCATACATCGATCGGGTCAACGTTGCATTCGCCAAGCTGACCATGTCGAAGGACATGCCGGCCTTCGACAACGACGTGATCGGCACTGGTGCCGGGCTGTTCTTTCTCGGCTATTTCCTGCTCGAGATTCCGGGCACGATCATCGTCGAGAAATGGAGCGCCCATGATCACGTGGGGAATCGTCGCGAGCCTCAATGCCTGGGTGCGGACGCCGGCGCAGTTCTACACCGTGCGTTTTTTTCTCGGCTTGGCTGAGGCCGGGTTTTTCCCCGGCGTCCTGGTGTTTCTCACCCACTGGTTTCCGGTCCGCGATCGTGCGGGCGCCTTCGCGCTGTTTCTCATCGCCACGCCAATTGCGCAAGTCATCAGCCCGTTGCTGTGCAACCCGCTGCTCAAAATTGGCATGACCGAGGTGATCGATGGGGTCAGCGTCACCCATCCACTCGTGATGGGCCTCAAAGGTTGGCAGTGGATATTCGTCGCATGGGGTATTCCAGCGGCGTTGCTCGGCTTGCTGGCGTTGATCTTCCTCACGGATTGGCCTCGCGAAGCGAAATGGCTCACGGGCGAGGAACGTCAGGCCCTCGAAGCCGAGCTCGAGCGTGAGCGCCATGGGCACCACGCCGCGCGCCACATCACGCTGTTTCAAGCCCTGCGGCACCCACGCGTGCTGCTCTTGGCGTTCGCCTACTTCTGCGTGGTGACGGCGAATTACGGCACGGAGTTCTTTCTCCCGAGTATTCTCGAGCGTTGGTACAACCTCAAGCTCGACACCTTGACGGCGCTCGTCGTATTGCCGCCAGTCGGTGCGCTCGCCGGGCAGTTGTTCGTCGGTTGGAGTTCGGATCGAACCAAAGAGCGGCGCCTGCACACCGCCGTTCCCATCGCCCTTGGCGCTGTCGCTTTGGGGTTGACTCCTTTGTCCTTGGGTTTTCTCCCGCTCACCATGGGGCTGTTCATCGTTGCGCGCACGGGCGTCAAAGCTTACCTGCCCGCGTTCTGGACCTTACCGGGCATGTTTCTCACTTCGACGG
>WNGG01020504.1_pt1 | contig 10304 bp, 9 predicted proteins | sample 5400661 | NCBI WGS metagenome assembly WNGG01 (sample SAMN13153372, study PRJNA577476) | soil metagenome | isolation source: 100 cm soil or saprolite under Garry oak tree replicate 1 | place: USA:California | collected 2016-06-15
CGCGAGATGACCTCGCTCGTTACCAGAATCACGCCGCACGCGTTTTTGCTGCTCTGACAGGCGTAGGGAGGCGGCACGATGAACCATTCATTGGTTCCAGCACATTGGTACTCAGGGTCTATTCTCGCGGCTATAACCTAAACGCTACTTTTATAGAGCTAGGACGAACATTCTCGAAGTGCATAACCCTGGCAAAGCGAGCGTAACTTGCGACTTCGTACAAAGTTTATGCTGGCGTTTGCCCTGGTCACCGCGGGGCTAACCTGCGCTACTTTGCTCATTGTGCGACGCGCCGCCGAAAAGCGCGTGCAGCAGGAAATCAAGGGGGAGGCGTGCAATGCACTCCTCACATTCCAGGTCCTTCAGCACCAACGTCAGGTTGCGCTAAGCCGTAAAGCGGACTTATTGGCCTCGTTGGCTTCAATGAGGAATGGCGAAGCAACAACAATCCAAGACGTCGGCGAAAACCCATGGCAATCGGAGGAGTGCGATCTTTTTGTGCTCGCAGACTCTAGCGGCAAAATTACCGCCCTCCACTCAACGATGGCTAAATTCCCGCTGGACGTCGCTCAAGATTTGCTCAGTCACGATTTGAAGCAAGGCAACTCCACGGGATGGTGGTACAGCGGCACGCGTCTGTATCAAGTGGTTCTCCAGCCCTTCTATGATGATCAACCGACGAGCAGCAATTTGTCGGGCACTGTGATTGTGGGTCACGGGATGGATCGATCGGCCAATGAGCTTCGTCGGATTTCATCGAGTCACATGGCATTTCGCTATGGCAGCGATATTGTTGCCAGCACACTGCCCGCGTTCAAGGAGCAGGATTTTGCACGTGCGCTGCGGTCCGGGTCCTCGCCAGAACAGATCAACGTCGACGGGCAGCGCTTTTTCGCGAGTTCCGTCGAGCTGGCTTCGGGCCCACAGCCTGTAAGCTTTATCGTTTTGAAATCTTACGATGAAGCACTGGCCTACCTGGCCAGAGAAAATCAACTACTCGCCGGCTTGGGCTTTCTGGCTGTCCTGACAGGCGCAGTGCTGGTGTTTCTAATTTCGGACAAATTCACGCGCCCTCTTGCGTGTCTTGATGAAGGAGTCCACGCGCTCGAACAGGGTGATTTCGCGTACCCGTTGGAGACCAACGGTACTGATGAAGTAGCACACGTAACGCGTGCCTTTGATCGCATGCGCAGGACATTGAAGAACAATGAGTCGCAAAAGCAGCAGCTCGAAGATCAACTTCGTAAGGCACAGAAGATGGAAGCGATCGGACAGCTTGCTGGCGGAGTTGCTCACGACTTCAACAATCTGCTGACGGTCATCAAAGGGCACGGCGATTTGATGCTTGACCGGATGCAACCCACCGATCCCCTTCACGGAAGTGCCCACCAGATTGAGAAGGCAGCCGACCGTGCCGCATCGCTGACCCGTCAGTTGCTGGCGTTCAGCCGGATGCAGGTCCTGCAGCCCAAGGTTTTGGATTTGAATTCGCTGGTTGCAGAAATGTGCAGTCTGCTCAAGCGGTTAGTTCGAGAAGACATTACCTTCACCTTCCGGGCGGGTGAATCCCTGGGACCAGTGAAAGCTGATCCCGGCCAAATCGAACAGGTAATTATGAATCTGACCGTAAATGCGTCCGTTCCCGGGGAATACGTACGGCTCACCGTCGAGGACACCGGCGATGGAATGGACGACGCGACCAAGGCGCGAATTTTTGAGCCCTTTTTCACAACAAAAGAATTAGGAAAAGGAACCGGTTTAGGTCTGGCGACGGTATACGGCATAGTAAAGCAGAGTGGCGGATGGATCTGGGTGGAGTCGGAGCCGGGTGAGGGGGCACGATTCGAAGTCTATCTTCCTGTCGTCGCTGAGCCTGAAGATCGTCTGTCACCGGAAAGAATTACCACGGCGCCCGGTCGTCGTTCTGAGGTCGTGCTGATCGTCGAGGACGAAGAGGCGGTCAGGGAACTGGCCGGCGAGTTCATGAAGTCCGCTGGATACACAGTACTGACAGCGAGAGACGGCCGGGATGCGCTTGCCGTTGCTGAACATTCGGACGTACCGATTCGGGTCCTGGTGACGGATATCGTGATGCCGCATGTGCGGGGGCCAGAACTTGCTAAACGCCTGAAAGCTCTGTCCCCCGATCTAAAGATCGTTTACATGTCGGGCTATCTCGAATACAACAAAGTCAACGGAGAATTCTTGGAGGAAGGTTTCTTTCTTCAAAAACCTTTTTCGCGCAGCGCCCTTGTCTCCAAGGTGGCCGAAGCATTGACCCACGAGCAGCTCGTCGCGAGACCTTAATCGCTTGCGTCGCTCACAAGCAGTCCGCCCATGAAGCGGATATTCCTTCTTATCCTGTTACGATATTTTATATTAATGAAGGTCTATTGCTTTGGCGCGTCTTTCGGTGTGTAAATGATTCAATCATGGCCAAGATCTTCTACTGCGGCGGATCGTCCGATCCGCTCGGCACCTTGCGCGGTCATTCAACTTTCTGACCTTTGTGGCGTGTTGTCCAACGAGGTTTCGAACTACGTCGGCCAAGAGTACAATGAATCGATGAACTGCCAAGTTAAAGACGAACTGGTGAGTCAGCTCATCGCTTTGAATAACAAACTCAATCTGCTCAGTCCTGATCTGGTTCACGGGGACGGAGAACGCGCCGAAGTGCAACAACAACGTGAGAACTTATACGCCGAGATCAAGCACCACAGGGCGAAGGGACACGAAGGCAAACCGTGCCCAGCTGCAAGACAGGTTTAGATCAGTCACCTCTGACTGGCTTGGCAAGCGAATCAGCGCAGAATTCGACTCCGAAACGGTTCCATTCCCCATGGTTTCTAATGACACCGCTTTGATCGAGATAAGTGAGCGGCCTGCTGCCATTCACGATGCCACGATGATCTTGGCCGTTGCCGTCGGTCGGTCTGATTAAACGATTTCACGCCTATTTGACCCATCCCTTGCAAAATTAGAGATAGGCGCAGTTTTCCCCTCGTTTCCTCCGCCCCTAGATTTTGTTTTCGCTTCGCGTTTGTCATGCATTGTGGGCACCAAGAAGACAAAACAACCTGGACAGGTTGGAAACCACCTGCGACCATCGCAGAAATCACGTACCGAAGCGCGCCTCGGAGTTCTTCTATGTTGGATGAAGGTGTTTGTGCAGAAGTCAAAGTCGGCTCTGAGCATCTCCGGCTCTTCTCGGAGCGGAATGCGCAAGGAGTTCAGGCATCCGTTTACAACGTCAATGCCAAAAACTGGATTGCGCCCTCGGAATCCGTCGAGACGATCGAACAAGGCAAACTGAGGGCGGCAACATACGCCGAGGCATACCTGAAACAAGCCGGCAACCTGGAGCTGCCGTCATTGAAGTGGCAGGAAGCTCGCTCCGTGTAGAAGGAGCCTCTTCCTGGACTCATCAATTTGTAGTTCTTCGCTCGTTGATCCAATCCAGGAAGAGCACGTTTGCGTAGCTTGGAAGCGCCGTGGACCGCTCCAGGTTTTGTGCTCCCTCGGGTAGATTCCTTTGATCTACAAAGGCATCAAAGTTAATCGCTCCGCCGCTGTAGTGCGGATTGTATTTCACGATCGCGTGGAACACTTAGAGGCTTGGTAACAATTGTGGCCGGAGCATTTTCTGCCGAGCTATCCTGGACGGCCCTTGGTTCCACTCACGATAAGAACCTCAGCCGGAAAACTCATCCCACGGTCTGTGGAGTATTCACGAAGAGATTCGAGCGCTTGACGCTGCACTTCAACCATCTGCTCCTTTGAAAGCGTGGCGATTTTTTCACGCAGCTTGTCAGACATCTCTAGTCGCAGTGCCCAAAAGTCTTCAACTGAAATGGGTGCTTGTATTGTGAATTGCAGCAGGCGCTCGGATGGAGCTATCGCGCCAGCCTCGTTAAGAATCTCCCGTAACTTGCCAGGAGTGGCAAAGCGGAATGCGTCTAGAGCATCCGGAGCAGGTGGTGGTGAGTCAACAAACCGGTCGATGACTCGCGACAGCGAACAGTGAAAAGGATTTCTTTCGGCGAAACGCCAGACCGCCAAGGCCAGTTTCCGTCCGGGCTTGAGCACTCTCAATATCTCGCGCATCGCGTCGATAGGAGAAGGAAAGAACATCACACCGAAGCGGCTGACCACAGCATCGAAAGTATCGGCTGGAAACGGCAGATGGTCTGCAAATGCGACGTCAAATTGTGCATTCTTTAACCCAAGACGGTCTGCCGCTCGACGAGCGGCTGCCACCATCTCGGGAATCGGATCGATCCCAAAGATCTTGCCTTCAGGTCCGACCAAGGCAGCCACGCTTAATGCTGGCTCTCCCGGACCCGTAGCAATATCCAGAACCGCGTGCTGACTGCCAATCTGCCCATCCTCGACAAGAGCGTGTGTAATCGGCGCAAACATCTGCCGGATGATTTCGCGGTGCTTCTCCCAGAACGGGGCGGAACCGCTCCATCGGTTTAAAACGTCTTGGTCGGATTGCATGAGCAGAAGTATAGCTTTCTCGTGTCATTTGGCGCGGCGTTTAGGTTAACCAGAGACTTATGGGTGCCCCAAAATACGAGACGCGACCTACAGCCACACGGAGCGAGCACAAAAAAACGCCGAGGTCCAAACGGAGTATAGACGCAGTATCAGTTGTGGCGAAGGGTGGCAAAAAGGGAATAAAGGAGAAACAAAAACTGAGGAAGTGACGCTGCGGCGTCAACGTAAATTGCAGATTCTTTGCACTCTCAGTCCGAAATGATTGAGGATCCTGGGCGCGCGGAACAGCTTAATTTGGTGCACTCTAGCGCGCAAATGGGATGATTCAGTGCAACTGACAGCGTGTTAACTTATTCAAAAGACATGAAACGTGGTGAGTACGAACAGGGCAGGTAGATTTAGCAAACCGCCGCCTTGACGTCGGCCCTAAGCGAATTGCGCAGAACCGATTGTCAAAATTTTGCGGTCCAAACCGGGGTCCAACTTCCGTTTTGGGTGGCCAAAATCGGGGGTTAAACGGTGCGGAATCAACGCTGAGTTAGAAAGTTAACAGCCGAATGCTCTACCGTTGAAGCTATCGGGAATCCGTATTGGCAGGGTTACTGCTTAAATCGAACCTTTCTAGTGTCACGACCCGCCGGAAACAGTATCCATGAGACCTGATGCTGTGCAGGCAGGTCTCATGCGAAAGGTTTCGAGCCCGCGTGGCTGTGTGCTCGAGACTGTACGCCTAAAAGGCGGCCGCGTTAATCCCCGGTTTATCTGTGTTGCGCTATGGTCCAACCAGCCTTGCAGCAAATCAGAGGCAAGGCGGAGGATTCGTCATGATAAATCGGCGCAAATGGGCCGTTCTGGTTGCGACCGCAATTTCCACAACGGCGATTTTCAGCATTGCAACGCACGCAACATTGCACGCAACTGCTCTTGCAGCGTCGCATGCAACCTCGCATGCGATTGCGTCGAGCGGCGGACGGGCCGCTGGAGCCAGCGGCTACCACGTTAGCAAAACGATTCCGGTGGGCGGCGAAGGTTTCTGGGATTACATAACGGTAGACGCGGACGCGCGGCGCGTTTACGTTTCGCACGGCACGCACGTGGTGGTGCTTGATGCCGATACGCAGGCGGTCGTGGGAGACATTCCTGATACGCAGGGCGTGCACGGAATCGCGATCGCCTCTGATGCTGGTCGCGGATTTGTCAGCAACGGGCGAGCGAACAATGTCACGATGTTCGATCTAAAAACGCTGAAGACGCTCGGCACGATTCCCGCGGGAACAAATCCTGACGCAATCATTTTCGATGCGGCGACAAAACGCGTATTCGCGATGAACGGACGCAGCGGCGATATCACCGCGATTAACGCGGCCGACGGGAAGGTTGCCGGGACAATTCCAGTGGGCGGCAAACTTGAGTTTGCAGCAGCCGATGGCAAAGGCACGGTGTATGTTAATGTCGAAGACAAATCCGAACTCGTGCACATTGATGCGGCGAAGCTGACGGTGCTGCATCGCTGGCCGCTGGCTCCGTGCACGGAACCGTCCGGGCTTGCCATGGACACGAAGACGCGCCGGCTTTTTGTCGGCTGCGACAATAAGATGATGGCCATCGTGAACGCTGATACGGGGAAAATCGTGACCACGGTGCCGACCGGAGAAGGAACGGATGCAAACGGATTCGATCCTGCAACGAGCTTCGCATTTTCTTCCAACGGTGAAGGAACACTGACCGTGGTGCATGAAGACTCTGCGGATAAATTCACTGTTGTCGAGAACGTGCCGACGAAAAAGAGTGCACGAACGATGGCGCTCGACTTGAAGACGCACAATATTTTCTTACCTGCAGCGGAGTTCGATCCTCCTCCTGCGGGCGAGAAGAGACCGAAGATGAAGGCGGACTCGTTCGTGGTGTTGATGCTCACGCGATAGCGCTTCCTATTCTCGCAGCGGCGAAAAACCTTGCCCCGACTTCCAAACGCGTACAGGCAAGAGGGCCTGTGCCACTGAAGAGCATGGATTCTGCGCGAAATGGAATTTCGCGACGACGACCGCACTCCCTCTTTAAATTTTTAAAGAACATCTCTCTGCTATACTCTTGTGCACTGCCGGCGACGGATAGCCCAACCGGCGTCACGAACCAATGACCGCGCACGAATCCTCCTCAGCCAAGCGCGCTCCAAAAACGCAGCGTGGCCCGCACGCTCCGAAACACATCGTCATCGAAGGTCCTTTGCGCGTGGGAAAATCCACGCTTGCGCGAATTCTGGCGGAGCGCTTGCATGCGCGGCGCGTTTACGATTGCGAGGACAATCCATTCCTCGCTGAATTCTACAAAGAAGAACCGGGTTCTGCCCTTCGCGCGCAAATGTATTTCCTGATGGAACGACAGAAGCGTTTGCGGGAAGCGCTCGCTGTCGATTCTCCCGCTCCGCTGCTGTCCGATTTCCTGATGGAAAAGGATCGCATCTTCGCGAATTTAAATCTCGATGACGAAGAGCTGAAACTTTACGAGCGTTATTACGAACTGCTGGCGCGGGATATTCCTCCTCCCGACCTGGTCATTTATTTGCAAGCGAAGCCGGAAGTGTTACGCGCACGGATTGAGAAAAAAGCAGTGAAGGACGAAAACCAGATTTCGACGGAATATATCGAAGAGGTTTCGCGAGCGTATGAACACTTCTTTTTCCGATACGAAGCGTCGGACCTGCTGGTGATCGACACTTCAGAGATCGACTTCGTGGCGCGCAACGAGGATTTGCAGCAGCTGCTTCGGCGGCTGCAGGACCCGGTCAAAGGCACGCAGTATTTCCTGCCATTGGGCGGGGCGGAATAGAACAGTTCTTTAGTGGCCAGCATTCAGCGACCAGCAAGAGCGGAACGCGCAAAGAGTGCGCAAGTGAAAGAAAGCAATCGCGCAGAGGAGGGTGAGTATGCAAGCTACGGCGTTCCAAGCAGCACCAGACGACGTTCGCGCGTTTATCCAAGAGTATTTTGACGCCTGGAAAGGCACCGATGAACAGAAAATTCTTGGCTACTATTCGAACGACGTTGTCCTGCACCTTCCAACCGGAACACTCAACGGCAAATCCGCCGTGCGAGACAACTTTGTACGTCCGTTCATCTCCGGATTTCCCGGAAATGTCCATGCCATTCAAAACTTAGCCCACGCGAGAAATCTGGTGGCCGTGGAATGGAGTTTTGAAGCCACGCATACAGGATCGTTTGCAAATGTCGCGGCAACGCACAAACGGGTTCGCGTGCCCGGATGCTCGTTCTACGAATACGATCTCGCAACCAGAATCATTCCGGCGGGACGGATCTATTTTGATTTCGCGACCCTGATGCGGCAAATAGGCACGTGAGCGGAAGGGTTATTTGAGATCTATGCGGACCAGAATGTTATCGAACCCCGGCAGTCTGCGTCCCCTTGGTGCGCGCTGCTCGAGATTTGGAATTCCCTGTGCGCGAAGCTCATCAGGCGGAGAGAGCAAAATTATCCCTCCGGAGGCCGGAACGCCTTCCACGGATGTGGGAGTCAAAAAGAGGCGCACCGCAAGATGCAAATAGCGGTACGCCCAACAAACGACTGATTCAGCTTTCTAGCCACTTCAGGCTCGTGTTTTTTAGCCTGGTAACTAGCGGCCGATGCGCCACACGATGCCGCTTTGCAGTCTCAAGTTGTTCTGCGAAGCGCCACCGAAGTGCGTATAAAGATACTCGACCTGAATGGCGCGAAAGGAAACATGTCGGGTCAGCGTTACATCCGCCCCGCCACCTGCCGTCATCGCAAAAGCGTTGCTTGACGCCGAGCCAAGACCCGAAGCTCCGGCGGAGAATTGTTCGCCACCCAAAAGGGCCTGAACGAATGGAAATACACGTCCTCGTGAGGTCGGAAAATACACCCTCGGCCCGAACAAATAGTTCAGCTCGTGCGCTGTCGCGCCCGCAGGCAGGCCTGTGACTTTGCACGCTCCGAACTCCCCGATGACGCCGATTCGGGACGTCAGATATGCCCCGACGGAGCCGGAACCACCGTGGCAATTGATACCATCCGAGCCTCCGCCGGGATTGAAGCGGACATACTGATAGTTGCCGGACACCTCAAACCCGCGGTTTTCTTGGCCCTTGGCGGAACCCGCCGCCAGGAGTAAACCAACTGCAATCAGTAGCTTACGCATCATTTTCCTCCAAAGTTCCTTTCAGAAGACGTAACGCTTAGGATGAGAGTGGACTGTGAGTATGCTGAGCGGTGCGGGCCTCTCAGAGCAAGACTCACGGTTGCTGCAGTTTCGCATGCGGAACTTGTCCGTTAGGTCTGGTACCGCGTGCCAATCGACCAGGGCCGTCTTGTATCGACAACTCCGCACATGCAGAAGGTTCTTTAAGCAGAGCTGTGGCCGGCGCATTGCATGACGCCGAGGTATACGCTCCATGGGCCGACGGCTTCGCGGTATTGGTGGGCCATAACCCTGGAGATTTGGTGCAGGTGAGTTAAATCATGAGCTGGCCAGGTGGCGAGCAGGGCTGACAGAGTGACTGTTCCGAAGGCGGGATGACGTCCACGCCGCTCAAGGTCCTGTGCCTGCAGATTCAATGCGCGCAGGTCGTCCAGATTTTGTGAGCGCAAATGAGCGAATTCATCCAATCGCTGGCTTAGCGATTTTCCCTGGACCGCCTGTGCGTGTCCCTCACGGTCAAAGGGCGCAAACGCTCGCGTCTCGCCAAATTGCAGCAGCAGCTTTACGCGCGGCATCCAATCCGTGCGTTCGCAGTGAATCAGATGGCCGACGATATCGAACGCGCACCAAGTGTTTTCACCTTCGTTTCGGAACGTCCACGTTTCCGGCAGGTCCCGCAGAAGCGCATTGAGAGCAGCGGGAGTACGGGTGAGCAGCGATATTGTGTGCTGTAAATTGTGTTCCATTATGTTCCTCAATATCGTGGACTGTGATGTTCGCGCGATTCTGATTGTATCAATTCCGAGATGCCGCACCGAGCGGTCGGGTAGCCGTCGACACGGAGGCACAGAACGAGCAGAGCCGAAGAGACTCCTAGCAGACACCGCCGCAAATTTAACAAGTTACATGGACCGAAACTGATTTTGTTGAATCGAGTTGGTATGCGGTGTAGGTTCTAAGCTTCCCGAAGTATTCAGGAGACTGTTCATGATGGCGAATTACGGATTCGTGCGCGCGATTGTGATTGCTTGTGTTTGTCTGGTGGGACTGAGTGGCATGGGCGCTTCGGCGGCCTTCGCGCAGACCGTGAAAGTGCATGTTTCGTCGAATGGCGGGGACAGGCTTACTGCAAAACCTGATGTGCAGTTTTCCGAATCGGAGGGCGCTGGCGGCGCGACTTCTCAAGTCAATGCGCACGGCAATGCGCAGGCCAATCCGCAGGTGAATGCGTTTCAGATCAATGATGCCGTGCGGTATCAGAAGATCGACGGATTTGGCGCGTCGATCATGGAAGCGGGATTGATGACACTGAATACGCTACCGGCGAACAAACAAGAAGAAGTGCTTCGAGCGCTATTTGACGCGAAGGATGGAGCGGGCTTTACAGCGATGAAAACGCCGCTGGCCGGTACCGATTTTCAGTCGGCGGGGCCGTGGTTCACGTACGACGATACGCCTGGTGATGTGGAGCTAAAGAATTTTTCTGTTGAGCGGGACTTTGGTCCGAACGGCGTTGGCACTTACATTCTCCGCGCGCGGAAGTATGGGCACTTCGCTCTGCAGGCCCCGATGGATTATCCGCCGGACTGGATGCTCTATGACGTGAAAAAACATCAGGACATTCCACCGA
>WNGG01025760.1_pt1 | contig 10304 bp, 5 predicted proteins | sample 5400661 | NCBI WGS metagenome assembly WNGG01 (sample SAMN13153372, study PRJNA577476) | soil metagenome | isolation source: 100 cm soil or saprolite under Garry oak tree replicate 1 | place: USA:California | collected 2016-06-15
GGCGGCCACCCTTTTCATGTCCTTGGACGGAGTAGTAGAATCGCCGGAGAAATGGTCGTTTCCGTACTGGAACGATGAAATCGGGAAGTTCAAGCATGAGGAGACCTTCTCCTCGGACGCCCTCCTCCTAGGACGGGTGACGTACGAGGGTTTCGCCGCCGCGTGGCCCAGCCGTAAGGACCCGGAGGGGTTCGCGGACCGGTTCAACAGCATGCCCAAGCATGTCGCCTCCAGGACCGTGAAGAGGCTCGAATGGAACAACTCGCACCTGATCAGGGGTGATATTGCCGCTGAGGTCTCGAAGCTGAAGCAGCAGCCCGGCAAGGACATCGTCATCCATGGCTCCCCCGGCCTCATCCGCTCTCTGATGCCGCACGAACTCATCGACGAGTATCGACTTCTGATCTACCCTCTCGTCCTGGGGCACGGAAAACGCCTCTTCGATGAGACGAACCAAGCGAACCTGAAGCTTGTCGAGTCGAAAACGTACGACACCGGAGTCGTCAAGCTAGTATATCACCGCTCGGGCAAGCCAGACAAGCCAGCACTCGCGAGCGTTTCCAAGCAGAAGTAACAAACCCGGATTTCTCTAGCGGCGAGAATCATTCAATGCAAGCATAGTGGGCGTGTTCGCAGAAGGCTTATTGGGTCTCGGCCTGGGTCCCGGGTCTCTTGTAGCCCGGTGGTGTAGTGGACTAGCAAGGGTCGAGAATGACCCGGCCAATGATGGGCTTTGGACTCCAAAACCAGGAAGAAACCCATCGACGGGAGTTCGAATCTCCCCCGGGCTACCATACGCCCAGGTCGAATATACCCGGAGCGGGTCTATGCGTTGCCTGCGCGGGACCGGTGGGATTTGAACCGGAACAGGTTCACATCCTGCAGGGTATCGTCCTGACTATGCCAGCGAAGATGGATGTTATGTTTCAAAAAGTCAAGGCTCGAGAAGAGGCTGCACGTTCCAGGAGACCAGCCGCTAGAGAACGAGATGAACGGCGAGATCGCGGAAATAACATCAACAGGGAAGACAAAGTTCTTCCACCGAACCAGGACCCTCGACGACAGACTATGAGCCGTCGCACTCGCAGTCTACGGCGCACGACACGACATTGAACCCTACCATCCAGTAGCAGCACTCGGAAGAAACCCGAACCATATCGGACCCTCGTTGAACTTGCGACGCCTCAGACTAAGAGCCAGCACATACACTCCAAGACCCGAAGACCCCCAGGTGTCGTCGTCCACGGCCAGCTCTGGTGCTGGTCCTGCCGAAGACCAGTACTCACACGCCCACACGTATGCGAGAAACCACCAAACTAGGAGGTGCAAGAACCGAACATGATTCAACCAAACCGTGGAAGCTTCTTCGACCCAGATACACAGCCACCAGCCAAACCGTACGATAACCAGCCAGCGGGTCCACCGAAACGAATCTGCGCATTCTGTGGATTGAAGTACTCGCCATGTGCCAGGAAAAGATAGCCCGGGCGGACAAGTCAAGAAAGACGGAACGGAACAGCCATGAATTCCGTGCTAACATCGGAAAGATTGGGAATGTGTACGTCTGACACTTTCACTGACAAGGGCCCAGTCATTGTTGCATCGCACGAAGGCCTATGACACTTCACGGACGCCACAAAATTTTCGGTCAAAATTACACGCAAGAGGCTGCACAGCCTAGACTTATATTCCGTCGCGGTTGATGTGAGCGACTATGTTTTCCCATCTCTGTGTCTCATATGCATGTTCCAAAAAATAGCGAGGGGCGTCTGGAATGACATCAAAACTCAAACTCATCATCTTTGTTCTCATTATCGGGTTATTGTCTGCGGGGTCCGCTCTAAAACCTGCACACGCTGACTTCCTGTCATACATACACTGGCCGTCCTCGGAAAATACGCTTTCCCAGGGTGGAGAAGACTATGGTGCCCCAGCACTGCTCTATCGACCAGGAATCATGTACATGACCGTTCCCCGACCCGACGGCCCGATCTCCGATCTACAGATTCTGTCTTCAACCGACATGTCGACTTGGACTCTTGTCACCACAATTTCGGGATCTCACTCCCATGCTGGCAAGATGGGATTCATCTTCAATCCTCAAGATCAAAAATACTACATCGCCTACATGAGCGACGGCGAACTAGTGCATATCCCCACTCCGAGCGACGTACCTTTTGTCGCCGATGTTCCGATGATGGTTGTCAGATCCTCTACCGACCTTTTGAATTGGTCAAACCCAACAAATATGACCTGGGAATTTGATAACACGAACTATGCATGGGACATAAACGGGCCAACAATCGTTCTTGACTCAGCCAACAATCGACTTCTTGTCGAATATGCAAAGACCCTAGGCAGTCCTTGCAGTTGCAAGGAAGTGTTCCTCAACCAGACCTCCGGTCCAAATTTCGGCCAGACTTGGTCCTCAGTCAGTTTGAATCCAATCAGCTATGGCGGGTCCCCACTGAAGGTCAGCACGACCCCCGATCTCAAGTTCATCAATGGAAAGTTGTACATGACATACGTGGATGTCGGCCCTAGCGGAGGCGCGATTCACGTCATACAATCCACAGACGGAATAACCTGGACTAACAAGGCCGACATTCCAGGTCAAACAGCCTATTCAGCAGTGATTGACTACAATCCAGCCGAGTATTATCCGTTCCATCTGATGTGGGTTGGCACGGACAGTTCATACACCATCAACGACATGAGTTCGGCCACCGCCATGTCATGGACAAACCAGGAAACATTCAACGGGCTCAACGGTGCGCCCCTGGCCCTATCACACGTATATCCATCTCTCACATTTGACGCGAACCTGGACATCTTGGTGATGGCGCACACCGGGACGGACTGGTATACCCAATGGGGCTACGGCGATTACATGCATGTCCTGCCCGAGGTTGGCGCCGTTAACGATGCAGGCTTCGTCAACCAAGGAGGGTCATCCCTCTTCCAGTCAACAACCACAACGTCGACATTCAAACCAAACCAAGGCACATTCATCGAAAAGAACAATCCAACGTACTCATGCGCCGGGTGTGGAATATATATTGTAGAAACAGACACCACCAGATATTACAGCAAAGCGGACACCTACACCTCGTTCATCGGATTCAATCCCAGTATACCCGCTAACAGTGTAATCTCCAAGGCCACCATCGCCTTGACTGTCTACGATACCAAACAAAATCTTTGTCTCAACATGGCTTGTCCGATGACCGTCTCCGCTATAACATCCAGCTGGACTGCAGCATCCGTCAATTGGGACAGCCCACCTTCAACATCCTGCTTTTCCAGTTGCGTAACCATCTCAGCTGGTCTAGTGGCTAAAGGTGAAACAGACACGATCGATATTTCTTCTCTTGTCAATCAGGCATATGATGCGGGACAATTCTTTGGCATCAAAATAGAAACGAATCCCACTTGTGGCTACGACTTATGCGAAGACTGGTATGTAGACTACTACTCCCAAGTAACCAATTCCGGTCCCGTACTAACACTGACCTACACGTACACTCCCTCAACCGCAACTCTCTGCGCGGGACAATCGGCAGCTCTAACCGTCACAATGTCCAACAGGGGCTCCACGATCTGGCAACCTGTCTCAACTCTCCCAGGCTTCCCGTTCAGGCTCGGATCGCAGAATCCACCGGGCAACACGATCTGGGGAATCAGCAGGGTCGATCTCAGTTCGCCGGTGCGGCCAACGACAAACTATGTCTTCAGCTTCACAATCACCGCTCCATCTACACCCGGAACGTACAACCTTCAATGGCAGATGGTCCAAGATGGCATAATTACATGGTTCGGCGACAAAACCCCGAACATTCAGGTTACAGTTACCCCCCCATGTCCACCTGATTTCACCATTTCGGCCACAAGTCCATCTGCCGTAGATGCCGGCTCAACAGGGACGTCTACCGTCACAATAAACTACGTGAACGGATTCACCGGCACGGTCGCCCTCACAGCGACCGCTCCTGCTCCTCTCAACTGCTACTCTCTGACTCCCGGTAGCCTATCTTCCACAGGTACTGCGATATTGTACTGTGCCTCACCGTCAGCCGGCACCTTCCCAGTCACGATAACCGGGACCAGCGGTTCGATAACCCATACTACAGTCGCGACTTTCACCTACACCGATTTTACCGTCTCATCATTGCCATCAACGGTTAACATTCCTCCCAGCGGGAGCGGAACTGCAACCCTCAACCTCTCCAGCGTTAATGGATTCGCGGGCAGCGTGTAATCGACGGGGCAGGATCCGGTTACTGCCACAGCACAAGCTCTACAACCTGCACGGCAACACTCACAACCAGATCGGCAGGCGATCTGGTGATCGTCTTCGCCAGTTCCCCGACCACTCTAACAACTGGGTTCAGCATCACAGACGCCGCCGGTCTGTCATTCAATTCAAGAATACTCTCGCAAGCCAATTACGGGCCCTTCCAGGAGATATCCGTACAAGAGTTCTGGACGACTGCTTCTTCAACTCTCACATCAGACGTCATAACCATGACGACGCACGATCCCTCTGGATGCTGCCCAGGCCATAACCTAGAGCTAATCGTTTTCGCTGTCTCAGGGACCAATTATCAATTCGACGGTTCTCCCATGTCTGCAATTGGCTCCACCGGCAATCCGGTTTTGTATCCTCACACGAACGGATACAATGAGATGATAATCGCGTATGCAGTGGATGGTGTTCAGGTCCTTACAGCAGGATCCCCTTACAGCTTCATTGGCACATCTGGGAACAACGGGGCCGAATACCTCGTTCTACCAGGCCCCGCGGGACCATCAGCCAGCTTCGGAAACTCTCAAGGAGAATGGGCGGAGGTCGTGGACATCATTCAGCCAATCCCGGGCATCTCCTTCTCGTTCTCTCCACAAAGTGTTCCCCTCGCCGCTAGCGGAACCTCTAGCTCTACAGTGACCGTGGCGGTTGCAAATTTTGTCCCCATCGGCACCTATACCGTCTATATTTCGTCAACCGCGCCATCGATACTACATCTAATCCCCATAACCGTCAACGTGGCCAACTTCCTAATCTCGGCAAATCCACCAACGGTCATCACGAACATCGGGTCAACTGGAGCCTCAACCATCAAGGTTACTCCTCTCGGGACATTCAGTGCAGCAGTCAACCTCAGTCTGAACAATGCCGCTTGCACGGTTAGCCCCACGAGTGTGACAGCTGGCGGTAATTCCACAGTATCATGCATGTCACCCAATGCCACGATGTTTGTTGTAACAGTCACCGGCACCAGTGGCTCGGAATCACATTCAACACCCGTGACCTACATCATTCAAGACTTCAACATTTCCGCGACTCCGACAAATGCGCTCATAAACACCGGATCCTCGTCCCTGTCAACCATAACTCTCAGATCAATCAACTGGTTCCAGGGCACAATAGGGTTATCATACGTCTCGGTACCAACTGGCTTGTCCTGCAGCCCATTCAGCCCGGCGAGCATAAACCTGCCACAAAGCGTTGTAACCGCAACTGCAACATTTTACTGCAACTCCTCATCGCTTGGCACCTATTCCATTGTAGTGAGAGGCACGAGTGGTTCGATCACTCACAATGCCACGGCAACGTTTTCCTTCAGCGACTTAACGATCTCAGGGTCCCCGTCCACGGTCAATATGCTTCCGAGTGGAAGCGGGACCTCAACAATCAACCTTGCAAGTAATGGTTTCTCGGGTACCGTGTCTCTTTATTCCTGTTCGACATGCCAATCAGTGTATGCGATGCCAACCCTCGACGGATGGGCATCGGGATATTGCCACAGCACCGGCAGTACCCAATGCAGCGCAACACTCTCAACACACTCTTCTGGAGATCTAATAATCGTCTTCGTAAGCTCGCCGACCACACTTTCAAATGGGTTCACGCTCAGTGACGCTGCTGGTCTATCATTTAATTCCAGAATATTCGTCCAAGCGAGCTACGGCAATCCCTTCCAGGACATATCCGTGAAAGAGTTCTGGGCCATTTCCTCTTCTCCTCTGACTTCAGACACCATAACAATGACAACTCAGGATCCCCCCTTCTGCTGCCCAGGCCACAACCTCGAACTCATCGCCTTCGGCGTATCAGGTTCCAACTACCAGTTCGATGGCCCTCCGGTCGCGTCAATACAACCCAGCGGGAATCCTGGGGTAACAGTTCCAACTAACGGTCCTAATAGAATGATAATTGGGTATGCAGTCGATGGCTCACAGAGCCTTACCGCTGGTCAGGGATTCGTTTTCATCGGAACTTCTGGAAACAACGGAGCTGAATACCTTGTAGCCCCAACTGGCGCGCTGGTTTCCTTTGGTAACGCTCAGGGCGAGTGGGCGGAAGTCGCTGACGCGATACAGCCTGCATCGGGATTCTCGATTTCATTTGTTCCTTCGAACATTCCACTTTCGAATGGAGGAACGGCAGGCTCTACCGCGACGATAACGGCAGCAAGTTTCGTCCCGATGGGAACATACACTGTCACAGTGGTCGGGGCTACTTCTATTGGAAGTCGTTCGGCGTCGATTGTCGTCAATGTTGGCAACTTTGGTATCGCAACTAGCCCCACAACGGTCGTTGCCAATGTCGGCTATCCTGGAATGTCGACAATCACAGTTACTCCTGTAGGCGGCTTCACCGGGACTGTAGGCCTATCAGTCAACAACCCGGCCTGCACACTGAGCCCATCATCCGTCACAGGCTCAGGGACTTCGACGCTATCCTGCAGCTCACCCAACCCAACGAGTTTCACCGTTACAGTAATCGGGACATCGGGAGCTGAATCACATACAGCGACTGTAGTCTATGCCTTCCAAGACTTCACAGTGTCAGGACCTTCGAAAGTCTCTGTCACTGAAGGATACTATTCGCGGATTCCCATAACTTGGACAGCACTCTCGAGCAACCTTGCCCCAATGAACATAACGTTCTCCGGATCAGTACCGCAACCCTACCAACCATCGGGATCGATAAGAACCGGTCCATTGGGAATATCGTTTAGCCCAGCAAGCCTTGTTCTTGGTCCAGGCCAGAGCGCAAATGTCCTGATGATCCTGTCCGATGCAGGCGCCCCTGCCGGAGTCACGTACTACCCTATCCAGGTAACAGGCACAAACGGACCGGCAACACACACAGTGGTCATGAATGCTACAGTCACAGGCTACAGTATTTCTTCCGAAGGAGGCTACCAATGCACGGCAACAAATTACATCCTCTGTCTCTCTGCCCAACAGAACGCCGTCCCAGGTGTTCCTGTGGACCTGTTCGCCTCAGGCATCACAGGCACTGTTACATACACGACATCGATCTCCGCATGCGTCTCGGGTTGCAACGGAGGAACCCCACCAACCGTTTACTGGCTCGACACAGGTACAAGCAGCTCGAACATTACCATCACGAGCACTTCGTGCAACCTGCGAAACATTTACAGCACCTCGAATACAGCAAGCTTCTGCGGCAATAAAGAGCTGATAATCCACGCCTACAGTGGAATCGGCAACTACAATATTACAGTGGGAGCAACTTGTGTCTCAGGCTTCTGTGTCAACTACGGCTTCGGACCCAAGACATACACATTCTACATCCTGTTTAACGTGTTCACTTCTGGCGGCGGTGGCGGCGGCAGTGTAGCGGCCGGGACACTGATTACTTTAGCAGACGGCAGCCAAGTTCCAGTTCAGAATCTGCACATCGGAGAACAGCTACTCTCCTATGATCTGACGAGCGGCCAATACGTCGTGACAAACATCACAAGACTGGCTACCGTAGAGACATACAACCAGATGGTCATTTCAACTGGTAACGGCAAACCATTGATAGTGGACCAGAACCCGGCCCAGAAACTGTACGTCAGGCTGCAGGATGGTAAAGTAACACTCATGTCGGTGACCGATCTTAGAGTCGGCTACGACCTCTTCTATGCAACATCCCAGACTTGGGTTCCTATAATCAGCATCCACTACGAGAATAGTGGAACCCATCTAATGTACGACATATACACGACATCGCCTGGAAACTATGTCGCCAACGGATACCTCGACCCTCTAAAAACGTAAGGTATTGCGGCCGAGGCCCGGAGACTCGCAGCAACCGCCGAATGGGGACCGGTGGGATTCGTTGCCGCAGAGTCCTTGAGGGTAGCGACTTCCGAGCAAGAAAAGGAGGGAGTTTGTGTGACGACACAAATTCCCGTGTGTTGGTGGGCCAACCCCGTCCCACTTCCACCGATTCTAGCTTAGAAAAAAAGGGGGCATCGGCTACGCGTCGTCTGGGGAAGAATCCTTAGAGTCCTCATATCCTAGTTGTTTCATTGTCCTGCCGTACTCTTCTAGCGTAAGTGCGAATCTCCCCCAGGCTACCCTCATTTCGCTAGCCTATCCACGGCTACGCTGCACTGCGCAAGGACAACCTGGACTGTCTTCTTTCTTGATTTTGTTCCTTTTAGGATAGCGATTCTCGATTTTGGGACCTTGAAGTGTTCGGCCAGAATCTCCAAAAGTCTCTTGTTCGCCCGGCCATCCACCACCCTCTCATCAACCCAGACTTCAAAATAGTCCTCACCGAGGTTTACCACACGGGCCTGTTTCGCGTTCGGAGTCACGCAAACCCTAATCAGCGTTCTTCGAACAACCTCGGTGAGCGACGACGAAAGGACAAGTCGCTTCGGAGAATCCTTATTGTGGCCTCATCGTCTGATACGATGACGGCGCTTACTCGGAGAATTCAACGCAACTATGTCGAAGAGTATACGTCTATAGTTTATCGTCAGGGCTCTTGCATAGAATGGTCCCTCAATGTTCATTTCCTTGAATTCGTGGCCCTTTCTTTCGTGTGGGCCGAATCTTTCGTAAGACAAGCAGTTTTCGAGGTATGGCCTGAGCTTGTTAACATCAGCGTCTACCACGACTTCCTTCGGTATGGGTTTCTTTCTTGACGCGCCGAGCAGGTCGTTCAATGCTTCTCTTGCTGCTTCATAGTTCTTCCATGCTTCCTCGACATATCCGGGGAAGAGTCCGTTCACGACCATCTTCGAAACGAATGAACCGTTACTGTCTTCCGCCCAGCCTTTGAGAAGGTGTGCTTTGATATTGAGCTCGTTTGATCTGTCGAACCCATAGATGAACCGGCGAGCAGTCCGTTCCGTATCTGACTTGTACGCATGGTTGAGCGAGTCGCCGAAGGAGCCGCTGGCAAGGAGGAACCGTGCAATATCGTAGTCTGCTGAGACTAGAGCGGTGGAGATCATGTGCGCGAAGTCAGGTTCGTAGGGGATTTCGCTCATCAAGAGACCCTTCCAGGTGGTCTTGCCGGTGCGGCGGGCGATTGCCCCAATTTCATCGAGCCAGTTCTCAGCAAAAGCCACCTCGCGCTGGTCTACTTTTGACATGAACTCTAGCTCTGAGAGTTTGAGTCCATACTTTGACATGAGCAGTACTAGGTCGAACGGGGTCTCGGTTTCGAGCGCTTTGCGGACAGGTATTGGGTCGATATTCTTCGGGAGAGGCGCGTCGGTGAGGATGACTGCGCGGCCTGGCTTGAAGCGGCCGACTCTGCCCATCATCTGGAGCAGACTGTTGTTGTCTATGCTCGTGTAGTGGAGGGTCTTCTGGCCTAGCTTGTCCTTGCTGTCGATCACGTCGTCGAATATGAGCACGTTGTCGACGTAGATGTTGACTGAGGATGCGATTACGTTTGTTGCAAAGATTCGTAGGTTCTTGTCCTGTTCGGCTCGGCGCTGGATCTTGTTGATCTCTGAGCCTTCAAGGCCTCCGTGAATATAGACGCCGCGATAACCGTCGGCGTACTTTTCGACCAGCTTCCTTGTGGGAAGGAAGACTAGCCAGGACTCGTCGCGGGGCTGCGAGTAGAGATATCGGTCTAGAATCCGGAACATCCCATTAAGGTCGCCTGCAAGCTCGGTCTCGATCTTGACGGGGTATCTGCGGCCACTCATGCGGTAGAGGTTTGAAATTCCTAGGAAGAATAGGAACTCTTTCGGGTCGATTGTGGCGCTCATGACCCGGAACAAGTTTCTTGCATTGTCCTCCTCCTTCTTCGCGAGCGATATACACAGTTCCAGCTGTGAACTCATCTGGTGGCTTTCATCAAAGTAGATCGAAGAATCATAGATCGACTCCTCGGCCAGCATCCGTAGCAATACCCCGTCTGTGACTATCTTGATCTTGCCATTGACATTGATCTGAGTGTCCTTTGTAATGACCGCCAGTTCATCGTCAAGTTCTGGATAGAGCGCCTGGAGCGAATAATGGAGAGCATTGCATGC
>WNGG01010021.1_pt1 | contig 10303 bp, 3 predicted proteins | sample 5400661 | NCBI WGS metagenome assembly WNGG01 (sample SAMN13153372, study PRJNA577476) | soil metagenome | isolation source: 100 cm soil or saprolite under Garry oak tree replicate 1 | place: USA:California | collected 2016-06-15
CCCACCCAGACCATGGCTTTGCCTGCTACCAGCCCCGCCGTCAACACAATCCCGGCCAGCGTGTCCGGATGCACGGGCGGCACCGACCAGCGCGGCGTCGCCCGTCCGCAGGGACCCGCATGTGACATGGGGTCGTTCGAGGTGATCCAATCGAGCGGCGACACTCAGCCGCCCACGGTGCCGACCAATCTGACGGCGTCTTCGGTGACCTCGAACGACGTGTCGCTGCAGTGGACCGCGTCGACCGACAACGTTGGCGTCACTGGCTACACGGTCTACCGGAACGGCGCCGCGGTGGGTAGCACCGGGGCAGGTGGCGTCACCACGTACAACGACGGCACAGCCGCGCCCACCACCGCGTACCAGTACACGGTCGATGCCTTCGATGGTGCGGGCAACCATTCGTCACAGTCGGCGCCGCTGGCGGTCACGACCCCCGCGCCGAGCGGAATCCAGGGAGCGCAGGGCCAAGCTGTGTCGACCTCGACCAGGGCGACCTCGACAACGATCCCGCTGACGGGTGCTGTTCACGCCGGTGACCTGCTCGTCGGGTGGTTCGGCCAGTTCGACGCGGCCGGTCAGGTCCAGGTGTCCGACAACATCAACGGCGCCTGGATCCGCAGCTCTTCGACGACGTTCTCCAGCGGTGCCGGCGACATCGCCCTCTACTACGTGCAGAACGCAGCCGCCTCGCCCACCGGCGTCACGGTGACGATAGCCGCGGCCACCGCGACGTACCTGGAGGGTGCGGCCAGCGACTACAGCGGGGTGTCGACCGTCGGAGCGCTCGACCAGGTGGTCGTGGCCACCGGCGTTGGCACCGCGGTCGACTCCGGTGCGTCGGGTTCTGTCGGCGCGGGCGAGCTCGTCATCGGCGGAATCATCACTGGTGGATCGCCCGGAACGATGACTCCGGGAGCCTCCCAGGGGCAAACCTTCACGATACGTGCGATCACGGTCTCCGGCTCGGCGGGGCTCGAAGACATCCTTTCGAGCGCGGCGGGTGTGCAGGACGCGCGCGCCACGCTGACCACATCGACTGATTGGTACGCGGTGGCGGCCGTGTACCACCAGTTTGGAAGCGGCGATACCCAGCCGCCGACGGTCCCCACGGCCCTGACCGCGACGTCAGTGACCGCCACCTCTGTCGCCTTGAGCTGGACAGGGTCCACCGACAACGTTGCCGTCGCCGGATACACCGTTTATCGCAATGGATCCGCGATCGGCACGACCGCGTCGACCAGCTATACGGATTCCACGGTCGCCGGTTCGACGACCTACTCGTATGCGGTTGACGCCTTCGACGTCGCCGCCAACCACTCGGCGAAGTCTTCGCCGATCTCGGTCACCACGCCGGCAGCGCCACCGCCGTCTGCCCAGTGGGTTCAGGGCGGCGTGGTCGGAACCGGAAGCAAGGTGGCGAGCGTGACATTGACACTTTCGTCGCCGGTTCCCGCAGGTGACCTGCTGGTGGGCTGGTTCGGCCAGTTCGACTCCACCGGGCAGGTTTTGGTGTCGGACAACGTCAACGGCGCCTGGACCCGGAGCGCCGCATCGACCAAGTTTGGCTCGGCCGGCGATATCGCCCTTTATTACGTCCAGAACGCCGCTGCGGCGCCGGCCGGAGTGACGATCACGATCTCCACCGCGGCGGCCACATACCTGCAGGCTTCGGCCGCCGAGTACTCCAACGTCGCGGTGTCCAACAGCCTCGATCAGTTCGCGGTGGCTTCGGGCACCGGAACCACCGCGGACAGCGGGCCGACCGCGACGGTGGGTGCTGGGGAGCTCCTGTTCAGCGGATTCATGACCGGTACGTCACCTGGTGGGGTTGTTGCGAACGGCGGTCTCGTAATTCACGACCGCAACGGATCCGGCTCCCTGGCCGATGCCAGCATGATCGTGACGGCGAGCGGGCCGCAGCACGCCGGCTGGACGCTGTCGACCTCTGCCGACTGGTATGAGGTCGCGGCCGTCTTTCAGACCACAGCCGCCATCTTCCCGCCCAGCAACCTGACCGCTGCCGCGGCCGGCAGCACGCAGGTCAACCTCGCGTGGTCGTCTGGCGGCGGCGCCGCCAGCACCTACACCGTCTATCGAAACGGTTCAGTACTGGCCTCGGTGCCGGGCGCCTCGACCGTTTACAGCGACACCACGGTCTTGCCGTCCACCAGCTACACGTACGCCGTGGACGCCGTGGGCTCGGGAGGCAACCACTCGGCGCCGTCGAACACTGCGTCCGTGACGACGCCGGCTGATACGACGCCACCGACCGCTCCGGCCGGCCTCACCGCAGCTCCGTCGAGCCTGACGCAGATCAGCCTCAGCTGGACGGGGTCAACAGACAACGTAGGCGTGACCGGTTACACGATCTACCGCAATGCCGCCAAGGTGGGCACGACAGGCGCCACGACCTTGACTTACACGGATTCCGGTCTTGCCCCCGCCACCTCCTACACGTACACGGTGGATGCATTCGATGCGGCTGGAAACCATTCGGCTCTATCCGCCAGCGCGACGGCCGCCACTTCGGCCGATACCACGCCACCGACGGTTCCGGCAGGCGTGACAGCACAGGTTGGGCCGGTCGGCGAGGTCGATGTTCAGTGGAGCGCGTCGACCGACGACGTAGGCGTCGCCGGATACACGGTCTATCGCGGCGGCGTATTGCTCGCGACGGTGTCGTCGTCCACGCTGACGTACGCGGACAAGACGGTTGCGAGCATCACTGACTACAGCTACACGGTCGATGCCTTCGATGCCGCCGGCAATCATTCGGCACAATCGGCGGCCGCGACGGTGACCACGCCCGATTGGGTTCCGCCCTCGGTGCCGGCAGGTTTGGCCGCGACGGTCGTGTCGAGCGGTGAGATCGACCTCGCCTGGAATGCATCGAGCGACAACGTCGCTGTGACCGGCTACACCGTCTATCGCAACGGCGTCTCCATCGGCACAACCGCAGGCGGCACGCTGACTTATGCCGACACGACGGTCGGCCACGGGTTCACCTACTCGTACGCCGTTGACGCCTTCGACGCCGCCGGGAATCACTCGGCTCAATCAACGGCTGCTTCGGCGACCACGACCGACGACATCCCGCCAGCGGTCCCAGGCGGCCTGGCTGCGTCAGCCGCCTCACCGACGTCGGTCGCTGTCTCCTGGTCCGCATCGAGCGACAACGTGGCGGTGACGGGATACGACGTGTACCGGGACGGCGTATCAGTCGCCACGCTCGGTCCAACGGTGCTGAGCTACCAGGACACGGTCGCCTCCGGCAGCACCCATTCGTACACGGTGGACGCGTTTGACGCCGCCGGGAATCACTCCGCCACCGCCACCCCCGTCAGTGTCACGACCTCGCTGACCGATTCGACGCCGCCTAGCGTGCCCGCGGGCGTCACCGCTGCCGCCGTCGGATCCTCCTCAGTGACCCTGGCCTGGAATGCGTCCACCGACAACGTCGGCGTCACCGGTTACACGGTCTACCGCAACGGCGCCGTCCTGGCGACGGTCGGCGGCACGACGACGGCATATTCCGACGCGACCGTCGCCCAGGCCACAACCTACGCGTATACGGTGGATGCGTTCGACGCTGCCGGCAACCACTCTGCACAATCCGCGCCGGCATCCGTCCACGTTCCCGGCGTGCCCAAGTTCGTGCAGAGCGCCGTCGGCTCGACCGGCACGACGGTCACCAGCATGACGCTCACCCTTGGCCCGGTCACACATGGCGACCTCCTGGTCGGCTGGTTTGGCCAGTACAACGCAACCGGCCAGGTCACGGTCTCGGACAACGTCAACGGAGCCTGGACACGCGGGGCCTCGAGAGCCTGGCACGGAGGGACGACCCCCGGCGACCTGGCGCTGTACTACCGCGCGAACTCGGCCGCTGCCGGCGGCCTCACGATCACAATCACGGCCGCCGCGGCGACATACATGCAGGCCGGGGCTGCCGAGTACTCCGGGGTGGCGACCGTCAATCCCCTCGACCAGGTGGTGATCGCCACCGGCACGAGCACCAGCGCCGACTCCGGGCTTACAGCCCCCGTCGCGGCAGGTGAGCTCGTGTATGGAGGCATGACGGCGACCAACGGTCCGGGCACGTTGACTGGTGGGACCAGCCAGGGCGTCGCGTTTGTGAAGCGAGCCCAGAACACGAGCGGCTCACAGGGCGAAGAGGACATCCTGGTCGGCGCCGCCGGCCAGCAGCATGCCGGGTTCACGTTCCCGACCTCCACCCAATGGTTCATGGTCTGCGCGGTCTTCAAACCGGCGTAGTCCAAGAGAAGCAACGACATGTGCGGGATCATCGGTTACCTCGGCCCACGCGAGGCGACCCCGGTTCTCCTTGAGGGCCTGAAATGCCTCGAGTACCGCGGCTACGACTCGGCCGGAATCGCGGTGTTGGATCGCGGCTCCGGTTGCACGAGCACAACCAAGAGCGACAGCAAGGTCGCATTGCTGGCGGAACGACTCAACGGCAGCATGCCCAAGGGCCGGCTCGGCATCGGCCATACGCGGTGGGCGACCCACGGCAAGCCCAACCTCGTCAACGCGCACCCGCATTCGGATTGCTCGGGGCGGATCGTAGTCGTTCACAACGGCATCATCGAGAACTTCGTCGAGCTCAAGCTCGAGCTCGAGAGCCGCGGACATCGCTTCGTCTCCGAAACCGACACCGAGGTGCTGCCGCATCTGATAGAGGACTGTTACGCGGGCGATTTTGTGGCTGCCGTCAGGGCGGCGCTCAAAAAGGTCGAGGGCGCATACGCGCTCGCGATGTTTTCGCTGGACCATCCCGATCTGCTCGTCGGTGCGCGCCTCAACGCGCCGCTGGTGATCGGCCTCAACGGGGACGAATTCTTCGTTGCGTCTGACATCACCGCGGTCATCCCGTACACGAAAGAGGTGCTCGTCCTTGGCGAAGGCGAGGTGGTGGAGGTCACAGCGTCCGGCGCCCGAGTAACGACCCTCGACGGCAAGCCTGTCGACAGCATCACCATCAAGGTCGACTGGGATGTCAGCCAGGCGCAAAAAGGCGGTCACCCCCACTTCATGCTCAAGGAGATTCACGAGGCTCCCGAGGCGGTGACCAATGCATTGCGCGGCCGGCTCGGCGCCGATGACACCGTCCAATTCCAGGAGTGCGACCTTTCCAACACGAGCCTCGCCGGAGTCCGCGACGTCCTTCTGCTCGGGATGGGCACCTCGCTCCATGCCGCGATGGTGGGCGAGTATGTGATCGAAGACTGGGTCGGGATCCCCGCGCGAGCGGCGGACGCGTCAGAGTTTCGCTATCGCAGGCCCAACATCGGTCCCGAAACGCTCACCGTCGTCCTGACCCAATCGGGAGAGACTGCGGACAGCATCGTCGCCTTGCGCCAGGCGAAGGCGCGTGGCTCTCGCACAATCGCCATCACCAACGTCGTTGCCAGCACAGCCGCTCGGGATTCTGATGGTGTGATCTACATGCACGCGGGCCCGGAGATCGGCGTGGCGTCGTCCAAGACGTTCGTCAGCCACCTCATGACCCTTTACATGCTCACCGCCCGGCTGGCCACCGCGAAGTCGCGGATGCCCCTCGAGCGGCGCATGGAGCTGGCGGCCGTGTTCCGCGGGCTGCCAGACACCGTTAGGGGCGTCCTTCGACGCGAGTCGGAGATTGCAGAGCTTGCCCGCCGCTACTGCCACTTCAAGAACTACATGTTCATCGGGCGCGGCATCAACTACCCCGTCGCGCTCGAGGGAGCCCTCAAGCTCAAAGAGGTGTCCTACGTGCACGCGGAGGGTACGTCGGCCGGTGCCCTGAAGCACGGACCGATCGCGCTCCTGGACCACGATTTTCCGGTGATCGCGATTTGCACTGACAGCGCCACAAGAGAGAAGATCGCGGGCAATGTCCACGAGGTCGCGGCTAGAGGCGCGCCGGTGCTAGCCCTCGTGACCGAGGGCGATCACAAGCTGGACCGGGTTGCCACCGACACCTTCGAGATCCCGGCGGGCGACGAGGTTGCGACGGCCGTCGCCAGCACAGTCGTGCTCCAGCTCTTCGCATACCACGTGGCCACCATGCTGGGCCGCGATGTCGACCAACCTCGGAACCTGGCCAAGAGCGTAACCGTCGAATAGCCGGGTAGCCTGATGAGGAAGCCTTGGGTGGCCTTGTGGCTGGCCGTTTTGTGTGCATATGTGGCCGCACCGTTCGGACAGGTCGCCACTGCGGCGACGATTCCTCCGCACGTGATGATCGTCGTGATGGAGAACCACAGCTATGAAGCCGTGATCGGCAATGCGCAGATGCCCTTCATCAACAGCCTCGCCTCCGCCAACGCGGTGGTGAGCACGACCGACCTGAGCCATCCCAGCCTGCCCAACTACCTGGGCATGATCTCGGGCTCGAGCCAGAGCGACCCCCAGGACACGACTCCGCAGGATGGGACGTATCCCGGCCCGCAGCTCACCGACGAGCTTGCGGCGGCCGGCATCGGGTGGAAGGCATACATGGAAGACATGCCTACCGCTTGCGATCTGACCGACCAGTACAGCCCTGGCTCCTACGACGTCAACCACAACCCGTTCATGTATTTCACCTCGGTCCGCAACAACCCTGCACAGTGCAACCGGGACGTGCCCTACGGGCAGCTCGCGACCGACCTCAGCGCCGGCAAAGCTCCGCCGTTCATCTGGGTATCGCCCAACACCATCCACGACATGCACGACGGCATGGACGCTCAAGGCGACAGCTTCATCCAGGGGCTCGTGACGCGGGTCCGAGCCTCGAGCTGGTGGACGGCGAGGAGCCGGATCATCATCACCTGGGACGAGGGCACGCAGTCCGACCAGGTGGCCACGATCGTCGTCGGCGCCCCGCACGGAACCAGGGCGAATGGCGGCAACGAGTACGGAACGCTGCGGGGGATCGAGGAGGCTTATGGCGTGCGCCTGCTCGGGCAATCGGCGGGGTCCGGCGTCGGAGACATCCTGCCCCTGCTCCCAAGTGGTACTCCAGCGCGATCGGCACCACAAGGGCCGTCACCGACGCCAAGCCCGCTGCAGGTGACGCCCCTCATGCCATTCGCCTCGCCGGCGCCTCCGGCGCCAGGCTTCGTTCGCGGCGCGTACGGCAAAGAGTCCGGGACCACCGGGTTCGATGCCATCGCGGCCAGCGGTTTCAACGCCGTGATGACGGATCCTTACAAGCAAAGCCTGGACCCGCTCGTGGCCAGGGGACTCAAGGGCGTGGTCTGGCTGGGAGCATGGTTCAACGCACCCCGCTGCGCGTTCGAGAACGACGATGCCAAGATCCGTTCGCTCGTTTCGCCGATCGCCGGCCACCCCGCGATCCTGGCCTACTACCTGGGCGACGAGCCGCTCGTAACCGCATGCCCGGCGGCCCCGTCCATGTTCGCGGCGCGGAGCGGGCTCATCCATTCCCTCGATCCCGGCAGCAAGACCTTCACGGTGATCCAGCAGTTCGAGAATGGAGTCACGCGGGACTACGCGCCCTGGAAGGGCACGGTCGACATCCTTGGTTTCGACATCTATCCCTGCCACAAATCCAGCTCGGCCTGCGACTTCACGGCCATCGATGCCGCGATCACCGCCATCGCCAACGCCGGCATCACGACCTACTGGGCGGTCGTGCAGGACTTTCAGGATTGTTTCTACCGATTGCCATCGACGCATGAGCTGCGCTCTCAGTTCGACCACTGGAGCCGCTCCACAATGACCGGCTATTTCGTCTTCTCGTGGAACTACCAATCGGCAGACCTGACGTGCCCGGGCACCTCTCTCTCCACGCACCCGGACAATGTCGCGGAGCTGAAGTACGAGAACTCCCGCACATTCGCCCCCTCACCCCTTGTCGCCGCGAGCCCAGCTGCAGCCGGGCCGTCACCGCTTCGAGCTGGAGCTGCGGCCGCGCTGATCGTGTTGTTCGCAGTGGCCGTGCTTGTTCTGTTGGTGCGCCGCCGCTGGAGGTGACGGGTCAATCATGCGGCCGAGACGGTGTTGTTTCGCGACGCAGCTCCCTGGGAGTCGCTCAGGCGGTCGAACAGCTCGAAGTGCCTCCGCGCGAAGTCAGGGTGGTCGGCGGTCGCCGCCACCTCGGCCAGGCCGGCCAGCATCGCCTCGCGCCAGCAGTCGGGGTCGGCGCCCAGGCGCTTCAGCCCGTCTTGAACGAACTCCCGCACCACCTCCGGAAACCACCCCTCCCCGTCGAAAGCCCAGGCGATCCCACAACCCCAGGGTCCGGCGCGGAGGCCGGGATGACCTGCGACACGATGACCGGCACGTGTATGGCGATCCAGATAAAGCGCGTAGCTGAGCGCAAAACGGACGATGTCGCGGACCGGCTCGCCGCGCGTGGCGCCAGACTCCCAGTCGATGACCCCCGAGATCTCCCCGCCAACCAACAGGAGGTTGCCGAACCAGAAGTCTCCGTGCACGGCTGTGCGGGGAGTGGTGCTCGCGCGAAGCCGGGCATGGACTGCGTTGAGCCTGAACAACAACCAATCGAGTCGAGGCTCGCCGGCGAAGCGCATGCGCAGGGTGTCGGTCGTCCCACCGTCCATGTCGATCGGCGCACGCTCCGCGGCGCTGGCGGTCTGGAATTTGGCCAGCCAGGTCTGGACCGCGAGAAAATCGGCGCGCACCGCCGCCGGGGTGGCCAGGTGTCGCCACGCGTGGTAGCGGGTTGTCATCGGGCTGCCCGGCAGCGCGGTCGTCACGAGCGATGGACGCCCGCGAACCTCTTGAAGAACTCGGGGCCTCGGAATCGACTCGAGGATCGGGCCGGGCAGGCGGAAGTGCAGATCGATCAGGACGGCTCTCTCCGCTGCGATCGTCGCCTCCGCCCCCACCGTTGTCGGCAGCTTGACGGCGAGCGTCGGCTGGGTCCTGCCGCGAGGGATGAGGAGCACTGAAACCTTCGCGTTGGGGTCTTTGGAAAGCGCGATGAAGAGCGTCTGCATGCCGGGCATGTCGAGGAGGCTGCTGCCTTCATTCACCGCCGGCGCGACACGATCTCCCGTCGGGGCGGTCACGCCCGGCCGAACTCTTCCAAGGGCAATCCGTGCGGGCGCGGCCGAGCGGAGCAGCCCTGCGGGAAAGAAATAGCGCGTCATGTTCTGGATGGCGGCCAGCGCCGCCGTCATCACAGCGCCGCCGCGTGGCAGAGTCACCAGCTGCGTCAAGAAGTACCGAAGCGCTGATGGCGAGTCTTCGACGTAGCAGGTCGGCGGGTCGAGCGAAGGGATCCCGACGTACTCACGCAGGAGCTCGATGCCGGCATCCCGAGCAAAGCCGCGGAAGCGCCTGCGTGCCCCCAAAGCGCCACTTGTCAGCACGACGCCCGCGCCCGCGGGAAGCGCCCGCACCTGCGCCGCAAGCCGGTGCCGCCCAGCCGATGAACGCGGCACGTCGAACCGGACGGTGCCGGGCGCGGTCACCAACCGCCAGAGCTCGTCGGGTCGCGAAGCCGTTTCCGCGGCCTGCGAGGTGGACGGGTCTGCCACCTGCAGAGGCGCAACGAGACCCTCGAGGCTGCTTCCGTGCTGAACCAACATGACGCGTTAGAGCAGGGGCCGCAGCCACCTGGGGGTGCGGTAGTCGGTGCCGTTGAGCACGATCCCGCTGACTCGGTCCTTGCCGATGCGTCCGACCAGGGTCTCGAGGTCCGTGGTCAGCGTGACGCCGCTCCGGGCGACGATCAGCAATCGATCTGCCAGCGCGCACGCCAGCGATGCGTACGAGATGTGCAGGGTGGGCGGTAGGTCGATGACGACATTCGCAAAGACTCCACGAAGCCCGTCCAAAACGTTCCTGTCGACGAGCTGATAGAAGAACCGGGCGGGCTCGCTCTGGGCCGCACCCGACGGGATCACGAAGATGTTGGGGACGATCGCCGCCCCGCGAACGATCCTCAAACGGGAGGCACCGTCGAGCCACTCGCTGAGGCCCCCGTTCTCGTTGATTCCGAAAAACTTGTAGAACGAGGGTGCGGCAAAGTCGCATTCGATGAGCAGCGTGGGCTTCTTGGTGTCCACCGCCATCGCCGTCGCGATGCCGATCGCAACCGAGGTCTTGCCCTCGCCATATGCAGCGCTGGTTACCCCGAGTACGCGGCAATCGGCAGCGGCTTCGAACGCAACCGAGAGGTACGCGCCGCGGCAGCGGTCGATGAACCAGGGCGGGAGCTGGATGGAGTTGACCCGCTCCATCCGTGGATCGGCAAATCCAGGCAGGGCCTGCCTGCGAGCCAGCGCCTCGTTGATCGACTGGGAAAACTGGCTCGACAGCTCCG